>Ga0209403_10000613_pt1 | contig 51908 bp, 56 predicted proteins | sample ArcticOcean_MG_C_8_FD_187440 | JGI IMG/M metagenome (GOLD analysis project Ga0209403, IMG submission 187440) | Marine microbial communities from western Arctic Ocean - ArcticOcean_MG_CB11_86 (SPAdes) (version 2) | ecosystem: Environmental > Aquatic > Marine > Oceanic | place: Arctic Ocean... | reverse complement strand
TCCCCCAAACTCCGACGACCAGGTAGAGGTGCCCTTCTTCATCCGCTGTAGCGCGAAGAGTGTAGTTCTTCTGTACGAAGGTCACGCCGGAGCCCGCCCCGCTGGACGTCGGGTCTTGGATTGCTAGGTCGGCCGCTTCTGTAGGTGGGGTTGTGTGCGCCCCTGCGAGCACTCGCCACGGCTCGGTCCCACTGTGATCTGATGTCCCCAGGTCGAACGAGAGCTGGACGTCATAGGCACGCTCCGGCTGGACGTCGAATTCACGCTCCAGCCATACCTTTGCCGTACCTGAGGCGTTGTCCAGCGTGAGGGCTGCGGAAGCGCTGCCGAGCGACGAGTGCTCACTGGAGCGGGTCGTTGACCACTCCACGGCGGGAGTTCCCAAGTCTACTCCTGACCCGTACCAGCCCTCGAGATCATTCTCGAACGAATGCGTGAAGTCGAACTCGGGCACGATCACGATCTCGCCCACCCGGTCGCAGGCCGCTGAAAGCAGGGCGATCAAAACGAGGGTGGCAAGACGGTATCGTAGCAGGGTGTCCTCCCGGTCGAGTGAGGTATGGCGTTCCAAGCGAAGTCGGCGAGAATATACCGTATGACACCAGAACGATTCCATCGTCTACGTGACGTGCTCCTTCGCCGCCAGCTCGATTTAACGGTCCTTTTGGATGGCGTGAACAAATCGCACAACTTCTCAGCGCTCCTTCGGAACTGTGACGCGGTCGGAGTGTTGGCCGTCCACGTTGTGCCGCCGGCGCATGGGCTCGGTCTCCACCATGGAACGTCCGCTGGCACGAAGAAGTGGGTGAACGTCCATCGCCACGATGGGGCGGCGTCTGCCATAAGCCACCTACATGAGAGAGGCTTCACGGTTATTGCAGCACATCCCTCCCCCGACGCACAGGACTATCGCGACATCGACTACACTCGCCCGGTGGCGATTACGATGGGGGCGGAGTTGGACGGGGTCTCGGAGGCAGGTCTGCGTTTGGCAGACCAACACGTCGTCGTACCGATGCTCGGGATGGTGCACTCCCTCAACGTCTCGGTCGCGACCTCGATCCTCTTGTTCGAGGCGCTCCGCCAGCGGCAGGCAGCGGGCATGTACGACGAATCCCAAATGCCCAAGGAGGACTTCGATCGGACCCTATTCGAATGGGCGTACCCTTCCATCGCTGACAAAAGGCGGCGCGCGGGTCGCCCCTATCCCGCACTCAGCTCGGACGGAGAGCTCCTTCTCGACAGCTAGCGGGTCAGTCCGTCCGACCGAGCTGGAACCGCATGGAGTCTTCTACTCCCTCGTAGAAGAACTGGAATCCTGATTCCGTGAGTTTGCTTGGCACCACACGTTGGCCCCACAACAGGGCCTCCTGACCGAGTTCTCCAAATACGGCCTTAACGGCTATCGCTGGTACCGGGATGAACGTGGGGCGACCGAGAACTCGGCCTAGTGAAGATGTGAACGTGGAGTTCGTCACAGGATGTGGCGCCGTGGCGTTGATGGGTCCGCTGAGATCGTCGGTCATCAAGATGTGGTGGATCGCAGCCACCAGGTCGTCAGTATCGATCCAGCTCAAGTACTGATCACCGGAACCGAGTCGGCCTCCGGCTCCCATCTTGAACGGAAGCAGCATCTGCCCCAATGCACCTCCAGCTGGAGAAAGGGCGACCCCGGTGCGCAGAAGCGCGACACGGACGCCCGCCCGCTCCGCCGGCTTGACTGCTCCTTCCCAGGCACGGCAGACCTCTGCGAGGAAGCCCTTACCGGCTAGGGCGCTTTCTTCAAGGCGCTCACCTCCACGGTCGCCGTAGAATCCGGTCGCCGAAGCGGATACCAGAATCCGCGGCCCGTTCCTCATCGTAGCCAGGGTCCGGGCGATGAGTTCAGTACCCTTCACACGACTCGTCATGATGGCCTTTTTGCGTTCGGACGTCCAACGGCCGTTCGCGATCGATGTGCCACCGAGATGCACTACTGCGTCTACGCCTTCGAGAGCCGCTTGATCAATCTCACCCGCTGACGGATTCCAGTAGATAGAGTCGTCCCCAACGGACTGACTGTCGCGAACCAAGCGGATGACATGATGGCCACCGGTGGTCAGGAAATCGGCGAGGTTGCTCCCTATGAGCCCACTTGCACCTGTGATAGCGATGCGCATCCGGGGCCGGGCAGCGAATTTGGCGTGTTGGGCTAGGTCCGTGAACAGGCGGCGATACCTGAAGCGGAAGAGCCGCCCGAGTTCTGTCTTTACGAGTGCCGGACCAATCGCGGCACCTGCCGCTCCCAGCGGTGCTTCGACATCGATCTGGTCCTGCAGAGACGTACCGCCCCCGTCGAGTGGCTCGAATGTGTGCGTGTGGACCCAGGACTTCAGCGGCCCCGAGACTTGCTCGTCTCGAAACTGGCGGTTGAGAATGAAATCTTTATGGTGCAAAGCCCACTTGAAACGGGTCGGTCCCCGATGGACTCGGAGGACGACACGGGCACCATCGCGAATGCCCCCCTCCTTCTCCAAAACGTCAACGTGAGCCCAGGGCGGCGTCAGTCTCTCCAGAGCTCCCGGGCGTTCATGCCAGGCGAACACCGTTTCGGGGGAGTGGTCCGTGAGTGTCGACTTATATGTAAGGCGCATCAAGACGTGACGGCTGAGGGGTCCGCAGTTTTGCTCGACTGGACTACCCCGGGTGTGTCCCAGAGTGTCCGTATAGGCCTAATCCGCGGCGGGTTCGGTCTCGGGCTCGTGAAGCTGGTGCGCATGTCAGCCTCATCGTCCACAACCAGTCCGCGTGGCGTGACGTCCTTGCCTTTCGTCGCTACCGTGTGGAGGCCGCGCTTCGCAGGGCTGAGACGCCCGCCGTTGCTCCTTCCGGATACCCGTAAACCGCTGATCCAGCAACAATTACGGAAGCTCCCGTCGCTGCCACTTCGGCAATGTTCGACAAACCGACCCCACCGTCGACTTGGAGTTCGGCCGAACTCCCAGCCGCGTCGAGCATGGCCCGGGCCCGCCGTAGCTTGTCTGAGCTCCGCGGAATGTAGGACTGCCCACCGAATCCTGGGTTTACGGACATGATCAGGAGGAGGTCGAGATGCTCCACGACGTCCTCGATCGCGGAAAGAGGAGTGGCCGGGTTGAGGGCCACTCCGGCCTTGGCACCGAGCTCTCCGATCCTGGCCAACGTCCGGTGGAGGTGCGTGCATGCTTCCGCGTGTACGGTCACCCAATCCGCGCCTGCTTTCACGAAATCATCGACGTAGTCGTCAGGATTCGAAATCATGAGGTGGACGTCGAGTGGCAGGTCAGTGGCTCGGCGCGCGCCCGCGGTTACCACCGGACCGATGGTGATATTGGGAACGAAGTGGCCGTCCATAACGTCCACATGGATCCAGTCCGCACCCCCCGCTTCCACTGCCTGGATCTCTTCACCCAAACGGGAGAAGTCTGCAGAGAGTATGGAAGGAGCGATCTTCATTTCGGCGCCTCCCAAACTTCGATGCCAGTCTCTCCGGCGATCACGGCGACGTCTGCGAGGCCGAGGAAGAGCCCCGTTTCGACGATTCCAGCCCGAGCGTGGAGCTCGACGTCAAGAAGTTGGGGGTCGTCTATCCCGCCTGCGAACGTGCAATCCAGCAGCAAGTTTCCGTTGTCACTCATCTGCGGAGAGCCATCTTCTTGCATACGCATGGCGACTTCTGCGCCGATTGATTCGAGGAATCGCACATGCGAGCCCTGCCCCCAGCTTACGACCTCGATCGGAAGCGGACATTTCGTACCGATCTTGTCGACTGTTTTTCCGGCATCCGCGATGATCACGAGACGGTCTGAAGACTGAGCGACCATCTTTTCCCGGAGAAGTGCGCCGCCTAGGCCTTTAATAAGGTCGAGCTGGGGTGTCACCTCATCGGTGCCATCGATCGTAAGATCGATATGATCCCGGTCTGCGAGGTCGACCAGTTCGATTCCCGCTTGGCGCCCCTCCCTACCGGTCCGGACTGAGGTTGGAATCCCAACGATGTCCTTCAGTTCTCCGTCGCGGATCTTCTGCCCGAGAAGGTCCAGGAGATGCGCGACCGTGGACCCGGTTCCCAGCCCCAGAATCATTCCACTTTCGACGTACTCGAGGGCTCGAGCGGCAGCTCTTCGTTTCAGTGCCTCGGAAGGACTGAGTTCCATTGAGGACATCTCCGTGGTGGCACACATTCGCGGTGACGTGGGATGTGATGGTCGGAATGTACTCGCGGTGCCGCTGCGTTTCCAGAAGCATCCCGCTAACGTTGACACTCAACGGTTGTAGACCGAACCTTCCCGCCGTGGACAATCGAGGCCTTCGAGGCTCCCGGCACCCGCCGGGGGCCTTTTTCATTTTCAGCGCGGCGCACCATGATCATCGTTACCCATAAAGGCGTAACCCAAGACGAAATCGACCACATCCGTGAACGGGTCGAGTCCATGGGTCTACGTACGCACATTTCAATGGGCGAGCACCGCACGATCATCGGGTGTGTGGGAGACGAGGCACTTCTCCAACACGTCCCGCTCTTGAGCATTCCTGGCGTCGACGCCGTCCACGAGGTCCTGAAGCCGTACAAGTTGGCTTCGAATGACTTTGCGGCGGCCCCAACCGAAGTGCCGATCGGAGACGCACGGATGGGTGGCCCGGAGGTCATCGTGATCGCCGGACCCTGTTCAGTCGAAAGCGGCGACATGTTGGGCGCCACCGCCAAGCATGTGCGCGCGGCCGGTGCGCGGGCTTTACGCGGGGGTGCCTTCAAGCCTCGGTCTTCCCCCTACTCGTTCCAGGGCATGGGAGAGGAAGGCCTGGCCATGCTCGCCGAAGTACGCGCGCAGACCGGATTGCCGATCGTCACTGAGGTCATGGACACCCGGCAAGTAGAACTCGTAGCCTCGTACGCGGATGTGCTTCAGATCGGTGCACGGAACATGCAGAACTTCTCTCTCCTCACCGAGGTGGGTCGCCTGAGGCGTCCCGTGCTTCTCAAGCGTGGGATGTCGGCCACCGTGAAGGACCTGCTCTTGGCGGCTGAGTACGTCATGAGCCAAGGCAACACGGATGTGATCCTGTGCGAGAGAGGCATCCGGACCTTCACGACTGCCACACGGAACACATTCGACTTGGCGGCCATCCCGGTCCTCAAACGTGAGACCCACCTCCCGGTTATTGCCGACCCATCCCATGCTGGAGGTCGGCGGCATCTCGTGGCACCCCTGTCTTACGCGGCAATCGCTGCTGGGGCCGATGGGCTCATGATCGAGGTCCACCCGGACCCGGAAACGGCTACGTCGGACGGGGAACAGTCGCTCGATTTCCCCGAGTTCGACACGCTCATGGCGTCGCTTCGGCCATTTGTCGAGGCAGCCGGTCGCTCAATGGCAGGACCCGAGCCGTCGGCCTAGCGGTGCGGGCCTAGGTCAGCACCGCGATTCTGGCCGCGACTTCATCCAACTGTTCGCGCACGGCGCGGAGCGACGTGCCTCCGTCGCTGTCGCGTGAGTCCGCAGATCTAACCCAATCGAACACTTCGGAGACGTCTGCCTCGAAAGATTCGTGTTCGGCTTGAAGTGACTCGATCGGCAGCTCAGAGAGGGACACGCCCGTCGTCTCAGCCTTTCGGACCAAGTGACCCACGACTTCGTGGGTCGTCCTGAACGGAACACCTTTTCGAACGAGGTAGTCGGCGAGATCCGTCGCGAGGAGCTGGGCGTCCATGGCGGCCCTCATCCGCTCCGGCACGAAGGCGGCAGTCTCCAGCGCCCCCGCGACCGCAGGGAGCGTGAGGTCCAACGTGTCTACGGTGTCGAATAGCGCCTCTTTGTCTTCCTGTAGATCGCGGTTGTACCCCGTCGGAAGGCCTTTCAAGAGCGTCAACATTGTGGAGAGGTTTCCCACGAGCCTGCCCGACTTCCCGCGGGCCAACTCGGCCACGTCCGGATTCCTCTTCTGGGGCATGAGGCTGGAGCCCGTGCTGTACCCGTCCGACAGTCTGACAAAGCCGAACTCAGTGCTGGAGAACAGCACGAGGTCTTCGGAGAGCCGAGAAAGGTGCACGCCGATCATGGCGCCGGCGTAGGTCAGGTCACAGACCCAATCGCGGTCAGCCACCGCGTCCACCGAGTTCTCGCTCACCCGGTCGAATCCCAACTCTGTGCGCAGGCCCTCCCGGTCGATTGGGAAGGGGCATCCCGCGATAGCGCCTGAGCCCAAGGTCATCACAGAAGCCGACCGCCGAGCTGCTTGGATCCGATCAACGTCGCGTAGAAATGCGAAGAGATGACTGAGCGCCCAATGCGCTGCTCGAATCGGCTGAGCCTGCTGCATGTGTGTATAGCCGGGCATGACCACGTCGATTCCTCGGGCCGCCAAGTCCTGCAGTGCCCGGCACACGGCGATCAGGTGGGCTTCGATCCGGTCACAGGCGGCCATACCGTAAAGGCGGACGCCTGTCGCGCTCTGATCGTTCCGAGAACGTCCAGTATGGAGCTTCCCGGCCACCTCGCCGGCGGCCTCGCCCAACATTCGCTCAACGACCGAGTGGATGTCCTCTTCAGCGGCACCATCGAAGCCCTCCGCTTCGATTCGTACGCCCACCGCGGCTAGGCCTTCGATGATGGACCCTACTTCGTCCTCGGTCAGGACGGCCGCCTTCCCGAGCGCCCTAGCCCAGGCGGCGCTGCCCGTGAGGTCCTCGCGCCACAGGCGCTGGTCGATGCCGAGGCTGAGGTTGAGTGGCACCATTTCTGGCGCCATGCCGCCTTCGAAGCGCCCTCCCCAAAGTGCGGCGGGTCCGTCCGGATCAGTCGTTGAATCGCTCATGACGGGACGTTAGCGCGCCCGCCGCCAATTGGGCAGTGGGTCAAGCGCTGTCGTCGGACGGTCTTAGACCGCGCCGGCCGTGATGACTTCGTCGATGATGTGCGAGACCTCAGGGTCTGCCTGCTTCTTGGATGCTTCCAATCCAGCTGCTGCACGGATCGGGAGCCCGAAGAGGCGAATGAAGCCTTCGGCGTCCGAATGGTCGTACGTCACCGCATGCCCGAAGCTCGCGAGGTCCTCACGGTACAGAGAGACCGGGCTTTTCCTGGACGCGACCCAGCACGATCCCTTGAAGAGCTTCATCTTCACGGAGCCTGTCACGTTCTTGGACAGCACGTCCGCCATCGCTTGAAGAGCCTCACGCTCCGTGGTCCACCAGCGACCCTCGTAGAGCATGTCCGACCACCGCTGGGCCATCTCATCCTTCATGCCCTCTGCGCGCCGATCGATCGTGATGGATTCGAGATCCTTGATGGCCGAGTAGAGGATGGTGCCACCCGGCGTCTCATAGACGCCCCGTGACTTCATGCCTACGAGCCGGTTCTCCACGATGTCTGCTCTGCCCACGCCATGGCGCGAACCGATCTCATTCAGCGTGGACAACAACTCGACAGCGCCCATGGCCTCACCGTTGACCGAGACGGGTACGCCTGCATCGAATCCGATTTCCACGTATTCCGGTGTGTCCGGAGCCAATTCGGGCGACAGAGTCCACAGGAACATGGACTCCTCTGGCTCGAAGGCCGGATCCTCGAGTGGACCACCTTCATGTGAGATGTGCCAGAGATTTTCGTCCCGGCTGAACAACTTGGTCTCATCGACACCCTCGAGCGGGATCTTCCGCTTGTGGGCGTAGGCCAAGGCTTCCTCACGGGAGGTTATGTCCCATTCCCTCCACGGCGCGATCACTTTCATATCGGGAGCAAGGGCCGCATATGCCAACTCGAAGCGCACCTGGTCATTCCCCTTGCCTGTGCAGCCGTGTGACAGTGCTTGGGCGCCTTCCTGAAGCGCGACCTCAGCCTGACGTTTTCCGAGAAGTGGACGGGCCATCGCTGTGCCCAGCAAGTACTTACGGCCGTAGACCGCCCCGATCTTGAGCGTCGGGAATACGTAGTCTTCGACGAACTCTTGGCGGAGGTCCTCACCGTAGAAGCCGCTGGCGCCGGTGGCGTAGGCCTTTGCTTCGAGGCCATCCAGGCCGCCCTGCTGACCCACGTTTCCGGCCATGCAGATCACTTCGGCGTTATAGGTCTCTTTGAGCCATGGCACGATAACTGAGGTGTCGAGCCCACCTGAGTAACCAAGAACGACCTTCATGTGACTTTCCTCGGGTGCTCGATTGAGCGCCGGTGTTTAGAAAATCAGGGCCGGGGGACGAAAGACGAACTACCTCCCGCCAAGGAGTCAGGGGGCACAATGCCCCGAACTTCCGCCCCCGGTCCCATCAAACGTTCGATTGTCAAGGTGGCATAAGAGTCAACCACGAAGCATAAATATGCATCCGCGATGCATGATGTCAACCCGAGCGGGATGCCATCTTCTCGATTCGCGCCTTGGTACTTTCGAGCGATTTAGGGGACCGCAGGATGATGAGGACCGTGTCGTCACCGGCCAGGGTGCCGAGGACCTCAGGCCACTCTTCCCAGTCGATGCCGGCGGCAACGGTTTGGGCCGCTCCTTTCATTGTACGGATCACCAGAAGGTGATCCACGCCATCTGCTGACTGAAACAGAGTCGGCAGGAGTGAACGGAGGGAGGGCGTGCTCTCCCATTCGTCCGGCATGGAATAGTGGGATGTGCCATCGGCTCCGGGAACTTTCACAAGTCTGAGCTCTCGGATATCCCGCGACACCGTGGCTTGCGTCACATCCGTGCCTTCCGCGTGCAGGATCTCACGGAGCGCCTCTTGGCTCATGACCCGATGCTGCTTGATTGCGTCGAGGATCTGGTCGTGCCGGATCTTCTTGTTCATGCCACGGCCTTTTCAGCGAAATCTCTAACGCGTTCCGGCTCGAACCCGGCGCTCCGTTCCATTTCTTCACCATCTTGGAAGAGGATAACGGTCGGGATGCTGCGGATACCGTAGCGCTCAGCGACTAAAGGAGCTTTGTCCGTATCCACTTTGGCTACGAGCATCTTTCCCGATTGGGCCTGTGCGATCTCATCCATGAGCGGAGCCACCATCTTGCAGGGCCCGCACCAGTCGGCGTAGAAGTCCACCAGCACAGGAACGGAAGCGCCGAGAACCGTGGAATCGAAGTCACCTTGAGTCACAGTCACGGGACGATCCAGGAGCATTGGCTTGCTGCACCCGCCACAGGCCGGACGATCGGCTGCTCTGGACATATCGACGCGGTTCTTGGTATCGCAGAAGCTGCAACGCAGGGTAACCGGGTGAACGACTTCGGCAGACGACATCGACGCTCCTGGGGTTGGACTCGCGCGGTACTATACCCGTATCAGCGTATCTGGCCAACGCTTCGGACCGCTACTAGGAATGGGATATCCGCACACAGCTTCAAGCGCCCATGGGGTAGCGGGTCCGGCGAGGCCACGTCATCATCCCAGCGATGACTACCCTACGCTTCCCACTGGAGCGTCTCGAAGAGGCGCGGGCACGAATTGCATCGTCCGTCCATCGAACGCCGCTTCTTCGATCACGCACGCTCTCGGATCGCATCGGCGCGCCCGTGTACCTGAAGTGTGAGAATCTCCAGAAGACAGGGGCATTTAAGGTGAGGGGCGCCCTGCACCGCTTGTTGATGCTGTCGGACGAGGAGCGGGCGAGAGGCGTTGCCACGATCTCTGCAGGTAACCACGCTCAGGCGGTCGCGTGGGCTTCGAGCGCCGCCGGCGTGAGCAGCCTCGTCGTGATGCCCGAAAACGCCTCGCCTACAAAAGTGCGGGCGAGTCGCGAGTACGGAGCCGAGGTCGTGCTCCATGGTGATGCCCGAGCAGCCTTCGCCTATGTCCTGGAGATCGCGGACGAGAGGGGACTGACATTCGTGCATCCGTTCGACGATGAAGAGGTGGTCGCGGGACATGCGAGTTGCGGGTTGGAAATCGTAGAAGATTTGCCGGATGTGGCGGCCATTGTAGTTCCCGTGGGTGGCGGCGGACTGTCGTCGTCGATCGCCGCAGCCGTGGCGGCCACCCGCTCTGGGATCGCGGTTTGGGGCGTCGAGCCAGAGGGGGCACCGGGAATGCACAGGAGCCTGGCTGCGGGAGAGGCTATTCACCTCGACTCCGTGGAGACGATCGCGGACGGCCTCGCCGCCCCAATGGCCGGGGTGCTGAACCACGCCTTGCTCGAGGAGCATTCCCGGGGCGTGGTGCTCGTGAGCGACGCAGAGATCGTCACCGGACTCCGAGTATTACTCGAGCGTACGAAGCTGCTGGCCGAGCCAGCGGGTGCCGCGGGGATAGCGGCACTTTTGGCGGGCAAGATCCCGCTTGATCCGAACGGTCCGGTCGTTGTGGTGATCAGTGGCGGTAATGCTGACCTCGATGGGTTGGGTAGTCTGCTGCGGGAGGGTAGGTAAGCATGTGTAGGCTCGTTGCATACACTGGCGGCCCGGGTTCACCCGCCGGCCTCGTCTTCGGTGGTGCACACTCCCTCTGAGCAGAGTTGGGCCCCGCAGGAGCTGCTGAGTGGGTCTATGAACGTTGCCGTGGAAAGCTTTGGCTCGCCTGAGGCGCCACCAACTGAGGAGTGGGAGCGAATCTCTAACAGCGCGCGGGTTTTCGAAGGGGTTCTAGATGCCCCGAAACCCTTCAGACCCGGTGTCACCACTCTCGAGGTTCGCCACGAGCCAGACTTCCTCATAATGGCCGATGTGGCCCAAGTCCCAGACGATGGGGCTCATGAGTGGGTCGTGCTGGAGTCGAAGATCTTCTTGGGCGAGGTTCGCCGCGATCAGCATGGTTCTGCTTCTGGCTTCGGTCAGCAGAAACGAGATATCAGCTGCGGACAGCCGGCGGCCAAGTTTGAGATCCACGGCTTAGCGGCTTCCACCTGCCCCTGCGAAGTCATCCCCCGTCGGCTCCTGAAACGCTTTCAAGCCAAACTCGGGGAGGATCGCGATCAAGTGGTCGAAGATGTCTGCTTGGAATGCCTCGTAGCTCCCCCACTCGGTATCGTTCGAGAAGCAGTAGATCTCGATGGGAATGCCCTGGGGTCCCGACGCCAGCTGCCGAACGAGTAGTGTCATGTCGAGGTGTGTCTGTGGGTGGGCCCTCAAGTAGTTCACGACGTAGGCTCGGAACGTCCCGAGGTTCGTGAGCCGCCGCTGTTCGGGAATCACCTCCGGGTCTGCAGGGGCATGCTCCGCGTGATAGCTGTCCAGCTCGGAGCGCTTGGAGCCCATGTACTCGCGGAGCACCTCATACCGAGACAGACGTTCGACTTCACTGTCTTCGAGGAAGTGCACCGACCCCATGTCGATACGGATGGCCCGCTTGATCCGCCGGCCGCCGGACTCCGACATGCCACGCCAGTTCTTGAAGGACTCGCCTATGAACTTGTGCGTCGGGACGGCGGAAATCGTCTTGTCCCAGTTTTGGACCTTGACCGTGTGCAGCGCAATGTCGATCACGTCACCGTCGGCGTTGGCCTGGGGCATCTCGACCCAGTCACCGATCCGGATGATGTCGTTCGACATGATCTGAATACTGGCAACGAGAGACAGGATCGTGTCTCTGAAGACCAACATGAGGACGGCGGTAAGAGCACCGAGTCCGGACAGGAAGACAGTGGGATTCCGGTCGGCCAGGATCGAGACGATCACGATGCTCGCAGCGAGATATGCGACCAGGCTGATCACCTGCAGGTAGCCCTTGATGGGCCGGCTGTTCGACTCCGAGTACGCCTCGGTGTAAATGTCGTTGGCCGCGTCGAGCAGTGAACTGAGGGCCATCGTCGCGGTGAGCACGATGAACGCGGCGCTCACACGCCGAATGAGCGTCCAAGAGAGCAGGACGATGTCCGGGTCGGTTGCAGCAGCTGCCTCGACGGGTGTTACCCCAAGGGCCGGGCCGACGCCGAAGTACATGATCGCGGCCGGTACCACGTGGGCGAGACGCGCGAAGACGTTTCGTTCGATGACTCGGTCATCCCAAGTCGACTTGGTTCGGCCGGCCACCCTCCGGGCGACTCCACGGAAGACCCGGGTCGTGGCGAGATCACCGAGCCACGAGGCCACGGCCAAGATGGCCAGGACCCCAATGAGGGTGATCCAGTTGTCTGGTAGAGATTGAATCATGGTTTTCTCGTGGACCGCGTCAGCAGTCTAGCGAGACTCTCCCATCTCTTCTGCGAGCAGATCGAGAGCCAAAGTCGTCAAACGAACGAGGTGTACATGAGCCGCGTTTCCGTTGGTGAGGAAGGCGACCCCGAATCCACGCGTCTTGTTTCCGGACGCGAAGGCCGTGTAGCCGGGCAGGCTCCCCGAGTGGGCGAAGAAGCGCTCGCCTGCTCGGGTGGATGTCCACCAGGTGAGGCCGTACCCCGGGTTTTCGTAGCCCCACCCTCCGCCCAGCCCCTGGCCGATGAATTGTTCGTACTGCAGCGTGTGCATCTGGTCCAGCGTGGATTCCTCAAGCACGGACCGGCCGTTCCAACGTCCGTCTCCCAAGTTGAAGCGGACCCAGTTCGCCTGGTTGTGAATCGTCCCGTACACGATGCCCGCAGGCCATACGTTGGCTTTTAGGCGCGCCGTGGCGGTGTTCCGCCCGGTGTTCTGGTCAAGCGCGTAGGGTACCGAGATCCGTTCCTCCATCTCAGGCGGGAGGTCGAACACGGTGTGATCCATGTCGAGAGCGCCCCACACGTTCTCCCGGATGTACTGCTTGTAGGGCACACCTGAGAATTTCTCGACCAGGTGTGCCACGAGCGAGTACGCCATGTTCGAGTAGACCACCGCTTGCTGAGGCGGCGTTGCTACACGTAGGGAGTCCGTGAGGTACTCGGTCAGCGCGAGTGGAGAGGTTTCGCCCCAGACGAGGTGCGGACCGAAATCGCCGGGTATACCCGAAGTGTGAGTCAGCATGTGGCGGAAGGTCACGGGGTTGTCAGGGTCCTCGCCCCGCAAGGTGAGTCCCTCCAGGTAGTCGCTCACCTTGTCGTCAAGGGAAAACTGCCCCTGCTCCATCTGCTGGAGGAGCGCCACGGTCGACTGTGCTTTGAATGTGGACCCGATGAGGTAGACCGTGTTCGTGGACGCCGGAGTGCGCGCCCACAGGTTCGACTGACCATATGCCGCGCTCCACAGCTCGCCCTCCCGATCGGTCAGCGCGATCACCATCGATGGGATGTTCCCCTCGAGCATCGCTCGCCTGATCTCCGGCTCCAGCCGTGCAGCGACCCTGGCGATCCCTTCCCTTGGCGGCGGCGCGATTTGGGCGCTGGCCTCCACAGCCATAGTCATCGCCGCGCCGACGACTACTGCAGAAACGATGTTTGTCAGCATGGTGCACTTCATCGATTGCTTCCTTTCCCAGGTCCATAGAGAACGTGTCCAGGACGAGCCCCGGTGTGCGTGCCTCCGTCCTCAATTACAACCTCTCCGTTCACCAACACGTACTCGATCCCGACCGGGAACAGTACCGGCTCGTCGTACGTCGCCTGATCGGATACTCGATCGAGGTCGAAGATCGTGATGTCCGCCCAGGCGCCCTCACGGATGACACCGCGTCGGTCCAAGCGCATTCGAGTGGCTGGCCAAGAAGTCATCTTGCGCACTGCTTCCGCCAACGTCAGGACCTGTTCGTCCCGCACGTACTTTCCGAGCACGCGCGGGAAGGTACCGTAGCTCCGGGGGTGTGGAAGACCCAGGACGTCGGCGCTTCCGGGAGTCAGGGCCGCACCCGCGTCACTCCCGATGCTCGTCCAAGGGCGTTGGAGTGCCCACTTCACGTCTTCTTCGCTCATCATGTGGTAGATGGCCATCACCCGCCCCTGGCCGGCGGCTACCAAATCCCATGCGGCGTCGGCAGGGTCCTTTCCCCATTCCTGGGCGATCTGCGTGATGCTCTTCCCCTCGAAGTGTGCGTTTTCGTCGTTGCGCGCGTTGACCAGGACGACACCGTCCCAGCCACCCGCAGCTTCGACGATGTTCCACCAACCCTCGTATCCGGTGACCAACTCACCCTTCATGCGGTCACGGACGTCGTCGCGGCCGATCCGGGCCCGCACTGAGTCCATGCCTCCGTCGAAGGCCCACGAAGGGATCGTCGCCTCGAGCCCCGAGCCGCCCGCGGTATAGGGGTACATGTCCGCCGCGACATCCACCCCTCGGCTCCGCGCGGCCTCGATCTCGACCGCAGCCTCTTTGATCACGGTGCCCCACCCGGGCTCGTAGGCGCCCTTGTAGTGGAAGATCTCAACGGGCAGGCCGCCTCGCTCACCGACCTCAATCGCCTCCTGCACGGCACCTACCAGGCCCCGGCCCTCGTCGCGAATGTGACTGGCATAGATGCCGCCGTAGTCCCCAGCGATTTTCGCGATCTCGACGAGCTCATCTGTCGAAGCGAAGGACGAAGGGGGGTATATGAGTGCAGTGGTCATGCCCATCACCCCCTGCTGCATGGCGCTTGCCATAATGCCCCGCATCTCGTCGAGCTCCGCCGCATTAGGCGCCCTATTCTCGTTGCCAAGGACGGCTACCCTTGCCTGGGTCTCAGAAAAGTAGGAGCCGAAGTTCATCGAAATGCCCTGCTCTTCCAGGTTCCGGAAGTATCCTTCGATGCCGTCCACTCCGACCGGTGTCCCGCCCTCGCCCCCGATCGCTGATGTCACACCCATGCGGAGCTTGTTCTCAGCCAGCCCGTTCCGCAGGAGAACGCTACCCGACTGGTCCATCATGTCGATGAAGCCCGGTGACACGTAGAGCCCGGTCGCATCGATCTCGCGGCGACCGGTTCCTTCGACATGACCGATCCGGACGATGCGGCCTGCCCGGATGGCGACGTCAGCGGCGATCCAAGGATTCCCGGATCCATCGAGGACACGTCCATCTCGGATGACGATGTCGTACAAGGTTGCTTTCCCTTGGCCGGACACCTCTCCCGGGAAGGAGAAGGAGGAGAGCGCGAGCAGGAAGATCAGAGCAGTCTTACGCATGGAGTAGCCATCCGAATGGGGTGCAAAGGTCGTCTGCGACAATCTTCGGCCACGGGGCGCGGGTCAAGGCGTGATTGCTGTGTGCACCTGGGCGGGCTTATGATCGCGGCCATGGACATATCCTCTGCCTTTCGTCGCTACCTCCTGCCAGGTTTCATCTTCCAGTCGGTCATCATCGCTGGCGGTTATGGTACCGGACGGGAACTCGTCGAGTTCTTTCTCTCCCAAGGCCCCATGGGCGGCCTGCTCGGGATCATCGTCGCGACGCTGATTTTCAGCGCAGTGTCCATGGCTACGTTCGAACTTGCTCGTATTTGGGGCGCGTACGACTACCGACGGTTCTTTCAGAAATTGCTGGGCCGTGGCTGGTGGGTTTTCGAGGTCTGTTACGTGGGGCTGCTACTGATCGTGCTCGCCGTGGTGGCTGCCGCGTCTGGTTCGATCATGGAGGAGACCTTCGGTCTCAACTACTGGGTTGGCGTGGGCGCGGTGATGATCGCGGTCGGCGCGCTGGTCTTCGGCGGAAATGAGACGATCGAGAAGTTCTTTACGGCATGGTCGTTCGCGCTCTACGCCGTTTACGTGATCTTCTTCGTTTGGTGCTTTCAGAGCTTCGGTGGTGCCATTACCTCCAACCTCACGGCTACGCCGGCCGGTACGGGTTGGATGTGGGCTGGGCTCAGTTACGCCGGATACAACCTGGCCGTGATCCCCCCGGTCCTCGCCGCCCTTCGGCTCCACGAGACGCGCAGAGAGACATTCATCGCTGGGGCACTCACCGGCCCCATCGCGATGATCCCCGGGCTTTTGTTCTTCCTGGCCACAGTCGGCCAGTACCCCGCGATTATGAACGCTACCGTACCCGCGAACGTTCTCCTTGAAGTGCTAGGCTCCCGCAGCTTCCAAGTGGCGTTTCAGCTGATCCTGTTCGGAACCTTGGTCGAAACCGGTGCTGGCTTGATCCACGCGTTCAACGAACGGATCTCAGGCCTTCAGGCAGACCGTGCAGGAGAACTGGCGCGTTGGGTGCGCCCGGCTGTGGCGATTGGGCTTCTCGGGCTGGGCACCGTGATCAGCCGATTCGGGCTCATCGACCTCATTGCCAAGGGCTATGGCACGCTCACGATCGGGTTTATCGTCGTGTACGTCATCCCAGTCCTGACGTTGGGCGTAATGAAGATTAGAGCGCACCGGAGCGAAGCGGCCTAGAGGCGGGCGTAGAGGTCGTTCGAGTCGGTGCCTGCCAACTCCGTGAGGTACCCAGCGATCTTCTCTGTGACGAGCTGAAAGAAGACCGCACCCTTTTCTGGCGTCGCCAGGGCCGGGTCGCCCACACCGGTGTCTTCCGTGACCTCGGACCAGCGGCGCGGGGCCCATGCCCACCCTTCGTTGATGGCCTCCAGCTTCCACTCGCGTGCGCGGCCTGACCCTGCCTGATCCAACGACAGAACCAGATCTGGATTGGTGTGCATCATCAGGCTGGTTTCCATTTCCCCGGCGTGGTTGTCCACGGCGTCGAAGTGGTCTTGGGTGTCGGGTAGGCGGAACCACGAAAGTGTGCTGAGGAAGACCGGGGTGCACGCTTGAGCTTCGCGGACCATCTGCTTGAAGTCGTTCCCTCCGTGACCGTTGAGAATCAGGAGCTTGTCGAAGCCCTGTACTTCAAGGCTCTCGATCACATCCGAGAGGACCGCCATCTGCGTCGATGGGTGCATGTTGATGGTACCGGGGATGTCCAGCTGCTGCGCATTTGCCCCGAAGGGCACAGTTGGCAGCACCAGGGGGCGGGCGCCCCGCTCCCACGCCAAGCGCGCCGCCTCCGCGGCGACGGCGTCACTCTCGTAGACATCCGTGCCGTACGGCAGGTGGAGGTTGTGCGCCTCGGTCGCGCCCCATGGGAGGATCGCGGCGTCGTACTGTGACTCGCGCACAACGCTCCAAGTCGTCTCGGCGAGGACCCATGGGCGACCGGCCACGGTCAGACAGTAGCCTGAGAGCCGGGCTCAGTCTCGCCGCTCTCCCCAGCGTCGACTTCGCCGCCACCCGCCCACTTATCCACGAGTACAGCTGAGGCAGTCTGGCTCCACAGGTTGATCGTGGTGCGGAACATGTCGGGAATCCGGTCGACGCCCAAAAGAATAGCGAGCCCCGCTATCGGGATACCGACGGCATCCAACGCCGGGGCGAGTGTGACCACGCTGGAGGACGGCACGGGGGCCACAGTCAGAGATACCAGGAACGTGGCGAGGAGCGCTCCGCTCATCGCGGCCAACGGGAACGGAACTTCGAACAGGTGGGCCAAGAATACGATGGCAGAGCCCTGGAAGAGCGCACTGCCGGGCCGGTACATCGATGCTCCAAGGGGGAGCACGAGGTCGGCTACAGTCTCCGAGACGCCCAAATTGTGTCGGGCTTCCTCGAGGGTTACCGGGAGCGCGGCAACGGTGCTCGTGGTGGAGAACCCGATTGATGTCGCTCCGAACATCCCCTTCACGAAGCGCCCGAGTCCGATGCCAGCAACGATCTTGAGGAGCGGAACCATTAACAGGCCGAAGTACAGTGCCAACGCGATCACCACGCTCACGATGAAGATCGCCAGGCTCTGGATGAGACCCCACCCGAGCTGCGCGGTCACCGGAGCGGCGAGTCCGAATACACCGATCGGAGCCGTCCAGAGGATCCACCAGACCAATTTGATGAGTGCCTCGCTCGTGGCCTCAGCGAACTCGATCAGCGTGGCTCTATGCTTCGCCTCTAGCGCACCCGTAGCGGCCGCGAGGAGCGCTGTGAACACGATGAGCGGTAAGAGCTGCCCCGAACTCGCCGCCGCGAACGGATTGCTCGGGACCAGACTCACCAGAAAGTCCACGATGCCAGGGAGCTCCGGCACCGACTGCGCCGTGGTGGCGGGCACTGGGAGTGCGGGCGCGAACCGAAGCATAAACGCTGTGGTCGCCATACCGACGGCGATCGCCGGGATCAGTGACAGCCAATAGAAGCCGAGCGTCAGGCCGCCCAGTTTCCCGAGCTTCCGAGGATCACCCAGCCCTGCGACGCCGGTGAAGATGACTGCCATCACCAGAGGAATCACCACCATTCGGATGGCGTTCATGAACACAGTGCCCAAGGGTGCCGACCCCGTGGCGATCGCCATGAGGAAGTCCGATCCGGTTGCGGCGGCCAACAGCCCCGTTCCGAGTCCGAGTACGAGGCCGAGTGCGATGAGGAGATGCAGCATTCTTTAGTGACCTATGTTGGACCAGGACCAGTCGTGTAGCGGCGAGGTGCGCACGAGCAGAGCGGTGATCAGGATGACGACGTGTGCGAGCAAGAGTTCGAATGTCGCGGCTCGCCGAAGTTCGGCGGGACAGCCTGCTTCTCGCAAGCGGGGCGTAAGCTTCTTCCAGTTGATCGCCCCTAGCGCCAAGACCCCGAGTACGAGTCCGATCTTCAGCAGGAGGAGGCGGCCGTACGAGGTGGACCCGAGTGCTGCGAGCGAGTCGAGGTGAAGCCAGGAGCCAATGGTTCCGGTGACGATCAACGCCGCCACCGACGCGAGTGCGATCGGAGAGAAAAGAGGGACGAGTGTGGGAAGCAACGCACGCTCGGCCAGAATCACGAACAGGAGCCCCCCGACCCAGCTCCCGGCGGCCAGCACATGGATGACATCCGCCGGGAGAGACAACACCCGCAGGGTATCAGTTCCAGCCGCGTGTCCACTGTATGCCGGAAAAGCGCACATCAGGAGGACGACGATCGAGGTGGGCCACCAAGCGGCCCGGCGCAGGGCGCTGGAGGCTGTACCGGTCGCTGATGCGAGGAAGAGCACGGGAGTCGCAAACGATCCAGCCACCCCCCACAACCACAGCTTCCCCCAAGCGGTCTGGCGGACCAACAGGTTCGCGTCCTCGGTCCACGTAGCGAAGGGATCCCGGAACTCGATCAACTGTCGGTAGAAGACGAGGCCCATCGCAACAGGCAGCAACAACGCCGCGGTCGAGCCCATTCGGCGAGCGACTGCGGTGAGATGGTCGCGAGACTCCACCGGTGCCCGTGGCACCACGAAGAAGCGGCCCGTGATCGCCCCCCAAGAGGCGATCAGGGCCGCGAACAAAAGCCAGCCCGTGACGGCGTTGACTATGGGATCTCTACGGGTGTCGCACCCGCAAAGGTGTCGAACACGAGCAGAAGAAAAGACGCGCGCCTCATATGGGCCTCACCTGAATCACGTTTTGACAGAAGTCGAATCTAGAGAATGCACCCGGGCCAGGCGAACGATGCTGGCAATGCCCGCGACGGGCCCGAGCGCCAAGAAAGCGAAGGCCCACCGCCATTCCACCGCCTCGGCGAATATCGGAACAGCTTGGATGGTGACCATGGTCAACAGGAAGCCCAGCGACGTTTGCAGCATGAGGGCGGTCCCCACGGATTCGGGCGGAGCCACTTCTGTCACCATCGCACTGAATTGCGCCGAGTCTGCGACGACGAAAAAGCCCCACACCCAGGTTAAGGCAACCAGGACGGGGAACGGTGCCGAAAAGGCGAACCCGACGGCGACACAACACACACCACTGATCGTCATGGCCAGGTTCACGACCTTGTGGCGCCCGATCCGATCTGCCGCTATTCCACCCCACACGCACCCGAGTCCCCCGAAAGCGATCGCACCGAATGAGGCCAGCTCGACCCATACGTGGTTGACCTGGTCGGTGGCCGCTACCGCCAGAAATACGGAGATCCATGTCCACATGGCATACAGCTCCCACATATGCCCCAAGTAGCCACCGGTGGCGAGCATGGTCTCTCGGTGCCTCAGGAGGCGCAGTACACGACTCCACTCAAAGGCACGGACCGGAAACGGATAAGGCCCCTCACGGTAGCCGACGCCGATGATCAAGGCCGCGAGCAGTCCAGCGAGGGACGCGCCCCCAACAACCGCTTCCACACTCGGGCCGCCGATGGCTTTCAAGAGATATGGCGTAGCCTTCCCCACCGTGAGCGCACCCACGACCGTCCCGATCGCGAAGCCGCGGGCAGACCGGAACCAGGTGGAGATCATTTTCATGCCTGGTGGATATACACCGGCCAGGAAGATCCCTGTGGCGAACCTGGCGGCCAGCGCAGCTTCGTAGGATGGAACGACCAACAAAGCGGCATTAGCCGAGGCCGCGAGTGCTGCGGATATTGTGAAATAGGCCCGATTCGCGACAATGTCCGCGAGGTTGAAGAGCGCCCCTGCGGCCGTTCCGATCACAAAGCCGAGCTGGACCACCGTAGTGAGCCACCCCACCTGAGTGGACGACAAACCCCAACGCAGCTGAAGCTCTGGGCCCACAGCTGTGGCGGTCATCCAGGAAGATAGAGACAGGAGCATGCCAGCCGAGACGAGGCCGAGCATGCGCCATCGCTTCGGATCGTCGTCGACGAGGCCCGGCGGGTTTCCGGAGGCCTCTGTAGGGGTCACTACCGGACGAGCTGCTTCATCACGAACCAGACGTTCGCTGGTCGTTCCGCGAGGCGTCGCATGTACCACGGGAACCAGGCCGACCCGTAGCTGATGAGGACGCGGAGTGCGCGCCCGTCCCGCACCAAGCGCTCCTGTTCTCCTCGCGTGATGCCGTACAGCATGGCGAACTCGTGTGCGTCCTTCTCCAGATCCAGCTCGTACGCCATTCGGTTGGCCTCACCGATCATTCTGGGGTCGTGGGTGCCCAACACCGGTCTCCCCGCCCCCCCGTTGGCTTTTGCCCGCAAGAGCATACTGGTCAACCGAATGAAATTTTGATCCACATCGGTCTTCCGAGGGAACGCGACACTCTCCGGTTCGTTGTACGCACCCTTGACCAGTCGGATCGACGGGTCGAGTGGGAGCAGTTCTTCCAGGTCTCCCTTTGTGCGGTGCAGGTACGATTGGATGCACAGACCCACGTTCTCGTGTTTCGCCCGAGCGGCCTTGAACATGTCGAGGGTCGCATCGACGTAGTCAGAGCCCTCCATGTCGATCCAGACCAACGAATCCGTGGCGCTGATCAGCGTATCCAGGCGCTCCTGAGCCCCGTTGGCCCCGAAATCTAGGCCGAGTTGGGTCGGCTTGATGGAGACCTCCGTGCTGAGCTTCTTCGACTTGATCTCGCCCAGTACGTCGAGGTAGTGCTCGACGACTCCGTCTGCTTCGTCCACGGATGCGAGGTTCTCGCCGAGAAGCGTGACGGTGGTATTCGCCCCGGTCACTTCAAGCTTGCTCGCCTCACCGAGGGCATCGTTCAAGCCTTCGCCTGGCATGAATCGTTCTGTGGCGCGCTTCACAAATCCGTATTGGGGGAGTCGCTCGGCGAGGAACGGGTTTGTGGAAGCCCACAACAGCGCGTTGCGCATCATGACGAAGGCGGCCTTTCGGTTGGGTTAGACACTGACGAAGCGATACATGAGGCGGATCAGACGGTACGCTTCGCCTGCGCTGCGAGCGGAGTATTCGATGGTATACCCGTCCACCCTCTTTACCCCAGGAATCGACTGGAGCACGTCCACATGCAGCGTGGATGTGAACCGTATGCGGAGGACCACAGGGTCGCCCACGTCGAATACTTCATAGCCGTCGTTGTCGAGACGTTCGAGGGCAGTCTTAACCCCTTCGCGAAGGCGTTCCCGCACAACCTCCGGGTGGATGAGTCGAGCGGACGCCGGTGTCTCGGCAGTCTTCGTCGTAACAGTCTCTGCTCCGAGCAGCGCACTCAGTTCAGCAGCCGCAGCGGAATCGCCTGACGCGAGGAGGACGGGCACTCCGTGACTCCCAGCGAAAGCGGCATTCATCCCGCCCTCTCCGACTTCGATGCCGTTCAGCCACAGGCCTTTCACGGATCCTGTTCCCGTGTGGGCGAGGAATCCGTCTGGGTCACCTGCCTTCGCGTGGTATCCGATGAAGATGGCCCCGTCGAACGATGCATCGAGGCCTTGGACCATTCCGAGCGGCTTGATCGACCCCTGGATGTACGTCACCCGTGGATCGAGTTGGGTGTGAAGCAGGTTCTGCATGTCACCGTGTGAGTCGTTGACCAAGATTTCCGCACCTGGGTCCCGCGCGAAGATCTCCTCAATGACCGTGTTGACCTCAGCGGTCATGAGTTGCCGGCCGGTCGCGTAGTCCTTCCCGCTCGAGGACGTCATCGCACCGGTACCGATTCCACCGATGCCTTCCATGTCGACCGAGATGAAAATCTTCACCTGCTCCTGCGCTGCGCCTACACACGGTGCCAAGACCGCCGCAATCGCCACAAGCAGGATCCTCAGGACCCGGGCGGTCATCGGCCGCTCCCGAACGGGGTGTATCCGGCCGCTTGTAGCACCGCTCGGTAGTCGGCTATCCCACCCGCCATGATGCTGGCCAATTCGCTCTCGATGGTGTCTGCGGCTTCTCTCGCCCGGTCCATCATATGGCGCGTGTTCTCTGACGGTGCTCCATCCCCGCCCATGATCCGGCCAATCGGGCTGCCAACGGCTGCTGCGACGGTGGCTCCGCGTGGACACATGCCCTGGCATTCCGGGCCGGTGAAGAGCCGCCGATTGAGACTCGTGAGTGCGCCCTGCAGTTCTCGACCCTGGTCCATCAGGTCATGTGCGTCGTCGTCTAGGGTCTCGAGTACGGTGGCGACCCGCTGGATCACCTGGATCAGCTCCTGCCTGGCATCGTTCACCCGCGTCCCAACCGCGTTCATGTCGATCAGCGCGTCGCGCTTGGCGACGAGATCCGCCGTTGCAGGTGGGTCACGAGGATCACTGCGTACTTCCAACATCGTTGAGGAAGTGAGGCCGTCCATGCTCACCGCGACCTCATAGGTGCCTGGAAAGACCGTCATTTGGCGTGGGAACATGCTCTCGTCGGCATCTCCGCCTGGGCGGAGGTTCCAAACCCAGCGATTGGTGCCCTCGTCCGCAGGAACGGAACGGGAGAACACGAGTGCTCCGTCTCCGTCTGTGATCTCTACGGAAGCGCTTCCTGCATCTGCTGCCCAGAACGTGAGGATGGCCCCGTTAGGCCTGGTTTCGGCCTGCTGCATGGCGTGGCCGGTGGATCTGTATCCGATCGCCTCCGCGATGGTTACGTCGTACGCGGGCGGCGGAGCGAAGGCGTGCACTGCCGTCGAACGAATCGACGGGTCCTCGGACAGCTCCCGTAGGGGCCGGATGTCATCCAGGACGATCAACGCCCGCCCGTGGGTTCCCAGCACTAAGTCTGCATCGCGCGGGTGCACCACGAGGTCCCGAATGGGGACTGCTGGGACCCCCGAAGTATAACTCTCCCAACTACTTCCGCGGTCTAAACTCATGCGGAGCCCGAACTCGGTTCCGAGGAAAAGCAGGTTCGGATTCTCGGGATCCTCTTCGATGGCATGCACGAAGGCATCGATATCGGGGCTGCCCAGTGACGTCCACGTCGCACCGTAGTCTTCAGTCACATAGACATGGGGGGTCCAGTCCCCCCGTCGGTGATCTTCTGCGACGAGATAGGCCCTGCCCTCCACATGCTTCGAGGGCTGCACGTCGGGAACCCAGATCCCGTGAGGAAGCCCGACCACGTTGTCTCGGACGTTGGTCCAGGTGGCCCCGCCGTCACGCGTGATCTGCACGTTTCCGTCGTCCGTCCCGACCCAGATGACACCCGGCTCGAGGTGACTGGGTGCGATGGAGATGATCGTGGTGTGCATTTCTGCACCCGACGCGTCCGTGGTAAGTCCGCCACTCTCGTAGGCACGCTGCTTGGCCGGGTCATCCGTGGTCAGGTCGGGTGAGATGATCTCCCAACTCCGTCCTTGATCCGCGCTACGGTGGAGAAACTGACTGCCCAGGTAGATCACGCTCAAATCCTGCGGATCGTACGTGAGGCCAGCGTTCCAGTTGAAGCGCAAGTCAGCCCCGTCCGGATGCACCGGTTGGATGCTGCGCCGGGCCCCGGTGTTCTTGTCGAAGTGGGAGAGGTTCCCGCCCTGAGACATCGAGTATCCGAAGTTGTCCGGGTCGGACCAATCCGTCATCACGCTGAACCCGTCACCGCCTCCTACGCGGCGCCAGTGAGCGTTCAGGATGCCCTTGTTCTCCCAGACGGTGCTCGGCCCGTACCACGAGCCGTTGTCCTGGAGCCCACCGTAGATGTTGAACGGCGTGTCGTTATCGACGCTGATGTGGTAGAACTGCGCCAAACCGAGGTTTTCCACGAAGCGCCAGTGCTCTCCGCGGTCGTAGGTGAACGCGATGCCGCCGTCCTCTCCCAGGATCATGCGTCGGGAATCTGCCGGATCGATCCATAACTCGTGCACGTCCCCGTGGATGATCCCGCTCGGAACCACCGTTCTCCAGTTGCGGCCCTGGTCTTCACTGACCTGGATCGCAGACTGCAACCGATACAGCCGGTTTTCGTTGGTCGGGTCAATGCGCAGGTCAGAGTAGTAGAACGGGCGCGGGTTCACTCCGGGTTGGTCGGAGATCGTATTCCAAGTGACCCCACCATCGTCCGAGCGGACGAGCGCCGACTTCTCCGCCTCGATGAGTGCATAAACGACGTTCGGATTGGACGGTGCAATCGCCAGACCAATACGCCCGAGGTCCCCCGAAGGGATCCCGTCGTCGGCGGAGACCTGGCGCCACGTGTCCCCACCATTATGGGTCACGAAGAGGCCGGAGCCTTCACCACCCGAGGTCAGGAACCATGGATCGCGCCTAAAGTCCCACATGGCCGCGAAGATCTTGTCGGGATTCGACGGGTCCATGACCATCTCGGACACGCCCGTACGCTGGTTCTGCCAGAGGACGCGATCCCACGAGCGCCCGCCGTCACGTGTGCGGTAAACACCCCGTTCCTGGCCGTCAGACCAGGCGGGGCCCAAAACGCCCACGTAGACGACGTCCGGGTCGGTGGGGTGTGTCAGGATCCGATGGATGCGCTCGGAGCGCTCCAGTCCCATCGATTTCCAGCTCCGTCCCCCATCGATCGACTTGAAGAGGCCCCGCCCAACACCCGCACTATTTCGAGGGTTGCCTTCCCCGGTTCCCGCCCAAACGATATCCGGATTCGGCTGGAACACAGCAATGGAGCCGATTCCGAGCGTATTCTGCTCGTCGAAGATCGGGTCCCAGGTGATACCCCCGTCCACGGACTTGAAGAGCCCGCCGGTCGAGCCCCCTACATACACGATATTGGGGTCTGAGAGGACCACCTCGACGTCCGATACGCGCCCGCTCATTCCTGCGGGGCCAATCTCACGGGCCTGCATTGAGGCGAATGCGTCGGTGGACTGGCCGGAGAGTGGGGCGGCCACTGCGACCAGCGAAAAGAAGACGAGTAAACGACCGGTCCTCATGAGTTGCTCCTGACTGGAAAAACGTACGCCGAGCCTGGTGGCTGGGCCCACCAGATTAGGCCCGAACGAAGGAGCGGGCTACCCAAGCCCAAAAGGAAATCGGCCCCCGCGCCGAGAAGGCACGAGGGCGGATTCGAAGTCGATCTCTTTCGGGGCGGGCCCCGTGTAGGATCTAGCTCTTAGCGGACCTGGAAGGTGGTAGGGAAACTCACCCATACAGGCACCGCTTGGTTACGGTTCTTCGTCGGAGTGAAGCGGTAGACATCCGCGACCGAACGAGCTGCTCGATCCAGAGCCTGGTTCAGACTTGATCTCCGCTGTGAAGATCTCCGGGCATTCTGGGGATATCACCGGTACAGGCGGCGCCGGGATTTCCTCTTGGCTCCGCTCGGAGCCCACCGTTGGAGTCGGGACTGACGGCACCGCTGCTGGCTCTTCGTCGTCCGTGTCGACCACTCTCACGTGTTGTACTCCCCGACTAGGCGAGACAGGTCGGCGGCGAACGCGGTTCCTTGAGATCCCGCCTTCGACGCCAGTCTCGGCCACGCGGGGGTGAGTCCGGCCTCCTGCGGCTCGATGTCCATCGGCTCGGCTTCCGGTGGTATTTCTCCAAACGAGGTGACCGAACCGCTGCGTAGTAGCAAAGAAATCAGGCGATTTCGGTGCATGACAGATCGCTGGGCGAGGTGGGGAGTAGGCTTCGCTCGATGCCTACTAGCTGGGTCGCTGTGAGACAATGCGGAACGGTGCTGTTGACCCTCGCTGGCAAGCGCCCGCACTTTCCAGTAATGGCACTCGACCTTCATGGCCGGACCGTCCCCCCCCGCGCCGTCGTTCTTTCAACAGCTGCTCTGGCCGTCCCGGTCCTAGGCGCACTCCAGTTCCCGGAACAGCTAGGGGAACACGGAGCACTCTTATGGCTTACGGTTCTGCTGCCCGCGTTCATACTCGCGTACTATCGGGCGTGGAGGGGCATTGCTACTGCACTCGCGTTGGGCGTGGCGACATTGTCCGTCACGCAAGGTGTGGCCCTGTTCATGGGGCGCACCGTGCCAGACATGCTGCTCGTCGTCGTTGTGGCGTATGTCGCGATCGCGCTGGGAATTGGGTGGCTCGCTGAGAATTTCCACCAGGACCGTGCTGAAGTTGAGGACATGGCTTTCACAGACATCCTCACTCATCTGCCCAATCGGCGTCACGCGCGTCTTTTCTTAGAAAAGGAATTCGCAGCTGCGGAACGTGGTCGCCAGTTGTCACTCGTGCTCCTCGACCTGGATGACTTCAAGGAGTACAACGACACCTACGGTCATCCGACCGGCGATTCGGCGCTGACGGCGTTTGGTGAGATTCTTGAAGTCCTGACGCGCCGGATGGACCTCTCCGCCCGTTTCGGCGGTGAGGAGTTCGTCTCGGTCCTGACTTCGACCGATACCGAAGGTGCGTTGATTTTTGCCGATCGCATACGCGCGGTGCTGGCAAAGAAAAAGATGGAGGGAGGTGGCCGACTGACGGTGAGTGCTGGCGTTGCCACGTACCACCCGAGCATGCGTTCGTCTGACGAGTTGCTCGCCGCCGCGGACCATGCGCTCTATCAGGCGAAACACGACGGTCGGAACTGTGTCCGTGTCTTCGGAAAGGCGATGATGGACGTGGTGCGACCCTCCCCGGACGCACCGCAAGGGGTGCTCGAGGCACTAAGAGCGGAACCACAGGACTACCCGCGGGCTGGGCCGGACACGGGGAAGTCCAGACCACCTCTGACTCTGCTGCCGCATCAGATTACCGGCTTCGGACAGGACAGACGGGTGCTCGTTGTGGAAGACGATGATCAGGTCCGCAGCCTCATCACCAACTATCTGGAGCGTGAAGGCTTTTATGTAGATGAAGCGGTCGATGTCGTCACCGGCCTCGATCAGCTCGTGATCGAATACGATGTAGTCATCACGGACCTTCGTCTTCCGGGTCAATCCGGGACCGAATTGGTCGCGGCTGCAAAGTCGCGCTGGCCCCAGACGCAGATATTGGTGATCACCGGTCTGCACGATGCGACGGTTGTTGCCGAAGCGCTCAGGGCGGGAGCGGATTGTTATCTGTTCAAGCCGTTCGGTATGCCGGCGCTCCGTCGGCACTTGATCGACTCGCTCAATCGGCGAGCCCAAACCCTTGAACGTCGTGAGTCTTCCGCCGACCTGTCCGAGGAGGCGCGCGCCCGAGCTTCTGAGGCACGCCAAGCTGTATTGGAGGGCACCGCTTCTTTGGTACGTGCAGCCGAGGCACGCGACCCGTTCACCGTAGATCACTCAGCGAGGGTCGGGACGCTCGCTCTCCGCTTGGCGGAAGAGTTGGATCCGGAGGGGACGGAGATCGACCGGGCCGGGCTCGAGTTGGGGTGTCGCCTCAAGGACATTGGAAAGCTCGGCCTCGCGGATCGCATCCTGAACAAACCAGATGTGCTTGCTTTGCATGAGCGCGAGTCCATCGAGCGCCACCCGACGATCGGCCGACAGGTGCTCCAGCCGCTCATCGACGGCGAAGTCGCGCTCAGTGTTGTGGGTTGGCACCATGAACGTTGGGACGGGCGTGGCTACCCGGACGGACTCGCGGGCCACACCATCCCTGTGGCGGCTCGCATTGCCGCACTGTGCGATGCATTGGACGCCATGATTTACCCACGCGCCCATCGCGCGGCCCACCCATGGGACGCTGCCGTGCGGTCTATTCAGGACGACTCAGGAAAAGCCTTCGATCCTGACATCGTCGAAGCGATGGGTCGTTGTCTTGACGACCTCAAAACCATAGCGACCCAAGCCGAGCAACCTGCCTTATGACGTCGTCCAGCATCCGCACCGCTACGCGTACGCACTCGTTCACAGAGTCCGTGATCCGTGAGATGACGCGAGTGGCGCGCGAGCACGATTCGATCAACCTCGCGCAGGGGTTTCCAGATTTTCCCGCTCCGGAGCTCCTCAAGGAAGCTGCCTGTGCCGCGATCCGTGCTGATGTGAACCAATACGCCATCACATGGGGCACCCCCAATTTGCGTCACGCCTTGGCGGAGAAATATGGGGCACTCTACGGGATGGATGTCGATACGGAGCGGGAGATTACGGTGACGTGCGGGGCTACCGAGGCCATGGCTGCGGTCATGCTCGCGACGGTAAATCCAGGGGACGAAGTCATCGTGCTGGAGCCCTTCTACGAGAACTACGGGCCGGACGCCGTGCTCAGTCAGGCCAAGCCGGTCTTCCTGCCCCTGGAGGCTCCCGAGTACCGCCTCGATCGTGCTCACCTCGAAAGTGTTGTGACCGAAAAGACACGTGCCATAGTGCTGAACACACCGAACAACCCCACCGGGCGTGTCTTCGATCGAGAAGAACTCCAGACGGTTGCTGATGTCTGCCGAGAGCACGACATACTGGCCATCACCGACGAGATCTATGAGCACATCCTGTACGAGGGAGAACATCACGTGCTCGCCACGTTTGAGGGGATGCGGGAGCGCACCATCGTGATCAGCGGGCTGTCCAAGACCTTCAGTGTCACGGGGTGGCGCGTCGGAACGATCATCGCACCGCCTGACCTGTCTGTCGCAATCCGAAAGGTCCACGACTTCTTGACCGTGGGCGCCCCGGCTCCGTTGCAAGAAGCCTGTGCCGTCGGCATCCGAGAGTTGGGGCCCGAATACTACGAAGGCATGGTCGAAGGATACCGAGCCCGTCGAAGTGTCTTGGTTGGCGCACTACGCGAGGCCGGCTTCAAGTGTGCCCCTCCACAAGGGGCCTACTATGTGCTCGCGGACTTCAGTGACCTCTCTGATGAAGACGATGTCGTCTTCTCGAAACGTCTGGCCAGCGAGGGAGGTGTAGCGCCGGTACCTGGCTCCAGCTTCTTCAGCCAGCCGGAGCGCGGCCGCCGTTTCGTGCGCTTCGTCTTCTGCAAACAGATCGAGACCCTGCAAGCGGCCGGAGCGAAACTGAAAGAGTTTGCTGCCGACCTCTAGTCTGACTCACTCGAGGCGCTACGCTCGTCGCCGTCCTCGGCAAAGTGGAGTCGCGTGGCCAAGTCGGAGAGCACCGGGTGGTCCTGGTCCGTGACCATGCCCTCGATCACGCGTTGTTTTGCGGCGACTCCAATAGAGAGCGTACGCCGCTCACCCAGGATCACGGCTAAGCGGGCGATGATGCTCTCCACCACTGGATCCAGCGACGGGTGTCCCGGAGGGTACATCGCATATCGATGCACCCCGATCGAGAGTTCGATCAGGAACTAGGAGAGGTCCCGAGAAAGGGTTGCCGACTCGGGAGCGGTTTGGGTCGCGGTCTCAGTCATCTGGGGGGCGCAAACGGGTTCAAGAACATGGCCCCGCAAGATACATTTCGGCCCGACTTCCCACGACGTACCCGAATGCCAGTGATTGACTCGCCCACCCCTGCCCCAAAATCGGATACGCTCGAAGTGGCGGCGCGTCTGGTCCTGTTCGGCTTTCCGCCCGATGAGGTCACGGTTCGGATCAAGCCGCGCTCAAAACAGTGGAGAGTAAGAGGAGCGGTCCAAATCATGGGTGTGTTCCTTGTCCTCGCGCCGGTCGTGGCCATCCTGCCACCCCATGCCCCGTGGCCCATCGGGGCCCTCGTGGTGGGAGGCATTCTCGCCCGCCGCAGATTCTCTGAGGACTGCACGCTGGTGTCACTCGAAGGTGCGGAGTGTCCCAAATGTGGCACCGCGATGACGTCCAAGCAGACCCGGCTGCGCGCGCCGCATGCGCTCAATTGTGAAGCGTGCCATCATCAGTCGACGCTCAAGGTGCCAAAGGAGAGTCTGACTTCCTCCAATTGACGTGTCCATCCTATTCGGGCGCGTCACGGAGCACCGCGAGGGGTGGTCTGCCCAGAAGGTTTCGCGACCCGAGCAGCCCTACCACCACAGTGAGCCCCGTCACCGCGAGCCAAATTCCGCTCAGTGCGACGAATCGCGGGCTGTAATCGATCTCGAAGACGAGCGGCATCAAAATCGCGGCGCTCACAGCGGCGAGAAGCAGCCCGCTCGTGGTCGCCAGGGTCCCCAACGCGAGATACTCGGAGAAGAGCACCGTCAGCACTTGGCGTTTGCTCGCACCTAGTGTCTTGAGCAGCGCCCCCTCTCGAAGGCGTTGCGCCCGTGACGAGGCCAACGCCCCCACGAGCACGACCATACCGGCGATGGCGGAGAAGAAACCAAGGAACGCTACGGCCTGACGAACCTTGGACAGAACCGAGTCGATGGCTTCCTGAACTCTCGAGAAGTCGAGAGCCGACACATTCGGAAAGGCCGTCACTAGGTCTCGCTGTACGGAGGCTCGTACCTCTGGGTCGGGGAGGCGCGCCACCATGATCGCGGTTTGTGGTGCGTCTTCCAGCCCACCGGGCTCGAAGATGGCGTAGAAGTTCGGCTCCATCCTGCCCCAATCGACGGTGCGGATGCTCGTGACCACGGTGGAGATCGGGACGCCGGACACCTCCCACTGAATGGTGTCTCCGAGTCCAACCTTGAGACCTTCGGCCACATCAGACTCGAGCGACACACGCGTGAGATCTCCCGCGTCCACACGTGTGCCGTCTTCACTTCCGGGTGTGCCGTCCCACCAGCGCCCAGAGATCAGCTCCTCTGCTCGTCCGAGCCGCTCTCGATACGTGTTCCGATACTGTCTGCGCAGAGCCCAAGCGTCCGGTCGATCCTCACGGACTGAATCCGCACGTAACCCGTCATTCGTCTGCCCGTTGATGCCCACGATTCTGGCGGACACCAGAGGGGCCACGTCGGCTCCCGCGCGAGCATCTTCCGGCAAAAGGTTCACGACACCCTCGATCTGGTCCTTCTGGATATCGAAGAAGAGCAGGTTCGGTTGTCCCCCTCCGAAAGACAGGGTGAGGTCTTTACGCAGATTCCCCTCCACTTCGACCACGGTCCCAATCACGAATGCTCCGAAGCCGAGCGCGAGGGTGACGGCGATCGTTTGATTCTGGGGCCGGAATAGATTGGAGACGCCCTGGCGCACGGGGTACGACGCCCTGCGTGGGAAGAAGCGCCGAGTGGCTCGCATCATGACCCATCCGACTCCAGTGAGGAGTCCGACGACCACCGTGAGGGCCCCCGCGAATCCGAGACCGAGGGCGGGCTCGGGTGCCTCCAGAACGCACAACGCCACAACGCTGGCAGCCAGGAAGCCGTAGGCCGCGAGTGTGAAGGGGTCCAGACGATTCCGCTCCGGCTCGAAATCTTGTCGGATGGCCTGGAGCGGCGGGACGTTCCTGATCTGGAGCAGCGGGATAATGGCGAAGATGAAGGCCACCCACACGCCGATTCCCAGCCCGGCAGCAGCGGATGTGAACGAGAAGCGCGTGGTCACATCGACGGGTAGGACATCACCGAGGACGAACGGGAGCACCTGCTGTACGGCGACCCCCACCACTACGCCCCCGAAAGCCCCGAGCAGGCCCAAGGCGGAAGCCTGGATCAAATAAGCGATGAAGGCGGTCCATTGCCCGACCCCAATGCAACGCAGCACCGCCACCTCGGTCCGTTTGTCCCGAGCAAAGACGTGGATCGCACTCGCTACGCCGATTCCGCCAAGCAACAAAGCTGCGAGCCCGACGAGGGCTAAGAAGCGGCCCAAGAAGCGAATCCCGTTCGATAGTGACTGTGCTTGTTCCTCAGCCAAGAAGAAGCGGACCTTGGTCGCCTCTAATACCTCCTCGTAACGCGTGCGAAAGGTCTCACGAGCCTCGCGGTCCGGCATGCGCAAGTAGGTCTCATACTCTGCCAAGCTTCCGAAGCCCAAGAGTTCGGCGCGGGTCAGTGCCTCTTGGGAGATATAGACACGCGGGCCAATGGCGGTCTGGAATCCCAAACTCGTGGGCAGATCTTCCACCGTGGCACTGATCGCGAGGCGGGCGCGTCCCACGACCAGCGTGTCGCCGACCACGACGTCCAACTGGGTGAGCACGGCCGGGTCCACCAGAATTTCGTCGGGTGAGAGCGACCCCGTCCATCGGCCCTCCGGGCGCGTGGTTACCGTCCCATAGAAGGGGTATCCACCCTCGACAGCTCGTACTTGCAGAAGACGCACGGTGTTCGAGGATGGCGCCAGAACCATTGAGCTGGCTGTGGTGACTCTGGACGTCTCGACGCCTTCCGCACGAAGGGAGTCCAGGAGTCGAGCTACCGAGTCCGGGTACACTCTCCCTGAGGCGAGCCGAGCGTTGGCGCCCATGAGTACATCCGCCTCTTCCTGGACGGATCTGGACACATCGTCGCGGAAGGAGTGAATGGCTACGAGCGCCCCGACTCCCAGCGTGATCGAGACCATGTATACCCCGACGCGGCGAAAGCTGTGGCGGCTTTCCCTCAACGCCATGCGTAACGCGAAGCCGATCCGAAGTGGGCTCTTCAAGAGGCGCTGGATCGAGAGCCAGCGTTCGTGCCGGGCCGATCCGCGACGACGCGCCCCCCGGACAAGGACACCACTCGGTGCGCTCGTTCCGCCAGGCTGAGGTCATGCGTCACCATAACGAGTGTCGTGCGGGAGTCTTGGTTCAATTCCTCCAAGATCTCGACGATCCCCGCCCCCGTTTCGCTGTCGAGATTCCCGGTGGGTTCATCAGCGAACAGAATCTTCGGCCGATTCGCAAATGCACGAGCCAGCGCCACCCGCTGCTGCTCACCACCCGACAGTTGTGCGGGGTAGTGATCCAAGCGCCCCCCAAGTCCGACCCGTTCCAAAAGCGTCTCCGCGTCTGCCCGGGCTCCGGCCGCGAGTCCGCGCAGTTCCAACGGAACTAGGACGTTTTCGATGGCTGTCAGCGTCGGCAGCAGATGGAAGGTCTGAAAGACGAATCCGACGTTCTGGGCTCGAAATTCGGAACGTCCGTCCTCCGTGAGGGTGAAGATGTCTTGGCCGTTCAGCACCACGGATCCGCCGGACGGTTCGTCCAGTCCGGCCAGTAGGCCCAACAACGTCGTCTTGCCGCTTCCGGATGGCCCCACGACGGCGAGGAAGGACTCGTCTTCCACAGAGAGATCAACCGAGTCCAGTACCTTCAGGGGGCGACCCCCACTGGTGTAGGTTTTCTCCAGCCCCTCCGCCACGATCATCATATGACCCGACTCCTTTTCGCATCTGTTGCAGTTGTACTTGTCGCCTGCTCTGCCGAGGAGGCGCCTGCACCCGTTGTACCGAGTGAGGAAGCTACGTCGGCGGGTGTCCCAACCGTTGAGGCAGCCGACGACGGGCGTCCGCGGGTGGTGTTTTTGGGCACGAGTCTCACTGCCGGGTTAGGCCTCGCGAGCGAGGAGGATAGTTATGTGGCGCAGATCGCAGCACTGGCGGACTCTGCTGGCACTCCCATACGCGCCATCAACGCCGGTGTGTCGGGTGAAACCAGTGCCGGGGGACTACGCCGCCTGGATTGGGTACTCCGAGAGCCTCTGGACGTTCTCGTGCTGGAGTTAGGCGCGAACGACGGCCTGCGAGGTCACGATCCGCTCACGCTCGAAGCCAATCTGCGAGAGATCGTTGAGCGGACGCGTACCCGATACCCGGGAACACCCGTCGTGATCGCGGGAATGCAGGCTCCGCCCAACTTTGGGTTCATGTACACGACTCGCTTCGCGGCGGTCTTCCCGTTGGTGGCAGAAGAGACATCTTCCGCGCTCGTTCCATTCCTTCTGGACAGCGTTGCAGGGATCCCTGAATTGAACCAGGCCGACCAGATCCACCCTACGGTTGAAGGCCATGGCATAATGGCCCGCAACGTTTGGCGGGTGCTCAGCAACATCATCGACACGCTAGGAGCGCCAGGTGCATAGGACGCCGTTCAGTTTGGGAACCATCATCCTTGGGGGTGGCGCCCTCTTCCTGATTTGTCTGATCCTGGTGGGTGTGGCTCTTCCTGCGAGTTGGGAAGCCGAAGTGACCCTCGTCGCGGAGGCGTCACCCGAGGAACTCTTCCAGCATTTGGATTCCCCAGAAGGATGGCGGGGCTGGACGTTTTGGCCGGACAGCGGCGTCGTTCGTTCGGGGCCAGAAACGGGAAGCGGAGCCACGCTCTCTTGGGACGACGAAGAGCTCGGATCGGGGTCCTTCACCATCGCTGAGTCAGACGCTCCGCGGTCGGTCCGGTATCAGGTGCAGGTCGGGCGGAGCATGCGGACGGAGGGCACTATAGAGCTGACCCCCAACGGAACCACCACGAGCATCGCATGGCGTGAGTCCGGTGACCTGGGACGGAATCCACTCATGGGTTATTGGGCCTTCTTCATGAACAAGGCCCAGACCCGCGAGTTGACCAAGGGACTGGGGAAGCTCGCCGCCCTTGGGGCCGAGACGACGGTGCTTGATGTAGAGCAAAACGAAGCGCCCGCCGACTCTGGGTCGACGGGCGCGTCTCGCTAGGGAGTCCCAAAGGACTCTACTGGTTCCGCGCCCAATTGATGAGGTCGCGGTTCGTTTCGGTCTTCTTCATCGCACCTAATAGCTCCGTCATCGCATCCGTCGGGCCCTGGCCACCGAGCTGACGACGCATGGCGTGTGACAGCCACAGCGCGTCTTCGTCCAGCAGAAGCTCTTCCTTCCGGGTCGAGGAACCAGCGACGTCGATCGCGGGATAAACCCGCCGGTCGGCGATCTCACGTGAGAGAACCAGCTCACTGTTACCGGTCCCCTTGAACTCCTCGAAGATCACCTGGTCCATACGCGATCCTGTGTCGACGAGCGCAGTCGCGATAATCGTCAAAGAACCACCGCCCTGCGTCGGATCGATCTTCCGCGCCGATCCCAAGAAGCGTTTCGGCTTCTCGAGTGCGTTCGTGTCCAGACCACCAGAGAGCGTGCGCCCACTGCCGCTGTGGGCCGTGTTGTAGGCGCGTGCCATGCGTGTGATGGAATCGAGGATGATGACCACGTCCTCGCCCTGCTCCACCCGCCGCCTGGCTCGCTCGAGTGTGATCTCAGCGACCTGTACGTGGCGGTCTGCTTGCTGGTCGAACGTTGACGCGATGACCTCACCGAACCCGCACTGCTCCATCTCGGTCACTTCCTCAGGACGCTCGTCCACGAGGAGGATCATGAGGTGGCATTCGGGATGGTTCTTTACCACGCCCTCGGCGACTGCCTGGAGAACCGTGGTCTTACCGGCTTTCGCCGGAGCCACGATCATCGCCCGCTGTCCCTTACCGAGCGGACACAGCAGATCGATCACACGATTCGTGTAGTCGGGCTGACCCATCACTGTGCGGTCGCACTCCAAGATGAGCTGCTCATCAGGGTGCATGGCGCTCAGGCGCTGGAAGTCCGGCCGACGCATCGCGTCTTCGGGCGGTCGGTCGTTGATCCGTTGGATATGTGCGAGTGGCGGACTCTTGCCACTGCGGGGTGTACCCACGATTCCGACGAGTTCGTCACCGGTCCGGAGTCCATACTTCTGGATCATCCTGGAGCCGACGTAGATGTCGTCGTTGCTGGGCGTGTAGCCTGAGTCACGGCGCCGGACGAATCCGGATCCGCTGCCGAGCACTTCCAATAGGCCTAGTGGCCTGGATTGCGCTTCGAGCTCTTCAGGAGTGTCTGGCAATTGCGACTGGAGTTCAGCCTCGCTTGGACCACCACCGTCGTTACCACCTTGGCCCCGGCCCTTACGGCGCCGGCGGCCACGACGACGGCTATTGTTGCCGCGTGGCTTGTTCTCTCCGTCGCCTTTTTGATTTTTTGGCGATTCGGGCACGTTATAACCCATGTTGCGGAGCGCGGTACTGTCGTGGCACTTCGGCACACGAGAGGCCGCTGGAAAGACCCCAAAATCTTTGGAGCCTGTGGAGCTGTCCTCTTCAGCCGACCAGGGGGCCGCGCTGGTGCCGATGAGTTACTGTCGGCCGGACACGAAAGAATCTTCTATTATTTTCGCTGATGATCAAGACGTACGTCTGATTCAGTTCAAGTGAGGGTACGAATGACTGATACGCGAACGAGCCGTCGAGGCTTCCTAAAGGTGTTAGGTGCTGGAGCCGTGGGCGGTGCCGTCTTGGGCCGGGCTACAGAGTTGAGCGCGGCGTTTGACCACTCTATCGACGGCCTGGGATTCCGGGCTCACGACCCGGCAGCTGTCCGCCGCCTCCGGGACGAATACCTCCTCTCGCGAGACCTCATCTACTTGAACCATGCATCCATCGGGACAGCGCCCAAGGCGGTTGTCGACGCGCACGCCGGTTACTTGGGACTGTGTGAGTCCCATCCGTCGCTCTACGTATGGGGCTCGGTTTGGCGCGAGGTCGCAGAACGTGTGCGCAGTCAGTCGGCCGCACTCTTGAACTGCAACGCGGACGATCTCGCGATCACACACAACACGACGGAAGGCTTCAACATCTTGGCCCACGGACTACCGCTCGGGCCCGGGGACGAGATTCTTTTCAGTTCGATCAACCACTCCGGTGCGAGTGTCCCGTGGGACGTCCTGGCGGCGGATCGCGGCTTTACCGTTCGGCGCTTTCCTTTTCCGGTGGAACGCGGCGCGGAATTAACCGCCGAGGAAGTTGTTGCAGTGCACGTAGAAGCGATTCGGCCCGAAACGCGTGTGCTGGTCATCCCGCATGTCGACAACATGATCGGTCTGCGGCATCCCATGAAGGAGATCGCATCAGCGGCCCGTGCCCGTGGAGTCGAGTTCATCTTGGTCGATGGAGCGCAGTCGGTCGGCATGATCCCGGTCGACCTCTCCGACGCGGGTGTCGACGCCTACGCCATGAGCCCGCACAAGTGGCTTCAGTCTCCCAAGGGACTGGGACTCTTCTACGTCTCAGAGGCGGTACGTCCCCAATTGCCGCGCATGTGGCACAAGACGCCGGAACGCGGAATGGATGGCACTGCGCGTGACTATGAGGACTATTCGACGCGGGCATGGCCGGCCGTTGTGGCCTTCGGCGACGCGCTCGACTTCCAGGACGCGCTTGGGATGACGGAAAAGGCCCGTGGATATGAGGCTCTGTGGCATCGGATCCGAGATCGAGTCGCGGCCGAGCCGACGCTCGAGTGGCGCTCCCCCAATGATTGGGAACTTTCGTCCGTGATCATGGCCGTTTCGCGCACCGGGGTGGCGGCGCCCGAGATGGGTTCGGCCTTGTTCGGATCGATGGGGGGGGTCGTCCGCGCCTTTGGAGGCGGACTGAACTCGGTACGGGTCTCTCCGAACCTTATGACGAGTGAAGACGAGCTGGACGCCTTCCTCACAGGAATGGTGGCGCACGGGTCCTAGGTGGGCCAGGTGTCCTTCAGGAGCGTCCCCTGTCCCTGTATTTGGACATCGAACGGGGTTTTAAGCAGGATGAACACATGTGCGTAAGATGTTGCGCCATAACATGTTGACAGCTTAAGGTGCGTTTGGCATAGACCGTGCACTTCTGAGGGGCGCTGACCACTAGCAGGAGTATGACCGTGCGTATCCTGGCTCGAATTACATTGATCCTCGCTGCCTTCTTCGCCCTTAGTTCGGCTGAAAGTCACGCGCAGGCCCACACCTCGTTCTCCGTTGGCGTAGGCCCGCTCTTTGCCGGCGTCAGCGTCGGCATGGGTGGCGGCTACTACGATGATCGATCCCTCTTCGTTGGGACCGGTCTGGGAATGCGCCACTCTGCTCCGTACCAGGATCAGGCATATGGCATGTATTCCGAGCGTGGACGTTCCTGGGCTGGTGGCAGTTATTACGACGACTATTCGTGCTGGGACTATTACTGGGACAGCTATTGGGATCCCTACGGAGACCCATACTACGATTGCGTGGCCTATAGCCCCTATCGGTACCGGAACTCATATCGGTCTCGTGGTGGGTTCAGCGGTGGCTGGGGTGGTTACTACGGATCGCGCTCGGCATTCGTCTTCTGGTCAGACCCCTTCATGTCGCCCTGGGGTGGTTCGTACTGGGGATACGACCGGTATTGGGGTGGCTTCGGAGATGGCTACTACGCCGGGCGTAGTCACGGCGGATACTACGGTGGCTACTACGGTGGCTATGGTCGTACGCGGGAGGTCTACGGTGGTGGACGCACACGCGTGGCCATTGGCCGCCCGTCGCCCTTCGCTCGGTCCGGTGCCGGCTACAAGGAGAGCCCAAGGACGGGAACCACACGCACCGCATTACGGCGCCCGCAGGCTGGGAACGCCACGGGTGCGTCGAATGCTCCGGCTCGTGCGGGCTCTGATGGTCGGCGCACCGCGCGTCCTTCTGGGACGGACACACGCGCCGGGAACGGTAGTGCTCGTCCGACAACGGGCAGGTCTTCGGTAAAGCCTCGTGTTGGACCACGCCCTTCCACGGGTCGGGGCACGCCGCCTTCTGCTCGTCCAATAACGGGTAGGACCGCCACTCCATCGGCGCGGCCCGGGACGGACCGGAATGGCCCTGCCGTGACTCCGACTCGGACCCGGGCGGGCGCGAGCACGCGTCCTTCTGACCGTGTCACGACCGGTGGAAGCGCCCGGCCCCGTTCTTCCAGTGTGCTCGGCACGCCACCCCGCACGCGGGCACCGGCAGGGGCGACGAACCGTACGCCGGCCACACGGCCCACTTCGAGTCGCACGCCCGGCACGAGAGTGGCACCGACTAGAGTTCCGGTGACACGGGCCAGGCCATCCGGCACATCGGGGCGCACGCCAACGCGGCAGGCAGCTACGAGTCGAGGCACGTCAACGCGGTCCGTACCGGCTCGCAGCACAACGACGCGGTCCGCGCCTTCGAGGCCGACGGCGCGGCCTGCACCGTCTCGCCCGGCTACCCGTTCGGCTCCAACGAGAAGTTCGGGCTCGTCCAGGCCTGCACGCAGGGCACCGCCAAGACGTCGGGGTGGCAACTAGGACGGGAGGCAATCTCCTGGAAACAGCAGGGCTCTCGCATCATGTGCGAGGGCCCGGTTTCCGTATCAGGTGGAGTGAACCACTGCCCCGTCTTGAACGACGGTCCGGCACGGATTCCGCCCGAGCCAGTAGCACAATTCCGCAGGACGCTGCACGTCCCATAGGACCATGTCTGCCCGAGCACCTTCGGTGAGCACTCCGGCCTCTCCGTCGAGCCCGAGGACCGGTGCAGCGTTGCGCGTCATCCCGGCGAGGGCCTCCTCTGGAGTGAGGCCAAACAGGACACACGCCAGGTTGAGTGTCACCAGCGGTGAGCCCACCGGCGACGATCCTGGGTTGTAGTCCGAAGCCACGGCCAGACGGACTCCAGCCTCACGGAAGGCCTCTACCGGCGGCTTCGTCGGTTCTTGCAAGAAATGATAGGCGCCGGGGAGTAATACCGCGGTGGTGCCGGCAGCAGCCATGGCACGCGCACCTTCCCTAGATGTGTACTCCAGATGATCCGCGGATCGGGCCCCAAAGCCGGCAGCGAGCGCTGCGCCGCCGAGATCAGACAGTTGGTCGGCATGGAGTCTCACCGGGAGTTCGTGTCGCCCGGCTGCTTCAAACACCGTCCGGCATTCGTCTGAGGTGAAGCCGATCCCCTCACAAAAGGCGTCCACCGCATCTGCGAGCCCCGCGGCTGCTGCCCTTGGGATCATCTGCTCCGCCACTAAGGCGATATAGCCCGCCCGGTCATCCGCAAATTCCACCGGAAGTGCATGGGCCCCCAGCAGCGTCGTGGAGACGGTGACAGGCATCGCGTCTCCCAACCGCCTCGCGACCGCGAGCATTCGCATTTCTGTCTCGACATCGAGTCCGTATCCGGACTTGATCTCAACTGTGGTGACCCCCTGCTCGATCATCTCACGGAGTCGGTCGCTTGCCACACGGTACAGGTCGTCGTCTGATGCTTCCCGGGTCGCAGCCACGGTCGAGACGATGCCTCCGCCCGCCCGTGCGATCTCTTCGTAGCTGGCGCCTGCCAGCCGCATTTCGAACTCATGGGCGCGATCGCCGCCAAAGACCAAATGTGTGTGGCAGTCGATGAGGCCAGGTGTGATCCAGCCCCCGCCCCCGTCGACGGTCTGGCCTGCGGCGTCGCGTAGGGGCACCGGCAACTGGCCGGCGGGCCCCACCCAGGTCACGCGCCCATCCGCGATCGTTATGGCGGCGTCCAGCACAGCTCCATAGGGGGTGCCGTTGGGGACCATGGTGGCGACGTGTACGTTGGTGATCAGCAAGTCGCAGTTGCTCAAGGTTTCCTCCTCGTTGACTCCCGCTCCGGTGGGAATCTACACTGCCGAGCCATGTCAGACCTCTTTTTCGATCTCGCTTTGCTACCCGACGGCTGGGCCGAACGTGTGCGCGTATCGGTCAGACCCGATGGGCTGATTGAGTCGGTGACTCCCGGTGGTGAGCCGGCGGAAGCCGAGGTCGTGCCAGGCGTTGTCGTTCCCGGCGTGCCGAACCTTCATTCTCACGCGTTCCAGCGAGCGATGTCTGGCTTGGCTGAGCGAGGCTCGGAGCGCGGAGACTCATTTTGGGGATGGAGGGAGCGCATGTATGCGTTCCTAGAGCGAATGTCTCCGGACGACGTCGAAGCCGTTGCCGCCCAGCTGCAGGTCGAGCTGCTTCGGCATGGGTACACCCACGTCGCCGAATTCCACTACCTCCGGAACGATGTCGATGGTGGCGCCTACGGGGACCCGATCGAGATGGCTCGACGTGTGTTGGCGGCGGCGGAAACCAGCGGTATCGGCACGACCCTGCTGCCGGTGCTCTATCGCACCTCCGACTTCGGCGGCAAGCCGCCGACGCATGGTCAGGCGCGCTTTGTGGCCACGGTGGACGCGCTCTTGAACGACGTGGCAATACTCCGAAAGAGCTCGCAAGGAGACGTGCGGCACAACGTCGGGTTGGCGATGCATTCGCTGCGTGCTGTGCCCCCTGAAGACCTCGATCTGGTGGTTAGAGCGATGGGAGCGATCGACCCTGAGGGCCCTATTCACATCCATATCGCGGAGCAAAGGCGCGAGGTCGACGCTTGTGTCGCCTGGTCCGGGGCTCGCCCGGTCGAGTGGCTGTTGTCGAATGCGCCGGTGGATGAGCGTTGGTGTGCGATTCATGCGACGCACATGACCATCGGGGAGACTCTTGCTCTGGCCGAGACCGGTGCCGTCGTGGGGCTTTGTCCGACCACTGAAGCGAATCTCGGGGACGGCGTCTTCCCGTTTGCTGACTACGCAGCGGTCGAAGGTCGTTGGGGTGTGGGTACGGACTCACATATCAGCGTGAGTCCTGTAGCGGATCTGCGCATGCTGGAGTACAGCCAGCGTCTCGTCACCCAGGAGCGAAATATTGCGGCGGGTCAGAGCGACCGTTCCTCGGGAAGAGCGCTCCTCGAAGGGGCTTGGAAGGGCGGAGCCCAGGCATGTGGGGCACCGGTTGGAGCGATCTCAGAGGGCTCGCGAGCGGACTTCGTCGCATTGGACACGGAGCACACCTCCATGATCGGTCGGCGCGGCGACGAATGGCTCGACTCCTGGATCTTCAGCGGTGAAGATTCAGCCGTGCGTGACGTCATGGCGTGCGGCACCTGGGTGGTGCGAGACGGCCGTCATGCTCGGCAGGAAGAGGTCGCTGAGCGATTCCGTGACGTGGCACGCCGGTTGCGCCGCTGAGGCTCGCCCCCACGCGGGGGGCCCTCTGCGCTAGTCGCCCAGCATCGGGATATTCAGGCCTTCTGCCCGCGCCGTTTTGATCGCCGTCTCGTAGCCCGCGTCCGCATGGCGTGCGACGCCGATCCCTGGGTCGTTCGTCAGCACCCGCTGGATGCGCTCCCGCATTTCCGGGGTTCCGTCGGCGACGATGACCTGACCTGCGTGCAGCGAATTGCCGATACCGACGCCGCCGCCGTGATGAAACGAGACCCAGCTCGCGCCTGAAGCGGTATTGAGCAGTGCGTTCAGGATCGGCCAGTCGGCGACCGCGTCCGAGCCGTCCTTCATTGCTTCGGTCTCACGGCCAGGCGACGCGACACTCCCGGTGTCCAAATGATCGCGACCAATCACCACAGGCGCGCTCAGTTCACCGGACGCCACTAGGTCGTTTAAGGCGACTCCGAAGCGGGCGCGGGCGCCCTGCCCCAACCAACAGATACGGGACGGGAGCCCCTGGAAAGCGACCTTCTCGTGCGCCATCCTGATCCAACGGCATAGGTGCTCGTCTTCCGGAAACATCTCCAGAACCAGTTCGTCCGTCCTGTGAATGTCCTTGGGGTCACCCGAGAGCGCGGCCCATCGGAACGGTCCCTTCCCCTCACAGAAGAGCTCGCGGACATAGGCCGGCACGAAGCCCGGGTATGCAAAGGCGTTCTCGAAACCCGCATCCTGCGCATAGCCACGGAGGTTATTGCCGTAGTCCACAGCGACGGCGCCAGCATCCTGCATAGCCACGATCGCCTCACAGTGAGTGCGCATCGATTCCATGGAGCGCCGGATGTATTCGTCTGAGTCCGAACGTCGGAGTGCTTCCGCGTCGGCTAAAGACAAACCCGCTGGCACATAACCGTTAAGCGGATCGTGCGCGGACGTCTGATCCGTGACCACGTCCGGGGTGATGCCGCGTTCGACCAACTCGGGGAGGATCTCAGCGCAGTTCCCCACGAGCCCTACTGAAAGCGCTTCACCCAATGCCGCCGCACCTTGAACCCACACGAGTGCTTCGTCCAGGTTGTCCGTCATTCGGTCACAGTAACGGTGGTCGATTCGACGTTGAATCCGACCGGCATCCATGTCGATGCACAGAACGGCGCCCTCGTTCATGGTGGCTGCGAGGGGTTGAGCTCCGCCCATGCCCCCCATTCCACCCGTTAGGACCCACTTGCCCTTCAGTGTCGAGCCGAAGTGCTTCTCCGCGAGTACGCCGAAGGTTTCATACGTGCCCTGGAGGATGCCTTGTGTCCCGATGTAGATCCACGACCCGGCAGTCATCTGCCCATACATCATCAGGCCGCGCTTCTCCAACTCGTGGAAGTGGTCCCACGTAGCCCAGCGGCCGACCAAGTTGGAGTTGGCTATGAGGACGCGCGGCGCGTGCTCGTGCGTGCGGAAGACGCCGACAGGCTTTCCGGACTGCACCAACATCGTCTCGTCGTTCTCGAGCTCTTTGAGCGTTGCGACGATGGCGTCAAAGGCCTCCCACGAACGCGCTGCCTTTCCTGTCCCACCGTACACGATGAGATCGTCGGGCTGCTCTGCGACCTCGGGATCGAGGTTGTTCATGAGCATTCTCATGGCAGCCTCCTGCGTCCAGCCCTTGCAGGAGATTTCGGAACCTCGGGGGGCCCGCACCGGGCGAGCGACCGACTCCGTCATGCTTCCAACTCCGTTGAGATCCTCGCCATTTCGCCGGATCGTACCAGTTCAGTAAGAGCGTCCAAATCAGGGCCCAGCACTCGGTCGCCGTCCAGCGCGTCCACTACGGCCCGGACGGTGGCGTGTGCCTTTTCGACGCCCGATCCCGACTTGAGCGGTCGGCGATGCTCGATCCCCTCGGCCGCGCACATGAGTTCCGTAGCCAGAACCCGCTCGACACACCTGACCACTCGCAAAGCCTTCCGCGCCGCAGCCAAACCCATGGACACGTGGTCCTCTTGATTCGCACTCGTCGTGATCGAGTCCACGCTGGCCGGATGCGAGAGCACCCGCATCTCGCCGATCAGGTCCACGGCGGTTACCTGGGCAATCATGAAGCCGCTTTCGAGGCCAGGGCGTTTGCTCAGAAACGCAGGCAATCCCATGGAGAGATCGGGGTTCAGGAGGCGCTCGATGCGCCGCTCCGAGATCGAGGCGAGGTCGACGAGCGCGATGGCCAGTAGATCCAACGCGGCGGACACCACTTGGGCGTGGAAGTTGCCGCCGCTCACGACAACACCGGCTTCAGGAAAGACCAATGGGTTGTCGGTGGCACTATTGGCTTCGGTCTCGAGGATCCCACGGATGTATCGGAGGGCCTCACGAGCAGCCCCGTGAACCTGTGGCATGCACCGCAGCGAATAGGCGTCCTGGACTCTCGGGTCGCCCTCACGATGCGACTCACGGATCTCGGATCCAGCTACGAGTGCTCTGAGTCGGCCGGCCGATATGCCCTGGCCCGCGTGAGGCCGCGCATCCTGGATCTCTTGCCGGAACGGCTCCGGTGTACCCAGGAGGGCATCCATCGACATGGCACCCGCCACCTCGGCGCACTCGACCGCTCGCTCAGCGGCTAGCAGAGCCAAGATCCCGATGCCGGTCGTAGCTTGCGTCCCATTGATGAGGGCCAATCCTTCTTTGGACCCGAGACGCATCGGGTGGAGGCCCGCGGCGGCCATGAGCGGGCCTACATCGGACTCCACTCCTTCATGTTCCGCGCGCCCTTCCCCAAGCAGCGCCAAGGCGACATGCGCCAACGGGGCAAGATCCCCACTCGCTCCGACAGAACCGAACTCCGGCACTCGGGGGTGGATTCCTGCGTTCAGGAGCCCGAGTAAGAGCTCGACCACCTCAACGCGGCACCCAGAGTGCCCACGTGACAGAGCGTTGGCGCGAAGCAGCATCAGGGCGCGTACCGCAGACCTGTCCAGTGGGTCTCCCATTCCTGATGCGTGGCTGCGCACCAGGTTGTGCTGAAGCGCTTCACGATTCTCAGGGGCGATCGTGACGTCGGCGAGTCGTCCAAAGCCCGTCGTGACGCCGTAGACAGGTTCGCCGGCCAAGACGAGTTCTTCGATGAGCGCACGCGACTCCCGCATGCGCACCTTCGCGTCTTCGTCGAGCTGAACGACGATGTCGGCACCGAACGCGACGTTCTCGATGTCTTCCAGACGAAGCGAACGCCCGTCCAGCTTGAGAGTGATCATGGGTTTGGTGTTTCCGAGTGACGGGCAACGAAGATCACGTCGAACTCTTCGCGTGTGATGGTCATGTCTTCAGGGGTCCAACCCGATTCGAGTTCGACGCCGAGGCCATCCGCGAGTCGGTTTACGTAGTTGTAGTACGACACCACCTGACAAATATCGAGTACAGCGGCGTCCGAGAATCCTACCTCCCGGAGCTGGTCGATATCGGCTTCGCACACCGCATGGGGCCGCAGGGTCAACTTCTCGGCGTACGCCAGCATGACTGCGTCCGGCGCCGAGACAGGTGCGGACCGAAAGTCACGTGCGAGAGCCCGAGGAATTTCTTTTGAACCAAGCAGCTTACGGAGACCCGCCCCGTGGTGATTGATTCAGTAGAAGCAGTCGTTCAAAGCAGACGTGGTGACTGCCAGCATCTCCCTCTGCTGACGGCTCAAAGGTGAGCGGCCCCGCATGAGGTGTGAGTACAGATCCACGTGATCCCGCATCGAACGGGGGTTCAGCGAGTGGATCCTGAGAATGTTGTCGATGGCCTCTCCGCCGTACCGATCGTACAGCTCGGCCAACAGGCCGTCAGCCTCCTCGTGTGGGACGTATGGGATGAACGCCATCGGATTGGCTCACTCGGTGAAGCATGGGGCTCCTTTGTACCTCAGGAGGCCTCAAGAATCTCGCATATCTCACGGTCCGGCAAGGCGCTTGATGGGCCTGCACAGGCCTGGCACAGCTTGTCCGCATACCTGCCGCGCAGCACGTTCGGGTCCGATCCGCAGAGTGGCGCTTCGGGTTCACGGCCCCCGTGTTGATGAAATCGATCATCAACTCTCGGCCCATGTGTGCTTCGCGCCAGTGTGCGGCGAGTGTGCCGGCGCAGGCGCTCTCCTGCATCCAAGGGCGAGCGAGCTACGGCCACGTCAGAAAATCCGTAGGAGGTTGAGTGCGCCGTAGACGAGAATAGTCCCGACAATCGTGGCCGCCGCGGTCATAGTTACGGGTTGTTCCGCAAGCAGGCGGCGGGTGACGGTCGCATCGTCCGTGAAGATCTTCCGAACGCTGTCGAACAGCAGGACCCCGACCACCAAGCCTGGCACCATCATCCACAAGACCTCCATTACTCCTCCCTTCGGTAGGGGCGCAGTGCACTTCACGCCCGCTGTACAGGTCAGTTTCGCTCGCAGGACACCCTCCGGCCAGGGTGCCTTGCCTTGTCGACAATCCACCGGCAAGGTCTTCCGATGACCACCCATTGGGCTATCGATGTGGGTATGTCGAACACGACGGTCTGCGAAGACCGATCCGGCCGACCTCATATCGTAAACATCCCCGACCTCGCCAAGCTGGAACCCGTCACGCAGACGCCCGTGATGCCGTCGTGCGTGTGCGTGATGAACGAGGACGGTACGGATGCACTGATCCGGCCAAGAAGCCGTCACCTACAACTGGGACGGACAGGCAACGGGCTTCGCGAAGAGCTTCAAGCGATACCTGGGGACGAAGAGCCAGAGAACCGTAGGCCGAGGGGCGGCACTCCAAACGATTGTCCGACGGCTCAAGAATCCCACGTATGGCAACGGATGTGGGCTCGGGTCACAGGGCGTACCGTCGAACTGACGGTCCGGACCCGAGGACGTTACCCAAGTCGACGTCGGACGAGTGACCACTTGGATGCTCCCACAAGAGCGCTAAAGTCCCTCGCCGGACTACCGAGACTCGTTGTCAGCGAACGTGCGCTGCACCCCCCATTACGAGTAGCAGCGCCGCGACTGCGGCACTGAAACTGGCCTCATATGAGTAGGTAAGCGCTCCGAATCCGCCTGATACGGCCAATCCCGCTGTTTGCAGTTCCCGTACCAAATCCCTAATACGGCTCGGCTCGGACGCTGGCCCCTCGCTCCATTGCGCAACGCGTACTGGATGTTGATCAGCATTTGGCTGGATGCGGTTCGCCACCCAAGGATGCGTCGAAGGTGAGACTCTGTAACGGAACACGGACCTCGACCGTCCACCCCTCCGCGTCTCCAACCGTAGAAGCCTCCCACACTGCGTCCCAACTCGAGTTCTCTCTAACCGGAGCAGATCTCGACCAAGCTCCCTCGGACAGCACCCCGTCGATCTCGATGTCTCTCTCCGCGACACCGGCCCTTGCCCGTTCGCGGACCTGCGCTGACATCGCGGGCGGCAGCACGGACCACGCCGCGAGGGCCGCCAGGACGAAGGCCGTTCGAGCCAGCGGTGAGCGCACGGGGTTCAGCCCCCCGAAGGTTCTTCGCCTTCTTCCGGCAACTGAAGACTCCACACGAAGGCCGCCACCGCACGCACTTGTTCTTCGGTCATCGATGTCCCGCCTTTCGGAAGCATCGCAGAGGCAGCACCTCCACGGGCTTTGTCCGCCGGGACTCCGCGAGTGATCGTCGCGACGATCCCCTCATACGAGCCATCACTGTGCCACCATTCCGAATCCGCGAGGTTGGCACCCGCCCCTCCTGTCCCGTCGTAGTCGTGGCACGTGAAGCAGAAGCCCTCCTTGCCGAAGATGCCTCGCCCCTTTTCCACGAGTTCCGGAGTGACACCCTCTGGCCAAGCCCCCTCGGAAGGCGCACACGCCGACAGAAGGAGAACTGCGGTGGCAAAGAGAGCACATAGGCGCGGGGCCACGTAGCTATCTGTCCTCATCTACCCTCACCAAGATTGGTTGCCGAATCCGATGCCCCGTCCTCTAGGCTTTTCCGAACAGTACACTATGGCAGGCGCCGTCGGATTCGTCCAAGCCTCAGTAGAGACCTTCGCGCGTACCCCATCTTCGGAGAAATCCGAGGTTCTGATCGAAGGATCCACCACCACCAGCTTCTTCCTCCATCGGCGAGCACCTGACGTGCGCGGCATACAGGCGCCGGGATTGCGATGTCACGCCTTGTAACCGCATTTCCGCGTCCATATCCGCGAGGAGTCGATCGAGCCAAATGTGCGTTTTTGACTCTGCCATAGCTGAACTTCGACGTTGCGCCGGGGCGCCTCCACGTCAGAACGCGGCGTCAAGCGCGAAGAACGACGGGGGGTATGCTTTCGGACACCCCCGCCCTGGGACCGCCTCTGACCGGGTCAGGCATGGACCCGACGGTCCCCAGTGCCAATCACTTCTTGTGCACTACACACAGGATCGAGGGCCAAATCTGCTCATGGGGGCGAGGAAGCACTTCGCTGGCGCGAGCAGGCGGCCGGCGCGAATTTCGCAGGGACGGAGACCAAGCTCTCGCTTTGGTTCGAGCAGCCGACCGCAAGAAAGGACAACTGACCACATGCAGCTGCTCCACACGGCGCCGATCCCTGGCGAAGGCGGAAAACTGGGCCTCTATCAACGAGGCGCAGACTACTTCATCAAGATCGTAGGCGGTCAGGACCTGATGAATACGCGCGCCCACGGATCTGAGGACGCGTTGGGCGTGATCGCCTGCAAGGGGCTTCGAGACCAACCGGGGGCTCGTGTCCTGATCGGCGGACTCGGGATGGGCTACACGTTGGCGGCGGCCTTGAGGTCACTCCCCGCTGACGCGGAGGTTGTGGTAGCCGAGATCGTGCCTGGTGTCGTCGAGTGGAACCAAGGCGTCCTGGGGCCCTCTGCTGGGCGGCCGTTAGACGACGCTCGCGCGCGGGTGGAGATCCTCGACGTGACCGTGATTGTTCGGGGTCCTGGCGAGGGATTCGATGCGATCGTGCTGGACGTGGATAACGGTCCAGATGGGCTCACGCGCGCCTCGAATGAATGGCTGTATTCGAAGGCGGGGTTGGGTGGGGCGCTTCAGGCTCTTCGGCCGGGTGGCGTGTTGGCGATTTGGTCTGCGGGGCCGGACAAGGCGTTTACGAAGCGGCTTCGAGCGGTGGGCTTCGCGGTTGAGGAGGTTACGGTGCGGGCGCATGCGGGTAAGGGTGCGCGGCATGTGATCTGGATGGCGCGGCGGGATGGGGAGTAGTCCTCGCCTTTTGGGCATAGAGAACCAGAGGCGATCAGATCCTTCGCCCGGCATGCACCAACGCCGGGTCACGTCACCGCACGGCCCAGGTTGCGAAGTTCAGTCGGGCGGAGCACCATGCGAGGACGAGTTCGTTCTATCTACATCGGATTGTTGGGCCTCAGGCCCGCTGTCCAAAGGAGATTCAACAATGGGTGGTAGAATCAAATCCATCATCGGTGGTGGGCTCACTGGCAGTATCCTCGCGTACTTGGGAACCACGTACTTCTTTAACCCGGCAATGCCTGAGCCCGCGTTCGAGCCCGTCGTGAGCAACACCATTCTCAGTATACTTGTGTTCTGGACCGTTTCAATCCTGTTCTTCGACTGGATTGTCCAGAATACGGGCAAGACGATGTTCTCAGGGATGGTGATCGCTATATCTCAGATCCTACTCGTTGATTTGAACTATGTGCTCATTGGCCGTCGAGAGTTGATGCCAGCTCTGATCAGTGTGGTTACACTCCTCGTTATTTGGACAGGAGTCTCATTCGTCTATGACAAATTGCGGAGTGAAACTCCCTAGGTTTCTTCCTGAGAGACATGGATCGGGAGCGGTATGCCGGTCGCGCAGGTACAGAAGGCAATGGGCTACAGCACGATCAGCGTGACCGAGGGGTACACGCACCTCGTCAACAATGAGTTGCTCGAGTTGGTCGAACGTCCCGAGAATCATCCGGACCTAGACATGCTGAAGTGGGTTAGCTGATCGGAATTTATGCCCAAGATCAGGGAAAGGGCTCCTAGCCAATTGGCCGGGAGCCCTTTTGCTTGCCTGAGAGGCGCCGCCCGGACTTGAACCGGGAATCGAGGATTTGCAGTCCTTTGAGGACTCCTCGACGTTTGAGACAAACCGTTAATCATTCCCTAACACCCTGCCTGGACTGGGTGCCACTGAGAGGGCTCTAGTTGCCGCCGGGGGAATGAGCCTCTAGCCACTCGCGGAATAGCCGTTGGGCTTCCGCTATTTGTTCACCAGTCATCTGCTGTTCCACGATGTCTTTGCCCTCCTGTGCACTCTCATTTCCTTGGGCCACAGCGAGATTGTGCCACATATAGGCAAGGACATTGTCCTCTTCCACGCCGTCGCCGTTGTCGTACAAAGTCCCGAGGACGAACTGGGCATCGGCATCCCCTTGCTCGGCAGCTAACCGAACCCAGTGTGCTGCCTCCGCATAGTCCTGCGGCAGGCCGGCGCCATAAAGGTACGTAAGCCCGAGGTTCGATTGGGCAGAGGCATACCCTTGTTCAGCTGCTAACCGATACCAGCGCGCTGCTTCCACATAGTCCTCCGGCACACCCCAGCCTCTGGAGTACATAACCGCGAGGCCGTTCTGGGCAACCGCATTCCCTTGCTCGATAGCTAACCGAAACCAACGTATCGCCTCCGCATAGTCCTCCGGCACGCCTTCGCCAATGGCGTACATACGCCCGAGTCTGGTCTGGGCATCGGCATCCCCTTGCTCGGCACAGGAACGGACATCCTCCAAGGAAGACGACGGGCCTATGTCCGCGCAGGAAGCTGATGGAGTGCCCTGTGCATCAACCCCAACAGGGATGACTGCTAGAGCGAGCACCCACAGCAGGATTCTTTTCATGGCTTCATTCTTCCCCGCCCCACTCAGGCCCACAACTAAGGACGAGCAGAACAGTTTATAAGTTCGGCGGTGGTGACGGTGAACAATGTGAGGCATAGGCCTCGGGTGGCCCGCAGGGACCGTCGGCGAGCTAGCGCCCGCTGAACTCCGTTCGCGCCCGCTCGATCAAATCCTCCCATTGCCGGACCTCGGCTGGGTCCCAGACCTCGTTCATGGCCCCGAGGGCGTCCTCCTCCGCAACGCCCTCGACCATCGTGCGGTACATGTAGACGAACGCCGATGCACGCATGTTGGCGAAGCAGTGCACGAACACCTTGCGACCCTCGTTGGCTTCCATGACGTCAAAAAACATGCTCAAGTCACTCAGCCGTGGCTGTTCCCAGTCGACCGGAATGTGGATGTACGCCATCCCGGATGCCGTCACATGAAACCCTTCCAGCGAGTTCCTTTCCCGGCTGGCCGTGGCAAGGTTGACGACGACGTCGTAGCCCTCCTCGCGCAGCAGCGGAATCTGATCGTAAGCGATCTGACCGGCGGTCGTGAGTCGGTCCGAAATCCCCATGTAGTTGCGGATCGTGGTCAGATCGGCTGGAGCTTCCTGGGCAGTGGCCAGGCCAGCGCCTGTCATCATCCCGAGCAGCGCGACGAGAAAAAAAGGTGTCTTGTGCATAGGTCGCGAAGTTGGGGTTGTTCGGCCGAATAGAGAAGACGAGCCACAAGATAAGCATTTAGGGGGGTGTACCCCACTGGGGTCTCGCCTGTCCGCAAAATGGACCCGACCCAGCTACGAATATTTTTGGGGGAGCGGCGCTGCAGTGGCGTCGCTGTGTGCGGCCCGGCACCAGTACCGCCCCGTGGTTGCCAATAAGGGGAGACTCACAGTACCCCGCATCGATAGCACGAGATTGGGTGAAGTCGTCGCTCAAGCGACCACAGCAGCAGCTGATGGGCGCACCGTTGACGATCTGGTCAACAATGCAGAAATCAATAAGGAATATGAAATCACAGCATCGCTAGAACGACTGATGACTGGGTTTCACCGCTGGAACTTAAAAGCCGCCTATAAAGAAGTTCAGCAGTCATCCATTCCTGATTGAACGCCGTGGCGTCTGTGAACATGTAGAGCATGTTCGTGACGCTGCTGACGTTCCAGGAACCGATCCTCGACGAAGCAGGAA
>Ga0209403_10000608_pt1 | contig 52145 bp, 47 predicted proteins | sample ArcticOcean_MG_C_8_FD_187440 | JGI IMG/M metagenome (GOLD analysis project Ga0209403, IMG submission 187440) | Marine microbial communities from western Arctic Ocean - ArcticOcean_MG_CB11_86 (SPAdes) (version 2) | ecosystem: Environmental > Aquatic > Marine > Oceanic | place: Arctic Ocean... | reverse complement strand
ATCCTTCACGTCACCCGGCAACGAAATCGATTCACCCCGTGGAAGGGCAATCTCCATATCCGGAAACTGATCGCCCGGCATCAACATCGTCATAAATAATTTCTCCCCTAAAAACTAGTTTCCGCTAAGGCTTTTGATCAGTCTTAAACGCAACGTGGCACAGGTACCCGGCGTCGAGAATAGCGTTGACCGTTTTACGATCGTAAGAGGTGCGCTTCGTATTCCGATTAATACGAGAACGTTCGCTTTTTGCTGAACCGTGATTTGGCGAGCCCGAAGATGAATCGCTCAATTCGCTGGCCTGACGACGATGTTCACAAGCCTGCCCGGCACGTAAATCTCTTTGACGATCTTCATGCCTTCAAGGTGACGAACAACGTTTTCAGCTGACTTGGCAGCGGCGATCGCACCTGCAGCATCGATATCCGCAGCTACTTCTACCTGATCACGCAGCTTGCCTTGAACTTGTACAGCAAGCGTGATCGTATCGGTAACGGTCAACGACTCGTCGAATTTTGGAGACAGCTCAAGGTGAATCGAATACGAATGGCCAGTTCGCTCCCAAAGCTCTTCGGCAAGATGCGGAGCAAGCGGAGCCGTGTGCAATAGCAGGCGGTCCACTCCGTTTCGCCACGCTGAAGCAGATACCTTCCCGGCTTCGTAGGCGCGAATCAACGCGGTTGTGAACTCCATGAGTGCAGCGATAGACGTGTTGAACTTGAACGCATCCATATCGGCAAGCACGCGCTGGGTAGTCGAGTGTGAAATCCGATCAAGATCGCGCTCGGCGGCTTCGTCACCGGTACTCCCCAGAGACGATTCGTCACGCTGTGCGACATCCCAAATCCGCCTCAACCAACGAGTGACTCCGTTGATTCCAGAATCCGACCAGTCGCCGCCCTGATCCCACGGCCCAAGGAACATGAGATAGCAGCGAAGCGTATCGGCGCCATGGCGTTCGACAACCGGATCGGGCGGAAGCGGATTCGACCGCTTTGAGATCTTTCCGCCGTCTCTGGTCAGCATCCCCTGGTTGGTCAGCTTGGTGTACGGCTCGTCGAAATCAACATACCCAAGATCACGCAACGCCTTATTGAAAAAGCGGGCGTAAAGCAGATGCATTACCGCGTGTTCGGCTCCGCCCTGATACGCGGCAACCGGTGCCCACGCACTAACCTGTTCATCGTTGAACGGGTCTTCGCCGGGGTTCGGACTCGCAAAGCGCAGGTGGTACCACGACGAGCAAACGAAGGTATCGAGAGTATCGGTTTCTCGCTTGGCTGCCTTGCCGCAGTCGGGGCAGGTCGTATTCAGGAAGTTTGGATCCTTCGTCAACGGCGACTTGCCATCAGCATCGAACTTCAAGCTTTCCGGCAACAGTACCGGCAGATCTTTTTCAGGAACTGGAACCGCTCCACAGTCATCACAGTAGATGATCGGAATCGGTGTGCCCCAGAATCGCTGGCGCGAGATCAACCAGTCACGCAGGTGATACGTGATAGTCCGATCGCCCCACTTGTTCGCCTCGATCTTATCGGCGATGGCATCTTTACCCTCGGTGCTCGGCAGGCCGTCGAACTCGCCCGAATTTACCTGCGTACCAGCTGGAATCCACGCCTCTTCAAGCTCTCCGCCGTCCCAATTGGGCGGTGCAACCACAACGCGAATCTCAAGGTCGTACTTCTTGGCAAATATGAAATCTCGCTGATCGTGAGCTGGCACACCCATCACAGCACCCGTTCCGTACGTTGCCAGCACGTAATCGCCAATCAGCACCGGAACGCGTTCGCCGTTTAGAGGATTAATGCAGTAGGCACCAATCTCGACCCCGGTCTTCTCACGCTCGGTCGATGTGCGTTCTATCTCGGTCTCTCTCGCGGCCTTATCAACGTAGGCATCGACTGCCGCTTTATGGGAAGGCTGGGTCAGCTTTTCAACCAACGGATGCTCAGGCGCAAGCACCACGAACGTCACGCCGTATACCGTGTCGATCCGAGTCGTAAAAGTGTCTATCTGCTCACCGGGAGCGAACTCACTAACATCGAAACCAATCGTTGTTCCTGTCGAACGGCCGATCCAGTTCCGCTGCATTGTTTTGATCTTCTCGGGCCAGTCGAGCTGGTCGAAATTGAGAAGTTCGTCGGCATATTTGGTAATCGCAAAGTACCACTGCGGCATCGAGCGCTTGATCACGGCAGTACCGCATCGCTCACACACGCCGTCTTTCACTTGCTCATTTGCAAGAGTGGTCTGATCCTTGGGACACCAGTTCACCTGTCCGTTTTTTCGGTAGGCGAGGCCGTTTTTCAGGAACTGTAGGAAGAAGTACTGGTTCCACTTGTAGTACTCGGGATCCGACGTTACAAGCTCACGTGTCCAGTCGTAAGACGCACCCATTTCTCGGAACTGGCGGCGCGAGTTATCGATATTTTTATAGGTCCACTCTCGGGGATCGGCGCCGCGTTCTATCGCTGCGTTTTCTGCCGGCAAGCCGAACGAATCGAAGCCCTGCGGGTGCATGACGTTGTAGCCCTGCATGCGCTTGAACCGGGCGTAGGCGTCCGATCCGGAGTACTGGAACCAGTGACCCATGTGGATATCGCCCGATGGGTACGGAAACATGACCATCGAGAGGTAGTTTTCTTTGCCTTCAACGTGATCGACAGCATTGTAAATGCCGTCTCGTTCCCATTTGCTCTGCCACTTTTTTTCGATATCAGCAGGCGTGTAGCGGTTGCGATCGTTGCTCGATTCACCGCTGTCTGAACCTGATCGACTTGTACCCGTTGTAGTCAAAAAATCGTTTCCGGACTTGTTCGTAGACTTCGTTCGCCAGAGTGACGTGCAATTGGCGATCAAACCAACTTAGCTCTCTTAAGCGCGCCCGTCACACATACGAATGGTGAATTTTAGCAATCGTGACGGCAGATGGGGTCTTCCGTAGTCACAGCTGGAGCCACCTCTCACCAGCGTTCGCATGACTCAGCAACGCACGCGGTCGTGTAGTTGAGATCGAGTCTTGGCATATATGAACGCTTTGGCTACCAACACCGAACCGCCTATTGAGGTTGATACTCACGTCCCTTAATTATCCTGGTCAGAGCGTCGTTCATTGGGGCTTTTAGACCATATTTCGGAGACTCCGCAGCAACATATCCGTTTAGCGAATCGATCTCAGTTCTGACACCTCGTGTTAGGTGTTGAACCATCGATACTCGATGAAATTTCTTGGCGCTGTAATCGATTATGGTTTGAGTAGGATCCGCATCGTCGAGCGTTATCCCTTTTGCAGACACCAGGGCTAGCACCTCATCGATAATCATTCGCTGAAACTCTTCGAGTTGCGGAACGGCGCTTATGTGTCCCGGCCTGAGATCAGTAATTGCACAAATTGCATTAATTCCACAATTGTGAACGAACTTCCCCCATATCGTGTTCATGATGTCGGATTCAACCACCGGGTCCATATCTGCTTCTCCCAGGTGCTTTGAAAGTTGCAGTAGCCGATCCGTGGCCCCGTCTGAGATTTCACCGATAAATGTAGGACCTTCGTTTGTGTGTGAAACGTGCCCTGGCCCCTGCATATCGCCGCTATGGAACGTAAGCCCAGCCAAAACCCGATCATCGCCAAGTGTGCCAACGAGGGTTTCGATATTCCCAAGCCCGTTTTGCAGAGAAACCACGAACCCTTGATCGTTCAGAATTGTCGCCGCAGTGTCGGCGGCCTGTTGTGTTGAGTAGCCATTCACACAGATCAGAGCAGTATCGACATCTGACACTGTTGATGGCTCTGTGGTCGCTCGAACTGAAGCCGTAAACTCGCCGTGCAATCCATCCACTTTTAGGCCGCCATTCTGTATGGCAGCCACATGATTTACATCGACATCAACTATTGTGACTTGATGCCCCATCCGCGACAAATTACTGCCGTATAAGGAACCGATGTTCCCGCCACCAATTACTGCGTAGTGCATGAAGTATTTTCGCTCCGTTCACCAGAATTTGAGTGATGCCCGTAACCTGCCCTCGATAGCGTTACCACTTATGAAATGGATTGAACTATTCGGACAACCGAGACCACTTCTTCAACTCGAAGAAGGCACCAACGCCCATTTCCACCGAACGTAGACGAGCGACAAGATAATCAGTGCGCCCCACGGCATCGAGAACGTTTCCACCCCCACCGGAATGAGCGGAAGCATGCTCACAACGAACACGCCTAGGGCGAGTCTGCGGATGAGAGTGGGTGAGCGGCCTAGAAGTTTTGTGTAGCGGACCAAACCGATTCCGGCGATCGTTGCGATAAGCGCCATACCGCCGAGTCGCAGTACCGCTTCCATCCCATCGTCTTCAAACGAAGGGTGGAACGCCACTGTCCCCACGGTGGTGGCAAAAATTACCAGCCAGCCGGTTATTAGCATATCTCGAACGCTAGTTTTCATAGCAATTAAGACTAACCAACTGTGACCGAATCACCAACCCGAATTACCGAATCGTCATCGAGCGGATTCAGCAGAATCGAAAACGTTGGTATCTCCATACCGTTGGCCGCGATCAGACCCTTCATGATCTCGTGATCGCGCTCGCCATTCACCGGATTCGCGTGGGTAACGAGGCAGCGGGGGATCGTTCGGTCTACTGCGAAATCGCTCCCACCAATCTTCACTCGACCCGTCCACGACAGTTCTTCCCAGGCGTCTATGTCGTCGATCACGATGTTCGTTCGGAATCTTCGCCCATCGATTTCAGTGCCCATGTGGGATTCGAATGCTTTTAGCGATTCTTTGCCGTAAAGGCTCACTCCGCCAACTTCGAAATCATGAAAAAGCCCCTGATTGCCATCACCAATCAGGTTCAGCGGAACTCGCTCGGGGTGTCCAACCAGCGGGTTGATGTCGAGCGAAGTTACGTACTCGCCAACCGCTTCGCTCAGATCAATGCGGTCTTCTTCCGAATCGATCGCCCCTTTAGCGAACATTTCACCTTCGTAGTTCAACGTCAAAATACGTGACTGATCGTTGAAACTCAGTTCAAGAAGTGCGATTGCAGGTGAGTTTACGAGTCCAACAAAGTTGATCTTCCGGCGCCATCCCCAGTCGTCAGGAGCGCCCTGATCGGCGAACCTGAAACCCAACACCCGATCACCCTGAACCTTGCCGCCCACGAACCGCAGTTCCTCGACCCGTTCGGGAGTGAACGACTTAACTGGGTGACGATAAAGTTCGGTGATTTTTGGCATGGGTTGATTCTAACGATTCTTGTCATTGCGAGGAGGGACGACGTGACAATCAACGTTATTGAGCAACGCGGTGTTAAATGTTGGCGAACAAACGATCAATCAGACTCACCTGTCCGAAGTTGTCGACAGATGTTGGCGTTGGACGAAGTTCACCGTGATTGCCACGTCGTCCCTCCTCGCAAAGACAGATATATCGCTAATCAAGCCTCCAGAAACCTTGCAAACACAAAGAAAAAGTGGCACAGCCACCTAGAAGCGCGCCTCGCCTCGACTTGAGTCGAAGTGCGTCTTCAAATCAGGATTCGCCACGATGAAGTCCTTCGAATCCATCACAAGATTTTCCTGTAGCTGAATCGTCATACCACCGTCCACCGCCAGTACCTGACCCGTAATGAACGACGCCTCGTTTGAACACAGGAACCCAACGGCGTTGGCGATATCTTCCGGCTCGCCCGTTCGCCTCACAGGGTAGTGCAACTCGAACAACCTGAACCCGGCATCGTTGCCGACCTCGTTCCAGTTCTCGTTGCCTCGCTCAGTGACGATGTGACCGGGAGCGATTGCATTAACTGTGATCCCAAGTGGCCCAAAGTCGATTGCCATCTGCTTTGTTAAGCCAATCACTGCAGCCTTTCCGGCGTTGTAGATCAATGAACGGGGGGCCTGATGCAGCCCGTGAACAGACGCCATGTTCACGATGCGACCCACGTTACGTGCAGGCGGATCGCCATGGCGTCGCCCAGCGCCAGCCCACTCCGGCTGCTCAAAGTGCGGATCTGCTCCAGATTCTTCCATCGCGGGAATAGCGAACTTAGCCCCGAGATACAGCGCCCCTACAAGCAGGTCCATTCCGGCGTGCCAGTTTTCAGGCTCAACCTCAACCGCACTCCCAGCATTGCCGGCGCCGCCATAGGCGTTTTGAACCAGCAAATCGAGCCGACCAAACGTAGATACAGCCTTTTCAACCATCTCTTCGGCGGTCGATTTCTTAGATACATCACCAGCCATGAACTCAGCCTTGCCGCCCGCAGCACGGATCTCTTTGACGGTGTTGGCACCGGCCGATTCGTTCACATCGACAATCAAAACGCCAGCGCCGTCCGCCGCAAATCTGCGAGCACAACCGCCGCCAATGCCAAGCGCACCACCGGTCACAATTGCGCCTCGACCGTCAAATCTGCCCATTAATTTCGCCTCTGTAGTTCGTCTGAAAGTGTGTGTGAACCGAACGAGGTCATTGTTCCAGATTTGTAGCTACTTCGGAAGATTGCTCAGCACGAGCGGCCTCACGATTCTCCAGAACTTCGGCGATTGCGCTCGGGGCGTACTTGAAGACTACGAATATGACTGCGAACTGCACCCATAAGCCCGCAAGATGACTCACCATCGCAACCCCGCCCATCATCGCGGGATCTGGACGATTGTCTCCCTGTGCCCAAGCCCATGATCCCATCGCCCAACTGGCGATCACCTGTATCAAGATGCCAGGAACTCCGATCATCAGGAAAGTCAGAAATGCCTTCCACGTGTACTGAGCGGCTCGACGGAATGTCATTCTCAACCTCGCAATATTCAGCTGCGTAATAAATAGTTCACATGAGAATGACCTCACTCAGATCGGAAGTCAAAACCCTCGACCAACACTCGTTGACGGCGTAACCTGCCACCGTTCGGCAGATCAACTGCCTATCTCACAGGAGCACCAACTTGGCATTCGATGTAGTTATTCGCGGCGGCACAGTAGTCGACGGCACGGGAGCGACTCCCGTAAAAGCCGATATCGGAATTACCGGCGAACGCATCAGCGCCGTTGGCGATATTCCAGCATCTGCGACTGAATCCGCCAAGACGATCGACGCCACCGGCCTTCACATTTCGCCCGGCTTCATCGACGTACACTCCCACGCCGACGCCGCGCTTCTCACCGACGGCCAACACGCCAGTGGCATTCGCCAGGGGGTTACGACCGAAATTATTTCACCCGACGGTCTAACCCTCGCCCCACTTTCGCCGGACAACTACAAGATGTACAGCTGGTACCTGTCTGGCATTCTCGGAATCCCACCGCAAGACATCGATATGTCGTCGATCGAGGCGGCACGCAAGAACTATCACCACAAAACATCATGCAACGTGGCGATCTTCGCGGGGCACGGTCCGATAAGACTTGAAGCGGCCGGAATGAACGATGTCCCGCTTACCGGCGACAAGCTAACCGCAGCAAAAAACCTGCTTAGAGAATCTCTTGAACAGGGTGCAGTTGGATTCTCCACCGGCCTGTCGTACTACCCAAACAGCTGGTCAGACACCGAAGAACTTTGCGCACTAATGGAGGTCGCTCGCGAATTCGACCGACCGATGTCGATCCACCTGAGAAACCACAATAAAGACCGCGCGTTCGGCGATGGTGGAGTCGCAGAAGCAATCGAAGTCGCTCGCCGCACCGGAACAAAACTCCACTTCGAACACTTCCGAACCGACGTAACTTCGGCAGGTCAGGTCGACAAGATCATGGAGCCAATCGATCAAGCCAAATCCGAAGGCGTCGACATCACGCTCGAAACCTACCCCTACCCGGTCGGTTCATCGTTCCCGCAAGCATTCTTCCCCGGCTACTTCCACGAGGGCGGCCCCGAAGAGATGATGAGAACACTGAACGACGAAGATAAACGAGCCGAACTCATCAGAAGAATGAGCGAGATTTCGTATACGGCTCCCGAAGGCAACGTTTGGACTCATATCAACACCGACAAAAACAAACATTTCGAAGGCTGGCTGTTCGACGATGTTGCAACCGAGTGGGGCGTGAGTGTCGAAGAAATGATGACCCGAATGATGGCTGAAGAGTCGCTCACCTGCGGCATGCGGGTCGCACCTCCCGGAAACGTGAAAATCTGGCGACAGGTTGAAGAAGACATCATGCAGTTGATGGCGCGTCCCGATTACATGGTCGGCTCCGACTCGATTCCCGTCGGGGGCATGCCACACCCCCGTGCCTACGGCTGTTTCGTACGAATGGTCGGTCGATTACGCCGCCGACATAGCTACCCGCTCGAACAGATTGTTCAGCGAATGACCCAGAACCCGGCTGAAAGATTCGGCCTTACCGATCGTGGCGTTATCGCTGAAGGCAAGTTCGCCGATCTTGTGATTTTCGACGAACAGAAAATCACCGACCGTTCATCGTTCGAAGATCCCAAAATTCACCCCGAAGGCGTGCCATACGTACTGGTGAACGGCAAGCTGGCGGTCGAAAACGAAAACGTAACTGGCGAACTGGCAGGCCAGGCAATTCCGTAGGGCAATTCGCAGCCCCAAGCCTGCGAATACCACAACTCAAGCTCACCAAATGCGGCCCGACCATGTGCCCGAATTAGCCGCGACATTCGAGCCAGTCTCTACTCAACGGCCTAGTCACTTCGCCATCAATTGATGAATTCTGAAATTCTGGTTGATCGTCCGCGGTATTCGGATTTCTATCGACAGAGCGCAATAAATTTCTGAACTTCACCGCGCCCGAAAGTCGGGAACGTCCAGCGGCTCCCCGTTTCGCTTCACGTTCTCGATCGAAATCGGAAAAATACTGCTCCACGTCACTGCGTCGTAAACGTCTATTGGCGGCGCGATCTCGCCTGCGACCGCCCGAGCGAAATCGTACATTACAAAGTAATCGCCACCACCGTGACCCGCCCGAATCGCTTCCTCACCAAGCTCTTTCCAATACGGATGCTCGTACTGATCGCTCAAATCCCACAACGGTTGCCACTCGGCCCGTTCGGCACCATTCACAAGCCCAGCAGGTCGCGCCTTGTCCTTGTAACCAAAGTTGGCCGGACTCACCCCCGGCGAAACGCCATCGAGCCACACGAGCGGATCCTCGCCATCGAACCGACCCGACATGTAAGCACCGTTGGTGCCCTGCAACGTATGTAGTGCCATGTTGTGCGGACGTGGACTCGCTGAATCCTTGCGTAAAGCAATCACCCGACCCTGCTCTGTCTCGATAAGCGTCGTCGCCGAATCGGTGAAGTCGAGCCAGGCAGAATCCTTCGTATCGAAATGCCCATCAGGAAGCACCGACCGCGCCCACTCCTGCCGCGCCGCCGACTTCGTGACGAACGTTGTCGTTCTTATAAGCCGATCTCCACGGTTGATACCAAGCCACTGTGCGACAGGACCAAGCGAATGAGTCGGATAGCCGTTGCCTCGGGAAGCTTGGGTGGCACCGGTGCCAGTAGCGCCTCCACGCCAAGTCCGTGTGAGATCAGCATTAAACATCAGGTCACGGCAATCGTGAATATAGGCGCCTTCAGCGTAGGTCAAGTCACCAAAAACGCCCTGCTCGGCCATGTTCTTGATCATCATCGCTTCTCGGCGATAGCAGTAGTTCTCGGCCATCATGTACGTCAGCCCGGTCTTCTCGACCGTCTCGACCAGCGCATAGCATTCGTCGAGGGTTGCAGCGGCGATCACCTCTGAAAGAACGTGCTTGCCGGCGTTGAGCGCAGTTAGCGCCTGCCCCGCATGAAGCATCATGGGCGTTGCAATAAACACGGCGTCGATTTCAGGATCTTCGACCATTTCTTCGAACGACTCGAACGCTTTCAGTTGAGGCCGACCATCGGTCCACTGCGCCCGAACTTCATCCGAAGGATCACACACCGCCACGAGTTCGATCTGCTCTTCAAGCCCGCCCAGTACCTCATCGAATCGAGCGCCACGATTTCCACCGGCTACGGCCAATCTGATAGTCATTACAGTTCCAATTATTTTGCCTAATTCGCCACAGCAACCAGCGTATAAAACTCTGCTGAACGGTTTTCGTTCCCGGCAGGCCACCCCCCAGGAGATTCGGTCACTCTAAACCCTTCTGATTCAATCAGGGCTTTTAGTTCCGCTTTAGTGTGCTCGACAACTGTTTGCGAATAGCTCGTCACCTCGCCCGACTCCGCATCGATAACGTACCAGCGCTTCACGGCTGTTTGAACATCATCGTGCCAAAAACCTTCTTCAAGAAGCATGTGAAGGCGATCGCTAAATAATCCACCAGAAGAATTTGTGCTCCATATCGGGCTTGATTCGAAATTGACCCGAACTGTCCCCGGTTCGTGCGGTTCGAGTACCAAAACCCCTCCGGATTCGAGCGCTTCTCTCGTCTTTCGAACGATCAACCGAACATCATCCACAGTAAACACGTTGATCTCGCCAAACAGAAGAATCGCCAGATCAAACCCTGTTCCGTATTCAACCTTCCTGATGTCGTTGTGTACGAACTCGCTACCCAGAGACTGTTCTGACGCGCTTGAAATGGCCCACTCGATCGACGCCGGTGAAAAGTCGATTCCGTACGTCGAATGACCTCTTCGGGCGAAATCCAATGAGTGAAGTCCTGGGCCGCACGCAAGATCGAGAACCTGTAAATCCTTTTCGAGTCCACCGGCAATATGTTCCAGATAGTCGACCTGACGGTGAACTATCTCTAATCGTCTACTCGCGGCGTTGTGATCCTGCGAAAGGTGTTCTTTCAGCATTCGCCTGCTGAACCCTGGCTCGTTCCATGGAATTTTCTCACCCTCGACCCAAGGTGCCGGTGGAATAGTGCGGTTAACGATTTCCGAAACATTCATACCCGCTATCTTGCACCTGAATTGGATGGTTTAGATCGCTAATTATGATCACGCGTAAACCAACGAAATCACGATCGGCAGGAACATAGCGCGATGAAACTAAAAATCGGCTGTCAGTTACAGAGCATTACGGCTCTTCGAATAATCCGCCCCGGCCAAACAAAAGACCCATGCTATTTGCAAGCATGGGTCTTCTTAATCTGTAGAAAATGTGCCACTGGCACCGCCTTACTCGCGGTGGATCAGTTCGATTCGGATGTCCCCCGGTGCTGAGATGAACGCAATCGACACACCGCCAGCATTGTTAATCGGGCCTTCCTTGTGTTCGGCACCCATAGCAACCAACCGGGCGATATCGCCTTCCATGTCGTCAGTATCGAACCCGAAATGCTCAAGACCGTAGTGCGGATTGGCATCTGCCGGTCCGAGAACTTCATCGGTTCGCTCCGACGAAATGTTGATCGCAAGACCGCCCTCAGTTTTGGTCACGATGAAGCGGTCGCCGACAGGGCGCACGCTGTCAGAGATGATCTCGACGTTGAACGCCTCGACGAACCAGTCGGCTGTCTTTTTGGGATCGCTCGACTTCAGGTGAATGTGATTTACGTTGAACGGCATAGGGTTTCTCACTCTAAGATTTCGTACGAACTTAATAATTGAAAATCGACTGCCGAGGCTACGTTCAAAGACCGCACTCGTCAAACAAAAATATCGTCAACTTCCGCCTATTTTGCAGAAGGAAGCGAGCACGAGAGCATCGCTATACTGCGGAGTCATCTGATCACAAGTTTTCGGAGGCCGAGTTGATCGAAGTTCGCCAGATCCTACAAACCGATGCTGATGCTGTTCGAGCGCTCGACTCGAGCATTCAGGGCGACGATCGTTCGGCGACATGGGACACCTACGTCGAACGATTGCTTTCGATCATCGAACTCGACTGGCTGCAGTACCCGCCGTGGGGCTGCTTCGTGGCCATAGACGATTCAGACGGACTCGTAGGGTTCCTGCTTTCGGAGCGCCAAACAACCGCTTATGGGCTACCGCCCGGGGCTCGAATCGTTGCGATGGCCGTTAAATCTTCAAAACGACGAAGCGGAATCGGCAAGCTACTTCTCGATGCGCTGGAATTTCAGGCACGGGCTGAAGGCAATGAGCAGATTTACTCCGTACTTCTAGCCGAGGACGACCGAGACTCAAGGTTCTTAGAATCGGCCGGCTTCAACGCATCCGATCTCAAGATCTACTCCAAACAGGTTTAGCGCGAATAGGGCGGAAAAGGGCGAACAATTGCTCAGCCAACGCCCGCCCAAAAGCCAACATTGTCATCCTGAATTTATTTCAGGATCTACCTAACCCCTTTGCAGCGATTGACCGCGGCTCGTTTCACACGACGATCTCGCAACCAGCCGGTCAATTAGCTGCATAGAAGGAAGAAATATCCTGAAATAAATTCAGGATGACAATTTACGCGGTTGCAATGACAGGTTCTGAATGATTCGAAAGAATGATTTAGCCATCACCAAACCTTCTTTCCGATGGACAATGGCGGCCGCGCCCAGCATCCGATCAGCCGCCCATCGCTTCGATCAACTGTTGGTGAATTACCGGCCAACCAATCACCACGACCGGTAGTTCATCGTCGTTCGACCAGTCGATCGGCTCGCCAACTCCATCAGTTACTCGTAAACCAAGCTCACCAGCGATCATCGCCCCCGCCGCAAAGTGCACCGGGTCAACACCGTAGTACACACCGCCAGGAAGCCGACCCATACACATCAGCCCAACCGGATAGGCGATCGAAGAGAACGTATTGATCTGGCTCACCGATGGAATCCACTCCAACCCTGCTACCAGCATCTTCCGCCACTCGTCAGGACCATCTATTTCAAGATTGATGGCCGATTCAGATAACTTCTGCCGCGGTGAATTCGACTGTAAAGGTTCGCCGTTCAGAAACACCCCACCGCCTCGTGTGGCGGAAAGGCGCACGCCAAGCGAAGGCAGCGGCATGGAAGCCGCCAGCAGCTCGCCACCACGTCGCAACGCAATGTTCACGCCCCAGTGATCCATCCCCATGCTGAACGGCACGGTTCCGCATAGCGGATCGACCAGCCACGTAAGCGAATCATCGCCATCATCAGAAGGATCAGAAAGAACGGTTTCGCTCTCCTCCGAAAGAATGCGACCCGGCGCCCCGGCAGCGTTAAGCGCCTCCGATATCGCGGAATCGCTCGCAAGATCTGCGTCAGTCACCAGCGCGTTCGGCGACTTGTAGAACGTATCGAGCGGGTCGGAGTTATCGGGCCTGAATCGCGCAAGCAGTACTTCGCTTGCCGCTGCGGCGGCCGAATCCGCGGCTCGAATAATTTTCTGAAGATCAAGCATGTTTTCAGATTGGGAATTCAACTAGGAAGGTTCATAAATTCGAATAATTACCGTACAGATGCACTGGCAGGGACCATCGATTTTACTTTCGAAATCACTCGTTGAGTGTTCTCGGCCATGTAGTTCGTGAGCAGTTCGTTGGCAAGATTCGTCGATCCACTATCGATGTGCTCTCGCCCCTTCTTCGCCATTTCATAAGCCGACTCGAACAATTCATTCTGTAAAACTGCCAACTCGCTACGTATTTCCGCCCGAGCATCAGCACCGGCCTTCAGCCCGTAATGTGTAAGCCGATAGAAATCCCACCAGGGGCTGTCGTTACTCGCAGTTTGCCCACCAATTGCTAGCGAACCCGGTATGTCGCCTTCGATAAACATTGGTGTGAAAACGGTCATGCAGGGCGAATACATGCCGGTCCAATACACGGGCAGCCGTTCGTCAGTCGCACATAGATCGGCAACAAGACTCGCGGTTGAAGCACCTGGTGATTCGCCAAAGGTGCGGTGAACACAGATCGAACCGTCAGGTCCAACATCAACAACGTGGTCTTCACTCGGATCCGCACCGTCTGAATGATCGGTAAGCACCTTCATCATCGACCGTACGTCCAACTTGCCCGTTCCGCCGCCAAGCATGGCATCCGATCGACACTGCCTCGTCGTTCCACTACCGGAAAGAGCGGGATCACCAAACGCACCGGCAAAACTGAACCCTTCGCCAAATCCCATCTCAAATAGACCCAGCCGAGTCGCCCGCGACTTTGCTCCAGAAGACACCCGATCGGCATCCTTACCGATCTGTCCAACATTGGAAATCGATTTGAATGTACCGACCTGATTTACCGCCCATTCGTGTCCCACACACTCCACAACGTAAGCCGAAATAGGATCGGCAATCAGAAATATGTTGTCGTATGTTCGAACACTGGCATCGTTAGAAAACTTGCCCTGCCCGAACTCAGAAACAAGCCCGGTAATAACGTCTACCGCTTCTTCTGCCGATTTTGAACGCTCAAGTCCGAGTCGTAGAACCTCCATGCCGACCAGTTTTGGCGAATCGACTTCTGGCAGTAACGACGGCAACGCCTCGTTGCCAATCACCACCTGATGCTCATTGAATCCGTGCTCATAACCAGCGCACCAGTACGGTTTCGACCCTACGTGGCGGTAAGTTTGGGCAGCCTGCGGCACATCGACAAACTGCGTGCCTGAAAAACTACCAACCCGGTGAGTAGAAGCGGGAATTTGCACCAACGGTTGCGCCTCATCTTGTGGTCGGTCGCTGTTCTTGGCAAAAACAGTGTTACCCCCACGAGTAGTACTCGATAGGGCAACCATGGTGTCGCACGACTCGATCCAATCACTATCGAGCCGATCGCTACCGGCGCGCAATTTGTTCAGTTCGGTGCTCACGTTCTTGCCTCTGATCCTGACTACATACCGATTCTCAAGTTCGAAACATGCAACTTGGCATAGCGGAAATCTTCATGCCAGCATCACGATACATCACACATTTCTATCTTGACTCAACTTACCGTAGGGAACTCGAGGGAGTAACCCAGATCGGCTTCGTGGATCCGGATGTTATTCGACGTGAAATTGCAAATCCTGCCGTTACTTACACCACCAGTGATGCCAGAGAACGATTTATTCGAGTCGCAAATAGCCTCGCTGGGCAGTTATCCGCCACATCACCGGTATAAAAACCGGTAACCTTCCGCCCGCAGAATAAGTTAATGGTTTTGGCGCGAACGCGCGCTACGACTGGGGGCAAAGACCAATATGGCCGGTAGTAAAGTTCTCGTTCTGGGTGGCGGTTTCGGTGGAGTACAGGCCGCAATCGAAGCTCGAGCATCTCTCGATTCATCGCACGAAGTCACGATCATCGATAAAAATCGGGTTCCGCATCTTTGCGGCATGAACCCACTGCTAATCGTGGGTGAACGAGATACCGATAAGACCGGAAGATCGCTCGGCCGACTCGCAAACCGCGGAATCAACTTTGTCGAAGCGAATATCGACCTGATTGACACTGCCAATCAGCAGGTCGCCACTTCAAACGGCACTTTCGACTACGACTATCTAGTAGTCGCCCTCGGCGCTGCCTACGATTGGGACGCCGTTCCTGGAGCCAGAAACGCCTACTCGTTCTACGATTTCGACTATGCCCGCCACCTTCGCCGTCGATTGAGTCGACTCAAACATGGCAAAATCGTAATCGCTGCCTCAAAGCCACCCTACAAGTGCCCACCTGCGCCGTTCGAAACAGCAATGATGATCAACTGGTGGGCCCGCAGAAAAGGCATTCGAAAAGATATCGAACTATCCGTTTACATTCCCGAACCAGGCCCACTTGGCGTTGCCGGAAAAGAAGCTTCGATGCGGGTTAGAAACGCCCTCGATCAACGAGGAATCGAACTTGTAACCGGAGCCGGAGTGACCGAAGTATCGACGAACGGTCGAGAGGCTTCCTTCGCCGATGGCAGTTCGACCTCGGCGAATATCATCGCTACTATTCCGGTTCACAAGATCCCCGACATCGTTGCTGCCTCGGGCATTTCCAACGGCAAGCCGTGGGTACCTGTGAATAAGGCGACTCTCGAAACGTCTGCTTCGAACGTTTTCGCCATTGGCGATGTAAATGTGGTGCCTTCGGGCGATTTTGCTATTCCGAAGGCCGGGGTTTTCGCAGCCGCGCAGGGGACGAAAGTTGGCGAGGTTATCGCCAGCAGAATCAACGAATCACACGAGCCGGATCCGTACGATGGCGTCGGCTATTGCTTCATGACGTACTCTGGCGGACGATCGGCTACTGTCGGAGGAGAATTCCTCGCAGACGGCGGACCGCAAACCGTTCTGAGCGAACCCACTGTTTCAGGAATGAAGGCCAAGGAACGGTTCGAACGAGATTGGCGCAACTTCAAAATCTGAGAAGCGAGCTTCATTTTCTATAGGAAATCAAATTTATGATTGCAGTGCGACGTACTTATCTTCCTAAACCCGGAACCGGCGGCAAACTGGCGGCGCTGGTGCGCGAGGCAAGTTCGGCGATGGAGGTAGCTGGATACCGGAAACCGACCGTGTATCGAGGCTGGCACGGTTCGCACGGCATGCTGCAAACAGAGCAGCTGTGGGATTCGATTGCCGATTACGAAGCATCCCGAAGTGCTGTTCGAAAAAACCCCGACATTACGACAATTTTCGACCAAATCTACCCGCTATTGGCCGAAACGCACACAACAGACATTTTTGAAATTTCTGAGTAGTGCTCGACAACTGTCATTGCGAGGAGTGAGGAACGAGCGACGTGGCAATCGCTGCCATAGCGGGTGCAGCGCCGAGACTTAGCCAAGGTCATTCTCGCCTGAATTGATCCAGCAGCTATTCGCCAGTCATCGCCACCACAACCCGTCGACTCAGTAGCTCTGAACAGCCATCTCCTGTCAACCATTATTGCCACGTCGTGCCTCCTCGCAATGACAAACCAGGTCCCCCGCACCCTCAACCATCGCCCTTCATCGCTACTGCCAGATCAGCCCGTCGAATCGCAATCACATCCCGCACCGTGATCACGATCAACGCCGCACCCAGCACACCAAGCAGAATCCCCACGTAGCTCCAATTCGTCGAAAATACGATCCGCGGTAACACCGTGCCACTTGAAACGGTCTGCGTAGTCGCATCGACCGCCAGCCGGGCCATCAACAAACCCGTCGCCAAGCCCATTCCCATTCCAACAGCCACCACAACAAGCTGCTCGACAACGCTGACTACCGTCAAAACCAATCGGCTCATTCCCAACGCACTCAGAATCGCTACATCGAAACGAGCACTGGAAGGTCTCGACGGTGCAAACGTAAGAAAGCCAAGCAATCCGAGTACGACCGCTAATATCGATGTGACCACCGAAACGCCGCGCCACCCGACGATCGCCAGCGGAGTTACCAGTGAGGATTCTCGAAGCTTCTCACTATCTAGCAGCCTGTGAATCCCGCCGATCTCGCTCGAGATCTCGTTCAACACCGCCGTGTCACTGACGTCATCAAGTCCAATAAACATCTCTGCCAGAAAGCCAGCTGAGTTGAAGCTACTCATCGAAAGGTAACTCCACAGCAGGTTGGCGTCGGCCACCACGAAACCGCCCTCCCTGGGATCCATCGTCGGGAAGTAATCAACCACCCCCACCACTCGTACCGGAACCGACTGCTCGAAAACGTTCACCACAGTCTCGTCACCCACGGAAAGCCCGTTCAGAGCCAGAGCCTCGGTACTAAACAAAACAGGAACCAACGACTCGGGCACACGCACGGCTCCCCGGTAACCCCTGTTCGTTCCAACGCCGAGATCGATCTCAAGACCCGGGCTACCATTGCCTCTACTTCCACTCGAATAATCAAAGCTCGTAGAGGTGGTGTCCATACCTTTCGACGATCCAAGCGGCTCCCAGAATTCACCCGACTCAAATGTCTCGATGATCCAACGCTCCCGAACCTCATCATGCGAATCAAATGGCTGTTTGCTATAGAAAATATCGTCGATGTGAACACGCATGGGCGTTCCAAGCTCGTCGTTAGCCTGCTCAAAAAACACGAATCCAACGATCTCCACTGGTCGAACTGCCGAGCCCGGTATGTCGCCAAGCCGTTCTTGCCAATCGACACCCGTCATCGGTCCGAGGTCAACCGACCACGCCCTTCCTTTCGCATCCAGCAATCTCATGCTGGCCGTAACGGACTGATGCGATACGCTCGACTTCATAATCACGCCAACTGATACCGCCTCGCGCGGGACAGCTATTGGCTGAAATCGATCGTTGGTTTTCGGCTCCAAACCCACTAGAAGCTCATCAAGCGGCACGCCCGAGTAGTCGTCTCGAAAATTCCCAAACTCAGCAAATTCTTCGGGTTCTATGGCGATAAAGTCGAACGGCAAACCCTGACCCCCATCACGCAACCCGCCTATCGCACGCAAACCGATCGACACACCCGCCACGCCTTCTATTTCACGCACAGCCGAAACCACCGCCGTTCGTGCTCCGCTGTTCAGGTCGACAGGCGAAGCTCGAAGACCAGCACCCACCTCGTATCCGCTTTGATCGTTCGCACTCTGCTCAAGAGTCGCTGCAACGGTCGATGAAAGTACCGCCGCGCCAGCAACCGTTCCCAGAATTGCGATCGGCCACGCGTATGTAATCGGCAATCTCGCCATCGTTGCCGAAACTATGTGAATCCAAGCAGGGCCACGTTTTGACATCACGTTCGACACGCCACGAGCAATAAGTGGCATCAATCGGAGCGAGAACAAAACAACTACGCCCAGAAATATCGCAGGCGCAAACACCAGCAGTTTGCTGATATCGGCCAGCTGCCCCGTTCGTTCGCTCACGACCGAAGCCTCTGTCGATAGGTCCCAAAGAACCACTCCGCCAAACAGGAGGAATATCACGTCGAGATACTGGCGCTGGAAAAACGGCCGACCCTCGACTCGCTTTGAAGACAATCGTGCCGAGTCGATCTCACGCCCATCTCCTACGCACACGATCCACTGCATGTACGCAAGCACAACGCCGCCACCAAGCAGCGACAACGCAAACGTCTGCCAGGTCAGTCGAACCGGCATTCCTTCGCCATCAAAAGTGATCATTTCGTATTCGGGAAGCTGGCCCATCAACGAAATGATTCCCAACGCCAAAAATGGCGCAAGCAGGGTAGGAATGAGAACGAGAGGCACGGTTTCCAGAAAATATATTTTGGCGATCTGATTTCTGGCGAATCCACGTGCGCGTAGACGTCCGGTATCGACTCGACGACGAGTCATCAGCGCTCCTGCAGCCGTTATCGCATAAAACGCCGCCGCCACCAATACCACTCCACCCATCATCAAAGTTGGGATTCGAGCGAACGTGATGTCTTCACGTAACGCCCTGAACCGGTTTTCAATTGCCGAAACCAGCTTCGATTCAGGAAGCCCTAATCTTAATCTCCCGGCAACAGCTGCGATTTGATCCTCAGTGACAGCCGGATCCTGATCTTTCAGATGTGCGAGATCGAGTCGCACGAGCCACCGATTGGTGCCTATAGAAGCCGGACCGCCCGTGAGCAATCCGAACAGGCTGTCGTCAGCCCCTACGAACAGCGGAAGCGGATGCCTTGCTACCAGAGAGGGAGCCGGTGGCTCCGTTGCCTCATGCCCGAGTCCGAACCAGAACTCTTCCTGCAAATCATGAGGCCTGAACCGACCCACTACCCGCAACTTCAAGTACGGAGGATCGGAAGGTGACGCAGCGAGCCAGATGTCGTCGTCAAGATTTACTCCGAGTAGCTCGGAGCGATCGAACGGAACGGCGACTTCGGCGCTGAGCACCCCTAATTCTTGTTCGACTCGGCCATTTGGGGCTCGGCCGTCAATGAACTCTACGTATTCAGGGAATCCCTCGAATCGCTGGAGGATTCCGGTGTCTGAGGCTGGTCCCACAATGATCGATTCGGCGTCGAGTGCCCAGAAATGCGGACTAGTGTGCGATTCCTGAGAAACGCTGACCACGAGGTCGCCAAACTCCTCGAGCGCAATATCGACTTGCTCGGTAGCGGCGGATATCGAGCTAGTTGTGAGTGGGAATCGGTCGGCAAATACCAGAACGTTTCGGTTCGACTCTGAGAGAGTGTTGAGGGTCGATCGCAGTCCGAGTAGGCCGATCGTGTCGAGGTACATCGGCGCACCGGAAATGATCGTCGTCATCATCAAAACGCTCACAACTAGTGCGAGCGTCTGGACAAGATCAGCACGAAGGCGTCGACGAATCAGGATCAACCTCGATCACATTCGTTTTGGTGGATGGCAGAGCAATCCCGGAACTCTATACCGCCCAGCCGGAGTTAGGACTTCGTACCAACTACCTCAACCTGCATGAACGCGTAAAACGCACCCTCGGCCTGAACCCAATCGAGCCATCCCTGTGAAATCTCAGCAAGCTCTGCTTCAGTCGCTATCCCATAGTCAACAGCACGCTTTGCGATGTCCGATCGCAAAATCCGCTCGGCCCACTGCTCGCCCCACCACTTCAGACCGTTGTCATCAGCGAACGTCCACGTAGAAGTGGTGACAACCAGATCGGTAAACCCTGCCTCGGTGAACCACTGTTTCAGACGCCGACCTGCAAACGCTTGACCACCATTGCGTTCAGCAACCCCGTTGTACACATCGAAAAACTTCGTGAGCTGGTCGTCAGGCGGCCACAACGCCGTGGCACCCCAGTCGACCTCTCGCACGGCGCAAATACCACCCGGTTTAAGCACTCTTTTTGCTTCTTCTAGCGCCTTCACTGGTTCGCCTAAATGCTGAAGAACCTGATGTGCGTATGCAGCGTCGAAACTGGCGTCTTCGTAGCCGGTGTCGTAGATGCTGTTGGTTTCGTATTCTACGTTCAATATGCTCTTTTCGAGCGCAGTAGCACGGGCTTGCTCGACGACCACGTCTGAGTAGTCAATTCCAACAACCGATCCTTCTGGCAAAAGATGCTCGGCAAGATCGTTCGTGATAGTTCCGGGGCCACAACCGAAATCCAACAGCCTCATCGGCGATTTCAGCTGAGGCAGCACGAACGCCGCCGCCTCGCTAGCCCGCCTCACAGAGTGCGCAGCAACCACCGAAGCATGATGCCCATGCGTGTATTTTTCAGAATCAGGATTAACGATAGGATCGGTCATTTTTGGACAATTCTCTCGGTGAGGCGATTCGGGTGTGCTCGGAAATCCGGCTCACGAATACTGTCACGCTGAACTTGAACAGGTTGAGAAAGCCAGCTACGCAGCAAAGAAACGTGCCACTGGCACTTAGTACGCCGTCCACTCCTGTGGCACTTCGCTCGGTTCTATCGTCCTGCGCTCCTCGGCGCTCTTGATCGTTGCAAGGGTCGAAGCCAGCTCTATTCGACCGTCCTCGCCTGAATACCGAACCGGCTCGCCCGCCAGAATCGAATCTACCCAGTGTTCGAGCGCTGCCTGGTGCGAAGCATCGTAATAATTGTTATTCGAAAGCCAAACACGGTCAGTCGGGTCAGCCTCCTGAATCACCTTTGTCACCCCATGCTTGTACAAATAAACTGCCGGAACATCTGGTTCACTAGGGGGCGTACCAGCACCCTCGCCGAATACAAATAGAGATCCGTTAGACCCGTGAATATGCACTCGGAATCCGACTCGGGGCACGGCATTTCCGCCTGATTCGATCTGCTGCCACGAACTATCAACACCGTTCTCATAGCTCCACGCAACGTTGGTTATTGCCTGACCGGTTGGGCCTCCGGTGCCCGACACCCTCTCGCTGGTAGTTATTCCGGTTTGCGAATGAGCCGTAATTGATGCGACCTCGGTCGACATCGTTCCCGGCGACGCCGTTGCCAGATATCGAGCCGTAGCGAAGAAATGTGGAGCGTGGTCCATCATCCATGGGAATCGCCCGCCACCCGATAGCTTAGGATCGAGTCTCCAGGGAGCGTTTGCTTCGTGACTACGACCTCCCAGTCGAGTCGCCTCTTCAGTACGCATGAGCCACGGACCCTTGGATTCACGAATGTGCATCACAATTCCGATATCGCCGTTCGCTATGGCATTTCTAGCGGCAACGATCGGAGCGTGAAATACGTAGCTCTCGCCGATCATCAGCGTAGTGCCGGCCTGTTTGTGTGCATCGATCATCGCGGTGGCTTCTGCCAACGAATGCGCCATCGGTTTTTCGCAGTAGACGTGCTTGCCGGCCTTCGCGGCGGCGATAGTCTGCTCGGCGTGCATGAACGGCGGCGTTACAAGATCGATTCCATCGACATTCGGGTCGTTCAGAACCTCTTCAAACGAAGTAAACGCCTTTGCACGTGTTCGCTGTGCAAGCTCACCAACCCGATCTGCATCGATGTCGCATACCGCATACAAATTTGCGTTCAGTGCCTTCCGCAAACCATTCAGGTGCGCCGGGGCTGCAACCTTTCCGGTAGCTCCAATCAAGGCAATGTTCAAACGTTCAGGGGTCATTATTTACTCTCAACTCAGCCCCTCATCCACATCTTCAGCCCACCTAAGTTTCAGGAAACGAGGGTACCGCAATCTACTTCGTCGCCAGCAATCTCATTGCCAATGACACATCAACCACCCACGGACCATCCATGCTCAACGAGGCGTAAACCTTCTGGTCTGGTAATAGCTCCACCTCACGCTCGCCATCGAGAGCGATAGTCCCCGGGTGCAGGCTGATTTCGATCTTCTCACCCGGCGATATCTTGCGCCAATCGAGTATCTCGACATCACTAATCATTCCCGGCGCAATCGGAGCCCTAACCGTAGTGGCGTTCTCACCCGGTTCACCTGCGAGTCGAATATATAAACCGCACTCTTCGTCGATAGAAATTGGCACGAGTCGTGATCCGATCGACGAAAGGCCGATACTTGCCGGTTCAGCCCGCGTTAGCAACATGGCTTGCAGGGTTTTGGTATCCCAAACAGCCCTCGCACCAACGAACATCTGGGTCGATACAGCGGCATCAACGAGTGCGTCGTCTCGCTTCACGCCATCAACGAAAATATCAATGCGTTTCGAACGTCGGCAAACTTCGTCACGGCTCAGAATACCCGTAGCCACAGCGCCGGCAGCAATTCCGGCCAGCGTGCCTTCAGTATTCGCCGGGAATACGTTGTTGGTTCCAGTTGAAATCGGTACCAGCGGCACTTCGCCACAGCCCTTGGCCACCACACGATTCGTGCCATCTCCGCCGAGCGTCACGATGCAATCGGCTCCCTGCTCAGCCATCGCTCGTGCTGCGTTCGTTGAAGCACCCTGGTGATCGGCCACCGGCATCTCGACGTAGTCGATATCTATCTGCCCCTCGACGTCGTGCGCTCCCGGCCGTGCCAGTCCTGAATGATCGGGCATGATCAGAATTCGATCTGCGTCAGTGGAAACAACCCCTGCGAACACCCGACGAAGGATGTTCGCTTTTTCCTGATTCGAAACGACGCGCCCGTGCGCAACCAAACGGCGAATGTCTTTTCCTGCCGCCGGGTTGGCGATTATTCCAACGGTACTCAATTGACCAATCTCTCTACTCGCATTGGACGACGCTTAGGCCTTCATCCAGCTCGGGTCAGAAAGCAGCTTGGCGATCGACCGAACGAAGTCGGCAGCCGGAGCGCCATCCCACGCACGATGATCAAACGCCAGATTCAGGTGAGCAATCGAACGAATCGCAACTTCGCCATCGACTACCGTCGGGACTTCCTCAACAGTTCCCACACCGAGAATTCCTATTTCGGGCGGGTTGAGTAGCGGGTCGAATATATCTATGTCGTACGAACTCAGGTTTGTGATCGAGAACGTGCCGTTGGTCATCTCATCGATCGACAGCGTGTTCGACTTCGCCTTCTTGGCGAGATCTCGAACTTCCAGCGCTATATCCAGTAATGATTTCTTATCGGCGTTCTTGATCACTGGGACCAACAGGCCGTCCGTAACCGCCATTGCGATACCAACGTTGACCTCGTCGAGAATCCTGATCTCATCGCCAACCAAATGTGCGTTTGCAATCGGCATGTCGGCAAGTGCCTTCGCAACTGCAGCGATCACGAGATCCTGATACTGCGGACGAATTTTGTACTGTCGCCACTCGCCGACCAGTTCACGCTGGAACGCAACTGCTTCGGTTACATCAGCTCGGGTCGAAAGCGTGACGCTCGGAATCGCTGCACTCTCGGTCATTCGACGGGCGATCGTACCTCGCAAACCCGAAAGTTTGACCACTTCCTTCACCGGTACAACCGATTCTGGCAGGGGAGCCGCTGCGGCTGGTGCGCCTGCAGCCGGGGCCGCAGCGAAAGCCTTCACATCGTCTTCGGTAACTCGTCCGCTGGGGCCTGTTCCAACCACACCAGCAAGGTCAACGCCCATCTCTTTGGCGAGTCGTCGTGCCCTGGGCGTAACGATCTGCTTGCCAGCCTTTGGTGCTACACCAGCAGGAGCGGCGGCTGGCTTTGCGACAACAGCAACTGGCACCGGAGCTCCAGCCGAAGCAACCACTACGACCTCTGGAAGATCTTCTGCCGAATCGCCAGCTTCGAGAACGTGCCCAAGAACGGTTCCGACGTCGACTACTCGACCTTCTTCAATATCGATTCGCCCAAGCGTGCCATCGGCGGTCGCTTCGACTTCAGCATTTACCTTCGAAGATTCGATCTCAACGAGTTGATCGCCTTTGGCGACCGGATCTCCGACAGCCTTGAGCCACTTGATGACTTCGCCGTCGTTCATCCCCATGCCCCACTGAGGCAGGGTGATTGGTGCAGACATATTTACCGTTCACCGTTCTTGATTGGCCGATTTACGGACGCTACGTTCATCGGCAATGTCTTGTTTCCACCCGCCAAAAGTGCGAAGTAGCTACGAGACTCTGAAATGGGATCAGGAATAGCGCGTCGGCGGCTAGTTTAGCGCAGGTGCCGGGGAGTTCGGGTGGGTGAGTCTGGCGAGTTACTCGATAATGATGACTTCGGACTGATTGTTATCAACGTGCTCATCGGGAATTCGCATCTGCAACATTTGGGCTCCGCCAGATGAAGGCGCGATAGCGACTACAACAAACTCGTTCTTGCCTTCCGTACTCCATCGACTCATCACAAGATGACCGCCTGGGGTGTTCCAACCCTCAAGCACTCCAGGAATCCCGTCGCCTTCTTTGGAATGCAATTCGCTGGCCGCCATGGCACCGGATAGTGCAACGAAAAATTCTCGGGCGTCTTCATTTGTGTCCCAGAGGATGCCCACGCCCAGTGCGAAATCACCGGTTGCGAATCCACCGATGTCGTTCTCGAAAACCACGTAGGCGTCCCCGCCCCAACCCGCTGCGGCAGCGGTGGCATCTTCGCTTCCAAGCGTCTCCAGCCACGTTTTCAAGAAGAACTCACCGAGAACGTTTTCGGCCTGTACCGACCAGCCAGCGCCCATTGCGTCGTCCGGTATGTCGAATAATTTCGGTTCTTCTTTGTCGAAGTATTTCTCGGGATGAAGGATTTGTTCCGTGCTTTTTGGCAGATCGTTGAATACTGCATCGACTGCCGCGAACCTGCCCATTTGGTTCAAAACGCCAACGAACCCAGCCCCTTCTCTGTACGGAAATTCAAGGCTTTTTTGCAAGAACGGCGGCGATTCAGGAAGCTCTGCCTGCGATGCGAGCGCCGATTCGAGGACTACGGCGAGTTCGGTCAGATCGTAGTTCGACAACATGTATTGCGTCTGGGCAGTCGTCGCGTCACCCTCGATCAGCGCTGAAATAGCGAACGATATATCGTCGTTGGTCGCCAGATCCTCGAGTGCTTCGAGGTCGAACTTGGCGTCCTGCAGTCGATGGACGTACTCGTGAGCGTACGTTAGCTGCGCTTCGGTATCGATCGAATCAGCACCCGAAGCATCGTCACCGAGTACGAAGAACTGCTCTTTTTCAGGATCGTATAAACCCAACACCTGGCTGCCAAACATACTTTCGTAGATTGCAGTCAGGTTGGAATCCTGCGGAATAACGCCGAGCAGCTTGAGTAGTGCCGATTCTTTCACGAGTTGTTCAACGATTTCAGGATCGGCAAACTCTTCGGCCAGCCGGTCCTGCATACCGGCCTGATCGACGAATTTGTGCTCGACCGGACCCGGCGATTTGATCCCCCGAATCAACTCTATTCTGCTTTCAATGGCAAACAGGAGATCTTCGACGGTTTGTGACTGGTTTTCTGGTTCCGCTGTGGCGGCTTTGGTCGGATCGACCAGCGCAACCGTGGCAGATGGCTCGGATTCGGAACCACTAGAACACCCGGCCAGAATCACGACAACTAGCGTCGCCAAAATCACCAACCGGAAATTAGCCGTCCTCAAGAGAACCCTGCATTGCCATCTCAATTAATCGTCCCCTAGGGACTCTGCGAGTTCGGTGAAGTTGGTCACGGTGACATCTGGTTCGTACATCTTGTGCGTGTCTTCAAACGGCAGATCGTAGCGATTCACGTACGCACCGCGCAGCCCGCAAGTTCGAGCACCCATCACATCGAACGAGTTCGCTGAAACCATGATCAGCTCACCCGGTTCCATGCTCAAATTCCGAGCAGCGCGACGGTAAACGCCCGGCTTCGGCTTGAAATACCCGGCCTGCTCGACCGACATCACATCGTCGAAATCGTACTTAATGCGGTTCTTCACCAAATGATCAAGGAACCACGGATTTCCGTTCGAAAGAGCGATCAACTTATAGCGTTCGCGAAGTTTGTCGAGACCCGCCACAACCTCTGGAAACGGCGAAAGCTCCTGCCATCCGGCCATGAATGTGTCGGTTTGATCAGAAGTGGGGTCGAGCTTGTTGTTGCGCGCCACGTACACAAACGCCTTCTGCACAGTCTCGAGATACCCGGAGTGCCCAAGCTCGACAAGCGTGTCCTGATACTGCTCAATGCGCTGACGATACCGAAGTTGCTGCCAGAACGCCGCAGGGTCTATCTCAGACCCCCGTCCATCAAGAAAAATCTTCAAATGAGGAGTCAGCGACCCACCCAGATCAAGCACCGTCCCAAACAAATCAAAAGTAAGAGCCTTGCAATTCTCAAAAACGGGATTCAACGGGACGGTTCTCCGGGACGGGTTGGGTTGGGATTCATGATTGGTGAATGAGCGTATCTAGCCTAACGCCAGATTGATCACAACGTTTACGAAGCCAGAGGCCGATCATCTGTCATTGCGAGGAGTGAGGAACAAGCGACGTGGCAACAATCGTTTGTGAGCAACGCTGCGATCATTCGTGGATGAACTGGGCATTGGGAAGTTTCACCCTGATTGCCTAGTAGTAGAGGATGTTCGCTGATTGTCACGTCGTCCTTCCTCGCAATGACAGATAGCGACGCCTTAACCTCAACACCACTAACCAAAACAAAAAGCCCCGGTTTCCCGAGGCTTTAGTCACTAATATCCAAGAAAAAAGTGCCATCGGCACCCACTGGCACCACCCTAGTCCGCCAGCGTGCGCCTTACCGCTGCTGCAATCTTATCGGCGGTCGGGTAGACCAGTTTTTCCAGTGCAGGCGAATACGGAATATGAACCTGCTCCGAAGCCACCTTCTGAATCGGGGCTTGAAGAGACCAAAAGCCCTCTTCAGCAACGATAGAAGCGATCTCCGAAGCAGCACTGCAAACCTTGTGAGCAGGATCGGCGATAACAAGGCGGCCCGTCTTCTCAACCGAATCCAGAACCGTCTGTTTATCGAACGGAACCAGTGTTCTCGGGTCGATCACCTCAACTGAAATACCTTCAGCTGCCAGCTGATTCGAAGCAGTAACAGCGTGATTCACTGCCCCGGCAATACCGACAATCGTGCAATCGGTACCCTCTCGAACAATCTTCGCCTCGCCAAACGGCACAACAAGCTCGCCTTGCGGAAGGTCAGCATCGTCGGGAACCTCGCCTCGCATACCAAACAAAGTTCCATCTTCGAAAATAATCACAGGGTCGTCATCACGAACGGCTGCCTTCAACAAACCCTTCATGTCGGCCGGGTTAGACGGCACAACAATCTTGATCCCAGGCATGTTCATGAACATCGGGTACGAACGGTCCGAGTGATGAGCCGCCGATCCACCGCCGTAAAACATCGTCGCCCTGAAAACCACGGGCAACGTTGCCTGCCCACCGAACATATATCGCATCTTTGCGGCCTGAGAGATCAGCTGATCCATGCCAACCCACATGAAGCTGGTCAGCGTCTCGACGATAGGCCGCATGCCCACGAGCGACGATCCAATCGCGGCCCCAAAGAACCCGTTCTCGGAAAGCGGAGTATCAAGAACCCGCTTTTCGCCAAACTCGCCCAACAAATCGGCGGTGGCTCCGTAAACGGCCCGACGAATGTCTTCGCCCATGATGTAGACGCTTTCATCGCGCCTCATCTCTTCGGCGATTGCCTGGTTGATTGCTTCTATAAATACCATCTGTGACATTGAAAATTACTACCTGCGAACTAAGAAATATCTGGAAAGGAGCCAAAGCTAAAAAACGAAAATGCCTATGGCAGCGGGATTGGATTCGCCCACATGTCGTCGAACAACGCTTCCGGCTCCGGGAACGGACTGTTTCTAGCGAAGTCGGTAGCTTTCTCGACTTCTTCGACCGTGTCAGCGTTTATCGCATCGCACTCTTCTCGTGTCGCAATTTGCTGAGAAATAAGAGTCTTTTCGAGAATGTCCAGCGGGTCGCGCTTGCGCCAGCTATCGATCTCTTCTTGAGTTCGGTACTCACCACGACGAACTCGACCCAGGCCAAGCGAGTGCTCTTCGAATCGGTAAGTCAGGCCCTCGATCAGCGTCGGACCCTCACCCGCACGAGCACGCTTCACCGCTGCGGCAGTTGCTTCGTACATCGCGATAGCGTCCTGGCCGTCAACCAGCAGCCCTGGCATGTTGTATGCCGACGCACGGTCGGAAACGTGCTCAACGGCAACGGTTTCGGCGTAGGAAGTGGTTACTGCGTACTGGTTGTTCTCACAAAGGAAAATAATTGGCAGTTTCCACACCGAAGCGAGGTTCATCGATTCGTGCAACGCGCCCTGGTTCGAAGCACCGTCGCCAAAGAACGCTAGCGATACGAAATTGTCGCCCCTGATGTGAGCAGCCAGCGCAGCGCCGACGGCCACAGGCACGGACGACCCCAGAATTCCCGATTCACCAAGAATTCCGATCGAATAGTCGGCAAGGTGCATCGATCCGCCCTTGCCCTTGCAATATCCGTCGACCCGACCGTAAAGCTCGGCCATCGCTTTATCGACGCGACCGCCCTTGGCGATTGGGTGCCCGTGGGAACGGTGGTTACCAGCAATGTAGTCGGTGTCTTCAAGCGCGGCGCATGCGCCAACGGCTACAGCCTCTTCACCGATGTACGGGTGAGCCGCCCCAGTGAATTCACCAGCCTCATGGACTTCCATGACTTTTAACTCGAAATTTCGAATCATCCACATGCGGCGCAGCATCAGCAATAACGTATCGCGATCGATTTCCACGGTTAACCCCTCGGGTTTCTAACATCAAGCCAACTCGAACCGCCAAGCGCGGCAAATAGTGACTTCGCTCACTTCTAGTACAAAATCCGGGGAAACACGGTGTTCAGGGGAACAACTAACCCCGGTGGAATTGCGAGATTATAGACCCGCCAGTTTGCAGTGTGTGGTGAGTTCGACCCCGATTCGAACACCCTGAAGCCGTAAACGGCTACGCAATCGCCAGATAAGCGACTGTCGCCACTGCGGCCACGTTCAAGATCACCACAAACGCATATTTGGCGATGAACGAACGCTTCGAAGTCTTATGCCTGAACCTTCGCATCGCCCAAATTCCGCCCGGCCACCCTCCAACTAGAGCCCAAACTAGAAGAGTCTCTTCTTTTACTCGCCATTTGCCCTTCACGGCACGGCGTTTGTCCCACCAAATCGCAATGATCGATCCGAGGTTGATAACTGCAAGCAGAACTACCATGAAAAGTGCGAATTGAGCTGTTGAAATTTCCATCTTGGTTCCAGTGATACCAGAAATAACCGTTTTGAACCTGTTTGGCCGAGTGAATTAAGTAGCCATTTTTATACTCGGCTCAAACTGGGCGAGAAGACTCTAAAAATGGTAGTATTAGAGGGTTGTTTACAGTTTACGTAAACGCACGCGAATCTATCTCGATTCGACCTCTGTTTTCCTGCTTCCTGCACACGCTTTACAAAAGCTCGAAATGTGCTTGCGAGCAGTAACGAAAACCACAGTCGATTCGGCCCGATTCCCGTACCGCACCACATGGTTAGGATCACGAATGGCAAAGCGAAAAAGTGCAGGCGCCGACGTTACTGGTGGATCAGCTGATTACAGCGCAGATGACATCACCGTCATGGAGGGCATGGAAGCCGTCCGAAAACGACCTGGAATGTACATCGGTACAACCGGGCTCGAAGGTGTCTTCCACCTCGTCCGCGAAATCGTCGACAACAGCGTTGACGAAGCGATGGCAGGTTTCGCTTCCCGAATCGATATAACGATTCACAAAGACGGCTCAGTAAGCGTCATCGATGATGGCCGTGGAATTCCTGTCGACAAGCACAAGAAAACCGGCCTGTCGGCTCTCGAAACGGTCATGACCACCCTCCACGCCGGCGGTAAATTCGGCGGCAAGGGTTATCAGGTGTCTGGTGGACTTCACGGTGTTGGTGCATCCGTGGTAAACGCACTATCTGAATGGACAGTCGTAGAAGTTCGCCGTGACAAGAAGGTCAGCACGCAGCGATACGCTCGCGGCAAGGCCGTCGGCGAAATGGAAGTTCGCAAGCCCGACGAAACCGACACTCCAGGTACCGGGACCACAGTCACCTGGATGCCAGACTCAGACATATTCCCTGAGATCGGATACGACTGGGATGTTATTTCGGGTCGATTCAAGGAAATGGCGTACCTGAACCAGGGCCTTACGATTCACCTCCGCTCCGAATGGCACGACGATGTATGGCCATTCAACGATGTGACATACATGTTCGATGGTGGTGTGCAGAGCTTCGTTCGATCGCTCAACCGTCGACGTGGCGCAGTTCACCCGACCGTCATGTACGCACAGGAAACTCTCGACGATGTCGTTGTCGAAGTCGCCATGCAGTACAACGAATCTTTCATCGAGAACTGCCTATCGTTCGCGAACGTTATTCGCACCGGTGACGGTGGATCGCACGTCACAGGATTCCGCTCAGCTCTCACTCGAGTGCTGAACGATTTTGCACGCAAAAATAACCTGCTTGGAACCGGCAAAGACGATATCAAGAACCTTTCGGGTGAAGACGTCCGCGAAGGCATCATGGCCGTGATCAGCGTGAAGGTCAAAGACCCCCAGTTCGAAGGCCAGACCAAAGGCCGACTCGGTAACCCCGAAGTAAAGGGAGCCGTTGAGCAGATAGTTGGTCGCAAGTTGGCGGAGTTCTTAGAAGACAACCCGACCGATGGCGCCCTGATCATCAACAAGTCGACCACCGCTGCCCGCGCTCGTGCGGCTGCCAAGAAGGCCCGTGACCTCGTCATTCGCAAGAACGCGATGGACGGCGGATCATTGCCAGGCAAGCTTGCCGACTGCACGGAAAAAGACCCCGCAGCATCAGAAATCTACATCGTTGAGGGTGAATCGGCTGGTGGTTCAGCCAAGCAGGGTCGAGATCGACAGTACCAGGCCATTCTGCCGCTTCGTGGCAAGATCCTGAACGTCGAGAAGGCTCGACCCGAACGAATGCTGATGCACGAGGAAATCGCCGCCCTGATTACTGCGCTCGGCGCGGGTCTCGGCGAGGATTACGACGAAGACAAGCTTCGCTACCACCGTGTGATCATCATGACCGACGCTGACGTCGACGGAGCTCACATTCGAACGCTGCTGCTGACGTTCTTCTTCCGCAACATGCCGCAGATCATCGGTAACGGCCATCTCTACATCGCTCAGCCGCCGCTGTACAAAGCCTCACGAGGCCGCTCGTCTCGCTGGCTCTACTCCGAAGCGGAACTCGACGAATGGACAGCTAACCGCCTCTACGGCACGATCAAGATCACCTCGGAAGGTGACTCGAAGCTTGAGCTGAAGAGCACCAAGATCGGTAAAGTCCTGACACCGCTACGTGACTACCTCGATTCGCTCGAAGTCACCCGCGTGTTGAACATTCCCGACCATGTGATCGATAAGCTCGTGAAGGATCCCGAGTACAAGTTGCTCGACTTCCGACCAGAACGCCCAGCCGAGCCAGATGTTGCGTCTGAATCCGGGCAGGCATCTCTGTTCGATGATGCCAGCGAATCGGATGCCGATGCGGTTGAGGCTGAAGTGGTTGAGATGGCTCCTATGACGGCTGAACCAGATGATGTCCCAGAAGAGGTTGAGGTCGAGATCCTTCCGGATCGAACGTTCGACGTCGATGGCTACACGCTGACCAAGGACACCTTTCACAATCCGGCCGTGCAGCGCCTGCGTTTGATCTACCCGCTCATCAAGGAGCTAATGGAAGCTGGCCCGCTGTCTGTGACAAAGGGCGACAGCATAGTCGCCACCAACGTCGCATGGCAGGACTTACCAGCGACACTCGATAGCAAGTCCGACCGCTCGGGCGTTAGCGTCCAACGCTACAAGGGTCTTGGCGAAATGAACCCGGAACAGCTGTGGGAAACCACGATGGACCCGGACGAACGGGTCATGCTCCGAGTTACAGCCGAAGACTCAATGGCGGCCGACGACATCTTCCGAACCCTCATGGGCGACGACGTAGAACCCCGCCGAAACTTCATCCGAGCAAACGCCCTGGAAGTGAAGAACCTCGACGTGTAGCTAGCTACTTTTTCTCCGACAGGGGACTAGGGACGGGTAGATTGCAGCTAGCGACCAAGTCATTCGATGACGCCCGGAGCCAAACGGTTGGCTGAATCGCCAATATCGTGCCGGGGCATAAACGTAAAATAAACAAAGCGACCTTTCGAGAAATCGAGAGGTCGTTTCGCGTCAGAAATTCGCGACTGACTAGTGCAACCCCACCACCGTCATCCTGAACTTGCTCTGAGCCCCGAAGAAATCGGGGATTCAGGACCTCGCCCACGGAAACAACCGTCTAACCAAGAAACAATCGCCAGCAGCCCACTGTCATCCTGAACTTGACCAGCCCTGAGCGCAGCCGAACGGGTTTCAGGACCTCTCTCCCCCAATTGCAGCGAATATCAGCACCCACAATCAGAGCGTCATCCACCACCAGCCTTCGCGCCCACAACAAACCAAGTCTCCATATCGCCCTTGCCCTTAATCAACATCGTCCCACGCGACTCGCACTCGAATTCATCCTTAACCAGCTCGTACGTGCCCTGAGAAATATGGAGCCGGCTTTCCTCGCCGTGCGATTCCATCCGGCTGGCAACATTCACTGTGTCGCCCCAAATGTCGTAGTGGAACTTCGACTTCCCGATCACCCCGGCAACGACCGGACCCGAATTAATCCCGAATCTGAACGACATGCAATGTCCGTTCCGTTCCGGCAAAGCCTGCAGCGCTTCGATCATCTCCAAAGAACACGCCACAAGTGCCTGCGCATGGTCTGGCCGCGGCGTTGGCACGCCCGATCCCACCATGAGCCATCGCCCATCGTCCTGAGCTTCTCCAGACCATGTCGCTCAACCAGAACGTCGAGCACTGAGAAAACCTCGTTCAGCGTATCGACCACTTCCGTAGGTTCAAGATCCGCAAACAACGGTGTCGATCCCACTACGTCGGCAAACAACACACTCACCGATTCGTGCTGGCGAGCAATCGTTTCTTCGCTCTGTTTGAGAGTCTCAGCAATCTCAGCAGGCAAAACGTTAAGCAGTAATCGGTTTGCTTCAGATCGCTCTTTTAGCGCCCTGCTAACGAAGTATCCAGCGAACCCAAACACAACCATCGACGACACGCCAATATTCATCGCGAAAAAGAGCCTCCGAACGTTCTCACTGACATCGAGAGCGTTATCCGAGAAGTAGCCATCAAACGCCACGGTTATGCCGATTATTAGGAAGTAAGTCAGGAACCAGAAAGACGATTTCCTGAGCGAGAAAAACATCAATGCACCGAGCGGGCCGAGTATTGCCCACGCCAGAGTAATCCCCGAGTCGAAAAGTCCGCCGATCGACCACTGAATAATGGCTGGAAACAGTAGGATCGACAGCGTTTGTGCGTAGATCGCAATCTGGTGATTACGGGTGGCGTGCGAGATCACCAAGGACGATCCAACTACCACCGAAAACCCGAGCGGCAACGCAGTTGTCAGGCCCCAGCCGAAAACTACGGCGTACAAAGTCGCCCAGATAATTCCGGCGACACTACACGCGACCGCCACGAGAAATATGGCGATCTTTTCTGATCGAACTTCCTGCGTATCTGCCGGCTCAGAAGCGAACCTGCTCGCAATATTGGATAACACTCGTACCTACCAGCCCGTCAGTGAACACCCGCTCAACAGTTCATCCAGCCTTCTGAACGACTTGAACCACACGGCGCAAGAAGCCTACTCGGAAATCAGCTGGCTAGCACCAATGAAGGCCTTCCCTCTCCCAACGGGAGATCGGAAAAGAGAGGGACAAGACCAAACCACACCAACGCTCGACTCAGCCAAGATCACAGGCAACCAAGAAAAAGTGCCACTGGCACCACCTACACCGCGATCGTTATCTTGCCTTCTGGCGTCGATTCCCAAAGCTTGAAGAACGGAATGCCCCGACGCTCAAGCTCTTCGTCTCCGCCCTGGTGTCGGTCGAGAATCGCCATCACAAGCACCACCTCGCACCCGAAAGCCTCAACAGCATCGATAGCCGCCAACAACGATCCACCAGTCGAAACCGTATCGTCGAACGCAGCCACTTTCATGCCCGGCTGAAGATTCCCTTCGATCTGCTTCCCTGCTCCGTGTTCTTTCTGCTCGGGTCTCACGAAAAATCCGGTGCGTTTCTTGCCGTCCAAGTGCGATCGTAACGCCAACGCGCCAACAATCGGCACTGCGGCAACGGTAGGCCCACCGAACGCATCGGCTCCAGCTTCATCTATGGCAACGCTAAACGCCTGTGAAATCAAATCAGCGCCTTCAGGATCGGTCGAAAGCATGCGCCCGTCGAAGTAGTAGGTGCTCTTCTGGCCCGACGACAATGTGAAATCGCCAAAGCGAAGCGAATCAAGCTCCATCGCCCGGGTATACAAACGCTGCGAAATTTTCGTAAGTCCAGATCCGTCGGCCATACGCGAAGTTGCTCCTAATTAGCGATACAAACCCTGTTTTTCAATGTACTCAGGCACCAGCCCAGGGACGAACTCATCGATCGGACTGCCGGCCGAAAGTAAACCCCGTAAACGGGTCGCCGAAACATCAACCATTGGCCCTTCAACATACTCTGCCCCGCTCGCTGGGTGTGAAGACGCCAGAGACGTCGCATTGAAAACTTGCCCAGGTCGACCAACCGCCACAATGCTAGCCAGATCGCCTATTTCTTCCGAACGAATCCAGCGATCCATCGACACAGCAGAATCGGCGCCTACGATCAAGAAAAGCTCAGCCTCACTCCCAAGCTGCTCCCGAAGATCGCTCAAAGTATCGACCGTGTAAGTCGACCCATCACGAACGATATCCACATCGGAAGCGGTGAATCCAACTACGTTATCCACAGCCAATTTCACCATGTGGAAACGATCTTCAGCTGAAGCAACAGGAGGATTTTCGCGAAGCCACTGATCGGAAGTTACAACGAACAGAACTTCATCGAGACTCAGCCTGTGTCGAACTGCAAGAGCAACGGCGATATGACCACTGTGGATCGGATCAAACGTGCCCCCAAACACGCCCACTCGTTTAGCGACGCGTGATTTAGACATTAATCCCAGTCGAACTCCCATTGCGCAACCAACACCGTGTCGCCAGCTTCGATTCCGGCGTTTTTCAGTGCTTTCGTAACCTTCAACTGCTCCAAGCGACGATGGAACTGAAGCCGAGCTTCCCATGTGTCAAGATTGCTGCCTTTGGCAAGTCGAACAGCCTTCGGGTGAACGATTCGAAGATCACCACCCGGCTCACGTATAACGACATCGCTCGACTTTCGAACGAGAGGACGAAGCACAGGAATCTCGTCGACAGGAACATTAGGAACAGGTTCTTCCTGATCGTAACTCGCCTGCAAAAGATGAAACATTGCCGTCTTCAACTCTTCAAGCCCGTCGTACGTGGCAGCCGATACGAAGAACATTTGCTCATGAAGCCCGTCGATATCTTCAAGGCTCTCTTTGATCTCATCGATCAGCACTGAAACCTCGTCGAGGTCGAGCTTGTTGATAGCCAGTATCTGGGGCTTCTTCGCTAACGCTGGGTCGAACTTTGAAATCTCGTCGTTAATCGCCTTGATACGACCCGGCACATCGTCCTCACTGCCATCGACAACATGCACCAGCACCCTCGTACGCTGAACGTGCTTGAGAAACTCGTCTCCAAGCCCGATTCCCTGATGCGCACCTTCGATTAACCCAGGAATATCGACAGCAACGAACGCCTGCGGACCGTGCTCAACAACACCAAGCACCGGCTTGAGCGTTGTGAACGGGTAGTCGGCTACTTTCGGCCGAGCAGAACTTATAGCGGTCAATATGCTCGATTTACCGGCGTTGGGCATGCCGATCAGGCCAACATCGGCCAACAGCTTCAGATTCAGCCTTACACGCCGAATTTCACCCTCGCCACCAGCTTCCGCCAACAAAGGCTCCTGGTGAGTAGCGGTTACAAAGTGGGCATTGCCCCAGCCGCCTCGGCCGCCCGCGGCAACAACCATTCGCTGTCCAGGCACACTCAGATCGCCGATCAGTTCTTTGTCTTCAGCGTCATCCCAAATCCAAACTTCAGTCCCAACCGGAACAGTCACTTCAACAGAATCGGCTTTTGGACCATTTCTGTGGTGATTGTCGCCACGACCACCGTTTTTCGCGATGAAATGTGGCTGCCAGTGAAATTTAGTCAGGGTATTTATTGAAGGGTCGGCAATCAAAATAATGTCGCCGCCATGACCACCATCGCCACCACCAGGTCCGCCACGCGGAAGAAGTGCCTCTCTTATGAAAGACACAATTCCATGTCCACCGTTACCGGCACGGACTTCTATTACTGCAGAATCAAGCATGTGGAAATCTAGATCAAGAAATTATCACTGTTATTTAATAGTGATATTAGTAAGCAATCTTGATAAGTGAATAACGTTCTTACTCTGAGTATAAAGCTGATGTTGAAAAACGGTTGGTAACAGCACAACCAACATGGAAATATTTGGTGTGATTTTTCAAGTCTGTGGAATATCCAACATCGCTTACTCCACAGAATGAATCGGTGAATAAATGGATTAGTTTTTCACCAGAGTTACCTTGATTTATGACCGTGTCCATCCACATGTTTCAACTTGATCGCATCGTCGATTTAACACTCGATTCAGAGTTGTCAGCAGCTATTGATTACAGAATTTCCATATCGCCAGGAGAATGTCCAAATTTGGTGAGCATCATTGCTACTTCGCTACGGTGCTGGGTGCCGTGATTAATCACATGCAGCATCATCTCCCACAGCACTCTGGTCTTCTTCTCGCCAGAAGGCGTGTCACGTTGGTATATACGTTCGAGATCGGAGTCAGAATTGAGCGAACTTATAAAGGCTTTAAGCTCTAAGTCTCCCGTATTCCAGAGGTGGACCAAGCTAGAAACGTCTGGGTAATCTTCGACTCGAAACTTGAGATCGAACGCCTCTTCGCCGGTAAGACGAGCGCTCCACCAGGCAGCGTTTATCTGGGTAACGTCGAAAATGTGAACCAGTGTGTCCCTGATCGAGGGTTGTCCTTCGACGATGATCGAAGTTAGATCTTCAGATGAAATCTGCCCGACTACATCGAGAGTGTGGTTGTTTACTTCGCGCTGATACTCGTAGAGCCGAGTTATGGCATCGAGGAACATTAGGGGCCACTCCTGAATAAGAGCGAGTTTAGTTCACGGCCGTACTTTGCACGTTCAGGAGTGGCCGATTCGAACTAAACGCTAATCCGACGTGCCCGAACCATGATGTCTCGAACTGCAGCCAAATGCCGGCGTACTGAACCATCGGTTTCCATCAGCTGCTCGAACCGCTTCTGCGCATAAAGAACCGTTGAGTGATCCTTGCCACCAAGCGATTGACCAACTCGACTAGAAGTCAGGTGAGCATCTTCTCGAAGCATATACATCGCCATACGACGAGCACCAGCGGTTTCCTGATCTCGACGTTTACCGATTATCCGATCGACAGCGACTCCGGTGAACTCCGATATCGCCGAAAGAATCTCGTCAACTGTCGCAACGTCTCTTGGAGTTTCGGCAAGCAGGCTCTTCAAAGCCTGGTCAGCAAGATCAGTTGTAATCGGGCTGCCCACCAATTGGGAATATGCGATCACCCTGTTCAACGCGCCCTCGAGTTCACGAACGTTCTGGTGAGCACGTTGCGCAATCTGATCGAGCACCGTTGGCTCAAGATCTGGCATCTTGCTCTGCAAAATAGCGTATCGGGATTCGTAGTCGGGCGGCTGTAGGTCTACTTCCAGACCACCCGCAAGCCGCGACTGAATCCTGTCCTGTAGCAAACTCTTGCTCGCTGGCTCATCGCCAGTAACAACAAGCTGCTTGCCGGCCATGTGAAGCTCGTTGAACGTATGGAAGAAGCCTTCCTGCGTTTGCGGCTTCGACACAATGAACTGAATATCGTCGATCAGCAAAACATCTGTGCTGCGGTACCGTTCACGGAACTTACTTGCGGAACCATCACGTATGGCGCTTATGTATTCGTTGGTGAATCGTTCGCTATTCACGTACATAACGTTCATGCTACGAGCAAGCAGCGTGTGCCCAATTGCGTGCAGAAGGTGAGTTTTGCCAAGCCCGACCTCTGAATAGATATAAAGCGGGTTGTAAACACTTCCTGGAGACTCAGCAACCTTCGCCGCTGCTGCCTGCGCAAGCCGGTTCGAAGGACCCACAACAAACGTGTCGAAATTGAACGAAGACTTCAGCGCATACGATTTGGCGTAGTTTAATTTCCCAGCCGCCTGAGGGGCTTGAGAATCGTTCTGTTCGGCACCTTCAACTAGCAGGTTTTCTGAGGGTTTCGTACCGTTCGCTCCGTGGACCCTAAACTGCACTTCTAGCTTACGTCCGGCTACGCGAGAAACCGTTCTTACGATGGTTCCAGATAAACGCTTTTCGAGCATTTCTGCTGCAAAAGGGCTGGGGGTTGAAATGGTGAGGATGTCATCCACTAGACCTACTGTTGAAGTAGGTTTTAACCACGTTTCGTAGTTAGGTCTGGGGATTTCAAGTTGGAGCTGCCCCAGTGCTGCTGACCAAATTTGCCGCGCTGTATCCGTCGTCAAACCCTCACTAAAATTGGGCGCAAGTCGCCCTGAACCGAACCTATCGGTTTATAAAATCATCGACCAAATATGTGGAATACCTAGACCGGCTAAATCGGCAGCTGGACGTTGCCTGCGGTGGTGCCTGTCTGAGGGCAACCGTACCATGCAGTGGGTTGGGGTATGCAACCCCCCGGATGGGTAAATTGGCTCAGATTTTGAACCAATTTCCCAACAATTTTGTGACATCGTTCACGACCCAGTTTGAGGCACCATTAAAATTACGATACTTCCGCCTAGCCCATCCTGCGCGCGCAGCCCTTTTCAGCGCGCCGCGCCCAGCGCGAGCTTATAAAGTAGCTGCATGAGAATCACATTTTTCGGATCGCCTCAAGAAGCTGCTGATGCGCTGAGTTCACTTATAACAGCGGGGCATGAAGTAGCCGCCGTCTACAGTCAACCTGACCGTCGCGCTGGTAGAGGGCGTACAAAATCACCAACACCCGTCAGCGCGTTCGCAAAAAAACACGGGTTGCCTGTTCGAACGCCCAGAGGTCTGAGAAATAATCCAGAAGAATTGACACAACTCGCTGAAACGAAGTCCGATGTCTTCGTCGTTGTAGCCTACGGTCGAATTCTCCCGCCTGAAGTTCTCCGTATAGCGCCGATGGGCGTCGTGAACATCCACCCGTCGCTGCTGCCGCTCTATCGAGGACCCAGCCCGGTCGTGACTGCCATTCTCGATGGGCAACGCCAGACAGGGGTTACGGTCATGCTGCTCGATGAAGGAATGGATACCGGACCGATCCTGAAACAATCGCCAAAAATCGATCTGGATGGCACCGAACGAGGAGCCGATCTTCAGGATCACCTCTTTAAGGAAGGGGCGCTGCTCTTGCCGGGAGTGCTTGGGGGCTTGCAGGACGGCTCGATCACGCCAACACCTCAGGATGACTCACTGGCGACCATCACGGGCTTGCTTGAACGATCGGACGGCGAGATCAACTGGTCGTCGTCGGCTGTGCAGATCGATCGAATGGTTCGAGCTTACGATCCGTGGCCGGGCACGTTCACCAGCTGGAACGGTAAAGCCCTGAAAGTTCTCGATGTCGCAGTCAGCCCAGAGCCGGCTTCGGCCGTTGGGCAGGTAACGGTAGTAGAAGGACGCCTGCTTGTAGGGACGAGTTCAGGAGCCCTTGAGATAACTCGGCTTCAGCTTGAAGGACGCCAGGCAGTCGCAGCCGACGATTTCCTACGTGGCCAACCAGAAATCAACAGCGCAACGCTGGGTTAGCACGACCTCCCCCCTAATTCCTTCTCCCTGGGGAGAAGGAATTAGGGGGGAGGTCGTGTGGTGGAAATGATCGAATCTAGTGGTGTCGAGCGAATTCGTTGAGATTCGAGCACTTTTTGGCTCAATCAACAATTTCACCCTCACCCCAACCCTCTCCCACTGGGAGAGGGGGTCGTCCAATACCGGCTAACTAAATAGTCTCGATCTGAACAATGTCGCGGTGAGCCAGGTGACTGCGAACGTGGTCTACGTTTGCCAGCCAGAACTCGCTGCCGTAGAACGCAGCCTCGGCCTTTTCGATGCTTGCTACATCGTCACCGTACGATCGAATCCAGATGAACTGGGATTTCACATCGTTCACCCAAGAACTCTCAACCTTGATTCCCGCTTCGGTCATGGCAGGAATCAACTTCGGGAACGTCTCGAGCCAGCTATCCAGCATTCCTTTGTTAATGGTGTACGTGCGCAGGTGAGCAATAGTCATCGTCTAGAAAAACTCCGAAGGCCAGAACGACCCTCCATCAAGTAAAAATCAGATGCTGATTCTACCGAGCAAAAGCTTCGTATGGGGGGCTCTGTCATTGCGAGGAGCCGCCCTGAGCGACGTGGCAATCACGGTGAACCTGAACCACCGTCCGGAATCAGCCAACAACATTTGGAGATTCAACCCCTCGACAGCCATGCTGACGCCGCCATCCAACAAGGTCAGCAGCTTAAGTGAATACTAGAACCTACGCCGTTTACATCCTGTCTAATAAACACCGCACCCTCTACACGGGTGTCACCAGCGATCTCGTGGGTCGGGTAGTTCAACACAGATCCGGTATCGGATCAAAATTCACTAAATTAGATCGCCTTCACTCACTAGTCTGGTACGAAACAACCGAAGACGTGTGGTCCGCACTCGAACGCGAAAAGCAGATCAAAAGCTGGAAACGTGATCGGAAGTTGAGGTTGGTCGAATCTTTGAATCAGGCCTGGGGCGACTTGTCTCCTGAAATCGGACTGCCCGTTGCTCAGAAACGCTGATTGCCACGTCGTCCCTCCTCGCAATGACAGAGAATCGCGACCGCCAACCCAATAACCCAACTAACCCTTAAGCATCCCCATCAAAGCCCGCTTGCCACCCGGGCCCGAGATCTTCTTCATCATCTTCTGCATCTGCTTGAACTGACTCAAAAGCTGGTTGACCTGCGTAGTCGTCGTGCCCGATCCATCGGCAATCCGCTTCCGGCGCGAACCGTTGATGATCGTAGGTTCCCGCCGTTCGGCCTGCGTCATCGAATGAATAATCGCCTCAACACGTGCCATCTGGCGTTCATCGATGTCCTTAGGGTTGAATTTGCCTCGCAGTGCACCCATGCCGGGAACCATCCCGATAATGTCGGTCAAAGAACCCATCTTCTTGATGGCCTGGAACTGCTGCAACATATCGTTCAAATCGAACTGATTCTTGCGAATCTTCTGTTCGAGAGCCAGTGCCTCTTCGGTATCGAACTGAACCTCGGCCTTCTCGATAAGCGATTCGACATCGCCCATGCCCAGAATTCGTGAAGCGATACGGTCGGGGTGATACACCTCGAACTGGTCAGGCCGTTCACCAATACCGATGTACTTGATCGGAACTCCTGTAGCCTGCCGCATCGAAAGCGCAGCACCACCACGGGCGTCACCATCCATCTTCGTGAGCACCATGCCGCTAACGCCGATACGTGAGTTGAACTCACCGCCAGAACGCACAGCGTCCTGACCCGTCATGGCGTCGAGCACCAGCAACGTTTCCACCGGCTTCGTGGCGTCACGAATCTCCTCAAGCTCGCCCATCAGGTCATCGTCAATGGCGAGCCGACCAGCGGTGTCGAGAATGAGGTAGTGAACATCGTCTTTTGCAGCCTGTTTGACGGCCGCCTTGGCGACCTTCACCGGCGTCGATGAAGACGGCTCTTCCGAGTAAACCGGAAGATCGAGCTGTTTACCGAGCTGCTTGAGCTGGTCGACGGCAGCAGGTCGCTGTAGGTCACACGCCGCCATCATCACCGAATGCTTCTGTTTACGGAGCCATAGAGCCAGCTTGGCCGCAAGGGTCGTTTTACCGGCACCCTGCAAACCAATCAGCATAATCACGCTGGGCGGCTTTTCGGCTCGAGCAAGCTCAACGGTCTCGCCACCAAGGATCTCGGTCAGTTCTTCTCGAACGATTCGGATTACCGATTGGCCGGGAGTTAGCGATGCGTAGACTTTGTCGCCATCAACGCGTTCTTTTACGTTTTTGACGAATTGTCGAGCGATTTTGAAGTCGACGTCGGCTTCGAGGAGCGCGAGTCGAACCTCGCGAAGTGCCGCGTCGATGTCTTTTTCAGATAATTTACCGCTGTTGGTGAGCTTGGAGAAGACTCCGCCAAGCTTGTCGGAAAGTGACTCAAACATAGTTCGAGTCTACATGCCAAATCACCACCAAAACCGCCTACGCGCCATGGCTTTAAGGTGATGCACCCTAATTTCTCGACCTCTGTGGAGAGACCTTCGGCAGTGAAGGGATCGGTGGTTTTTTTACCTGAACACCCCAACCACTGTCATCCTGAACTCGATTCAGGATCTGTGAAGGAGGCGGGGTGGTGGCGCGTTGCCTACGAACGGCGCCCATCCCAAGCGAACAAACCCTACCGGCCCTCTGCTTCCAATTCAGCCTCAGCAGTAGCCGTTTCAGGAACAAACAACGTGGCGATAGCTGTTAGTTCGATCTCCTGGGCCTTGCCACGATTGGCAGCCGAAGCCGCCAGAAACCAGATAATCAGCCTCAGCGTGATCGCCAGAAGAGCCCGGTAACCAACGGCCTCGTACCGCTTCCTGAACGAAAGTCGTTGGCCTGTAGCTATGTTTGGTCTGGGTTGAACCCGTCTTGGTTCTTCGTTCATTTTCGTTATTAACTATCCGGCTGCCCTGTGCGGTACGGCTCACCGTACTCAACAACGGTCCCGCCAATGTTCACTGAATCGAGCAGCGCAAGCCCCGCTTTTAGAACATCTTTTTGCTTTTCAACATCGAACGGAGCCGACAACGGACGGCCCATCGGATGTGGGGTTAACAATATTCCGAGCCGGGTTCATAGCTGCAGTACGATCTCTGAACACGGTTGACATGATTATGACGCTGGGAATCCCAGCCTCCTCAAACGCTCTCGCTACGTGCCCGACCGACACGTGGCATACGGGTCATATTGGAACCAGTACAACCGCTTGCGCCCCTGCGGCCTTCAGCCGGGCCGCCCAAGCGGGTGCTATTTCTTTCCGCAGGCGCAACTGCGATGCAAGGCCGACGAACGAATAGGCAGGGCTTACGAATTCACCAATGACCCCTTCAGCTTCGAGCTCGACCATACGATCGATCGGTAGCGACACGTTCCGATCTGACTCAGTAGCCCGAATGTCGTAGGCACCATGCCTAACCCGGGTTTTCGAAATGGGTGTGCTGATAGGAATTTCCGAAAGAATGGGGTCGGTCTTCCCGAACTAACTCGTCATCTTGACGACCTGTTCCTGCGTCAGACCCTCCATCCCAAGCGGCTTAGGATCATCGCCATCGACAAAATGCCCGGTCGTGGTCAGAAGCGCTACCCGACTTTTGGAAACTGGCTGGTCGAGCACGGCAAACGGTCTGGAGTTGTACTCGAAGTTTCCGGGCCCGGAATACGCAAGCGATTGCGCCCGAACTACCGCTTCGACTATCGGCCCGGTATTGCCATCATCGATCAGGTTGCCCGTGAGATCGAGTAATTCCTGCAAAAACTCGTCAGCAAGCTGCTCCGACCCTGTCTTTAAAAACTTGAAAAGCAGATCGGTTCGTGAACCGTACGCAAATGAATTGCGAAACTCGTCGAATGATTCTTTACCGACTCCACCAGGCTCGGGTGAAGACGATTCGTTGGTTGCCATGGCGCCAGTCTACTAACCCTGCCCCAGAAAAACTCAAATAAATGCAAGCCCGCTATCAGAACTACACCATTTGCCCAACATCGCCATCGGTTTCAAGCTTGGCTTCGGTTCGAGCCTGAACATCATCGAACGACCACCCCGGAGCCGTTTCGCGAAGTATCAACCGACCGTTTTCTTGATCGATATCGATAACCGCAATATCGGTCACGATCTGATCCACGCACCCGGGAGCTGTCAGCGGGAATGTGCAAGCATCGACGATCTTCGAAATGTCGCCACGAGCGTTGTGCTCCATGGCGATAACAACTCGCTTGGCGTTCTCGGCCAAATCCATCGCACCGCCAATACTGCCGATCCCCCGTTTGGGAATGATCCAGTTGGCAAGATCGCCGTTTCGTGAAACCTGAAGCGCACCTAGCACAGTGACATCGATGTGGCCGCCGCGAATCAGGGCGAACGACTCGACAGAATCGAAGAACGCCATGCCCGGCACGAGCTTCGGGAACTTGCCCCCGGCGTCCATCATGTTCGGATCGCCCTCACCCGGCGCCGAAAGTTCCTTGAATCCAAGAATGCCGTTCTCGGCGTGATAAAGCAGCTCGACTCCATCTGGCAAAAAATCGGCACACAACGCCGGAATACCAATGCCAAGATTCACCGTCGATCCATCAATAAGATCACGAGCAGCCCGCTTCGCTATCGCGGCTCGATTCAACCGAGGCGCCGGGTCTTCTCCATTAATTCCAGGATTCCTGGCGGTGGTCATGGGAGGGGGTCTCCTGGTTCTCGTTGCACGATTCGGTTCACATACGTACTCAAAGTGCCCACTCGCTCGGAATCGATACCGCCCACTTCCACGATCTCGTCAACTTCAACAATCGTTATTCGCGCCGCGGTAGCCATCGCCGGATTAAACGCCCTCGAAGTGCCGATGTACTGCAAATTGCCTCTCGTATCGGCTTTTTCGGCACGAATCAAAGCGTAGTCGGCCGGTAGCGCATGCTCCAGCAGGTGAGTGCGACCATCAAAGTCTCTATGCTCCTTGCCCTCGGCAACGGGAGTACCAACACCCGTTGGTGTGTAGAAAGCCGGAATGCCCGCTCCAGCAGCACGGATTCGCTCGATCAGCGTGCCCTGCGGAACGATATCGACCTCCGCCTTGCCTTCCCGCCACGCCTTCTCAATTTCACTGGGAGGATTCGTGGTGCCTGGAACCGGGAATGAACAAATGATCTTCGTTGCCTGACCACTCTCGAAAAACATGCCCTGGTCTACGGGGTCGAGATGATCTGGCCAACCGTAGCCGGTCGTTTTCGATATGCCAGCCACGTTGCCGATGATCGTCAGATCGCCAACTCCGAGATCGCGCAACGCCAACATCAATCGGGTCGGCTGCCCGCCTGCACCGCCAAATCCGCCAATCATTATCGACGCACCCGACGGAATATCGGCTACGGCATCGGCGAACGAATTGGAGATTTTATTAATTGGCACGGGAGCCAGATTGTACGGTCTTTTGCCCGAGCGTCGCATACACTTCGCAAAGTTTTTGCCCCCAATGGCATTAAATTCAGGAACCCACCGCAGGAATATGACCCCAAAATCCAGCAAAAACGATTTCATCCTTATCGCACACCGGGGCGCTTCATACGACGCACCGGAAAACACTTTGGAAGCGTTCGATCTGGCGCTGGAACTGGGATTCGACAACTTCGAAACCGACGTTCAGCTTACGAGCGACGGCCGAGCCGTTCTGGTGCACGACGATAGGCTCGATCGCACCACCGATACCACCGGACTCGTCAAAGAAACCAGCATTGCGAAAATAAAATCGCTAAACGCCGGGCTCTGGTTCGAGGGACCTGAAGACAGCGCCGGCGTTCACGGCGTGATGGCATATCCCGAAGCGTGGGTACCAACCCTCGACGATTTTCTCGAACGATACGCCGGCAAAGCCCACGTTCACCTCGAACTGAAATCAACCGACGTTGAACTTGCAGCCACCGCCAAGAAATCGCTCGAAAAATGGGGCTGGCTCGACCAACACACCGGCGACAGCATCGCACCCGGGCTAACGATCTCATCGTTCCGATTCGAGCAACTCGAACGTTCGATTGCCATCATGCCGAATATCGCCCACGGCTGGCTGCTTCAGAAAATCGACAAAGCATCGCTCAAAGCTGCAACTGATCTCGGACTCTCAGGAATCTACCCAAACGCAGGCAAGGTCACCGAAACTCAAATCAAACGGGCCAATGCAGCCGGACTCGTCGTTCGAACATGGGGCATCGCCGATTCCAAAGCAGCACTGCGCCGGGCCTACCGGTCAGGCGCAGTAGGCACAACAGTGGATTGGCCAGCAAAAGCCCGCGAAATAATCGCTGGGCTTTAGAAGGCAGGACTGCGCTATCTGTCATTGCGAGGAGGAACGACGTGGCAATCAGCGTTTTAGAGCAACGGGCAGTCCTATTTCAGGAGACAAGTCATCCCAGCTCGGATTGAGTCCGTCAACCAGTCTCAACTTCCGATCACGCTTCCAACTCTTAATTTGATTCTCACGTTCAAGTGCAGACCACACATCTTCGGTCGTCTCTTACCAAACCAACGAGTGAAGACTGTGCAACCGCGTGAACTTCGAACCGACCCCCGTTCGATGTTGGATCACGCGACCGTTTAGATCGCTAGTAACGCCCGTGTAGATGGTCCGCTTTTCGTTCGAAAGTATGTAAACGGCGTAAGTATTAGTGTTCATATTGAGTCGTGACAGCATGACCGGATTCGCTTACTACCTCAAAACGCTGTTGGCAGATTCAATCGATGGTTGAAGTACAACGCTGATTGCCACGTCGTATCTCCTCGCAATGACAGATTGCCATCACCCCAAACCCAACAACACCGCGATACAGTCGCGCTCAGAAATTCCAAACTCGACCACTGGTCGACCACAGCCGCAAGAAGTAACTCATGAAGATCGAAAAAGTTCGACTCCGCCACGTATTCGGAACCATCGAAACCGATGGCCTGTTCTGGGAAGAACGACTGGTTCAACCTCTCGATGTCTACCCGGAATTCCGCGACGTCACAAAGCGAGTCGAGTGGAGCAGCGAGAAATCCAAAAATGAACTCGCCCATAACGCTTACTTCGTTCAGATTGAAACCGATGAAGGAGTAGTTGGCATCGGCGGACCGATGGACAAAGCTGTTGCGTTCATCGTCGAAAACGAACTTTCTAAGTTCTTGATCGGCCGCGACCCACTTGCGATCGAGTTCCTCTGGGACATCATGCACCGTGGATCTGTACACGGCCGCCAGGGCAACACGATGATCGCCATCAGCGCGATCGACAACGCACTCTGGGATCTCAAAGGCCGCTTCCTAAACGTCCCCGTCTACTCGATCATTGGCGGCCCAACCCGAACGGAAGTCCCCGCCTACGCTTCAATGCTCGGCTACAACGTGCTCGACATGGGCCTCGTAAGAGAACGTGCAAAACAGAAGCAAGAAGAGGGTTACACAGCCCAGAAATGGTTCTTCAGGCACGGCCCAATGTCGGGCGCAGAAGGCCTGAAGAAAAACGTCGAATTAGTCGAAACGCTTCGTGACACCCTTGGCGAAGACGACGACATCATGTTCGATTGCTGGCAGTCGATGGACGTGAACTACGTGATCAAGCTTGCTCAGCAGATCGAAGATTACGCCCCTCGCTGGCTCGAAGAATGCGCAATGCCCGATCGCATCGACTCCTACCGCAAAATTCGAGAGGCGACCAATATTCCACTCTCAGGCGCCGAGCACCATTACACCCGCTGGGGCATGAAGCAGTTCATCGACGCAGAAGCACTCGATATTCTTCAGCCCGACATCTATTGGGCGGGTGGACTTTCCGAAGTGCTCAAAATCGCAGCAGTTGCAACCACATACGATCTGATCACAATCCCACACGGCCACTCGACCAACGCCGGTATCCACTTCTCGGTATCTCAGTCGCCAATTCACACTCCGTACCAGGAGTATCTGGTCAAGTGGAACACAATCCACCAGCACTTCCTTAAGGACCCCGTTCAGCCAGAAAACGGCATGATCAAGCTGCCTTCAGGAGTTGGAATGACGATGGACCTCGACCCCGACAAGATCGAAAAAGAAGAAGAACCAAACTTCGGATCTTAGACACAAGCCAACACAGCCCGCACTCGCCATCATGAAAATCACAGACATCAAACTTCGCCAACTCACCGGAACCATGGAGGTCGACGGACCGTTCATGGAAGAACGTCTCGTAATGCCGCTCGACGTCTACGAAGAGTTCAGAGTGCAGGGTCCGCCCGAGCGCGGCAAACAGATCGACGACACCCACTTCCAAATAAACCAGGTGTGGGTGCAGATCGAAACCGACGAGGGCGTAACCGGCATCTCAGGCCCCACGATGCCTGGCGGCACGGCGTTCCACGTGTACCAAATGCGAGATTTCCTGATCGGACGTGATCCGCTGGCGACCGAGTTCCTTTGGGACATCATGCACCGCAAGTCGGTTCACGGTCGACAGGGCGAAAACATGATGGCAATCAGCCTGATCGACAACGCCCTGTGGGATCTCAAAGGCAAGTGGTTCAAACAGCCGGTATCAACGGTAATCGGCGGGCCAACAAGAGATTCGATGCCGGCCTATGCATCGATGCTCGGATACGCCACGCAGGACATGGGTCTCGTAAAAGAACGTGCGCTCGAAATGCAAAGCAGGGGCTACAAGGCCCAAAAATGGTTTTTCCGTCACGGCCCAATGTCAGGTCCAGCCGGGTTCAGGAAAAACGTTGAACTTGCCGAGACACTTCGAGAAACCCTTGGCGACGACGACGACATCATGCTCGATTGCTGGCAGTCGATGGACGTCAACTACGTCATCAAACTGGCCGGTGCCATCGAAAATATTCACCCGCGCTGGCTCGAAGAAGTCGCCATGCCGGATCGCATCGATTCCTATCGCAAAATTCGTGAGGGAACGAACATCCCGATTTCAGGCGCCGAGCACGAATACACCCGCTGGGGCTTCAAGCGGTTTATCGATGCTGAAGCGCTCGACATCATCCAGCCCGATCTCAACTGGGCGGGCGGTCTAACCGAAGTGATGAAGATCAGTGCACTTGCCACCACCTTTGACCTGATCACCATCTGCCACCAGGGTGTTTCTCCCCCGGGAATGGCATGGTCGTCAGCACAATCGCCAATCCACACTCCGTACGTCGAAATGCTCGTCAAACACGCCTCGATGAGCTACTTTTTCGATGCGAACGGCGGCCCGAACTTCGAAAACGGCGAATTGACTGTTAGCAAGCACCCGGGGCTTGGCTTCGAAATCGACGACTCGAAGATCGAAAGTGAGCAGGCTATTGAGTATTAAACGTGCTTAACCGCCGCCCGTATGCTCTAAAAGCATAATCAATGGTTATAGTTCACCAATAGTAAATGCGTGATTTCGAATCACCAAAAAAGGCCAAGATGCGTGCTAGCACCCACGTCCAAGCCATTGGAGATAATCAAAATACATCACGCGATCCGAATCAGGGTAAACGGGGCAATCATAAGGCATCTGTTGGGGTGGAAATCGGATCGGTGGGGAAGGTTACCTTAACCGGAACGACCATAGAAATTTTACAAAAACTTGCCTCAGATAATGTGATTCGATTGGTATTTAAATTTAATAGCCAGCAGTGCTTCTCAGCCGAGTCCATTCGTTGTGAATAATTTTCATATGAGTGGCAAGACACCGCTTCCGTTCAACCAGTTCGTCGATACATATCGGCCTACGATTTTTCTGCTAATCGTCCTGATGTCTCTGTCCACAATTTCGATTGTTTGGGCTCAGCAGTTCAAGCAGAATCGATCCAGTACTCGGAATTTATTGAAAACGCACTGGCATCAATTCAGGCAGATCTCGATCTTCAAGGAGTTAAAATCGAATGGTCGGTAGTTTCATCGAACGACCGAATCACCATCGATTCAGACCGCATTTCTCAGGTCGTCTCCAACCTGATCATAAACGCAGGACAGAATTCACCTGAGGGCGCAATAGTCTTTGTTTCGACCGAACGAGTAGAAGACCAAGTCGTTACTCGTATACGAGATTTCGGCCCTGGGATCTCGCAGGTCGATCAGCCACACGTCTTTTCACCGTTCTATCGTGGCGATACCGAAACAACTCGCAGGATACGCGCTGTAGGCCTTGGTCTCACATTGGTCAAGCGAATTGTTGAAAGTCACGGCGGTGAAGTTGGTTTCGAATCGAACCCAAACGATGTTGGCGTCACCTTCTGCTTCACCCTTCCCATTGCCTGCTAGTCGACTCGAACTGTTCGGCATACGGGCTGCAACACGTAGAAACTGCAGCTTAGTGCACATCGTGCAGGGCACCGACTACTGAGTGTTGGGTCATAATGGCACTCGCTGTGCGGCAGATCGCTCCTGATCAGCCCTGAGAGATCACCCGACACCGACTGACTCCACGAAGTACGAGTACACGGGCCCCAATTATGAAAATCATCGACGTAAAGGCATACCCACTCAAGACACGCACCGCTCTGGTGAGGATATTCACCGACGAGGGCGTAGAAGGCATTGGTGAATGTTCTCCGATGAACGTGCCTGTCATGTGCTATTTCGTTGAAAATGCGCTCAAGCCGCTGATCATGGGCAAGAACCCGCTCGACGTTGAACGCCTTTGGGACGACATGTTTTTCGGCACCTACAAGCTCGGAACATCGGGTACGCAACCGAGCTGCATCAGCGGGGTCGATATCGCCCTGTGGGATATCAAGGCCAAGGTCGCCAACATGCCGCTCTACCAGCTCATGGGCGGAGCCGTGCGCACAACATTCACCATGTACAAGAGCATCGGTGGTGGAGCGACCATGACGCCACACGAGATGCTATCCAAAGTTGAAACGGCCTACGAAGAAGGCTACAAAGCGGTAAAAATTCGAATGGATTGGAAATACCGCCAAGATGTCGACCCAACTAAGGACCTCGAAATGTTCCGCCTCTGCCGAGAATTCCTGCCTGCCGACATTCTCCTCAGCTTCGACGCCAACAACGGCTACTCGGTTTCAACAGCAATCCAGCAGGGCCGAAGGTTTGAAGAACTCGGTATCTATCACTTTGAAGAACCCGTATCGCCCACCAACTACGAAGGCATCAGAGAAGTTGCCGAAGCACTCGACGTACCGATTTCGGCAGGAGAACACGAATACACCCGCTGGCAGTTCCGCGATCTGATCAACGTGGCAAAACCCGATCTGCTGCAACCCGATGTCGTTAAGTGCTGTGGGCTCACCGAAGGCAAGCGCATCGCCGCGTTAGCTGAAACACACGATATGGCGGTTGTACCGCACATGACCCAGCCAACTATCGGCAATGCAGCTTCACTCGCTCTGTGCGCAACCCTGCCACTCTCGAACAGGCCCCATGAACACTCAGGGCAGCGAGATGATCTCGATGCACTGTTCGAAGACCCGTGGGAATTCAAAAACGGTCAGATGACCATTCCAGATAAACCCGGGCTTGGTCTTACTATCAACGAGGAAGCGCTCGAAGCCAACCTGATGGACTAAGCCTTGGCGTTCACTGTTGGCGCAGATGCAGCATCTGGCAGAGTAAACATTGACCTGCCCCCCTCAAACGTGTCCATCTGAAAGATCAGATAAT
>Ga0209403_10000607_pt1 | contig 52169 bp, 51 predicted proteins | sample ArcticOcean_MG_C_8_FD_187440 | JGI IMG/M metagenome (GOLD analysis project Ga0209403, IMG submission 187440) | Marine microbial communities from western Arctic Ocean - ArcticOcean_MG_CB11_86 (SPAdes) (version 2) | ecosystem: Environmental > Aquatic > Marine > Oceanic | place: Arctic Ocean... | reverse complement strand
GTACCGAAAAAGTAAAGTGCAGGCGATGCGGTTTGACCATGACCCGTCAAACATGATCGATGATGGCATCGTCAATTGCTCGGTCAACTTTCCCGTCGAGCCTGTAAATATTTCTGTGTAACTGCCAGGTTCAAATGTAGTCGACCACTTGGTTCGAAGCCGCCGAATAGCGCGTAGGACATAAACACGCTGACACTGACCGCGACCATCCTCCCAACGTACGCTCGCCCTGGCCACCGATGCCTTTTTGTTCCTTTTCCAGACAGAACGACAAATGCGCCAATCGCAATGGTTAAAACATGAACGGCTAAATGATTCCAAGCGCGCGTAGAGAATGAATAGTCAGTGATTTCCGTAGAAATGCCTCGGATGCGCTGTCCATACGCATGTTCATAGCGAACAACCACGTGTGATCGTTTTTCTCGACGTAGCCAATGTACCAGCCCACCGCGAGTTCACTACCCGTCCATCCAGACTTTGCATAAATTGTGTAATCGCTCGGCGATTGATCGTCGCGCATAATCGTTTTCAAGATATCGATATGTTCACGCCGAAACGGAACCGAATCGCTGACCAGGCGACTCAGAAAATTGATTTGCTCAAGCGCAGAAACCTGCAGCTCACCATTCAACCAGAACTGATCAACTTGATCGCCAATCCGTTGATTGCCGTAATTCGCGTCCATCAACGCCGATCGATATCGACTCTCACCAACGTTCCGGGCGATTTCTTGATAGCACCACACGCATGAGACTTTAAATGCAGACTGTAACGTCTGATCTTTGTTCCATGCGTCCAATCCACGTTTCGTGCCGTCCCATTGAAATGCCGAGTCTTTCGAAGTTACGACTCCTACATCAAGCGCTATCAAGGTATTTAGGATTTTGAATGTCGAGGCAGGTGACAATTGCTGTTTCGCCCGTTTTTCGTTATGCACGTGAAGCGTTTGCCCGTCTGACGAGGCAACGACAAATGTTCCCTCGACGCCTTCAGCTTGAAATGCCTCCGCAACCGAATTGAGGCTGAATTCTGCCTGACCCGTCGTCGTGTCAGCCTAGACGATCGATGCAATAAATAGCAGTACAATTGGACAGACCAACTTCATTCACTAGGTTCCTTTACCCACCTTGGGTCACAAGCAGACATCAAAGTCGATAGTATCTTAACCGCCGCATTTGAGTAGAGCGCGGCACATCCTGTGAGATCAAAGAACACCGATTGTCCGGCCAGCCTACGATGGCCTATTCCTCGGCGGTGCGACAATCCGTTTTTCTATTGTCAATCTACGCTCACACGAAAACCTTATGCGAGACGTTGGAATCGACTCGACTGTTGGCATTAAGGAAATAAAATTCGTCGCTATGTCGTGTTCGAAATCGGTGAGCGATCGGCGATCAACCTTCCCGATAGAACCTGAGAACGATTTATTCAAGCGCCCGCGGCATCGCGTGAGGTTTTTCGCGACAAAGAATCCCGATCAAATCTACGAAAATGCGCTTAGCGGCAATGCAGACAGATCGTCTGGCCCGGCCAATATCCGCAGTCCTTGCTTAGACGCACGAAGAACACGGATTTTGCGGGACGCGGATGGTTTCCCGATAGAGGTCTTCAAAGTCTGACCAAATGCTACACATTATTCGGTTTCCCTACCGCCCATCCACGCGGTATCAATTTGACAAACCGTGTAGGATTAAATGAGGGGGACAGATCATGACTACAAAAATACAGCTACTGGTATTGCTGGCTTGCCCACTGCTCCTAACAGCGCCCGCGTTATCGATGGCCGAAGAAATCGATAAACCCGGCGCGCGGAAGTGCATACCTACCCGCAGATTGACGAGCACAGCGGTTATCGATGACCGCAATGTTTTGTTCTACATGATCGGCAAAACTGTCTACCGCAACATCCTACCGGATCAATGCAAAGGTTTGACGAGTAACGCGTTCACCTATGCCAGTATGGCAGGAAGCCTGTGTAACTTTGACACGATTCGGGTAATGAAAGGCGGACACAGTGGCTACGGCCCGTTATGTCGACTCGGGAATTTTTACGCGGTCACCGACGACGATATTCCGGAGATCATCGCACTACTGAATAAAAAACCGGCGGCGAAACAATTACCGTCAGCGGAAGTCGAAGAAGTCACGGTAAAAACCAACCCGGGAGCGGATCAGAACTAACTTTAAACACGCGACTAAGCGCATCCCAATCATTTGTTTTTGCGATAGACGTAACGACCCACAATCAGGCTGACCTGCCCGTCGTCGTCGACGCGAAAGTTCACAGGCGATTTGCGGCCGTTATTAAGCGTATAAAAATCGAGTGAGTTGTACGCCGCGTCCTCTGGAATCAATGGTGTCTGTCCGCCGCCTGACTGCTGGAGATACAACATGCCTTTTTCGCTAACCACATCAATTGTTTCTACGTCGCGATAAACAGAGTACGCACCAACAAGTTGCTGCATTCGCTTCACGATCCCGAATGCGGGTACGGCAGTATCTGGATCCTCCCCCATCAGGATTGCCAAGACAGCTTCGCCAATCGGCGCGTAGCTCATGCCGCTTGAATTCCCCATCATCACAACGCCAATTTTTTCCCCTGGGACCAGAGCCATATGGGCGGTTGATACCGCTATCGAACCACCGTGGTCGATAAGCAATTCTCCGAGGAAATCCGGTGTGACGCCAACACCGAAACCGTATCCAGTCGTGCCGTAATAGCCATCGGGTTCGCGAATGTGCAGACGTTGCATGTCACGCATTGATCGCTGACTAATCAGTTCACCGCCCGAATGCTTCCCCGCATCAATTAGCATATTGAGGTAGAGCGACATCTCCGTAACCGAGCTCGTTATGCCCCCCGCTGCCGTCAAAAAGCTGAAGGCTTTGTTGTCGACGGGGTTCGGATAGGGGAAGTTTGTTGCTTCGACGCCATCGGCCGTTTTACGATGCGGCGTCAGGTGGTCGGGATCAGCATACAACTGATCAATGTCGAAGGTGCTTCGCGTCATTCCCAACGGATGAATGACGTTCTCCGTCACATATTCGTGAAACGGCATTCCCGACACGTTCTGGACAATTGCGCCGAGCATGCGCCAGGCTGCGTTGTTGTAAAAGAAATGTTCCCCTGGGGAAAATACGATTTCGTCCTTCGCGCCGTTGACGAAACGGAAGAAGTCATCGGAACTGCTCATCGGAACGCCCGTATCCTCACCTAAACCACGTGACAACAGAACAGTAGATGAAGCAAGACTTGGAAAACCGGGACTATGACTTAGAAAATGCCGAATCAGAATTGGCTCATTCGGCCGCCCAAGTTCGAACGGCAGGTGCTTAACGATCGGGTCATCAATGCTCAGCTTTCCTTGTTCTGCGAGCTGGAGAATCGAGATCGCAACAAAGCTCTTGGTGATGCTACCGATTCCGAAAAGCGTGTCGGTAGTTGCGGGCAGGTTTTTGGCAGGATCTCGCGCACCGAACGCATCGGAATAAATAATTTCACCGTCGCTCACGACGGCAATTGCGAATCCCGGCATACGCGCGGCACGCATCAGCTCCGGAACGTTACTTTCAACCCAATCTTGTACGGCATCGATACGTTCGTCGGCCGCCTGTACGTTTGCCGCCAAAACCGCGGCCAACGCGCTGCACCAAAATATTCTCATGCTATCCCCCTAAATAATCTTTCCTGGGCACTCCGATCGAACAACCGGTCGCCGACTTTTCCTCACGATTGTTGAACAATCTTAACTATTGAAGATCGCCGGTAATCGATTCAATCATGTCGTTGAATGCAGGGCTGTGTTGAGCAATCGAATTCTTCCGTTGGTTGTATAGACCGACATCCTCATGAATGACCTGCTTCATGAAATTGCGGTTCGCTAGCCAAATATCGCCGGCGTAAACGAAGGCCAGATGTTCTGCGGATATGTCCGGGGTTCGAAGTAATAGAGTATGTTGAGCGGATACTGAATAACTACCCAGAGCAAGCACGACACTTGCCAACACAGATACATATTTCATGGTCGATTCCTGAGACGAGAATCAAACCACGACGAGCGGCCGTCCTCGTTTTATTGTTCTAGATTCAAACGAGTATAGACGCCGCAGTCGGGACCAACCACACTAAAATGCTTTAGAGCAAGCTACTCGTCAGAAAATCGCTCGATGACGATCGCTTCCAGCTGCGTCAAACCGGCGGCTTTCCCAACAGCCAGCGCCTCTTCGTCACTTGCGCCTGCCAACTTTTCTCGTAGTGCGTACAGAGCTCCAACCCGATTGCCGCTCGCGCAATGCACCAGAACAGGTCCTTCCGTGCTGCTTAGCAGGCGATCTAGTTCGCGCGCATTGTCGTAGCTAATATCGTTGGCTGCCGCGATTGGAAAGCTAATGTATTTCATTTTCCGAGCAGCAACTTCAGTTGCTTCATCCATACCACGATCTTCACCTGCAGCGCGGATATCAATCACAGTCGTAAACCCTGCTTCTTTGAGCACATCCAGCGCCGCACCATCCGGCTGGCCTGATGAAACCTGACCCCAATTGCTGAGCGACGAATCACCTGATCGGATATCGCTTATGCTAATCAAAATGACAGAATCAGCACCCTCGCTATCTGCAACTGCAACTGCAGCTGAAAGAGATAAGAGGGTTAGTAAAACCGCAAGAAGTCGTTTGCTCATAAAAATGTTCCGTTCCGTTGTTTAGTTAGCGACGCTCAGACTGTTTCCGTGCAAAGCGTGCATTGCCATCAACCCGTATTAATGCGCACATCAGCCATATTTGCAACGTGCTTGCCAATCATCAGCGACGATGTAGCCGCCGGCGACGGTGCATTGAGAACATGAATAGCGCCAGGCGATTCCTCAACTCTAAAATCGTCAACCAAGTTTCCGGATCGATCAACGGCCATCGCGCGGACACCCGATTTTCGCGGTATCAAATCCTTTTCCTCAATCTCCGGAATTAACCCTCGCAAACTAGCAACGAATGCGGATTTGCGTAGCGAACGATTTATTTCGGAAATGCCGGGACCCAGGTTTTTCGCCGCCAACAGCCAAAACCCAGGGAACGAAAGTGTAGAAGCGACATCCCTCCATGAAAAATCGCGGCGATGGTAACCTTCACGCTTGGTCGCCAGTATGGCGTTCGGACCAGCATCAACTGATCCGTCGACGCGCAAAGTGAAATGCACGCCCAGAAATGGCAATGATGGATTGGGCACCGGATATATCAAACCCTTCACCAGCGATCGGCGTGATTCAATAAATTCGAAAAATTCGCCCCGAAACGGAATGATGCGTAAGCCTGGTTTCACGCCCATCTTTGCGGCCACCACATCCGAATGCAGTCCGGCACAGTTGATGACGAGTTTCGTCTCTATATCACCCGTCGAAGTTTGTACGCGGTAGCGCCCCTTTTTTGCGGTCACACCGAGAAGTTCAGAATTCAGTTGTGCTTCACCACCGGCATTTTGAAACACAGCCGCGTAGGTAGACGCAATTTTTTTGTAATCGACAATTGCCGAGTGTGGCGCGTACAGAGCGCTAGCACCCCTCACGTGCGGTTCGATCTCGGCAAGTTCGTCACGATCGATCACGCGCAGATCGGGAACACCGTTTTCTCTACCGCGATCGTTCAGTCGCTCCAGGCGTTGTAACTCCTGCTCCGTATTGGCGACAATGACCTTTCCACAACGAATGATCGGTATGTCGAAGCGATCGCAGAACGCACTTAAAGCACGGTGTCCTTCCACGCAGTATTTCGCTTTGAGCGAACCGGGCTCATAGTAAATACCAGCATGCAACACGCCGGAGTTTCGCCCCGATTGTTGCGCCGCGAACTCCGCGTCCTTTTCGATCAAGACGATTCGCGCACGCGGCTGCATCTGTTGCAAATGCATGGCGGTGGAAAGACCAATCAATCCACCCCCGACGACAACGACGTCAGCCGCCAAACTTGTCACGTTTAATTACTCGCAACGCTGCTGTTTAATCTTTCAACAACATTTCAGAACCGAGCACCACGCCATCGCCGGTGAAACTGACGTTGAAGTTAATCCTGTCCATCAACTCCTGAGACACTGCATTTAGTTCGACTATGGCTTCCTGAAGTTCAGGCATTTCACTTACGTCGCCGGCACCGCCCATCATTGATGTGCCCACATACTTGTAATACGCACCCGCATCCATATCCATGTAAATAAATGGCGGAGCGTCAGGCGCAGACGATTTAAGCAATCCGCTTAGCCCTTTCTCCATACCATCACCCACTGATATAGCCAACGCATCGTCCGTCAGCGCAATGTGCACAACCTGCCCCAATGCGTCGATCTGCGGCATGCTTAAACGAACCGGCTCACCGTTTGATTCCAAATTCAACGCGGCGAACTCCGGGCTGAACATTGCGCCCATCGCCAACAGGCCTTCGGCATTCTCCATCGCAACGAGCAAGCGCGCATCGATTGAGATCGGCGGTTGTTGTGCCGCTATGTTTAAACCTTCGATGCTTTCAATAGTGGCCATAAAACCATTGAATCCATACGCTATCGGAGGAATAGGTTGGTTTAGAACCTCGCGGCCTGCCGCGACACCATTTCGCAATTCTGTAAACAATTCGCATGCAAACGGTTCCGCTTCAAGCGCATCCAATTGGTCGGAATAGAAATTCCGAATCGCGAGCAAATCCATGCCCATGCCAAAAGTCAAAATGCCATCCTGAGGCATTCCTAATCCGGGAACGGGACCCGCCAACGCTGTCATCGCTGCCGCAATATCTTCGCGTACTTCAAACACAGCACTGGAAACGATCTTATCGACACTGAGTTCCGAATAGCCACCAACGAGCCGCGGCATGATTCCGACGACAGATCGAATCTCTGCTTTACAAACATCGCTCAACGCGCTCGAGTCGTAATCACCGATCTCGAGCAACGCCACATTGACGCCCGTTTGCGGTTCGATGAACGTAGCGGCGATGCGTTCGATATCAACAAAGCCTAAAATGTAGTTTTCGTAATCGTGCTTTTTGGCAATCGCTGCCAAGGTGCCGGCGTCAGCAACGTTATTATCCGGTCGCGACAACCCAAGTACTTGCTGCAAATGGTCATCGGAAAAGTTAGTCGGTGCAAACGTGACGACGAATTGGTTGCCAAGAATCGCAACAATGACACGCCCTTGCTCGTCGCCAACGGATCGATAAGTATTTCCATCGATGGTGGCCGTATCCATTTTCTGCTCGGCCTTTTCTTCAAGGCGCTGAATGGTCGATTCCATTAGCTCGCCATCAGACAATGTCACTCGCAGAACAGGCAATAAACCGGAGCCATAAAACGCAAATTGCGAATCTTCGTCGATGCCAGCCGATGCCAATCCCTCGGTGGACAATAAGCCGTCCATTTCGTCCAGAAACGGCATAAGCGACTCAAACCAGTCGACATTTTCGTTCTGATCCTGGGCCTCTGTGTAAGCGGTTTCTGCAATCGCGCGAATAACGCGGCGATACATCTTCAAGGTTGTGTCCATTAGCGGCGTCAATTTGTCAGAGAGATCGTCCGGTGCACTCTCCAGGGCAGCGAATAGATACGGGGTGTCTGCCGGCACGTACGTTAGCATTTCGCTGTCCGATGCAATATTGCCAGCATCATCTGAGTCACTACAGGCGACCAGTAAAAACAGACACGAAGCCGCGGCTACGAGTGCGACACGAAGTGAAAAAATAGACATGTTTGGTCTCCAGTTATATTTGGCGCAAGGCTATTGCTTTGACCAGTGGTTGTTGTTGCCCTAACTCAAAAAAGCCCATAAAAATGCAATGTTAGCGGCAGCCCATGCATCTGTAGTGCACGACGCCAAGTGCACAACCTCTCAATTATCGCTCGGCAGCAATTTCTGGTCCACTTTTAACGGTTGTATTGCAAGAATAGGGACTCTAACCTGCCCAAATGCAAAATATTAATGAAACGGGCGAGCGCAACTTTGACATCATCGTTTGGGGTGCCAGCGGTTTTACCGGCCGTTTGGTACTGGAATATCTGCTCGAACGCTATCCGCAAGGGGGTGATATTCGCTGGGCCATCGCGGGCCGTAATGAGCAAAAACTCAAACAAGTACTGAGCAAACATCTTAGTGATGGCCCTGCCCCACCGATCCTGGTTGCTAACAGCCATGATGACGAATCCCTCGACCGACTAACGCGTGACACCAAAGTCGTCCTGACAACTGTCGGTCCATATGCCCAATATGGCAGCGAATTGGTTGCCGCTTGCGTGCGTAATGGCACGCATTATTGCGATCTCTGTGGTGAGGTCCAATGGATGCGCAAGATGATCGACCGGCATCAGTCAGATGCTGAGGCCACGGGCGCACGCATTGTGATGAGTTGTGGTTTCGATTCAATTCCGTCTGATTTTGGTGTTTGGGCGCTACAGCGTGAGGCTGTGAGCCGCCGCGACCAAGCCTGTAAACGGGTAACCCTCCTGGTGCGCGCGATGCAAGGCGGCGCGAGTGGCGGTACATTTGCAAGTCTCTTAAACGCCATTGATGAAGGACAAAAAGATAGCTCAGTCGCCAAGATCCTCATGGATCCCTACGCACTGAATCCGGCAGACATCCCTCGCGGCATGGATAAAAGAGATCAATCCGGCGCAGAGTTCAACAAAGCCTTAGGCATCTGGACGGCTCCCTTTGTGATGGCCGGCGTGAATACTCGCGTTGTCCGCCGGACGCATGCCCTCGCCGGCCTGCCCTATGGCGAAGACTTCCGATATCACGAGGCAACGATCATTGGCAGAGGATTTATGAGCCGCATAAGAGCGTCACTGATGAGCGTGGCGCTAAAAGTGTTTTTTATTGCCAGTGCGATCTCTTTCACCCGCCAATATGTCGTGAAGAAACTATTGCCAAGCCCAGGCGATGGCCCTTCCCGTCATGAGCGCGAAAACGGCTATTTCAATTTATTGGTTGTCGGTCAACACGATGACGGCGAAATTCTGCGCCTCAGAGTTAAAGGTGATCGTGACCCTGGTTATGGGTCCACCAGCAAGATGCTCACAGAAAGCGCGATTTGTCTTGCGAAAGACGATCTCGACGTCGGCGGCGGATGCTGGACACCGGTTTCGGCGATGGGCGCATCACTGTTCGAACGTCTTAAGGCTAATGCAGGCTTGAGCTTTGAATTAGAAGAGAATCGATCCTAGCGCGGACATTTCATTAATAGTCCGGGCTAATGACTCGATCGATCGTAACGTTCGCCCGCCTCAATTGATATGGGCAACCGATTACGTGGCGACGCGACCGGACAGGTAGCAAAATCATTGTAAGCGCATGGTGGGCTATGGGCCGTATTGAAGTCGAGGACGAACGCTTCATTTGATTCCGGCGCTTGCGTGTACAAAAACCGCCCGGCAGGATAAGTCCGACCTCTGTTCGTGGTATCTCCGAACACCAAAAACAGCTCCTTTCCGGCTGTATAAGCTTCCAATTCGAATTGCTCATCTCCGAGCGTGAATGTCACCACACCGGGCGACGTTGGGTTGTATTCCAACCCCGGTATGACCGTGTTGACGCGAATAACCCTCGGCTCGGCATAGCGATGCAGCGTTGCGGTCACTCGCAGACCCTTCTCTATCGGAAAATAATCAATCGGCGCAAAATCTGTGAGCGCGGGATGATTCGAGTCCCGTAATCGAACCGCAAATTGATTCACTCTGCGAATGATGGTCCAAGAAAAGTTCTTATACGTCACAACGTCGGGTCGGTTGCTCGTATCATCCCTTAGCACGACATCAGAAATCGGCTGATCATTCAGACGCACATCAAAATCAGGATTTACCGTCAAGCGAACGCCGTCGTCGCTCAATGCAAAGTAACCAACAGCGCCATCAGATAACCCAGGGAATTTCAGATCGACAGATTGTCCGCCCCCAAAGGAATGACCACCGTCTTGCAACCAAAATAGGCCTGCCAAATTTAGATAGCCACCGTCACTCTTTAGAAAGGTAAGACGATCAGCTTTCCATGTTTGCAAACACTCTGCGTAGCCTTCGGCGCACACGCCAATTGCCGTTGCTGCGGATGCGAAGGTGAAGCCGGTGGAGATACCGAGCACGACCAAACCGGCAGCCAAACGCTTAATCGTTAGATACCTTGCATACCGCACGCTGATAAGACTCCAAGCCTGATTCATGTCAAAGTAGTCCCCTCCGCAGAAGTATGACAGGCAACATGCTGTCGTGCTTGATGGGTTGAAATCCCTCTATATATTAGATTAAATATACTCCTTAACTATTTAATTATTAACTATTTTCTGAGAACAATGAGCGCTGCTCACGATGAGCACACTACCGGCGCACCCCATTAAACCAGCAGCGAATTACTGCGCTTGAGCAAGAGACACGACGTGAGCAACCAGGACGACTCGACATTAGCCTATCTTGGCCTGCAACCACACGACATTCTGGCAGCGCTTGAGGATATTGGTTTTCGCTGTGATGGTCGCTTTCTAACCTTGAACAGTTATGAGAATCGGGTCTACCAGATCGGCATCGAGGACGAGGCACCCGTAGTCGCCAAATTCTATCGCCCTGGGCGTTGGACGGATGACGCGATTCAGGAAGAGCACGACTTCAGCGCAGAACTGGCGGCAACAGATATTCCCGTCGTTGCACCATTGTCACTCGACGGCAAAACGCTGCATCATTTGAACAAATTCAGAATCTCTGTCTCTCCATGTCGTGGGGGCCGCTCGCCGGATCTCGACAATGGTGATCTCATGCGCCAACTCGGTCGCTTAGTGGCCCGTATTCATCTGGTTGGAGAAACCGACGATTTTCACGATCGTCCCGGGCTCGATATCGAAAGTTATGGCTATGCATCGTGCGACTATCTGCTGGACAATAATTTCGTGCCCGACGAAATGTGCGAGGTGTACGAGGGTATTGCCGAGCATTTATTTGACGGTATTCTCCAGTGCTTTGACCGTGCCGGCAGTACTCGCGAGATTCGACTGCACGGCGATTTTCATCCGGGCAACGTGTTGGTCAACGGCCAGCAACTACACATCGTCGATCTTGATGATGCTCGAACCGGGCCTGCGATTCAGGATTTATGGATGTTTCTCTCCGGTGATCGTGCCGAACAAACACCACAACTCGACACGCTCCTCGAAGGGTATATGGAATTTCGCCAATTCGATGCACGCGAACTACACCTGATCGAAGCACTTCGAACGCTCCGCATCATGCATTACGCAGCTTGGCTTGCGCGTCGCTGGGAAGACCCTGCGTTCAAAACGGCTTTCCCCTGGTTCGATTCGAGGCGCTACTGGGACGAGCACATCTTGAGCCTCCGTGAGCAAGCCGCGCTGATGCAGGAAGAGCCTCTGGTGTGGTCTGGTTAGCGAGTTTCACAGGTTTTAGCCACGCCCCATGTGGACCCGAGCAACACCTCGCAACAGATTCCTGGATTTATTAGTTTGAATTCATAGCCTTACTCCAGTCGCCATCGATTATGTCCAAGCGAAAACTTGAACGCAGATCGGTTGCACTGCCCTGCGACCCAGTCTACAGTCGGTAAAACCACTAACGACGCGGCTTTGCGGAACTTACGCGCGTGCAAGTGCTCTTATAAGTGAACGACAGGTGTCCCAATTGGGAAAGCTCTGACTTGATGCATCAAAGTAGAAAGATTGTCCCCGCTTTGTTGACGGCCATGCTTGTCGCCAGCTGTGGCGGCGCTAACGTCACCGTGAACGATCCGTCTATCCCTAAACCGCTAATAGTTCCGTTGCCGCTGAACGTCGCCGCCAAATATCCCGACGTATTCGACCACTTCGTACATGAAGAAAAGGTCATGGGTAAGGAAAAATGGTCCATTGATCTCGGGCGCTCGAATCGCTTGCTGTTCACCCAATTATTTGACTCGATGTTTACGGAATTTAATGTCGTCGCCACCGATGAAGATCCGAAGGATCTGATGTTTGATGCTCTCATTGAACCGAGTATCGACGCCTTCGAATTTTCAGTACCAAGCCAAAGCCAGACCGACGAATTCGCCGTATGGATTCGCTATCGCATCAAAATATTCGATAACGAGGGCGTGCAGATCGCGAACTGGCCAATCGCTGCCTATGGCAAAAGTTTAGCCGGCTCCGTTGGCGGGGACCATGCATTACAACGTGCCGCTATCCTCGCCATGCGAGACGCCGCAGCATTAATCATTTTGCAAATGGATAAGGCCACCGGTATTAGCAAGCTGAGCGAAGCGCACGTAAATCGAGACATGCCGTCCAGCGAAACCGAAGATATCCCTCTACAAACGACCGCCGCCGAGGAAACACCGGATGAAAGCAGCTAACAATCAGACGACCCGCCGACTCCTCATGCTGGCATTGTCGGGAGCGCTGATGAGCGGCTGTGTCACCTCCAGGATTGAAAATATTCGTGAAAACACGACTGGCATTGCCGAGGGAGAAGGCATTGTCATCATGGCCAAAAGTTACCACTTGGGTAACGAGACGGAGGCCAAATTCATCAGCTGTGTCGGTAATTCGGTTGGTCGAGGATCGAAGGGCTTGCACGTGATTCCGAACACCGAATTCGTTGACGCTCTGTTCCCCTGGTTTGAGCCACGCACCGCTCCGGCAGAGGCGAAAGGCTTGCCGACTCTAATGTCACGCCCAGGCGTCGCTCAGAAAATCAAAGACAAGGGCGTACGCTATGTTGTCTGGTTAGATGGAGAAACCGAAAAAGTCGCAGGCGGCGGCAGCATGTCATGTGCTGCAGGTCCAGGCGGCGGCGGTTGCTTCGGTTTTGCCTGGTGGCAGAACGACTCGAATTACGAAGCCAGCGTTTGGGATCTTGATGGTTTGGAAAATGCCGGTACCGTCAGTGCCGACGTTAGTGGTACGTCCTACCTACCGGCAATTGTGGTTCCGATTCCACTCTTAGCCCGGACACAAAACAAAGCCTGCAACGCGCTCGCCGATCAACTCCGTCTGTTTATCATCTCGGACGAACAGGTCTAAATTATCTGCCGACAATCGGCCGGACGAGTGTCTCGCGGACGTACACCACCGCCGTAGCATCTCTTAAATTACGGCCTTGCAGCACGCACGAAGGCCGCCACGATGCCGAAGAGATCGAACACAAACTACGCAATAAGGACTCGGTAATATCTGATCTGATGCGGAAATTATCGGCACGAAGTGATTCAATCGAATTAAAAGACGACATCAGCAATGTTCTACAAAAAATTGATGGCTTCAAAACAGATGCACATGACCCTCAAGCAGACACCGACCGGGTTGCACGACAGCTCATCGGCAATGCAGATGGTAAAGAACTGAAATTTCCATTATTCAAAAATCGACTCACGATTGGACGTACGGCCCACAACGATATTCAGTTGAACATGCAATACATCAGCCGTCGCCACGCCGTTATTTCTTCTGATCACGGTCAAACTCGAGTGATCGACTGGGGAAGCAAGAACGGAGTTTTCGTAAACAACGTGCAAGTGACGGAGAAAATTCTTGAGTCCGGTGACATCGTGACTATTGGAACCACCGATTTCCGCTACGAGGAGCGCTCCAAGCGCTAGTCCGCACGCACGCTTCACCTTTTTGCCTGGATTCGCCCTAAACTGAATTGAGCGACGGTTTTGTGAGCGCATTCACGGCAATGATTCAAGTGACCCGATATTGTATCGCGTATTCCTGACACGGATGACAGGGCCAAAAAAGAATGAAAGCACACGCGCACGAAATGGATTTTTCCGCGTCCTCCGCACTCAAGCGGACGTTTACTCACTTCATCACAAAAAAAATCTGGCTACCGAAAGTCGTCTACGACGCCTTACCCTATTTTTACTTGATTGCTGGCGTTGCCGCGATCGTTGCAACCATTTATATCGACGAGTGGTACTGGGTCGTTCCGCACTATGTTCTTTTTTCCGCGGTGTGCCTCCATATCGGGTTTCTGCTTCTTCGCAAACGGAGACCGTCAGCGATAGTGGAACGACCGCACCGTTTTATATCCTAGGTCCAAGCAATTTTTACGCCTTGATGCTTGACCTGCATGGTCGGTTGGTAAACGATTCAACTTTAAATTCCTTTGGAAGTATTCGATGTCTACAGACGCCGCATCGTTGCGACAAACCAGTACTCGCGAATTAGCCCTGTTTTTGGTGCTATTCCTGGTTGGCGTTGCCGTCCTGCCCTTCAGCGTGTACCTCGTTGGACATTCAATGTTCGGTGAGTACGGCGGCTCGGGCTTTTCGGCCTTTTTCGCGGACTTACATGCCAGTTTGCGCGGCGGCGACCTGGCAATCTGGTTCTTGGTCCTCTCGCCGTATGTAGGTTGGCAGACGTTGCGCCTCACCTATCACGCTTTTCGCGGACTCGGTCAGAGCCAGTAGCCCCCCGCAGCCGGACTCTGGACTGCGACCTTCGTCACACTATTTCTTTCAATTACAGCTAACTATGACTCAATTGATAGAATTTATGTTAAAGATAGCCCATCATTCGCATACTGCTCGTTTACCATTAACGGGTCCGCTCAGCATCTGAATTTTCACCCTCTATAAAGGCAAACAGCGCAAGCGCCAATGAAACGTTTTATCGAAATACTCGTCGACCGCTTTGGACCGGACAAACCAGCCGCGCCGAAAAAGTCCCTGTGGCAGACCGACGCGTACCAAAAAGCGCGGCTAAATACCCGCAAGCAAAAAGCCGCGAAGCAACCGCCCCCCAAACGACCGCCGCTCGAAAAACCAGAAGCTACGCCGGAGGCGAACTATTTGAGCGACATTGGTGGGCGAATAGCCGACGGTGGCCCCGGAAAAAACGTGCTGATACGAGATCCTCACGTCCGCGAAGATACCGACACGCATGAGACTCTCACGATCGTAGATGACAATTTGCTGGGGCAGATTGAAGAGGACGGAATCGATACATACAACGCCGGTCACTCTGACCATTCCAAATCGTGGGATTCCACGCGCTTCCGCAAATAGGATTTTTTCAGAATCCTCTCATCAGTTATTTCAGCGTTACGCCATTAGCAGAATGCTCGAAGTTGAAGGCGCGCTAGCGAAATCAACTTCAATCCGCCGGCAATCCAATTTATCGAGCAAATGGACGGTACCAATTGGCCTTTAGTGAAATAACTAAGTCAGATGTTCCTTAGGGTAATTGACCCCATTTTGGCCCGCAGTTAGGCTGCACTCCACTGTTTTGGACCACAAGTATGGGTTTGTAGCATGGGCTTGAGATTTTCAATCGATCTAGACGACGATTTGCGGCATTTTCGTCTCATCATGCGAGAGGCTCGCAAAGCCTCTGCCCGCCTTGCACCAGATGATATCGTCGCCGCGGCTGAGGCGCTCCTAACGACGGTCGATCGACGCAAGATATCGCCGTTTATCTCCGAGCGTTTAACCAAACTCGAAATTATGATCAAAATGTTGGTCGACCATGAATGGCGGCTGCCGCAGAAAGACACGGTTCGGGTACTCAATGCCCTCGCGTATTTTTCGGATCCTGAAGACCTTATCCCTGATCACATTCCAGGCCTTGGCTTTCTAGACGATGCCATCATGATCGAGCTAGTGGTAAGGGAGTTAAAACACGAAATTGATGCCTACACTGCTTTTTGCGACTTCCGGCGGACACACGTCAAATCCAAGGGGATCAAGAATAAGACCACGGATCTTACGCGCGACTCCTGGTTAGACGGCCGGCGGACCGAACTTCAAGCGCGGATGCGACGCCGCCGTGACGTGGGGTCCGCAAACCAGAAACCGGGCAAAATTCTGTAGAAAACGAGCTTAAGGCCAATAATATGCGCCTACGGCCACCAAACAGCCCCACATCAGCCCTTGTAGTGGCCATCGAGCGCGTTGGGATTTGAGCATTGCGTAGAAACTCACAGCCGAAATTGCGGTCATAAGAGTGAATAGGGCAAGACTCGTTAATAACGCTGGAAATTCGTGATGAAGACGCGAGTAGTCATCCCCCAGAAACCAGAAAATGATAAGGACCGCTGCAAGACTAAACGCGATTGAGAAACTCGTACCCAGCAAGATTCCCGTGATGACTGTAAGTGGCCCCATGTGGTGCATTCTACGCAGGGACCGGGCTTTGCTGACCATTAGAAGTAAGAATTGCCAAATTCGCCCTTGATTGAAGGGCTTATGCCAACTAGCCTAGGCTATTGAGTACTGGCTGCGTGACTGAACGCGACCATGGAGAGAAATTTGAAGAATCATCTGATTGGCCCCAAGGGACGGATTATTGCCGCCATGCTGGCACTCGCTACCTTTACCGTAGCGACGCCGATCGTTGCTGACACGGCAACGGGCGACCTTGCTCCGGTTCCTCGCCACGAAAAGATTGGCCAATTGGTAACAGAGTTCATTCAAAAATCTCATTACCGACATGCCGAGGTTGACAACGATCTCTCATCACAAGTCTTGGATCGCTACATTGAGTCGTTGGACAACAACCGCATGTACTTCCTCGCGTCCGATATTGCTGCTTTTGAACAATACCGATATCTGTTAGACGACATGGTCCGGTCAGAACCGCTCAACCCAGTGTTCGAAATGTTTGATCTATATCGCACTCGCGTGCGGGAAAGATTGGAATTTGCGCGGACGCAACTGGAAACCGAACCCGACTACACAGTGGACGAAAGCTACCTCTTTGACCGTGAAGAAGTGGAATGGGCCGAATCGACAGATGACCTCGATGAATTGTGGCGCAAGAGAGTTAAAAACGATGCATTAAGCCTGGCACTTGCCGACAAAGAGTGGGCAGATACTCAGGAAGTACTCGAAAAGCGTTACGGTCGATTCGCAAAGCGCATGGATCAAATCAAAGCTGATGACGTGTTCGAAACGTTCATGAATGCTTTTGCCCACACGCTAGATCCGCATTCAAGTTATCTCTCGCCGCGAAATTCCGAGGAATACCGAATCCAAATGAGCCTCTCCTATTTCGGGATTGGTGCCTCACTGCAAACGGAAGATGATTTCGTAATGGTGAGCAATATCATTGCGGGTGGACCTGCAGCGATTGATGGCTCCTTACAGCCGAAAGACAAAATTACCGCTGTCGCACAAGGCGATGACGGTGAACTCGTTGACGTCATTGGTTGGCGGCTAGACGACGTCGTACAGCTCATTCGTGGTCCCGCTGAAACAGTGGTTCGACTACAGATAATGTCGGCTGGCGCACTTCCAGGTGCTGAGGAAAAAATTCTTACCCTGACTAGAAATCAAGTCAAGCTCGAAGAACAGGCGGCCAAGAGCGAAATCGTCACGGTTCCAAGAGACGGGCGCGACTGGTCAATTGGCGTAATTGACGTACCCAGTTTCTATCGCGACTACCGCGCGTTGAGCACTGGCGACAAGGACTACACAAGCACAACGAAAGACGTCAAACGACTCATTGGTGAGTTAGAAGAGCAAGGGATTGATGGCCTGATTATCGATCTCCGCAACAACGGCGGCGGACACCTAACAGAAGCTACTGCGCTGTCGGGCTTGTTTATCGACAACGGTCCAGTGGTTCAGCTGCGAAATTCAAACGGACGCATCAGTCGCCTTGATGATCCGGATCCGGTGCCTCGTGTCGCGTACACCGGTCCTATGGGCGTTCTCGTCAATCGTTACAGCGCATCCGCGTCGGAGATTTTTGCAGCCGCCATACAGGACTATGCTCGCGGCGTAATAATTGGCCAGCGAACTTTCGGCAAAGGTACCGTCCAAAATCTCTATTCATTAGACCAATATGTTCGTCGCCCAGATGATGAAGGACTAGGCCAGTTGACGCTGACCATTGGCAAGTACTATCGAGTCACGGGCGAAAGCACACAGCATCGCGGTGTCGATCCGGACATCCCGCTTCCCTCCCCGATCGATGCAACCGTGGTCGGCGAGAGCGTGCGAGACAGCGCGCTCCCTTGGGATACCATTCGAACGACCCAGTTTCGGGCTGGAACACCGTTGGAGCCAACGATCAATTCTTTAACGGCGAGCCACGTATCGCGAGCCAAGGACGATCCGGATTTCCAATATCTGCTCGAGGGCATTCGTGACGTCGAGGAACTTCGCTTACGCAAGACAATGTCGCTCAACATGGAACAGCGGCGCCTTGAACGTGAAGAAGGTATAGCAAATCGACTTAAACGTGAAAATCAACGCCGCGCGGCACTCGAACTAGAACCACTTGCCACCGTGGAAGAACTGGAAGCGGCGGAAGGACCCGATGTGCAGTTGGATCAGGCGGCCGATATCGTTGCTGATCTTGCCGCGATACGCAAAATCAAGGACAAGCCGGTTCAAACCGCACGAAGCGGTAGCAATAACTAAAATCTGACGCAGATGATGCCAGCTTGCATGACGAGGATTCGGTGTTATACTGAAGTACAACACCAACATACCTAGTCAAAGCCAAGTAGAGGTCATAGTGGGAAAAAGCCATCCGCTGAAAAAGTCACCCGGTGCCGGCCATATCGCTTCGGCAGTCGTATTGATTGTGCTTGGATTGAGCAGCGCCACCTACGCAGCAACGATCAATAGAGCCGATTGCGAACTCATCTCGCGCATGGCGAACTTGCCTGCCAACCACCAGCATTTCGAAGCGTCAAAACTGCATCCCATCGATCATGTTGCGATACTGGATAGCGCTACGGATATCGAATCTCTGAGTTCTGCTGACTCAATCGGCAGTGACGCCGCAACTCCATTTCTCTATTTGACGCCGCGCGTAGCCTCGGCACTGCGCGAAATATTTGATTCAACTGAGAATGAGGCAAGCAACTCGGACGAAGACCGTGTTATCTCCTCTCCTATCGCTGGAACTGACGATGTGTCTGAGACGGTTGAGTTGTTGGAAGATTCAACCATTACCGAATCAATAGATGACGAATTCGATCGCTTGATTCTTCGACGGCAGATGTTTCGAACCGACATCTAATACTTCGCGCCGCTAGATCTAGCGACTATAGACTTTGGAAATTCCCCAGTAGTTCTCACTAGCGATATTAATGTCGCGTTGGCTGACCACGCCATTTGGATCAATCTTAATCAATGTCGAAACCGATCCCGCAAACGGGACAGCGTCTGTCGAATTCGAAAACTCCGCTCGCTCACGTAGCATCTTGGCCCGTTTCTGCAAGGCATCAATAAATTCAGCACTGTGCTCCACGGTATTCAAGTCATTGTCAATTTTATCCAGCACCTGATCACACTCGTGGCGTGAACCGTAGTTAATCGAACCAACACTTTTTTGCGTTGCTTCTTTGACAAGACCCACTATTCCGGTGTCGTCGAAATGTAAATACAGTTGTTGTGCAAATAAAAGAATCATCAGGTTAATTGAGCGTTTCGCGGCAATATCCAGACCTTGGTTATCCGGCGGTTGACGATCTTTAATTTCACTGAGGCGATTCCGTATTGCAATCTCCTCGTGTCCGGTGGTTTCAATCTGGGTCGCAATCGAATCGACGAACTTCATTGCGGATCTGCCGCGAAAAAGCCGCGTGAACGCATTCATCGTCGTCAATCGGCGCTGCTCTGACTGAAGTTGATCTTCAAGCTGGTAATTCAGATCTCGGATCTCCAAAAGTTCAAGCTCGACTTGTTTGGATTCTTCACGCAATCCTTCATGCCAGTCACTCAACAGCGTGTGATGACGTTTCTGCTCTCGCTGCTGTTTCAGCTGCTCGGCAAATTTCGCGAGTTTGCTTTCGCACTGATATCCCAGTCCACGCAATTGATAAAAGACGACGACGTTGTGAGAAAACTCTGCATCAATCAGTAAGTCCTGCAAATGGTCGAGTTTTTGCTGCAATCGAGCGGTCGCGCCTTCTTGTTGCTTGATCTTGTCTTGGAGACGAAATTGCTCATTGCGCATTCCAGCAAACTCTTTTTTAAGCTCGGCACGGTTCCAGTGCAGGTCCATCAGCTTATCGCTGTCCTGTTCTTTTTCCTCCGAACTACCAAAAATTGCCGTCAAACTCGACAAGTTACACCTCGTTTACATAAACGGCGATCGCGCCGCAGTGGAATGTGTGGAATTACAGGCACAGATAATGACAAGGGCTGACGCCTGAGTCTTTGATTCAATCGACATTTTGGCGCTAAGGAACGCGCAATTCGGGACCTGTGAGAGCGGGAGGACTACCGCTCGAGGATTAAATGCCCCTGATCATGAAGATACTCAAGCCATTTGTTCAAAATAATATTCCGATGCCATCGAGAGTCCAGTTCCAATCGGTGCGCTCTGAACAGCTTGCGTAACTCCGTATGCCGGTGATCACCGGAGAACCGCATCGCCTCGGCGAGGTTGCCGTCAAGATAAAGGCGAATTTTCATATCGGGATCAGCGATACGCTTGCCGTCTTCCTGAAATACGTACGAAAGCGATAACGTGACGGTATAGCGGCTGCGTTCAAGAATATCCATATGCAAGTCGCAATCACCCGGCACAACCGAACGGAAACAACCGTCAAGACGCTCAATCTCTGGAATGAGTTGCAGCAGACGCAAATAGTTACTCTCGTACAATGTCATTAGGCCAACGAAACTCCCTGGCGTAACGACTGTTTCCGGCACGAGTTGATAATCTTGTAACATGCCTCGAATATAGCACAGCACCCGCAAATCAAAAGGGATGCAATTTCGATTTCAAAAAAGAAGTTTTGAACGAGATATTACGGTCGTACGCGACGCTCAACCCCGGTAGTGTTGAGGATTCTGCTCGCAATTTCTTCAATGGAAAATTCCGTCGTGTTGATGTGCGGGATTCCATATTTTTTGAATATTTTTTCTGCCTCACGCAGTTCATAGCGAACCTGCGTTGCTGACGAATATTGACCTAACGCGCGGCGTTCCTTGCGAATCTGCTGCAGGCGTGTTGGCGAGATCGTCAGGCCAACCAATTTCTGTTTCTGGCTAATAAGAAAGTCAGGCAATGTACCATTGTCGAAATCATCGTCGGTTAATGGAAAGTTTGCCGCATAAACGCCGTACTGCAGCGCGAGGTAAAGACACGTAGGCGTCTTGCCTGAACGCGATACACCGATCAGAATGATGTCCGCCACCTCGTAGTTTCTGGTGGCCCCACCGTCGTCATTGGCCAATGCGAAGTTGGTCGCCTCAATTCGTTTCATGTAGCTATCGATGTCACTCATGCCGTGCGCCCGACCCGCTTCATGAGTCGATTTTTGACCGAATTCTTTTTCCAATGGCTCGAGAAATACGTCAAAAATATCAAGGTGTAAACAATCGGCATCCTTCAGAATCAAACGGAAATCATCCTGAACCAAAGTCGAGAATACGATCGGTCTCTGCGACCCAGCCGCCGCCGCTGCATTTATCTTCTGAACCGCTTCCAGTGCCTTGTCTTCACTATCTATAAATGGCAAAGTCACTTGCTTTAAACCTTGGCTATCAAACTGCGTAAGAAGACTGTGGCCAAGCGTTTCGGCGGTCACACCTGTCTGGTCAGACAGAAAAAACACGGTACGCTCACTCATTATGAATTTTGCCCCTGATCACCGCTGGCCTTACCCGGCAGACTGTCGTTTCCTACGAATTAATCAATTGTCCATTTCTCAGGAATTAACACAAGGAAGTTAGCCTTGCAGCCATACATCATCAATCTCGATCAGCTGGGCATGCAGGATGTTGAAACAGTTGGTGGCAAGAATGCATCGCTCGGAGAAATGATTGCGAATCTGAGCAATCTCGGCGTCGATGTACCCGGTGGCTTCGCGACAACTTCCGCTGCCTACCGTGAGTTTCTGGCAGCCGATGGACTGGATGTGCGCATCAATGCTTTGTTATCCGATCTCGACGTTGACAACATCGCTGCGCTAACAGCGGCAGGCAAAACGATCCGTGACTGGATCATTGATACTGATCTCCCTGACAAATTGATGGTCGATGTCCGTACGGCGTGGGATGAGATGTCGGCCGGCCGCGACATCACTGTTGCCGTTCGATCATCGGCAACTGCGGAAGACTTGCCGGACGCCTCTTTTGCCGGCCAACAAGAGACCTTTCTGAACGTTCGAGGATTCGAACACCTGATTGACGCAATGCATCAAGTTTTCGCCTCACTCTACAATGATCGCGCCATCGCCTACCGTGTACATCAGGGCTTTGACCACGCCCAAGTCGCGCTTTCCGTGGGCGTGCAGTATATGGTGCGCAGCGATATCGGATCTGCCGGCGTTTTATTTACGTTAGACACAGAGAGCGGATTTCGAGACGCAGTGTTCATCACCTCGTCCTATGGACTCGGTGAAACGGTCGTCCAGGGTGCCGTCAATCCGGACGAGTTTTACGTATACAAGCCGGCATTAGAAAACAACAAGCATCCAATTTTGCGCAAGAACCTGGGTAGCAAAGCCATCAAGATGGTCTTTAGCGACAACCTGGAACCTGGCAAAACGATCGACACAGTCGACGTAGATGAAGCGGACAGCATGCGCTTTTCGTTAAGTGATGCAGATGTGGAAGCGCTGGCACGTACCGCGGTGACAATCGAAAAGCACTACGACCGCCCAATGGACATTGAATGGGGTAAAGACGGCTCAGACGGCCGTTTGTACATCCTCCAGGCGCGTCCCGAGACCGTCCAGAGTCGAAGTGGTAGAACTATCCACCGCTTTACCCTAAAAGCCCATTCAGAAATCCTGACCACCGGCAGAAGCATTGGACAGAAGATTGGCCGGGGCACGGCCAAGGTTATACGCGATGTCAGCGAGATGGATCGAATCCAGCCTGGCGACGTACTGATCTCTGACATGACGGATCCAGATTGGGAACCGGTCATGAAACGAGCTGCCGCGATTGTGACTAATCGAGGCGGCCGAACCTGTCACGCGGCAATCATCGCGCGCGAACTCGGCATTCCGGCGGTTGTAGGTTGCGGTGATGCAACGACTGCAATACTGGATGGACAGAACGTTACAGTCAGTTGTGCGGAAGGTGACGAGGGCTTCGTCTATGAAGGCCAACTCGAATTTGAAGAATCGCAGATTGAACTGGATTCGCTTCCGGAAATCCCGGTGAAGATCATGATGAATGTCGGCAATCCCGACCGCGCCTTTGATTTTGCCAACATTCCGAATCATGGGGTCGGTCTGGCACGGCTCGAGTTCATTATCAATCGCATGATCGGCGTACATCCAAACGCTCTACTCGAATACGATAAACTCGACGATGACACGAAACTGGCGGTCAACGAACAGATGGCCGGCTATGACGATCCCGTCGGCTTCTTCGTTGAGAAACTTGCGGAGGGCGTGGCAACCATTGCAGCAGCCTTTGCCCCGGAACCGGTCATTGTTCGCTTATCCGATTTTAAATCCAACGAATACGCCAATCTGATTGGTGGAGATAAGTACGAGCCTACAGAAGATAATCCGATGCTCGGCTTCAGAGGCGCCGCTCGATACGTCGCTGAAAGTTTTCGACCGTGCTTCGACCTCGAATGCGAGGCATTGAAGAAAGTCAGAAACGAAATGGGGTTGACCAACGTCCAGCTGATGATTCCGTTCGTGAGAACAGTCGCCCAGGCGAAGGAAGTCATCGATTTATTGGCTGAAAATGGCCTGGAGCGTGGCAAAGATGATCTCAAAATTATTATGATGTCCGAATTGCCCACGAACGCCCTGCTCGCCGATCAATACCTCGATCACTTCGACGGAATGTCGATCGGCTCAAACGACATGACGCAACTTACTCTGGGGCTTGATCGCGACTCCGCGTTGATCGCAGATCTATTTGATGAACGAGACGAAGCCGTCAAAGCACTGCTCGCAATGACGATCCGTGCCTGCCTGGCTCGCGGTAAATATATCGGAATTTGTGGCCAGGGTCCGTCTGATCACCCGGATTTCGCTCGCTGGCTTCTTGATGAAGGGATCGAGAGTATGTCACTCAATCCCGATACCGTTGTTGAGACCTGGATGTTCCTCGCCGGCGAAACTGTCTAGGGCTTCTCTGCAAGATTAGAGATCAGCCGCCCAACATTTCTGAGCTAAAAAGAATCGTAGCGCGAACGTTTTTGAAACTTCATTCGCGGCAAAATTAAGCCCAGCACAATGCCTACGATCAAAACAAGCGCGCCTGCCATAAACCAGTTGCGTGTTGTCTTGCTCCCAAGCGTATCGTTTTCTTGCTCGAGCGTGCTGGCTTTGATTTCTGCAGCGGTCAGCTGTTGCTGAAGGTTCTGATTTTGTCGATCGATGGCTAGCGTATTTGCCGCTTTAGCCGAAATTGCGTCGACCTCGGATTGCAACCGCTCCTTATCCTGCTGCAGCTGCTGAATCTGGCGGGTCGCCTCATCGTGCTGGCCGCGAATGGCGCTAAGCTGGCTACCCAGCCCGGAACTGTCCGAAGTCGCGTCAGTGAGCTGCTGAGTCACGGTAATGAGCTGCTGTCTCGCCGAACGCTCGTTCATCAGATAGCGAGTGAGCACCCATCCTTCAGTGCCGCCACCCGTTCTTACCTGGGTGTAACCCGCATCTGCATCCTCGCCCAGAATCTGGAGCTCCGTGCCACTATCAACCATGAGCTGAATAGCATTTGTTGTGCTCGGACCGGTACGAAGCATGACCTCGAATTGATCACTGATCCAAGCCGACTGTCCGAATGCCGTCGTCGCCATTCCCAGCGTAACGGCAAGTATCAGTAGTTGTTTGAAGAATTTATTTTTCATCTCTTTAATTTTCACGAAATGCGATTCACGTCCCACAAGTGCAGCAACTATAAGGCATCAACATTTTACGCACCAGTAGCTTTTACTCAGAGTGAGAAACTGTCGTCATATTGCGACGATTCACGCGACTTTCTAAGAAGGTGAATGTTTTCCTCCCAATTCGCGCCATCAAACCCCTTGATCGATTCCGATGTATACGTCCCGGAATCAACACACCGCGCATTGATGCTATAGCCGTGCGGGTGCGAGCGCGGAATGTAGAATGACTTGATGCCACAAACTCGGCAAAAATAATGTTTGGCGACACCGGTATTGAACTCATAACACGACAATTCGTCTTCACTAGTCACCAGTCGAAATGCCGATTTATCAACAAACAAATGCAGGTACCCGCTCATATGGCAAACACTGCAATTGCATTCACTCAAAACCGATTCCGCAGGCGCGTCAAATTCAAATCGAACGTTGCCGCAATGGCAGCCACCCTGATGGACGATTGATTCACTCATGACGTCATCTACCCTTTTGCCATACGATGAGCATATTGTTCGCTGGCATTGTATACCATCTTAGTTCGCGCATACCGTTCTGCCCGGCAAGATCGACGAGCGCCTCCAGGTCGCGTATGCCCATCAACGCGTCTTGTGACTTCAACGAGCGATCAAATGCCGCGTTACTCGCGCTGGTAAATTCGCCGTTCAGATTGAATGGTCCGTACAAACAAAACAAGCCCTCGGCGCTCAATACTCGTCCAACGAATTCGAACATCCGGATAACAGCCGCGAAACTCATGATGTGCACCGTGTTGGCAGAAAAAATTCCGTCGTAGTCTCCTGGCACACTATCGACCTCAAGGACATCGACAACGAGCGGCGGCAAGACATTGTCCAATCCTGCGTTTTCGACCCAGGCGTTAATTGCGACATGATTCTCAATGCGATCGCTGGTCTGCCAACGCAGTGTCGGAAAACGCTCGGCAAAAAACACGGCGTGCTGACCGGTGCCGGAGCCAATTTCTAGCACCGACGTAACTGCACGAAACTCACGCGCCAACACGTCAAGGATTGCGTCACGATTTCGCTCGGTCGCGGGCGCGTTTTGTTTTTCTGTCACCGACACAGCCCCATTACGCTAAACAATGAACATTGTTTTTCGGTAATACGCTAACTCGGCAATCGAATCCCGGATGTCATCCAATGCTCGATGTGAGGACTCCTTCGAGAATCCTGCCGCCACGTCCGGGTTCCACAAACTGGCGAGAATCTTCAGCGTACTGACGTCAAGGTTTCTGTAGTGAAAAAACACCTCGAGATCGGGCATTAGTCGAGCCATGAAACGGCGATCTTGGCAAATACTGTTGCCACACATCGGCGATTTTCCAAATTCGACGTAGTTTTGCAGGAATTGTAACGTGCTGACTTCAGCATCCGTGCAGGAGATCTCGGAATCGAGAACACGCTGCGTCAATCCAGACTCACCGTGTTGCTTCGTATTCCAAGCATCCATTCCATCGAGCATGGGTTGTGGCTGATGAATGACCAATTCCGGTCCAGTGGCGATTTCATTCAAGTCCGAATCGGTAACAATGGTCGCAATCTCGATGATCGCATCACTATTGGTATCCAGCCCCGTCATTTCAAGATCAATCCAGATTAGATTGGTCGACCTGTCTCCAACGGTATCGTTGTTAATATCTTCCATGCGCTTCCTGAGTTGCTAAAACCCTGCTATCGGCGCGTAGTGTAGCAGCGTCAGGGGGTGCAAGCCTCCCTGGCGGAGCGCATACTCTAGCGATATGTCGACGACTCAAAATTTAACCTCAAGAACATGACTGTTGAAGTGCACCAAGAATGTCTGGTCGTCGGCGTTTACAGCCGGCGGATGACCCTGCAACTCGAACATCACGGCGAAATTAATGCACGTATTAAAGGAAAGAAAATACGCCCGGTCTGTGGCGATCGGGTCATCGCTGAGCCCATTCAGAATGAACCGGATTGGCTCATCACCTCTATTTGCTCCCGGCGAAACGAGCTCAATCGTCCAAACAATCGCGGACGAAAAGAAATTCTCGCCGCCAATCTTGATCTGATCATCGCGATGGCTGCAGTTGAACCCGAACCGGACTGGTTTATTGTTGACCGCTATATTGCTGCAGCCGAATTCATGGATGCGAAAGCTGCCGTTGTGTTGAATAAAAGTGATCTTCGGGATCCCTCGAGCGACACAAAGGCCATTCTCGATGACTACGCGAAAATCGGCTATTCCGTGCTGACTTGCAGCGCCGAAAGCGGTGCGAACTTGTCACAAATTGAAGCTTTAGTGGACGGCAAGATCGCAATCATTGTGGGTCAGTCTGGTGTCGGAAAATCGAGCGTGATTAACGAAATTATTCGCGATGGAGAGCAACGCACCGGCGAACTCTCGAAAGGCAGCGGCGAAGGCAGACACACTACCGTCAATTCCGTCATGCTCGAATTTGCCGGTGGTGGCGCAGTGATCGATTCGCCAGGCGTGCGCGACTACGCACCGTCAATCGAAAACATCCAAGATATCAGCCAAGGATTTCGTGAAATCCGAGAACACGATCAGAACTGCCGTTTCGCGAATTGCATTCATTTACGCGAGCCGAATTGTGCCGTCAAAAACGGCGTCGATGAAGGCACGATAAGTACACGCCGATACGAGAGCTACAGGCGACTTAGAAACACGACCCAGAAATTAGCTGACAAATTCGACTGACCGAATTTTTATCCGGTCGGCCCAGTTCGCCCAAAAAACTTTAAACGGGCGCGCCGGTCGTTGCGAACTGACATTTATTGCAAGGTCGATACTCGAGATTCACCTGCAAAAATCAATTCACACCTTTCGCCCGCGCACTCTTTTACATTGGTAGACGAAATGACCATAAACGAATTAATCAGAGATTCCCGGACGCTATCCCGGTGGCCAACCCAGTTCACGACCCCCTAATACATGCAGGTGAATGTGAAACACTGTTTGCCCTGCTGCCGAATTACAATTCATAACAGTACGGAATCCATCCTCCGCAATACCCTCTTGTTTGGCAATATCTCTCGCTGCAAGGTGTAGCGCGCCCGCAATGTTCCGATCAACATCTGCTAATTCATTAACTGTCGCAATGTGTTTGCGCGGAATGACCAGCACATGCGTAGGCGCCTGAGGATTGATATCCCGAAATGCAATCACCTGATCATTTTCATAGATGACATCGGCATTTATCTCGCCGGACACAATCCTACAAAACAGACAATCAGTATCAGTCATTTGCGCATCCTCGATGATAAGTCAAACAATCGCTTCAGCGGGCGAAGCCTTAATCAACAACTCGGCGACCGAAGAACGCATGCGATAACGTCCCGCCATCTACAAACTCAAGTTCGCCACCCAGCGGTATGCCATGCGCAATGCGACTGGCCTGCACATTGTGCTTGCCCGCCAAATCAGCCAAAAAATGCGCAGTAGCGTCGCCCTCGACAGTTGGATTCGTCGCAATAATTAACTCATCAACTACGCCATCTTGAAGCCGTTTTTCGAGCAACGACATACCGAGCTCGGCTGGACCAATCCCATCAAGCGGCGATAGGTGTCCCATCAGAACAAAGTACATACCGCGGTAACCCGTTGCATCTTCCACTGCCATAACGTCGGCAGGCGATTCAACCGCACACAGCAGTTTTTCGTCGCGGCCACTCGCTGCGCATATATTGCAAGTGTCATGCTCCGTCAACATGCGGCAACGTTTGCAATGTCCAATGCCCTTTACGGCTTCCGCTAATGCACCAGACAGTTCATCAGCGCCAACGCGATCTCGTTCAAGCAAATGAAACGCAATGCGTTGCGCCGACTTTCGACCAACTCCGGGCATGCAGCGCAGAGTATCGATTAATCGCATTAGGAGCGGAGAAAATGACATCGATTGCGAACGTTCAGAATGGGAGTTTCATGCCGGGCGGCAAATTCAATCCCGACGTCATACCGGAAAATTTTTCTTGAGTCATTTTTTCAACACGTCGCACCGCATCATTAAACGCGGCGATCACTAAGTCTTCCAACATGTCTTTATCGTCACCGACAAGCGCAGCGTCGATTTCAAGTCCGCGAACTTCGTGCTTACACGTCATCGTTATTCGCACCATGCCCGCGCCCGATTCACCAACGACGGTTAAATTCGCCATTTCTTCCTGCGCCTTTTGCATGTCAGCCTGCATTTGTTGCGCCTGTTTCATGAGCTGACCGATACCGCCTTTCATGTTCCTACTCCTGGTTCGCAGAATTGTTAGTAATGGGTTCGACCGAGTCGGCCACCAACTCGGCACCGAACATATCCTTCAGTGCTTTGACATTCGGATCGGCTTCCAGACCTGCCCGTGCGTCGTCTATGGCCTCAGATTCCTGGCGTGCTTCTTTTTGCACCGGCGTTTCAACCTTGACCGCACCGATGCTGATATCCACTCTAAGCTCTTCGCCAAAATATTGGCTTAAAGCATCCGCTATCGCGGTTTGACGCGACCGTGTGAGATAAGACTCAGAACGGCCATCCAGGCTCAGATGAATCGTTTTGCTGTCGCGACGAATATAGGCGCAATTGCTCGCCAGTTGCCGACTTACGCCAGACAATGCGAGCTTCCCTAAGAGATCGGACCACTCAGGTTCTTGCCAAGCCGTCGCCGGCGCAATAGTTGCAGTGGGTTCTTTCGCGACGGGCGCAGGCGACTGCATCGCAGGCACCGACTTCTGCGCGGAAACTTCTGACTTGGCATGACGATGACCGTCGTTCGACGGTCCAGGCGTGCCCGCTTGCCGCTTCAATTGGCCTTGGCCTTCTGCCGTCGGTCCACTGGGCTGAAACGTCAGCATCCTCAACAGCGTCATTTCGGTACCACTGCGCGGATCTGGAGCGAGATGTATATCGCGCTTTCCTAGTAAGGCAATTTGGTAAAAAAGCTGCACATCTTCCGCGCTTATGCGTTCGGCAAAATCGGCAATTTCGGCCTCATCCACTTCATCTTCCTGATCGACCACGCCAACACTTTGGTAAACCGCAATACGCTGCAGAATTTTGCTCAGGTCTTCAAGCAACCGACCATAGTCAGGAAATTGTTCATCGATTTCAGCAATCACCCCCATTAAACCGGGCGCATCATCACTTGCCAGAAAACTAACGAGTCGGCCGACATATTGGCGATCAATCGTACCGAGCATCGACGCAACCGAGTCTTCCGCTACGTTCCCGCCACAAAACGCTATGGCCTGATCAAGAAGACTCAAAGCGTCCCGCAATGAGCCATCAGCAGCGCGCGCAATCATTGTCAGCGCACTTAACTCGAACTGGATAGATTCTTCCTTACATATGAGTTCCAAACGTTCGCGAATCAGCGCAGGCGTTAGACGCTTCAGATTAAATTGCAGACAGCGGGACAGAACAGTCACTGGCAATTTTTGCGGATCCGTCGTCGCCAACAAAAACTTGACGTGCGGCGGCGGCTCTTCCAACGTTTTTAGCAACGCGTTAAAAGAACTCTTGGACAACATGTGCACCTCGTCAATCAAGTACACCTTAAATCGGCCCCGTGCTGGCGCATACTGAACATTGTTCAGGAGCTCTCGCGTGTCATCGACCTTGGTTTTGGACGCGGCATCGACCTCGATCAAGTCGACAAATCGCCCCTCATCAATCTCCTTACACGCGCTGCACTCACCGCAGGGTTTTGAAGTGATTCCCGTATCGCAATTGAGTGCTTTGGCAAAAACTCGAGCAATGGTCGTCTTGCCAACACCTCGGGTTCCGGCAAACAGATACGCATGATGGAGACGCTCCGTATCCAGCGCATTTGAAAGTGCCTTGAGCACGTGCTCCTGGCCCACGGTTTCCAGGAAATTCTTTGGGCGCCATTTTCGGGCAAGGACAAGATAGCTCATGAGTGGATCGGACTGCCGAGTTTGTTTTGTGATTTAACGTGGACGACCAGTGTAACCAAAGCGGCCTCCGGCACACAGCCTGAACGCCGATAAAGTTTGATAAAAAGTGGCCCGCGCCAGCCGCTCCCCGGCACCCGGCGTCACCGTTGCCGCTGCTCCCTTCCAGGCCTGACGGGGTTCACGGATAGCCGTCGCGGGGAAGCCGACGCGGACCGTCGGCGATTATCGCCTCAACGTCGTTGCGACACAACGAAGTATTACTGGATAGACAGATTTCACCTGCAACTGTAGCCCCGATTCGCTATCCTCTCGGTCTAACTGCGCCAGCGACGGCGCATAAAAATCCGGAGACCAATATGAGCCAAATACCCGATTTCGCGACTATCGATCCATATGATGGCATGACGGGCGCCGACCCGGGCATCCTGCAGAATCTCGTGGGCGGAGAATGGGTAGGTGTCGACGGCGAATACGGAGGAATTGTCGACCCAATGAATGGCGAGACTTTCCTCAAAATTCCCGATACTCGGGAACATGGACCCTACATCGCAGGCCTTAAAAGCTGCCCAAAATCCGGTGTGCATAACCCATTAAAGAATCCGGACCGATACGTCTATCTCGGCGGGGTCTGCGCTAGGGCCGCCGCCATGCTGGCGAATCCCGACATTGAGGCGTATTTCACCAAACTCACCCAACGTGTGATGCCCAAAAGCTGGAATCAGTGTCTGGGCGAGGTCGTGGTAACCCGTATTTTCCTGGAAAATTTGGGCGGCGATGGCGTCCGATTTCTCGCGCGGGGCTTTTCCAATCCTGGCAACCACACGGGTCAGGAATCCCGCGGCTACCGCTGGCCATATGGCCCTGTCGTGATCATTGCACCATTCAATTTTCCGCTGGAAATTCCCGCATTACAACTCTTGGGTGCGCTGGCGATGGGCAACCGGCCGCTGGTCAAACCTGAATCCAAGGTCAGCGCCGTTCTGGAACAGTTTGTACGACTGTTAATCGCTGCCGGTCTTGATCCCAACGACCTGGACGTAATCCAATGTCGTGGAAAGGTCATGGGCGAGCTGATCGATGCCGCAAAAGATGATATCAGACTCATTCAATTCACAGGTTCAAGTGGCGTGGCTGAACATCTTTCGTCAGTGATGAATGGCGCCGTGCGCATTGAAGACGCTGGCTTCGACTGGAAGGTCATTGGACCTGACTATCACGCGGAATGGCTCGACTATGTCGCCTGGCAGTGCGATGAAGATGCCTACAACGCATCTGGGCAAAAATGTTCAGCGCAGAGCATTATTTTGGTTCACGACAACTGGACCGAGGCGTTATTGCCCAAACTCAAGGAACTTGCTGCTCGCAGAAGCCTCGATGATCTTTCGCTGGGACCGGTCCTCACCTGGAACAACGATGAAATAAATCAGCACGTCGATTCCGTCATGGCGATTCCGGGCGCTGAATTACTGTTTGGCGGACAGCCGCTGGAAGGCCATACGATTCCGGACTGTTACGGATCGGTGCAGGCAACAGCGATTCGCGTACCCATCGAGCAAGCGGCTGGCGAACACTTCGAGCTTGTCATGACGGAGTTGTTTGGCCCATTCCAGGTCATCGTCTCTTGGAGTGACGGTGATCTGCCCAAGGTTCTCGACATTCTCGAGCGTATGTCACATCACCTGACTGCCGCCGTGGTTAGCAGAGATTTCGAATTTCAAAATGCCGTCCTCGGCGCGACCGTTAACGGAACGACTTATTGTGGCATTCGCGGCCGCACCACTGGTGCACCGCAAAATCATTGGTTTGGCCCCGGTGGAGATCCGCGCGGTGCGGGAATCGGCACCACGGAAGCGATCCAAATCACCTGGAGTCATCACCGCGAGATTATTGCCGACCAGGGACCTATACCTGACGGTTGGCAAATTCCGCCGTTGTCTTAATTCTAGCGAAGCACCGACGAGTAAATTGATGGATTCCAAGTTACCGGTGACTGGCACGACCATTTTCGCCATCATGAGCGGCCTGGCGGATGAGTGCGATGCGATTAACCTGTCGCAGGGCTTTCCAAGTTTCAATCCTGATCAGGCCCTGCTCGACCTGATTACGCATCATCTAAACAATGGCGGCAACCAATACGCGCCGATGACCGGGGTCCCCAAGTTGTGCCGCGCCATCGGTGAGAAAGTGGCATCGCTCTATGGCCGCGATGTCGATGTCGAGCACGAAGTTACGGTGTGCGATGGCGCCACGGAAGGACTATTCAGTGTCATCCAGGCAACCGTTCATCCCGGTGACGAGGTCATCGTGTTCGATCCGGCATACGACTCTTACGAGCCGTCCGTCACGCTGGCCGGCGGCAAGACCATTCACATTCCGCTCATCGAATCCGCTGATGTCCCGGACTATCACATCGACTGGGATCGCCTGCGTCAGGCCATCAACGAACGCACACGACTTCTTATCGTCAACTTTCCGCACAATCCGACGGGCGTCATTCTGACGAGCGACGACTTAGACACGCTCGCGGAGGTCGTACGCGACACCGGCATCTACCTATTGTCCGATGAGGTCTACGAACACATCGTTTTTGACGGCCACGAGCACCAGAGCTTGCTGCGACACGATGAACTCTGGGAACGCACCTTCGTGGTTTCCTCGTTTGGAAAAACCTACCATGCGACAGGCTGGAAAGTTGGCTACTGCGTCGCCCCGGCAAAGTTGACTGCTGAGTTCCGAAAAATTCACCAGTGGGTTTGCTATACCGTCGTCTCACCTATTCAGCATGCATTGGGTGACTATCTACCCAGCAATCCCGAGCACTATGCCCGGTTACCCCGCTTTTATGAAGAAAAACGTGACCGCTTCTGCGAACTGGTCGCAGACTCACGATTTACGTTGCGCCCGACCAATGGAACGTTTTTTCAAATGCTCGACTACAGCGAAATTTCAGCGGAAGACGACGTGTCTTACGCAAAACGCTTGACGCGAGAAATAGGCGTTGCCTCCATCCCCATTTCGGTTTTTTGTGCAGATCCTGTCGCAGGTCACCAGTTGCGGTTTTGTTTTGCGAAAGATGACGCCATGCTCGAAGAAGCCGCCGAAAGACTATGCCAACTCTAGACATCACGATCGTTCAAGCGGATTTGCATTGGCATGATGCCAGCGCTAACCGGGAAAAATTCGATAGTGCCCTTGCCGCAATCGATGCCAAAACAGATCTCGTCGTATTGCCGGAGATGTTCACAACCGGATTTTCGATGGATGCGCCAAATCTTGCCGAAACGATGCACGGCGATTCTGTCGACTGGATGCGGCGTTGGGCCGCTCAAAAATCAGCCGCAATCTGTGGCAGTTTGATAATTTCGGAGAACGATCAGTACTTCAATCGGTTTATCTGCGCCAAACCCGACGGGTCGTTACACACTTACGACAAGCGCCATCTTTTTCGACTGGCCGACGAGCACAATCACTACGCCCAGGGAATGGAAACCGCCGTCTTTGAGCTAAACGGTTTTCGCATATGCCCCATGGTTTGCTATGACTTACGATTCCCCGTCTGGAGTCGCAACCAAGACAACTATGACCTTTTGTTATACGTCGCTAACTGGCCCAGTGCGCGTCATAACGCCTGGGCGACGTTGTTACGCGCGCGCGCGATCGAAAATCTCAGCTTCCTGGCGGGCGTCAATCGAGTGGGGAAGGATGGCAATGACCACCCCTATATCGGTGGAAGCGCCATCATCGACTATCTGGGCAACGACCTGGCAGATCTTGGTGACGCAGAAGGCAGCGCCACCGCCAGTCTCGATCTCGATCTGCTCAACAAGTTTCGGGAGCGCTTCGCATTCGCTGCTGATGCAGACAAATTTACGCTGAAAGTCTAAACCACAATAGTGATATTTTACTTTAATAGTATTATATAAACAACTGTTTAATAATTACTTAATGTAAACATTAGCGAACGGACTTAGCCGCACCGAATGTCAGCCACCAAATTTAAGTTTACGACCGTCACCGCCGTAGTCATCGCCAATATGGTCGGCACTGGTGTATTCACCAGTCTTGGATTTCAGTTACTGGATATTCAATCCGGCTTTGTCATTATTATGCTCTGGGCAATCGGCGGACTGATCGCTGTTTGCGGCGCAATGACGTATGCAGAGCTTGGCGCGGCGATGCCCCGCTCGGGCGGCGAATACAATTTCTTGTCACGAATTTACCACCCGGCCGTTGGATTCATATCCGGCTGGACCTCTGCGACGATTGGCTTTGCCGGCCCATCGGCATTGGCCGCCATAACATTTGCCGCGTATGCGACATCGGTTACCGCAAGTGATACTCCCGCCTGGGTTGAAAAACTTCTGGCCGCAGGATTGGTGATTGCCTTAGCGATCATTCATGCCAGAAACAGACGCAGTTCCGGCGGACTGCAGATGGTCTTCACCCTTCTTAAGGTAGGCGTGATTGTCGTTTTCTGCGTCGCCGCAATTGTAGCAACCGATCAACCGCAGCCCGTCCAGTTCTTACCATCGAGTGGTGATGTGGCACTCATGACGGGCGGCGCTTTTGCGGTTTCGCTGATCTATGTGAGTTATGCCTATACCGGATGGAATGCCGCGACCTACCTGAGCAGCGAACTCGAGAATCCCCAGAAGCAGCTTCCCGGAATCCTCCTGATCGGCACACTAGTCGTGACCGGCCTGTACATCGCCTTAAATTACGTATTCCTGTATTCCGCTTCTATCGACTCGATGACGGGGCAGCTCGAAATCGGCCTCATCGCCGCTCAAGCGGCTTTCGGCGAATTAGGCGGCAAATTTACCGGCTTGATCCTGGCAACGCTGCTCATTTCGACCGTCAGTGCGATGACGATAGCTGGCCCAAGAGTTTTGCAGGTTATCGGCGAAGATTTTCGAGCGCTTCGTTTTTTAGGCAAAACCAATTCCGATGGAATTCCGAGCTTCGCTATCTACACCCAATCTATATTGGCCATCGCCTTTATTGTTAGCTCCAGCTTCGAATCGATTTTGGTGTTCGCCGGGTTCACATTGGCGCTCAACAGTTTCGCAACGGTCTTGGGCGTCTTCGTATTGCGATACCGGCAACCCGATCTTCCGCGTCCTTATCGGACGTTTCTCTATCCTTTGCCGCCGATCATTTACCTATCGCTCACCGGCTGGACACTTGCTTTTGTTCTGAGTACGCGCCCGGTTGAAGGACTATTCGGCATCGGCATCATCGGCTCCGGGCTGCTGGTTTATTACCTGTCACGCACGTGGGGTGAATGACGCCTCAGATGAAGTTATCGATCATCATCGTCAATTACCGTGCATGGGGGCATTTGCAAAACGCCCTTGACGCACTTGCGGACGATTTTCCTTCGGATTGGGAAATTATAATTGTCGATAACGAATCGGAACCCGCCTCCTTCTCCGCTTTTGAACAGAAAAATGCCTGGGTTCGTCTGGTCGCTAACCCAGTCAACAGTGGCTTCGGTTTCAGCTGCATCATTGGCGTCAAAGAGGCAAGTGGCGAACAGCTCTTGTTCATGAACCCTGACGTGATTGCGACCGCCACCCAAATTCGCGAATTGATCAACGAGAAAGCAAAAGACTCGCAGATTGCCCTACTCTCACCCAAGCAGGTCGGTGTGGACGGAAAACCGCAAAAGGTTTTTGACGAATTCCCTGATTGGGTGAATCAAAGCAAGATTTTGAAATCATTGCGACGCGTCATTTTTCCAGGGCGCAAGCCAGACCCACGAGCGGACTATGAAGAGTTGGTCTTCTGCGATTGGGTAACAGGTTCGTGCCTGCTGGTTGATAGAGCTGGCTATGATGCGATTGGCGGCTGGTCTCCCGATTTCTGGATGTATGTCGAGGATGCAGACTTATGTAGACGCGCGCACGATCTAGGCATGCGCGTCGCATACACTCCAAACGTTCAGGTAATTCATGCGCACGGTGGATCGAGCAGAATTAATGTTGCGGTCAAATCGATGACAAAGCTCGAAGTTATAATTTCCAAACACGTTTACAACGCCAGGCACGCCAAACCGTTAGCACGATTCATCATTCATTTTTTGATTCCGCTGCTACGTTTACCCGGCTTGGTCGTGGCATTCCTGCTTGACCTTCTTACGGCGAGACAGGTAGCCACCCTTAACGTCCGCACGGGCGTGTTAAGCGGCTTACTGAGCTACTACTGGGGTGCCTTGAAGAACCACTCGTGGCTGAGTCCGAGGGCGCAGATAAATCAATCGTAGTTCGTTTCCAGCCAGTCTCGATAACTGCCGTCCGTGACACTTCGCCACCACAATTCATTTTCCAACATCCAGCTGATCGTACGATCAAGGCCGGTATCGAAACTCTCAATCGGTGCATAACCAAGCTCGGATTCCGAACGCTCCGCATCGATCGCATAACGCCAGTCATGCCCAAGCCGATCTTTCACGAAGGTAATCAAAGACTCGGTCGGCGTGCCGTTTGCCGCAGGTGCATCGGGGCACGCTTCTGCGTGCTCCGGATGTTTTTCGAAAACCGCGTCGATACGTGCACAAATATCTTTAACAATATCGATATTGGCACGTTCGTTATTGCCACCTATATTGTAGGTTTCCCCAATCGTACCTTTCGACATGACCAAATCGATACCACGACAATGATCTTCTACATATAGCCAATCACGAATATTCGACCCGTCGCCGTAAATCGGTAATGATTGACCCGTCAGAGCATTGACGATCATCAAAGGGATGAGTTTTTCAGGGAACTGATACGGCCCGTAGTTATTCGAGCAATTGCTGGTCGTAACTTCAAGACCGTACGTATGATGATAGGCGCGCACTAGATGATCAGATGCAGCCTTGCTCGCAGCGTACGGCGAATTCGGGGCATACGGCGTCGTTTCGCAGAACGCCGGATCATCTCGGCCCAGTGTGCCGTACACCTCGTCCGTCGATACATGATGAAATCGATGACTGCTCGGCGCATTGTCATTGTCGAGCCAGGCCTGTTTCGCCGCACGCAGAAGATTGTGAGTCCCAATGACATTCGTCTGGATGAATGCGTCTGGTTCGTGAATGGATCGGTCAACATGTGATTCGGCAGCGAAATGCACCACCGTATCAATACGATGCTCAACAAAAAGCGACGTCATGGCGTCCTGGTCCACAATGTCTGCATGGACGAAGCGATAGTCGGACTCTCGTTCCAGCCCCTGCAAATTCGCCATATTCCCTGCGTAAGTTAGCAAATCCAACACGATGATCTCATCGTCAGGATATTTTCGCTTCCAGTAATGCACGAAGTTGGCGCCAATAAAGCCCGCGCCCCCAGTGACCAGTAATTTACGCATAAACCTCTGCGTCCTTGAGTAAGACACCGCCTTCATCCGCGCTCGACATCAATGGTTCGATACCCTCCTGCGCTGGCCAGTCAATGCCAATCTCGGGGTCGTCCCAGCGGATCGTTCGCCCATACTGTGGCGCATGATAGTCGGTCATTCGATACTCAAAATCGGCGGATTCGCTGGTAATCATAAAACCGTGTGCGAACCCGGGCGGAACCCAGATAAGTTTTCGGTTGTTCTCCGACAGGTGGACGCCAACCCACTGCCCGAAAGTTGGCGACGAACGGCGAATGTCAACAGCGACATCGAAGGCTTCACCGCGAATAACCCGAATCAACTTTCCCTGCGATTGCTCAATTTGATAGTGCAAGCCTCGCACCGTGCCACGTGCCGAGCGACTATGAACATCCTGCACAAAAGTTGCTTCAATGCCGGCGGCCGCATAACCGTCATCACGCCAGGTTTCCATCAGGAAACCGCGATTATCTTCGTGAACGTGCGGATCTATGATCACGACCGCTGGAATCTGGGATGGGGTAAATTTCATTAGAACGTCGGATCTTCGAGCATCCGACGCAAGTACTCACCGTAGCCGCTCTTTCCCAATCGCGCTGCCAGCGTTTCCACCTGTGCCGCGTCAATAAAACCGTTCTTATAGGCTATCTCTTCGGGACAACAAATTTTCAGGCCCTGCCGATGTTCAATGATCTGCACAAATTGAGCCGCTTCCAATAGTGATTCGTGTGTTCCCGTATCCAGCCACGCCGCACCTCGACCCAGCACCTCGACTTGCAACGTGCCATCCTCGAGATAGAGTCGATTGATATCAGTAATTTCCAGCTCGCCACGTTCTGAAGGTTCCAGGCGCTTGGCCATCTCGACCACACGGGCATCGTAAAAATAGAGTCCCGTTACAGCATAGTTCGATTTTGGTTCTGCCGGTTTCTCTTCAATTCCCAGGGCCATCCCCGAGGCGTCGAAATTCACGACGCCGTAACGTTCGGGATCATTGACGTGATACGCAAATACCGTCGCAACGTTTTCGCGATTCGCCGCAAGTTGTAACTGATCTGCCAGACCATGGCCATAGAATATGTTGTCGCCGAGAACCAATGAGACCGACTCGCCTGCAATGAATTCTTCACCAATAATGAATGCTTGCGCGAGACCGCCCGGATCCGGCTGAATCGCATATGACAAAGAAATCCCCCACGAACAACCATCGCCAAGGAGCTGTTGAAATGCCGTCTGATCTCCAGGCGTCGTGATAATGAGAATGTCCCTGATTCCGGCCGACATCAGAGTCGACAGCGGATAGTAGATCATCGGTTTATCGTAAATCGGCATTAACTGCTTGCTAACCGACAAAGTCAGCGGATGCAGTCGCGACCCGGTGCCCCCGGCGAGAATGATGCCCTTACTTGCTTGACTATCCACAGAATCGCTCCGCCATTACGCATCTACTACTTTAAACGATGGAATGGGCAAAATGTACTTGCCGCCGTTTTCACGATAAGCGCTGGTATTGGCCATAATTTCTTCGGCAAAATTCCAGGCAAGAATGACCAGGTAGTCCGGTGGATCTGATTCCAAAACAGATCGGTCAACGATCGCAATACCGTTACCCGGTGAAAAGCGGCCGATCTTTTCCGGCGTGTCGTCGACAATGTAATCAATAGTATTGGCATCAAGTCCGCAGGAATTGAGCAAAGTATTTCCCTTGGCCGATGCAGCGAAGGCCGCAATCTTTGCGCCACCTTGCTTCAATATTCTGAGTTCGCGCGATAATTCTGCGATCAGATGATCAATATCGCGATTCCAGGTCAGATACTTATCTTCGCTGTGATAACCGCCGTCCTTCTCGGCAGCGAGGAAAACAGCAACGGATTCGTTAACCGTATGCCGCCCTTGATGACCCAGAAATACTCTTACGGTGCCGCCGTGAATGTCCTGTTTTTGTACATCAAACACTTCCAGACCAGTTTGTTTTGCCAATCGAACGACCGGCTGGATCAGCACATAACTCAAGTGCTCGAAATAAATCGTGTCGAATTCGATGTGCTCAATGAAGTCCACCCCGTAGGGAAACTCCAGCATCAACGCACCGTCTTCGTGTACACAGGCTTGCACCGCCTCGAAAAATTCGTGCACATCGTCGACATGAGCAAAAACGTTCGTCGCGGTGATCAATTTCGGCTTTTGATGTTTTTCTACAATCTCCTTGGCAACCTTTCCGGACCAAAATTTGTTCATCGTTGGCACGCCGCGTGATTCCGCAATTGCGGACATATTTTCGGCAGGGTCAACATTCAATACATTGACACCAAGTACTTCTATGAACTCGCCCAACAGTGCCCCATCATTTCCCGCAATATCGACGACCAGATCCTCAGGACCCAGGCTCAATAGTTCACCGGTGGAATCGGCCATTGCACGACAATGTTTGATGTAGCCCTTGTTCACAGACGATCGATAGGTGTAGTGCGAAAACAGGACTCGCGGATCAATGACGACCGATAACTGGGACAGCGAACATTCACGACAGTAGAGCACCTGCATCGGAAACCGTTGCATCGCCCTGGCATCACCTGCGGACGATGCCAGGTTATTGGCAAGCGGCAGCATGCCAAGATCGAGATATTTGACCAAATCGGGACTGCGGCATAGGCGGCATTCATTGACGCCCCGAACGACATCCCGCCCCGCCTTATAATCGGTCCAGCGAGACAGATCCATCGACGTGTCTGCCGGCGAATCATGGCTTGATTGCTGTCGTTCAATGGGTTTCACATCCGGATTCCGTTCTTTGGCATATTCATAAAGAGACCGTTTTGGACCGCCAATATTGACGACGCCGGTTAACGGACTCATGGCTGCTGCAAGAATATCGGGCGCGATGATATCGACATACTCTTTCGACGACCACTTATCCGTAAACGCGGCAGAATAATCAAACTTGCCGCGCCCGAAACTTGTGCGGATGATCAGATGGTTCGGCACAGCGCGTACGGCAGCCTCCCCCCCTAACTTTGTCCACGCATACAGATTGCTTGGTGCCAATTCATCAGATTCTGTATAGACACCCTGATCACCTTTGTAGACGTAATCTGTCGACAAATAGACCAAACGTATGCGGCTACCCAGGCACGCTGCCGCAAGATGTGCCGTACCGATAATATTGGTCGTCACCGCCTCTGTCGGATCGATTTCGATTTGGCGATTATCGGTCGCAGCGGCTGCGTGAATAATAAGATCGGGCGCCCACTGGTCGATCATGGCAGCGACTGATGCGGCATCTGAAATATCCAGCTCATTACGGGCCGGTTTTATTAGCGGGACACCGAGTTTCGCAAGCTCAGTCCCTAGGAGACCGGAGCCGCCCGTCAGCAGTATCTGCATCCTGGAATGTCCTCACGCTGGAAAGACCGCATGGTACCGCCCCGGACATGGGCTGTCTAAGATGCGCTGCTCACGGTAATGCAACGATCTCGCGGTGTATTCCGCTCATGGGGTATTCGTGAAACAATCCACCCTACTCTCAGATAGGCGGAATCAAGGTCCACGGACCCAAAACGCCTGATTTTTTGCCCTTTTCCGACATCATGCGACTCCGAAATGGATTCTCAAAAAAAAAATACAGACCCAGTCGACGCCGCTTTTGCGCTTTACCCCGAAATTTGGGCGATGTTTGACGAATTCCCAAAGTACCGGCCAGAGATATTCCCGTCCAAGTACTGGAATGAGCTGAACCGAAAGAATCTTCAGCAGCTTGCCGATTATGGCTATGAAAACTTCAAACGTACGGTTGCCCGCAACTATTTCACCTGGATCGTCAATCCACTCAATAAGCAAGTACGCTTCTTAATGGGTGAAGCTGGATTGTGGGAGTCAATGAAGATTATCGCAGGCGCGATAGCATCACCCCGTCATGAACTGCTGAAACGAAAACACTCTATTTTCTACAACCTGCTAACCAACTTACTGTGGGTCTATGTTGATAAGAACGATAGTGATGGCCTGTTGCGCCAAATCGATGAGCCTCTGGAAGGAAATCCGCTACGAGTAACGCGGGGCGATCGACTCATATCTCAAGATCTTGCCAATTCATTGATCGAGTATGAGGCCATTCTCCATCCTGATTTGGACAGGCGCGAGGTTCGCACAATTCTTGAACTTGGGCCCGGCTACGGTCGCACTGCACATGTATTTCTGACTTTGCAACCGGGTTGCCGTTACATCCTGGTCGACATTCCACCCGCACTCTACGTTGCACAACGTTACCTCACGTCAATATTTCCGCAACGAAAGATATTTTCTTTCCGCGCTTTCGACGACTACCAATCTGTTCAGCAGGAAATTGAAAACGCCGATATCGTGTTTTTGACGCCTAACCAATTGGAGCTGCTCCCGAACAAGTCGGTCGATCTGTTCGTCAATATTTCGTCGTTACACGAAATGCGCATGGATCAGGTTCGCTACTATTTCGGTGAAATCGAGCGACTAACCAGAAAGTATTTTTATTTTAAACAATGGAAAGAGACGACGGTTCCGTCCGAGAACGAAACGATTAAAGAAGCTGACTACCCGGTCCGCGCCGAATGGCGGTTGTTGCATCGCCAACAATGCGCGGTACAGCACAAATTTTTCGAGGCGCTATACGCTTTATGAGAAAACTATTAAATAAACTATTGATCAAATTTGGCTTGCTTATTACGAAGGCGCCCACGCTTCTCGCGGACAAAAGCCTGCCAACGTCCGATTCCTTACCGGTAGAACTAACGGAAAAAGTAAAAATTGTTGGTACGACTGAGACACCACAGAACGAACTGTTCGATATCTTTTCAGCCGATACCAACGTGCATAAGTGGCATCACTATTTCGACATCTATTCGCGACATTTTGAGCGTTTTCGCGACCGACCCATTCGCATGTTGGAAATCGGCGTGTTTCGGGGCGGTTCGTTGCGCATGTGGAAAGACTACTTTCATCCAGACTCAACGATCGTCGGCATCGACATCGATAAATCGTGCTCGGCACATGAGCTGGCAGACCAGAACGTTTTTGTACGTATCGGCAGTCAAGCTGATCCCAATTTTCTTAATGAAGTGACTGGCGAATTTGGCCCATTCGATATCATTCTGGATGACGGCAGCCACAAAACACATCATCAAATAATTAGTTTTGGCGCGTTGTTCAAAAGCGCGTTGAAAGACGGCGGCTGCTACATAGTTGAAGACGTACATACAAACTATTGGATCAAGCATGTCGACAGCCCGGAAACATTCATTGACGTTTCCAAACAGATAGTCGATATGCTCCACGAACCCTACTTCGATCGTAAGGAGACCCATTTTCGGCATGCTCACGATGAGGCCGTTGCCGAAATGGAAATCAGTTACCTCTCGGCAAACTTATCCGGAATCTACTTTCACGACTCGATTGTTGTGTTTGATAAATCTTCACGGGTTCTGCCCAAGTCTGAGCTGCGCTAGCAGGATAGAAGACAGATGACTAAAGCCTTGACTGTTTTGTGTGTCAACGGTGAAAGCGATCCAGCGGAAACTGGTTCATTCATTGAAATGCACAAACGTGGTGTCGACATCACTGTCATCACGTGGCCAGGCACTTTCAATCACGACGCGCTGGTCAACGCGGGCGTGCCAACGATCGCCTATAAGTTGCAGGGCAAGATTAGTCGTCCTTGCATCCGCCTTATTCGTGCCGAGCTGCAGAGAAAGCCGTACGACGTTCTGCATATGCTCGATAAGCGAGCGACGATGAATGGAATCTGGGCGTCTTGGGGAATGAACGTCAAACTAGTCGCTTATCGCGGCATTGTCGGCAACCTCAGTTATTTCGATCCGCTGTCCTGGTTGTATCTTTTGAACCCACGCATTGATCGCATCATTTGCGTCTGCGAAGCCATTCGGCAATACATGCTTGGACTGGGAATGCCTGGTTTACGTCTGGGTCGCAACGTGCCGGTAACCATTCATAAGGGGCACAATCCGGACTGGTATCAACCGCCATACGAAGACCTTGAACAATTCGGAATTCCTGCCGATGCATTTGTCGTTGCGTGTACTGCTCGCGGCGTCCGCAGAAAGGGCGTGCCAATATTGCTCGAGGCGATCAACCGACTTCCACCTGGTCTCAACATTCGCTTCCTCCTGGCCGGCACCAACATGGACAATCCCGACCATCGAAAGCTAGTGGCCGAGAATACTTATGCTGACACCATTCACCTGCATGGGTTTCTCAAACGGATGCCGTGGATTTTGCCCAACTGTCATGTTGCGGTATTACCTTCATTGCGTCGTGAAGGTCTACCACGGGGAATTATCGAAGCCATGATCGGTGGCGCGGTTCCGATCGTGACCGATTCCGGTGGCAGCCCCGAATTAATAGAAGAAGGCATATCCGGATATATTGTTCCGCCGGGGGAGTCACAACCCATCACCGACAAAATTCTCGCTCTTATCAACGACCGTGATTTACATGCGCGACTCAGCCAGGGCGCACAACAGCGAATTCGGGACGACTTTAAAGTCGAAGACACAGCGATTAACACGATGGCGTTGTATCAGGAAGTGATTGCCAGTCGCTAAGGTTTTAGCCACACGGAAAACGGTGCCCTGCCTGATACGCATCAGTTAATATGCTCGGAATAAATCTGAAAATGATGCTGCAATAACAAACGGCGGCCACACCGGCCAAAGTTGCATTAGCCGTAACAGGATAAACAATGACCTTTGATTTCGAAAATCCTGCCGTTGTTCAAATTGACGGCGTAGACGGATCACCCCACCCACGCCCGATGCAGGTCGGGTCCGAAAAGGAACGTCAACGAGAAGTCGCCAAGACGGCGGGTATGCCGATTACAGAATTCGAGGGCACCAGTAATCCGTATATCGATTACGAGAGCATTGATCTACTGCTAAGCCTGCAGCATCCACGTTCAGCCGGCTATGACGAAATGTGCTTCATCATTATGGGTCAGGCGAAAGAACTGCTGTTCAAGGCCACCTATTTCGAACTGTACAACGCCAGAATGAGAATTAAGGAAGACGACCTGGCTAATGCGGCAACCTTGCTGCGACGGACCAAAAAAATCGTCATCCAGATCGCGGGGTTCTGGGATGTGTTGGCGACGATTTCGACAGGTGGATTCAATCAGTTTCGGGACTATCTGGATGTGGCCTCCGGCCAGCAGTCATTCATGTATCGCCATGTCGAATTCATTTTGGGCAATAAATCCGAAACAATGTGTTCTGTGCATGAAAATGTGCCGCATGTTTATCCGGCGATTAAGGACAATCTTGAATCGCCCAGCCTTTACGACGAGGTGCTCAGAATGCTTGCACGACGCGGACATGATATTTCGGCTGAGTGTCTGGATAGAGACTGGTCAGAGTCCTATACACCCCACTCTAGCGTCGAAAATGCCTGGCTTGATATCTACCGAAACCCTGGACCGAATAACGACTTGTACATGTTAGGCGAACAACTCACTGAGGTCGCTGACGTCATGTCGCAATATCGTTGGCGTCACCTCGTAACGGTCGAGCGAATTCTCGGATTCAAACCCGGGACAGGTGGATCTTCAGGCGTAGGCTGGCTGCGAAAAGTTGTCGACCATCGGTTCTTTCCCGAATTGTGGTCCATTCGAAGTGAATTATAGGCACCCTGTGAATTCAAAAAGCAGACTGATCGCTGGGCTCGTAATTGGAATAACCCTGTCCGCGTGCGGAGAGACACCCGCGCCAGATGTTGCAACAGCACAGGATGATCCGGACCAGAAACAACCCAACATCCTGTTTATCGTTGCAGACGACCTGGGCTATACGGACCTTGGCGTGTACGGCAGTGAAATCGAGACGCCAAACCTGGATAAGCTGGCCACCGACGGCGTGATGTTCAAGAATTTTTATGCTGCCCCGACCTGCTCACCTACGCGCGCAATGTTGCTCTCTGGCGTAGACAATCATCCTGCCGGCATGGGCAGCATGTATCGAGAAATTTCGCCAAATCAAGTCGGGCAACGCGGCTACGAAGAGCACCTGCACTCGAGAGTCGCGACGATTGCAGAAGTTCTTGGCGATGCCGGTTACCACACCTATATGACCGGCAAATGGCACTTGGGATACAAAGACGACAATAGCCCTGCGGCTCGCGGTTTCGAGCGCTCATACGCTTCACTTGCGGGTGGTGCATCGCACTTTGACATGATGCCAATGGTAGGACCGGGGAAAGCGCCCTACCGTGAAGATCAAGAGATGATCGACGCATTGCCAGACGATTTTTATTCGACCCAATCGTTTACGCACAAAATGATCGACTATATCGATAGCAATCAAGCTGACGATCGACCATTTTTCGGCTATCTCGCATACACCGCCGTCCATTGGCCGCTTCAGGCACCACAACCCTCTATCGAGCGTTTTCAGGGTAACTATGATGACGGCTATGACGTATTGCATACGAACCGTATACAGCGACTAAAGTCGCTTGGTCTGATCGACGAGAACGTCGTGCCGTATCCAAAGCTTGCAGAAGTGCCGGCATGGGATTCCTTGTCCACTGAAGAACAGCAGAACTCAGCGCGAATGATGGAAATTTACGCTGCGATGACCAGTGATATCGACCAATACATCGGCGAGCTGATCGCCTATCTGGAATCGATCGATGAATTCGACAATACCCTCATCGTATTCTTATCTGACAACGGCGCCGAGGGCCATCCGATGGACCAATCGATTGGCGCCATAGGTCGATGGATAGAAGAGTGCTGTGACAACAGTTACGACAACATGGGCAACGCTGACTCTTTCCTTTGGTATGGCGCAGGTTGGGCTCGGGCAAGCACCGGCCCGTGGCGAATGTTCAAAGGGTTTACGTCCGAAGGCGGCATCCGCGTACCGGCGATTATGCATTACCCAAAACTTAATCAATCCGGCCTTAACACCGCTCTCGTTTCCGTCATGGATGTCATGCCGACCGTGCTCGACCTGGTCGGCGTTGAACACCCGGATTCGCCATATAAAGATCGTGACATCGTGCAAATGACCGGAAAGTCGATGTTGCCAATGTTGCATGGCGAAGCGCAAGAAACCCATACCGGTGACGACTATATCGGCTGGGAATTATTTGGAAAAACTGCCATCCGTCAGGGAGACTGGAAAATAATCCAGGAACCGGCCGGAGATTTTTGGCAGTCCCGAAACCCCGTTGCAGAAAACTATGCATGGCAACTTTTTAATATAGCGGAAGACCCAAGCGAGATGAACGACCTGGCGGCAAAGAACCCGGGAAAACTCGCAGACATGCTGCAGCTGTGGGAGGCCTATGCAGAAGAGAATCAGGTCATCATTCCTGATCAGGTGATGGGGTACTAGGCTTGATCTTCTGAGGCCCTCTAGCAACGAGAACGCAATGCATAGAAAAGAATTAGTGAAGTTAATCAGCATCACTGCTTTGATACTGGTAAGTGCGTGCGATCCACAATCAGAAAGTAACAACACTGCTGATATTATTTTGTTTGGTGGAAGCGTTTTAACGATGGACGCTACAGAATCGATTGCAGAAGCAATTGCGATCCGCGACAAACAAATCATCGCTATTGGTAGCGCTGTAAACGTTAGGAAGCTGGCCGGACCTGACACTAGGCTAGTCAAGCTTCATGGCCAAACAATCACACCAGGTTTAATCGACACCCATAACCATTTTGCCTGGGGCGCACTAGACAGCTTGTCGTCACTCGACATCGAATACCCTGCCGTTAAGAGTGTCGACGACATATTGGATAATGTGCGCTCCGCCGCAGCGCAGTTCGAGCCTGGTGAGTGGATCATCGGCTCTAAATGGGATGCGGGAAAACTGATCGAAAACCGCGACCTGAACGCAGCAGATCTGGACTCGGTCTCACCGAACCACCCGGTCTGGCTTCTGCATACATCCGCACACTACGGCGTTGCCAATTCAAGAGCGCTCGAAATAGCGGGCGTGACCAAGGCCACGCCGAACCCCGACGGGGGAGTGATCGTTCGAGATGTTGACGGCAATCCGACTGGAATTCTGACCGATCAAGCGATGCGCCTGATTACCGACCTCACACCAGCGGTTTCGACCGAAGACTTCGTTCGAGCAGTGACTGCAGAAGTCAGTGAGCTCAACGCTGTTGGTATTACGACGATCAAAGATCCGGAAATCGATCAACGACAATGGGATGCCTACCAAACCATCCATGCCAATGATGACCTATCTGTCCGCGTATTCACGCTTTGGCGCGTGCCGGACACGATGGCTGAAGCGAAAAATTTATTGCAACACATCGCGCCGATCACACGTCCGCGCGATGAATCGACTAGTGATGAAATCATCTCCGGTGGAGTCAAAATTTATATTGACGGCAGCGGTACCGCTCGTACGGCCTGGATGCATGATGATTGGAATGAAGACTTCGATGGTGTCGACGAGGGCAATACAGGTCTCACGTATTTAGATACCAATACTCTGCTCGAACAAATCCGTCTTTTTCACGACGCAGAAATACATATCGGCACCCATGCCATTGGCGATCGGGCCATCGACTTCACAATGGAAAGCTACGCGCGCGTTCTTGAAGACAACCCTGTAAGCGGACTTCGCCACAGCATTATTCACAGCAATCTGCCGACCGACCACGCGATGGATCTCATGGTCGATCTGCAGAAAAATTACGACACAGGATATCCGGAAGTACAGCCAGCGTTTCTTTGGTGGATTGGCGACGCGTACGCGGGCAACTTCGGCCCGGAACGTAGCCTACGGGTATTACCTCTGCGAACTTTTGAGGAACGCGGCATTCGGTGGGCTGGAGGTTCTGATTATGATGTTTCGCCGTTCGCGCCCGTAATCGCGTTGTGGGCAGCCTCTGCACGTCAGACGATGTTAGGAACACATGGCGACTCTCCGTGGGGCGGCGACGAATCAGTCGGCGTCCACGACACACTACGGGCGTACACATCGGTCGCGGCACGACAGGTTTTCCTCGAAGATAAGATTGGTTCAATTGAGGTTGGAAAGTTAGCCGATCTCGTGGTTTGGGACCGGGATCTACTCGCAACGCCAATCGACGAGCTAAGAGAAGCCGCGCCCACTTTGACCATGATGAATGGTGAAATTGTGTTCCAGGCAGACGATTGAGCAAATATATGAGTGCACAGACCACATACGATGTTGTCACCGTCGACGTGTCCGGCAGCCATTGGCGCGCCACGGTGCGCACAGCGTCCATAGGGCACACTAACCGTATAGTCGTAACGGATGACCACCAGATCAACGTTGGCCACAAGCGCATGGGTTGGCTCGCAGTCGTTTAGATCATCCAGTTTACAAATCGAAAGTGCTTGCTCGTCTACAGCTCCTAATGGCGGTTGGCTATCAACGCCGATGATAGCCGCATGACCGAATCCACATGGCTCAACGAAAAACGAGCCCATGCGAGTATCGATGTGCGGACAATCATCCGCAGGCATTGCAGTCGCTTTCAATTTCCTCCGGAAAATATTCGGAAATTTTGCACTTCCTCACCTTGGCCCGCGACCATGGTCTAATATGGGTTGCGAACACTAATTTTCGACTTATCTGTGGAAGAATTTTCAGGAGACTTGGCAATGAGTATGAGTGCCGATCAAATTAACGCAACACCGGTGCTTTTACGGCACGACGATGACGGAATTGTCACGCTCACGTTAAATCGGCCGAAGCAATACAACGCGCTCTCCGCCGATCTGTTAACTGCGCTGCAATCTTCACTGGACGACATCGCCCAGGATGAAGCAATACGCGTCGTGATCATCGCGGCCAACGGCAAGGCATTTTGTGCCGGCCACGATTTAAAGGAAATGCGCAGTAGCGAAGAACGTGCCGTCCACCAATCGTTGTTCGACCAGTGCGGACGGATGATGGTGAGCATTAACCGCTTGCCGCAACCCGTAATCGCCAGGATTAACGGAATTGCCACAGCCGCCGGATGCCAGCTAGTGGCGAGCTGCGACCTGGCAGTCGCGGCCGAGGACGCCCGCTTCGCAGTCTCAGGCATTAACGTTGGATTGTTTTGCTCGACTCCAGCAGTCCCCTTGAGCCGCAACCTTTTACAAAAGCAAGCCATGCAAATGCTGCTAACCGGGGATTTCATTTCCGCACAGCAGGCATTGCAGTTTGGCCTCGTAAACGAGGTCGTCGACACAGCCGACCTTGAAGACGCGACGCGCGCACTCGCCGCCAAAATTGCCGCTAAATCCTCCCACTCAATCAAGCTTGGCAAAGATATGTTTTACCGACAATTGCCGATGGACCTGGAGGATGCCTACGCATACGCAAGTGAGCGCATGGCCTGCAACATGGACTCGCATGACGCACGTGAAGGCATCGATAGCTTCATTCAAAAGCGCAAGCCCGAATGGAAGGATAAATAGGAACGCGTCATGCCAAACTCGCAGTACTCCACTGATCTCGACAAGAATTCAGCGAACTATTCCTCGCTGTCTCCACTAACGTTTATTGAACGGGCCGCTTCGGTTTATCCAAATCGTCCTGCGGTTGTATACAACGAACTCACCTATTCCTGGTCCGAAACCTACCTGCGTTGTCGACGATTCGCCTCCGCGTTGCAGCAATATGGAGTCGGCACAAACGACACTGTTGCGCTCATGTTGCCGAATGTTCCCGCCATGTACGAAGCTAATTACGCGATTCCTATGGCAGGAGCGGTAATCAATGCGCTGAACATTCGCCTGGATGCCGAAGCGATTGCATTTCAACTCAGACATGGGAATGCGAAAGTACTGCTAACTGATCCGGAATTTTCCTCTACCGTCTCGGCCGCGTTAGAAATGCTCGATGAGAAGCCCATTGTGATCGATGTCAATGACACAACGTACGGCGGCGGCGACTCCATCGGCGTGATCGAGTACGAGGATTTTCTGGCTGCCGGTGACCCTGATTTTGACTGGTCATTACCAGAAGACGAATGGCAAGCAATCGCGCTCGGTTACACTTCAGGTACAACCGGCAATCCGAAAGGCGTAGTCACTCACCATCGCGGCGCCTATTTGAATGCGGTTTCCAATATTCTCGCCTGGAACATGCAGGCGCATCCGACCTACCTATGGACCTTACCGTTGTTTCATTGCAATGGCTGGTGTTTCCCCTGGACGATAGCGGCGTTGAACGGCACAAACATATGCCTGCGCGCCGTACGTGCTGATCATATTTTTGACAAAATCAAAGAACACAACGTCAGCCACCTGTGTGGCGCGCCAATTGTGCTGAATCTAATGGCCAATGCGGACGATGAGTTGACGCGCGGAATAAATGGGCCGATCAACGTTATGACGGCAGGGTCCGCTCCTCCTGCAGCCGTTCTCGAGGCTATGGCCAAACTGGACTTTAACGTTACCCACACTTACGGCCTGACCGAAGTGTACGGGCCAGCAGTTGTCTGTGCCTGGCATGATGAATGGTATCAACTTCCACCCGGCGAACAAGCAGATCTCAAAGCGCGCCAAGGAGTGCGTTACACAATGCTCGAGGAGTTAGTTGTTGCTGACCCCGAAACGCTTGAGCCTGTTCCTCGCGATGGCGTGACGGTTGGCGAAATCATGTTTCGTGGCAACGTTGTTATGAAGGGTTACCTTAAGAATCCCGAAGCAAGCGAAGAAGCATTTGCGGGCGGCTACTTTCACTCGGGCGATCTCGCGGTCTGCCATCCGGATGGTTACGTCGAAATCAAAGACCGCTCAAAAGATGTCATTATTTCTGGCGGAGAAAATATTTCTAGCATTGAAGTTGAAGCATTGCTTTACCGACATCCTGCAGTGCTGGAGGCCGCGGTTGCGGCGAAGCCCGATGACAAATGGGGCGAAGTACCCTGCGCGTTCGTCGCACTGCGCGAAGATGCTGGAACCGTGACAGAAAAAGACGTCATCGATTTTTGCCGCGACAACATGGCGCATTTTAAAACGCCAAAGAAAGTCGTATTCGGCGAGTTACCAAAGACCTCGACCGGAAAAATCAAAAAATTCGAGCTGCGTGAGCGTGCCAAGACACTATGACTAATAGCGCCAGTGTTACCAGCGCTCTCGTCTGCAGCACAGCGAACC
>Ga0209403_10000604_pt1 | contig 52329 bp, 46 predicted proteins | sample ArcticOcean_MG_C_8_FD_187440 | JGI IMG/M metagenome (GOLD analysis project Ga0209403, IMG submission 187440) | Marine microbial communities from western Arctic Ocean - ArcticOcean_MG_CB11_86 (SPAdes) (version 2) | ecosystem: Environmental > Aquatic > Marine > Oceanic | place: Arctic Ocean... | reverse complement strand
GTTCTAAATGTGGTGGTCATCTTGGACATGTCTTTGAAGGGGAGAAGTTAACAGAGAAAAATGTGCGTCATTGTGTTAATTCTATATCTTTGGTTTTTAAGAAATTAGAAAACAAGTAATAACTTATAACTTCCTTATCTTTGTTGTTTAATAAAGAAAAGAACAAAAATTAAGTTAAATTATTGGAAGATAATTGGAATATCAATAATTTTTCCCTGTCTATTTATTTTTACAACTGTTGAATTTCCTTTCTCGAATTTACTCAATCCTTTCATATAACCCATCATGTCATTAACATCAATATCTCCAATTTTTACTACTATATCACCTTTAAGTATTCCAAATTTCTCAGCTGTTTTTCCTTTTGAAACACCATCAATTCTCATACCTTTTCCATCAAACAAGTAATCAGGCATAACACCTAGAGTAACCTTGAATCTTGGTGCTGTTGTTGTATCACTTTTTGTTTTTTGAAAATCAAAATCATCTATCTCTATTGATTTTACAATGATTTCTTTTACATATTCATGAATTTTATACATTCCATTAAAATTAATTTTTTCAACATCATCAGATGGTTTATGATAATCTTCATGTTGTCCCGTAAAGAGATGAATCACAGGAATATCTTGTAAATAAAATGATGTGTGATCAGAAGGACCAATTCCTGATTCTGTAGTTTTAAGCTTAAAGTCAAATTTATTTGCATCATTTATTAAATCCTCCCATTTACTACTTGTTCCAATTCCATTTAGAGCAAGAGTGTTTTCTTTATTTAATCTTCCTACCATATCAAAGTTAACCATGAATCTAACTTTTTCTAAATCAATTGTTGGATTCTTTGCATAATATGATGAGCCAAAAAGTCCATGTTCTTCTCCTGAAAATGCAATAAGTAAATAATTATAATTTTTTATGTCTGTTAGACTATTTGCGAGATTTATTAATATACTAACACCACTTGCATTATCATCGGCTCCATTATGTACTTCTTTCTCACCATCATGAAGTGATCCGAAATGGCCATATCCCAGGTGATCATAGTGCGCTCCAATAATTATTGTTTGTTGTTGTTTATTATCTATATATCCAACAACATTAATTCCTGTAATCTTTCTTTTGACTGATTGAGTATGTGGGTTTTCTTTTATTGTAGCTTCAAAGTATTGTAGATATCCTTCTTGTCCTCTTTTGGTTAGATTATATTCTTCAAATTTTGAGCTAATATACTTCGCTGCAAGTTTCTCTGAGTCTGTACCTGTCTCTCTTCCTTCGAGTGCATCTGAAGCTAAGTAGGTAACTTCATCTATCATTTTATTTATAATTTCTTGCTTGTTTTGAGCAATTAAAATGAAATTTGAGAAGATTATAAATAAAATACTTATTATAGTTTTTTTCATAATTAAAAGAATTATTTTTGTCGAAATTTCTCCAAAAATATGAAACAATATTCTTTTTATTCAATAATTTTATTAGTATTATTTTCATGTAATAATACTAATGTTCAAGATAATTCAGAAGAAGCTAATGAATCTCTTATCTATCCTCAGGAGATACATCTTGAAAACATGAAACAATTAACTTTTAATGGTGATAATGCAGAGGCTTATTGGAGTTTTGATGATAGTAGGTTAGTATTTCAAGCTAAAAACGAAAAATGGTCTGCAATTTGCGATCAAATCTATATAACTGATACTAATAATTATTTAATGTCTACTCAAATACCTGATCTTTTAAGTACAGGGCTTGGTAGAACAACTTGTTCTTATTTTTTACCAGGAGACACTATGATTCTTTATGCTTCAACCCACTTAGCTGATTCTTTATGTCCAGAAGAACCTAAAAGAAGAGAAGATGGAAAATATGTCTGGCCAATTTATGATTCTTTTGATATTTTTGTATCTGATCTTAATGGAAATATTATATCTCAATTAACTAATACTCCAGGATATGATGCTGAAGCTACTGTATCACCGATTGGTGATAAAATTGTATTTACTTCAATGAGATCGGGAGATCTAGAGCTATATACTTGTGATATTGATGGGTCAAATGTTTTACAAGTAACAAATCAGTTAGGATATGATGGTGGAGCTTTCTTTTCAAATGATGGTAAAAAATTAATTTTTAGATCCTCTAGACCTAAAACCGTAGAAGAGATAGATGAGTATAAGACTTTATTAACTGAAGGCTTAGTAAAGCCTACTGAGATGGAGCTATATACTTGTAATATAGATGGGTCTGATCTTACAAAGATAACATCTTTAGGTGGGGCAAATTGGGCGCCATTTTTTCATCCATCTGATAAGAAAGTTATTTTTTCTTCAAATCACAAATCTAAGAGTGGATTTCCATTTAACTTATTTATGATTGATGTTAATGGAGAAAATTTAGAGCAGATAACTTTTGACACTTCTTTTGATGCTTTTCCAGTGTTCTCTAATGATGGTAATAAAATTGTTTTTTCTTCAAATAGAAATAATAATGGTACTAGAAGTACTAATATTTTTATTGCTGACTGGAAAGAATAAGTTATCATGAATTTAGATAGTAATTCATGGAATCTACGATATCTTCAAGATAATACTGGTTGGGATGTTGGTGAGATTACAACTCCTTTAAAAGATTATTTTGATCAATTAGGCAATAAAGATATTCGTATTCTTATTCCAGGTTGTGGTAATTCTTATGAAGCAGAATACTTATTTAATAATGGATTCAGAAATGTCTACGTATTAGATTTCTCAAGAAAAGCACTTGATAATTTTATTAGAAGAACAAATAATTTTCCAGCAAATAATATTTTACATGAAGACTTCTTTAATCTAGTTGGTGATTATGACCTAATTATTGAACAAACATTCTTTTGTGCAATTGATGTAAAGAGAAGGTTAGAATATGCTCGGAAAGCACATTCATTATTAAATGTAGGTGGTAAGCTTGTTGGTTTATTATTTAATGCCCCTATGTATGAGGATCATCCACCTTACGGAGGTTCTGTTAAAGAATATAATAATTATTTTTCTTCTTTATTTGAGTTAAATATTTTTGAGCCTGCATATAATTCTATTCTATCTAGAAATGGGAAAGAATTATTTATTAATTTTCAACGTAAATAATTTTTTCTTATAAGTCATTTCTTACAGATTTAGTACAGATTTCAGTTCTATTTTTGCCATCAATTTTAAACAATGAAAGAAATCTTTTTTACGTGTATATATCTTTCTTCTTTTTTATGTTATGCTCAAGATAAAGAAGATACTGTTGTTTTTGAAAAGAAAGTGAAAGAAGTAATAATTTCTGCTACAAAATCATCTAAGCCTCTTGGTAAGTTACCACTTCCTGGAAGTATAATTAATGAAAAAGAAATTACAGAATCATCATCTAATAAATTGGATGAGGTGATGGAAAAACAAACAGGTATAGTAAGTGTTCCTACAAAAACAGGTGCTAAGGGTTTACAAATGCAAGGGTTAGATGCTTCTTATACCGCAATTTTATTAGATGGCTGTCCTATGATAGGAAGATCTTTTGGCGCACTGGATTTAAATCGAATTTCTCTTGCTGATATTGAGAAAATTGAAATTATTAGAGGGGCTTCTTCTTCTTTATATGGGTCAAATGCTTTAGGAGGGATTATAAATCTAATCAGTAAAAACAAGATTAAAGATGGGGAGAATATGGAGTTTGGCATCAAATATGGCACTAATAATAGCTTAAATGCTAATCTGCTTTATCTTTATAAAAAGGGTAGGTTGCAACTTTCTAATTCTCTAGATTATTATAAAACAGATGGTTATGATTTGATAGATTCTGATGTGTTAAACACTGTAAACCCTTTTAGTAATTATTCTTTTCGTACTAAAATAAAGTATGATTTGACAACTAAAATTATTATAAAAGCTAATACAAGATACTTTTCGCAGAAACAAGAGAACTCTGCTGAGCAAGAAAACAATATTTTGGAAGGTAAAAGCAAAATTCATGAGTGGAATTTTGGGGCTTCTATAAGGTATTTGATGTTTAATAATTTTTCTTCAGAAGCTGAAATCTATACTACCAATTATAGAACGGATGAATTTTTAGAAAATCTGAATGGAAGTTTGTTTGATGAAAATTATTTTGATCATACCCTATTGCAATCCGAATTAAGAAATAAGTTTAACTTAAATGGGGTAGATGGAGTTATTGGATTTGGTATGACAAAAGAAAAATTAGATCGCAAGGATTTTTCTAGCATTGCCAGGCAAGACCTAAAGTTTGTCTATGGGCAGTTAGACTATGCTATTTTTGGAGTTGTCGATATTATTGCTGGTAGTAGGTACGATAATTATGATAATTATGATTCTGAAATTTCTAATAAGCTAGCTTTAGGATTCCCCATATCGAAACAACTTAAAATAAATAGTTCGGTAGGAACTGGTTTTAAAACTCCTGATTTTAGACAAAAATATTTTGATTTTACCAATTCAACGCTTGGTTATACTGTTTTGGGAAGAGAGGTGGCTTTCGATAGATTAATAACTATGGAAAATGATGGGATGTTGCAAAGTATTTTTATTCCTTTTTCAGAAATTAATTCTCCATTAAAATCTGAAACTTCATTAAATATAAATATTGGATTTAAATATAAGCCTAGCAAGAAAATCTCTTTTGATGTCAATGCATTCAAGAATAAAGTGGTGAATTTGATAGAGGCTCAACTAGTTGCACACAAAACAAATTCTATACCTGTTTTTAGTTATTTCAATCTAAATCAAATTGAAACAAAAGGATTTGAATTTAACACAAGTTTTCGCCCAAATAATAAATTGGAGATAAAAGCAGGATACCAACTACTTTATGCCAATGACATAGATGTGAGAAATCGATTTGAAAATGAAGATATATATGCTAATGATTTACAAACTTTAGAAAGCTTTAAATTAAGCAAAGAGGATTACTTTGGACTATTTAATAGGTCAAGACATATGGGGAATCTTAAGCTTTTTTATGATTTAAATGAAAAAATAGATTTAAATACCATCATTACTTATAGAAGCAAATACGCTTTAAATGATTCTAATGGAAATAATGTGTTAGACACTTATGATGAGTTTATAGAAGGGTATGCTTTGTGTGACATTAGTCTTATACACTATAAGAATTCTACAGAGTCAATTCAACTAGGAATAAAAAATGTATTCGATTTTACAAATCCTGAATATATTAGTAATATATCAGGAAGATTGTATTACGTTCAAGTAAAAGTAAATATTAATAATTAATAAAAGTGAAAACAAAAATGAAAACAAAAATAAAAGTATTTTTATCTGTCCTTACAATTGCTATTGCATTTATGGGATGTACGAAAGACTCTCCTGATTTAGAAACAGTAATAACAGCTACAATTACTGAATTAGATGCTCAAGGATTAGTTTCAATGAATCCACCACCAGCACCCCCAACTATTACTGGAGAATACACTAAATTTAGTTTTGCAGAAGGGAAGGTAGTTGAAGGAGATGAGTGGGATGTAGCTTTTAGATCAACAAGTATTATTGTAAATGGAGGTATGGCTTCAGATTCATCACAGCCAAATAGAACAGGTAATGCTGCTGTTTATATAGCTGATGGATTAATGAGTGATATAGTAGAGGTTAGTCATGATGCATCATTTTGGAATCAAGATGGAGCAACATCAACTGCAATAATTGATGATTTTGGCCAAATGCAAATGGGATGGTGTGTTTATGATCAGACAACTAATATTATTTCACCAATTGCAGGAAAAATATTAGTATTTAGAACGCATGATAACAAATATGCTAAAGTTGAGATTCTAAATTTTTATGATTATGCTATGACAAATCCATATGGAGGGTTCTATACATTTAACTATGTGTATCAATCTGATGAAGAGAGTATGAGATTCGAATAGAATCTGTTTTAATTTATTTAATAGTATAATTTATTGTTATTAAGAATTCTCTTCCAGGAGAAGGGTAGTTCTGATAAGTTTGATATTGCATATCCATAATATTATTCACTTTTATTTCTGTCCAAATTGGAAGGTTTTTAAGTGAATATTTTAATCCTATGTCAGTAAGAAAAAAATCATTAAGCACTTCGTTTTTTTCGCTTCCATAACTAGTTATCACGTCTCCAGTGTATGATCTATTTATAATAAACTGAGTATTATCTTTTGTAAATAGACAAAGTATATTCCCTTTATGAACCGGTACATATCTAAGTTGCTTTCCAACCGTTTGATCTAATATACTTGATGCTTTTTCAGATGTTGATTTTGTATATGCATAATTTGCTATTATGCTAATTTTTCTATAGTTAAATCTAGTTTTTGCTTCAATCCCTCTACTCCAAACCTCTTTAATATTATCAGGCATCCATATTCCACTATCTTCTTCCTGCCACATTATCCAATTAGTAACATATAATGAATATGCTGTTAGTTTATAGTTGAAATATTTGTTGTTATAATTAATTCCAAGTTCTATATTTTCACCTTCTTCAGATTTTAAGTTGATATTTCCTTGAGACCAAGGTCCTATCCAAAATCTATCATTAAATGTTGGAGCTCTAAAGTTTCTATTGTATTTAGCTCTAATTTTTGTATTCTGAATAACGTCTAATTCAATAGCAAAAGATGGTAGTAATGGCACTTTGTAATTTGTTTCCCATTCTTTTCTTAATGCTGTATTGATTTTAAATAACTTAGAATTATATTGTATAGAAGAAAAGAGTGCAACTTGATTTTCCTTTTGTTTTGATGCTAGATAATTATTGTTAGAAATATTATTTTTATTTAACATTGAACCAATGTTTAATAGATATCTTCCACTATACAATTTCATGTCTATATCTGTAATTTTACTTTCAGCTAAAAATTTACTATCTATATCTTTAATAACCTCTGTATATCTAAAATTCTCTTTTAGATAAGCTTGCTTTAAAGTTATTTTAAAGTTGTTAAATTGATGTTTAGATGAAATTAGCATACGTGTATTATCATCATATTGTTTGGCATCAGAATTAGTTGTTGTCATATTCTGTGGTACTTCTCTATCTAAATAGTTATACCAGTAATTTGCAGAGATCTCATGATTTGAGTTAAATTTATATGCTGCGTCTAATTTTCTTTCTTCGCTTTCTTTTGCCCCGTAATTATTAACTTGAATAGGATTGCCATCTTGTGTAGTATTAATATATTCAAAATCATTATCGTCGGTTAATTTTAGGTAAGACCCTGAAATGAAAAAATTATCTTTTATATGTCTAATTCTTATGCTATTACTTCTAAGGCCAAAACTACTTATTTCTCTTGTTAATAGTATTTTATTGCTCTCATCATTATACTTTGGTAATGCATTAACATGTATAGTACCGCCCATTGCACCACTACCAAAAATTGTGCTGTTACCACCATGGACAGTAATTATTTCATTTGTATTGTTTATATGCATTGTTGAGAAATCTAGTATTCCATTTGTAATAGAATTAAGTGGTACTCCGTTCCAAAGCATAAGAGTATGTGAGCTTGATGTTCCTCTAAAAGTAGGTGTAGCTAAAGCACCATATTTTTTTATATAAAATGAAGTATTAGAAGATAAAAAATCTGCAAATGATCTGCTGTAAGAGCCGCCTATAATAAATGGCTTTATCACATCGTAATTGCTTCCAATGGAATGTGTTTTAATTCTACTCTCAGTTAATTCAACTTCAGGTAAATATATTGTATCAATTCTATTTTGACCATGTAAATCTTTTACATAGATAGATATAAGTAAGATGTATATAAATAAATATTTCATATCATCATTCGTTTTTTTCCAGAAACGATCCGATTTTTGTTTTTTTAGCAGGTCTTCTGACTTAGTCCTTTTAGATTGACCTTCCCATTTTTAAACAGTGGTATTGTAGTATCTAAAATAGTGACGGACTTTACAGCTTCTGGTAAAGTTGAGGATTTACACCTCATTCCCTTTTACATCTTAATGATGTACTAATTTAACAGCAAAGCTAAGCTTATTTTAATATTATGTGAATTAGAAGTGATAAATTTTTTGACACATAAGATTTAAAATAAATCTAAATCAAGAATGCCATGTCTTTTTATATCTTTAGGGCGAATTTTAACAATATTAATTTTAATGTTGGGCATTAAAGTTTACAAATGTTATTTTTTATACAATTAAGGATTAATGAACTACATTTTAAATTATTTAAAAAGGATATTATTACTACTATTCATATATTTCATTAGTAGATTCTTTTTCTTAATTAATAATTTATCTCTTTTTAATTCTAATCACTTTAATGATGTTTCATTATGGAGTTTGATTTTAGAATCATTGCGTTTTGACTTATCTATTTTATTATATATAAATGCTATAGTTTTTCTTTTATTGCTTTTCCCAAATAATTTACATCTTACAACTTGGTATCGGAGATGTATAAATTATACTTTTTATCTAGTTAATATTCCATTTATTTTATTGAATAATATAGATATTGAGTTTTTCCAATTTAACCAAAAAAGAATAACATACGATTTTGTAGATTTATTATTCCTTGGAAATGATTCATTACAGATTTCCCCTAGTTATATTATGAAATATTGGCCGTTATTATTACTGTCTTTATTTCAAATTTTTCTATTAACTAGAATGTCTGATTATAACCCCAAAAGGATACTATTCTCATTTAAATCCATCTTGAAATCAATTATTATTTTTTTAATTACAGCATCTTTTCTCATTATCGGAGCTAGAGGAGGTCTTCAATTAAAACCAATCAAAGTTATTAATGCTGGAGAGATTTCTAATCCTCTATACTCTAGTCTTATTTTGAATACACCTTTTTGTTTTCTACATTCATTTAACAATACTCAATTAACTTCCTATGATTATTTTGATCAGGAGAAAGTTGATAGTATTTATAATCCAATTAAGATTACTGGCAATATTAAAATGGATAAAAAGAATGTTGTTATAATTATTATGGAGAGCCTTTCTAAGGAATTTGTTGGTTATTATAATAATAATCATCTAACACCATTCTTAGATAGTTTAATGGACCACTCTTTAGTTTTTAATAATACTTTTTCTAATGGATTAAGATCTATAGAGGCACTACCAGCAATTACAGCGTCTATTCCTAGTCTTTCAAATAATCCATTTATAACATCTGGATATGCACAAAATGATTTTAATAGTCTTGCATCAATTCTATCTGATAATGAATATTCAACTTCTTTTTTTCATGGTGGTGCTAGGGGTACAATGGGTTTTTATGGATTTACTAAAAGAGCAGGTTTTGATAAATATTATGGTTTAGAAGAATATGATAACTCTGATGATTATGATGGTACATGGGGTATATATGATGAGCCATTCTTTGATTTCTTTGCAAAGAAACTTAAAAATGAATCTAAACCTTTTTTTACAACTTTCTTTTCCCTTTCCGCTCACCCTCCATATAGTATCCCTAAAAAGTATAATAATATTTTTGAGGATGGAGAACTTGAGATTCATAAACTAATTAAATACTCAGATTATTCTTTAAAAACTTTTTTTAATAAGATAAAAAATGAAGATTGGTTCAATAACACAATCTTTGTTATTACTGCTGATCATACATCTCCTAAATCAAATAATAAATCTTATAAGAATAAGATTGGTAGATATTCTGTCCCGATGTTATTTTATTCACCTAAAGATAGTCTTGTTGGATTAAATAATACTATTACTCAACATATCGATATCATGCCTTCAATATTAGATTTATTAAATCTTAATCAGTCCTATTTTTCTTATGGAGAATCTGTTTTTAATAAGAAGGGATGGGCTTTACATTTTAATAATAATAGGTATTGTTTAATAACAGAAAATGGATTTTTGAGTAATATTGATGATAATTACACTAACTTTTCTAATTGGAAGTTAACTGATAAGATTCCTTTAGATTCTACTGATGTTATTAAACTTAAAGCAATTAAACAAGTATATTCTCGATCAATGATAAATAATAAGTTAAGAGTTAAATAATATGAAATTGAGATCTATCATATTATGTTTATTCATTATTTTATACATAATTTTTTATTATACATCATTTTCTAATTCTTCAGAAAGAATCTTTTATGATTCTTCTGATAAGTTATGGGCTCATAGAGTGCTTAATATTGATGAAGTGAATATGTTGTCTAAAGATTTTCAAGGAGTTGAGCTAGATGTATTTTTTAATTTAAAGGACAAATGTTTTGATATTAGACATCACGGTATACATAGTAATATAAACTTGAATGAATATTTTTCAAGTACTGACAGTATTTTGTCATTAAAGTTTTGGATTGACTTTAAGAATCTTACTTCTGAGAATGTTGATTTATCAATATCTTTATTAAACAGATTATGTGATAATTATAAAATTGAATCTAATCTAATTATTGAATCTAAAGATATTGTTTTGTTAGATAAATTTAAAAATCATGGTTTTTATATTAGTTATTGGCTTCCTAATTTTCATTTTCTAGGAAGTGTTTTTAATATTTTACCAGTTAAAAATAATTTATTAAAATATCAACCAGATGCTATTTCTATGCCATATTCTAGTGTAAGTTTTTACTCTAGAAAGTTCCCAAATTACCCTATTCATTGTTGGACAAATGATATGATACAAGATAAAGATAAAATAAAGATGAGAGACCTCTGTAAAATGAATAATGTGAAGATAATATTAACTGATTTTAAAGAGAATTTCTTGAAATAAATAAGCTAATCTTGTCCTTAGCTTATAAAACTGTTTATCTTGCTAGAAAAAAACTGCATACTATGAATTTGTTGTCAGTAGAGAACTTAGGTAAAAGCTTTGGCGAAAGAATTCTTTTTGAAGGTTTAAGTTTTGGGCTCTCTAAAGGTGATAAGATGGCACTTATTGCTAATAATGGGACAGGAAAATCATCTCTACTAAAGATACTTTCAGGGCAAGATATAGCTGATTCAGGAGAAGTGGTATTTAGAAATGAGTGCAGGGTATCCTATCTCTCACAAGATGCTGTTTTTAATGATGATATAACAATAGATGAACTAATAAATAGCTCACATAATAAGATTAGTATACTTGTAAAAGAATATGAAAAAGCTGTTGAAGATCATAGTGTTATGGCCAGTTCTTATACAGAGAAGTTAGTAGAGGATCTTACTGTAAAAATGGATCAGAAAGATGCATGGGATTATCAAAGAAGAAGTAAACAAATACTATCAAAATTTGACATTAATAATCTTTCACAAAAAGTGGGGTTATTATCAGGAGGTCAAAAAAAGAGACTTTCTCTAGCCCTTTTGCTCTTAGAGAATGCAGATATTTTACTATTAGATGAGCCCACTAATCATTTGGATATTACTATGATAGAGTGGTTAGAGAAATACTTGCAAAAGCAAAATATTACCCTATTAATGGTTACTCATGATAGATATTTTTTAGAGAGAATTTGTAATCATATTATTGAACTTGAGGGAGGTAATCTGTATCACCATAAAGGTAATTATGCTTATTTCTTAGAGAAAAGAACAGAAAGAGAGAGTAATTTTGATGTAGAAATAGCTAAAGCACAGAAACTCATGAAAAAAGAGTTAGACTGGATTAGACGCTCCCCAAAAGCACGAACAACTAAATCCAAAGCTCGTATTGATAACTTTGATAAAATAAAGAAAAAAGCTACTTCAAAGAGAATAACTAAAGAGCTTAATATTGATGTAAAAATGGATAGGGTTGGAGGTAAAATACTAGAGTTAAAAAACATTAAGAAATCTTATGATGATTTGATAATTCTTGAGGGATTTGATTATACTTTTAAAAAGGGTGAACGTATTGGAATACTAGGAGATAATGGAGTAGGAAAAAGTACTTTTTTAAATATAATTACTGGTATAGAGAAAGCAGATAGTGGTAAAATTAATATTGGTGAAACTATAAATTATGGTTATTTTACTCAAGCAGGATTAGAAACTGATGAAGAGAGAAGAGTAATACAGGTTCTTAAAGATATTGCTGAGTTTATTGTAATGTCAGATGGAAAGAAAGTAAGTGCATCACAATTGTTGGAGCACTTTATGTTTACGCCAGAAATGCAATTTACTCAGGTAAAAAGACTAAGTGGTGGTGAACGTAGAAGATTACACCTACTTACTGTACTGATAAAAAATCCTAATTTTTTAATATTAGATGAGCCAACTAATGATTTAGATTTACTTACGCTTACAAAATTAGAGGAGTTTCTATTACAGTATAAAGGCTGTTTAATCTTAGTTTCCCACGACAGATTCTTTATGGATAAATTAACAGAACACTTATTTGTTTTCAAAGGACATGGAGTTGTTGAAGATTATTATTGTTCTTATTCTGAGTACAGATCGCAGCAAATCGAAAAAGAAAGAGCATTTAAGAAGATTCAACATTTAGAAAAATCAAATTCAAAAGTGCAATCTCAAAAGAAAAAATTATCTTTTAATGAAAAATATGAATATGACAATCTTGAGAAAGAACTTTTTGATTTAGATAATGAAAGAAAAAATCTTGAAGAGAGCATTCAAAATCCTGATATCTCTATGGAAAAAATAATTAAAAATAGTAGTAGGTTAGGAGATGTAGTAAATATGATTGATGAAAAAGAATTAAGATGGCTTGAACTTGATGAAAAACAATAATTATTATGAGTAATTTTAATGATATTAACTTAAATAAGCAATTATATAATGCTATTGAAGATCTAGGGTTTCAACAACAAACCCCTATTCAAGAAGAAACTTATTCCAAGATACTATCTGGGAATGACTTAGTTGGAATTGCTCAAACAGGTACAGGAAAAACTATTGCCTACTGTTTACCCTTGTTACAAGAGTTTAGTTATTCTAATCAGAATAACCCACGTATATTAATTCTTCTCCCAACAAGAGAGTTAGTTGCTCAAGTTGTAGAAACACTTAAGGAACTAACAAAATATATTACTTGCCGAATTATTGGAGTCTATGGTGGTACAAATATGAATACACAAAAAAAGTGCTTGCAAGATGGGGCTGATATTATTGTTGCAACTCCAGGAAGATTATATGATTTGGCACTCTGCCGAGCATTACAACTAAAAGGAGTTAAGAAGGTTGTTATAGATGAAGTAGATATAATGCTCGATCTAGGTTTTAGATTTCAACTTACGAATATTTTTGAGCTTCTTCCAAATAAAAAACAGAATATTATGTTTTCTGCTACCATGACTGAAGATGTTGAAGAAATAATTGATGGTTTTTTTAGTAAATCAGAGAAAGTACAGATTGCATTGAGTGGTACTCCCTTAGATAATATTAATCAGACAAAATATGCAGTCCCAAATTACTTTACAAAAGAGAACTTATTAGTAAATATTCTTAGCGATAAAGTGAAAATGCAAAAAGTTTTGGTATTTGTAGCTAGTAAAAAAATTGCAGATAGATTATATGAATCAATTTCAGAATTCTTTATTTCTGATTTAGCAGTAATTCACTCCAATAAATCACAAAATTATAGGTTCAGATCTATTAAACAATATAATGAAGGAAAAGTGAGAATATTAATTGCAACTGATATTATCGCAAGAGGACTAGATTTAGATAAAATTTCTCATGTCATTAATTTTGATACACCAACTTTTCCAGAGAATTATATGCATAGAATTGGACGTACAGGTAGAGCAGAAAAAGAAGGAGAATCTATTCTATTTTATACTGATAGGGAAGAATATTATATGAATAAGATTGAAGGATTAATGGGAATAGAAATTTCTCAATTAGAAATCCCTGGAGATGTTGAGGTTGCTCAGAAATTAACTACTGAAGAACATAGAGCTAATAACAAAAATATTAATAGAAATATTAAAAAAGAAGACCGCATAACTTCTGGTTTCCATGATAAAATTACTAAAAATAAACAGGTTAATGATAGAGATCGTTGGCGTAAAGAGAGAGCAAGAAAGTATAAAAAACCTAAGACTAGAGGAGATAAAGGAGTAAATCTAAGGAAAAAGTAATAATTTAATTTTCTGTAAAAGTAAAATAAGTCTTTTCATAAAGTTAGTATAATTTAGAATGAAATTTTACGTATAGAAATTTTAATAATATTTTTCTTCTATTAATTGACCATCTTGATTGTAAATTTTCCATACACCAACACCTTTACTATTTTTAATATTACCTATTGCTTTTAATTGTCCATTCTCATAATATGATTTACATAAACCATCGTCTACTCCATCTTTCATTCCCCCCTGAAAGCTTAACTTTCCATTCTTAAAATATTTCTTAACATATCCATTATTACCATCTGAAATATCAGTTTCTCTTTCTATTTGTCCATTCTCATAATAATATTTCCATAATCCAATTAGCTTTCCATCTAATATATTTCCCTCTGCTCTTAGTTGACCATTTTTATGATATTCTTTCCATAATCCTTGTTGTCGCCCATCCACACTATAATTTCCCTGAAATTGTAATTCTCCACTTGGGTAATTGAAGTTCTGTACTTCATCCCATGCCATTTCCTTTTCATCTATCAAATTCGTTTCATTTATTAACTGTTCATTTTCTGAATTGTTTCTTGAGCCACAACTAAAGATAAAGGGTAAAAGAAGTAATATTGGTAGTAGTCTTTTCATCGTTATTTATTATTAAGATAAAAAGTATTCGTAAATAATTACAGTCACTATAACTCCTTTGATAAAAGCTATAATACCTGATGTATTAGGGTTATTAACCATAAAATTGTAACGCCATTTCCAAAAGTTTTTCATAATCTTAGTTGTTTGTTAATCTATTGCTTTTAAATTGTAGCTTTTTATTTTTCTAGATTACCTTCTAAACTTGACCAACCTCCTCCATTCACCACATTAGTATAACCCTTAGCTGAAAATATTGTTACTGCCAATGCACTTCTCATTCCTGAGGCGCAGCAAGTAATAATAGACTGATCTTTATCCTTAAACTGATCCAGTTTTGAAGGCAACTCTCCTAAAGGGATATTCAAAGAATTATCAATATGTCCTGAATAAAATTCTGCCTCTGATCGAACATCAACAATAATTCCTCCCCCAGAAAGCATAGTTATGTAATCTGTATTATCAAAAAACTTTTTCTTTAAAAGAAAGAATGCAATAACACATAATAAAATCAGAGGTAAATATTTCATTTTTTGGTTTGTTTTTTTATTGTTTTAGTTTTTACCAAAGTTTTTAAAATAAAAATAATTTATTCAAAAATTATTTTTTTCTTTACAGTTCCGTCATCAAAAATATAAAAAAGAGGAACATTACTTTTTGCTTTATTCTCACGACCTAAAATATCTGTAATTTTAGTGAGTTTTCTACTGTTGGTATTCATATCTTCCACAGAATTAATTATTACATTAACTGAAAGAGATACTGCTTCTCCAATACATCCATTTACATCTGTTTCTATTACCGAGAAAGAAATTATTCCAGAATTATTCCAGATTACATCTATTGAATTTGTTCCTTGTCCTGATTCTATACTCCCTCCAGTTAGAGTCCAGTTGTATGTAGAACCAGCTGATGAATTAACAGAATACGTTACGATTTGGAATTGAGTAGGATTTGCAGGTCCAGAAATAACTGAAGTATTTACTATATTCGAAACAACAAAAGGAGGATTGGATACCCCTGAACACCCATTTGCATCTACCACATTTACAGAATAAGATCCTAATGTATTTACTGAAATTTGTTGTGTTGTTGCACCTGTACTCCAATTAAACGTAGAATAATTACCTGCATTTAATATAACTTGTCCATTAGGTAAACACAGAGAATCATCTCCTATAGTATTAATAAAAAAATTGAAGTTTGTAGCATAAATTGGAAGATTATTGGAAGTTGCTGTACATCCCGTAGGGTATGTTACTTCAACAGTATAATTACCAGCAACAGTTACATTGAGCATTTGATTTGTACCCATAGTAAACCCATTATTATACCATTGATAGGAAGAAAAACCAGAACCTGCATCTAAAGTAACAGAGCCATTACATAAAGAAAAACCTGTGGTAGTTGCAGTAATTGATTGAGGAGATATACTAACAGAAGTTGTATTTGATGTTCCTGTACATCCGTTTCCATCTACAACAGATAAACTATAATTACCTGTTAATGTCGTTGAAATAGAAGAAGTAGTTGCTCCAGTACTCCAATTATAAGTGATATAACCTAGAGGTCCATCAATTACAACAGTGTCTCCCTGACAAATAAATACAGAATCAGCTGTAGATAAAGTAATAGGTATATTTCCTGAATAAATAGTAACAGGGTCTGATTGACATGTCATTCCACTGGAAGTGATACAATCAACATAATAAGTTCCAGGAATATTTACAGTTAATATACCAGAGGTTGAAGATCCGTTCCAATTATAGGTTGAAAAACCTGTTGGAGCAGTTAATATTACTACTCCATTACATAAAGAAAAACCTGTGGTAGAAATATTAGTGTTAAGAACTGTGATTGTCATGGTATCTGAATAAGTTATACCATTACAATCCAAAACAGAACATACATCAGTTGTTTGTGATGGAGTGTAAACTAATGAGTCACCAGAACCGATAAATTGTCCAGAGTTTACATCAAACCAACTAGCCCCTCCTCCATAATGAATTGTTCCGTTCCAATTTCTTGGTGTATTCTGATTATAAAAAGGATAACTCCCTCCATGACCTTCAGTTATTGTTAAATCAGAATTAGATTGCCAAGGCGTTACTCCTGAAGTACCGGTACCATTAGTATAAGCAATAGAAGCTCCTGTAGATCCAACTCTAAAACCATAAGTTACTCCAGCAGGAATAATAACTCCAGTGACAGGAATATGGCCACTAGCAACACCAGACACTAAATTTACAGTTGCTGAACCAACCATCGTCCAGCTTGTTGTATCGTTTATTACTAGAAGATAATCATCTGTATACATCCAAACTTCCATATCTACAGCTGGTGTTGTATTGGTACCACCTTGAGAAAATCCAGTAATTGTAATAGCACTAGAAGATGTATTAGTTAGATTAAATATATTACCAGCAAATCCATTTCCTCCAGCATTCGGACAAGTAAGACTATCAGTAACTCCACTACATCCAGATGTTATAGGTCCTGATAGAGTTGTGATAACTAAAGAGCTGTCTCCTAAGCAAATAGTTTGGTCATTACCCACAGAAAATTGTCCAAATCCAATCAAAGGCAAGCAAAGTAATATAAGTAGTAATTTTTTCACATAACAAATATACAGAAAGATTTAAATAACTTTATTAATGATCATGCGAATGACCATGATCATCGTCATGTTTATGGTCATTATTATCTAATTTAATGAGTTGTTCATTCTGTGATTCCTGTGGTCCTAATTGATTTTGATGATGATGTGTATGATCAGTAAAATATCCATTAAGTTGATAAACTAATAAAAATACACCTGCTACAACTAATGTCCAATTTGAAAATTTTGATATTTTATCAAAGAATTTTCCTCTAATCATTGAAAGCAGTAGAAAAACTATTATTAATACTGCTATTTGACCAAATTCCACGCCTACATTAAAAGATAATATTTGAAATAAAGATAAATTAATACCTGAAGCAACTGATACTTCTTGTAGTTTTGTTGATAAACCAAAGCCATGAATTAATCCAAATATAAAAACCATTAAAATTAAATTTGGCGGATTAATAGAAAAATACTTTTTAAATCCATCTAAATTTTCAAATCCTTTATAGATAACACTAAATGCAATTACAGCATCAATTAAATAAGTATTTGCTGTAATGCAATAAAAAGTGGCAAAAATAAGAGTGACACAATGAGCAATTGTAAAAGCCGTTATAAATTTAAAAATATCAAAATAGTTTGAAAGAAAAAATACTATTCCAATTAAGAATAGAATATGATCATATCCTGTAACCATATGCTCTGCACCAAAATAAATAAAATCAATTAATGATGCATCAGCCATAGCATTAATTGTTGATTGTGGAACATCATGGGACCATCCAATCAAAGGAACACATAGTAATAGTGGTAATAGTTTTTTCATTATCGATGATATATTCTTCAAATTTAAGAAAAAAAAATCCTGGCAATTATTATTATTATTAATTAAATATAATAAGAGCTAATTTTTTATTAATATTGTTGTAATAAACATTTTTATTAATTTATTCTGTTAAAATTTTAAAATAATATTATGAAGAAATACATTTTAATCTTAAGTTGTTTGTTTTTAAGTTCTAACTTGTTCTCCCAGACTGTTATAAAAACTCTCAATAATAGAAAAAATTCTAAAAAGGTTATTGTAAAAAACAACAAAAAGAATTCTAAAAAAGTTATTATAAAAGATAACCATCATCATCACAATAATGGATTAGTTATATCAAATAGAGATAGATTGGTTGTAAATAAACCAATTAGACCAAAAAAGTTTAGGAAAAAAATTAAGAGAAATAGAAGGGGATTTATCTGGGTTAGTGGATCTTGGAAATGGAGTCCTATCTTTAGAAGACATCTTTGGCACGTAGGTCATTGGATTAAAACGAGAAGACATCATCATTGGCATGATGGTTATTGGGAAGAAACAATGCATGGTTATTATTGGATTGAAGGATTTTGGTGTAATCAAATATAGATTATGAGGTATATTCTTTTTTTATTTATTGTTTGTTTTTACTCTTGTGATATAAACACAGATGGCTGTACAGATGTATATGCATATAATTATGATGTTTCTGCTTCATTTGATGATGGATCTTGTTTATATGTTTCTTGTGAAGATCCTAATGCTCTAAATTTTAATGAGTTATCTGAATTTATTCAAATAAATTGTCAATATTTAGCTGATGTCACTTTTTATTTGGATGTGTCGGGAGCAAATTATTTTGATAATTTAGGTGTTCAGTTTTTAGATATTTATGTAGAAGGAAGTTATGTTGGTACTCTTTTAGGTAATTTAGGTTTTTCTTTTGTACCTGATTGTGATCCCCCTGATCCTGACGCTGTAAATTTTTCTATTGAATGGCAAAATTCAACATCTGATGCTTATACATCTTTTAATTGGACAGTTAGAGATGGTTCTGATGGATTTATTTATTATCAAGGAACTGATCCTATTGCAGCTGATGATTGTTTAACATTAGGTTTATCAAACAAAAAAATCCAAGATTACTTAGACAGCAAGTAATTGTTAACTAGTTGAAAAACAGTCTTTTTCTACATTGTTCTATTATCATAAATTATAGCGAGGGCTAAATAATGGATAATTAGTTTTTGTAGTGTAGGTTCTGTTCACTTATTTTTTCTATAATTGTAGTATTGTTAATGGTTTAATTGAAAACCATTTATTTTAAGTATAATTTAAAATCATATAAAAATGAAGAAAGGATTATTATTAATCGTTGTAGCAATACTAACATTAGGAAATGTAGCATTTGCAGGATTTCCAATTACTGAACACCAGATTATTAACTCATTCAATGATGAATGCGACAATATTATATTAAGAGATGGGAATGAAATCTCTGCTCAAATAGTTGAGATTACTCCTGATATGATTAAGTATAAGAAATGTTCAGATATAGATGGTCCTATTATCTCTATGTACAAATCAGATGTAATGATGGTTAGGTATAAAGATGGATCTAAAGATATTTTTAAAAATGAGCAAGCAAATGTTTCTACTACTGCTGAAGATGGATTGCTAGGTAATGGTTTTGCTATTGCTGCATTAATATGTGGTGTACTTGGGTTTGTTGTTCCAGGATTAGGTTTACTGAGTATTATTTTTGGTGCTATTGGTGCAGGTAAGAAAAGAAAAGGTAGAGGAATGGCAATTACAGGAATGATTCTTGGTATAGTGAATCTTATTGTAGTATTGGCTTTATTAGCTAGTTATTAGTAATTAATTCAGAAAAGAAAATAAATCAGATATTATAGAAAATCTGAAGTGCAAGGAGTTTACTAGAGATAGGAGAGAGGTTTATTTTCCGATACAGAACTTACCAAAAATATTAGCAAGAAGATCATCTGTTGATACTTCACCAGTTATAAGTCCTAGATGAAATAGTGATTGTTTAATGTTAATTGCTAGTAGATCACTACTTAATCCATTATTTAACCCTTCAACAACTAAGTCTAATTCATTTAGAGTTTGTTTTAGCTGCTGAAAGTGTCTTTGGTTAGTTATAATGGTATTATTATTAGATAGTTCTTTAATGTTAGTAAAATTCAGTATCTTCTCTTTTAATTCTTCTAGGCCATTTTGATCTTTTGCTGATATATATATACTATCCTTTATCTGATTTTTGATGCTATTTTTTAGGTCAATCTTATTAATGACTTTAATAATTTTTTCTTGATCCTCTTTTTCTAATTTTTTAATATCTTTTATTTGCTGATTAATATCTAATGTTGCATCGATGAGATAGATTATAATACTAGATTTATTAGCTTGTGATAATGTCTTCTCAATACCAAGATTTTCTATTTTATCTTTAGTTTTTCTTATTCCTGCTGTATCTATAAATCTAAAGTTATATCCTTTAATAACAAGTTCATCTTCAATTGAATCTCTTGTTGTTCCAGCAATGTCAGATACTATTGCTTTTTCTTCATTTAAAAGAGAGTTTAGTAGAGTAGATTTCCCAACATTTGGAGCTCCTAATATTGCTACAGGGATACCATTTTTAATTACATTTCCTAGTTTGAAAGATTCTATCAATATACTGATCTCATTATGCATCTCATTTACTAAATCTTTTAGTTGATTTCTATTAGCAAATTCAACATCTTCTTCAGAGAAATCTAATTCAAGTTCTATTAGAGATGCAAAATCTATGAGTTTCCCCCTTAGTGATTTAAGTTTTCTTGAAAATCCTCCTCTTAGATGTTGTATTGCTGTTTCATGAGCGGCAGCACTTGCTGATTCAATTAAATCTGCAACTGATTCAGCTTGTGACAGGTCTAATTTCCCATTTTTAAAGGCTCTCATAGTAAATTCTCCAGGATTGGCTATTCTTACTCCATTTGATATTAGAAGTTCTAATATCTTATTCTGGATAAATTTTGATCCATGGCATGAAATCTCTATTGTTTCTTCCCCAGTATATGATTGGTTTTCATGAAAGATAGTAATAACAACTTCATCAATTATATTTGAATCTTCTAAAATAGTCCCAAAATGTACTGTGTGACTTTTTTGATCGAGTATATTCTTACTAAATAAATTATCGACTATTTTTAATGATTGAGCTCCTGATAATCGTATTAATGCTATTGCACTCATTCCTCCTCCGGTTGCAAGAGCACAAATAGTATCATTATTATTAGTATAATTCATATTGCAAAAGTATTTAAAATCCTTTGTTACTAGACATATTGTTCTAATTTTGCAACTAAATTAAAATTTTATATCAATGAGTGTATTAGTGAATAAGTTTTCTAAGGTAATTATTCAAGGATTTACTGGCAATGAAGGAACGTTTCATTCTGAGCAGATGATAGAATATGGCACTAATGTTGTTGGAGGAGTAACTCCTGGAAAAGGAGGAGCAACTCATTTAGATAAGCCTGTATTTAATACAGTAGCAGAGGCAGTCAAAGAAGTAGAAGCAAATACTTCTTTAATTTTTGTTCCACCACCTTTTGCTGCAGATGCTATAATGGAAGCTGCAGATGCTGGAATTAATGTAATTATATGTATTACAGAGGGAATTCCTACTAAAGATATGATTACCGTTAAAAACTATATTGCTGATAAACTATGTACATTAATAGGGCCTAATTGCCCAGGCGTTATTACGCCAGGAGAGTCGAAATGTGGTATCATGCCTGGGTTTGTATTTAAGAAGGGTAGAGTAGGAGTTGTTTCAAAATCAGGAACCCTTACTTATGAAGCTGCTGATCAGGTTGTTAAAGCAGGCTTAGGTGTATCTACAGCTATTGGAATAGGTGGTGACCCTATAATCGGTACTACAATTAAGGATGCAGTAGAATTATTTATGGATGATGATGAGACTGATGGAATAATTATGATTGGTGAGATAGGAGGTCAACTTGAAGCTGATGCTGCAAGATGGATTAAGGAAAATGGCACAAAGCCAGTTGTTGGGTTTATTGCGGGTAAGACTGCTCCTGCAGGAAGAACAATGGGCCATGCTGGTGCTATTGTTGGAGGAAAAGATGATACTGCAGATGCGAAAATACAAATTTTAAGAGAGTGTGGTATTTCTGTTGCAGAATCACCTGCAAATATTGGAAGTTTAATGGCGGAACTAATTTCTTAAAGAAAATTATTGTATAACTTTATTCTATAATTAAAAAAATAATATGAAAATTTTAGAAGGTAAAAATGTAATTATAACTGGAGCCTCTCGAGGTATTGGAAAAGGTATTGCTGATAAATTAGCTCAACAGGGGGCAAATATTGCTTTTACTTGTAGGAAAACTAATACTGATACATCTATGTTAGTTAAAACTCTTTCTGATTATGGTGTTAAGGTAAAAGCTTACTCATCAGATGCATCTGATTTTGATTCTTCAATAAAATTAGTAGATCAGGTGATGAAAGATTTTGGAGGAATAGATGTTTTAGTTAATAACGCTGGAGTTACTAAAGATAATTTACTTATGAGAATGAGTGAAGAAGATTTTAATGATGTTATGAAAATAAATATGAATTCTGTTTTTAATCTTACTAAAGCTGTTGTCGGGCCAATGTTAAAGCAAAAAAGTGGATCCATTATTAATATGAGTTCTATTATAGGTGTTAAAGGAAATGCTGGTCAGGCAAATTATGCTGCTTCAAAATCTGCTATTATTGGTTTTACTAAATCTATTGCTCTTGAATTGGGATCAAGAAATATAAGATGTAATGCTATAGCGCCTGGATTTATAGAAACCGAGATGACTCAAGCATTAAATCAAGATCAAGTTTCAGAATGGGTTCAGAGCATTCCTTTAAAAAGAACTGGAAATGTAGAGGATATAGCTTGTACTACATTGTTTCTAGCATCTGATATGTCTTCATATATCACTGGTCAGGTTATTAATGTTTGTGGTGGGATGCTAACATAATCTAATGTTTTCTAGTATTATTTTTTCTAGTAATCTAATTATACTATGTTTTTTATTAGGTCTATTTTACTCTCTTATATTATATTATAAAGAACAATCTTTTCTAAGTAGGAAGGCTCTTTATTTATTGTCTTTTTTAAGATTCTTTTTAATTTCTTTCCTTGCACTTTTATTATTAGATCCTGTAGTCAAATCTACAACTAAGATATATGAAAAGCCTATTGTTGTAATATTACAAGATGCATCTCAATCTATTAATAAAAATGTTAAAAAAGAGCTAGATGATTTAGCAACCGAATTTAGTGATTTAGAAGTTTATAAGTATCATTTTTCAGATAAGATATATGATGGTTTTAGTGAGATAAATTCTGGAATGTATACTAATTACAGTAATGCTCTAAATGATATTTATTCTCGATTTTCAAATAAAAATTTATCAGCAGTAGTTTTTGCTACGGATGGTATGTATAATAGTGGTAGTAATCCATTATATTCTGATCATTCTAATATTCCAATACATACTATATGCTTAGGTGATACTACTATTTTAAAAGATAATAGAATTATAGATATTAAGCATAATGACATTGTTTTTTTAGGAAATAATTTTGTTTCAAATGTATTCATAGAATCTGATAAATTTAAAGGTAGTACCGTAATACTGAAGATTGAAAGAAAGGGTGAATTACTATTTAATAAATCGATTGATATAATTAGTGATAAAGAATTTATTAAAGTTCCTCTTGAATTAAATGCTTCTGAAATAGGCGTTCAATCTTATACTGCTCATCTATCTGTCTTAGATGGTGAAAAATTAATTAATAATAATTCTTATAATTTTTATATTGATGTAGTTAATTCTAAATATAAGATTCTATTATTACATGATGACGCTCATCCTGATATAGCATCATTCGTAAGTGTGGTTGATAAAAATAAAAATTATGTTTTAGAGGTCATGGAAACAGATGATTTTGATGATAATTTTCTTGATTATAATCTGGTTGTTTTACATTCATTGTCTGATAAAAGTAAAGATATAGTAGAGTCATTATCTACTTTAAAGATAGCCATATTAATTTTCTGTAAACAAGATTTTAATTTTTATTCTAGCTTAATGCCAAGGATTAAGTTTAAAGAGAAATTATCTAATAATGAAGTTTATGCTACTATAAATAATGATTTTAATTCATTTAAGATATCTAATGAGATTAAAGATATGATTATCTCTATGCCTCCATTGTTTTCTTCATTTGGAATATATGATATTTCTCCTTCAGTTAATGTAATGTTAAATCAAAGGGTTGGGTCTGTTATGAATGATTATCCTATCTGTGTTTTTGATGATGTTGATGATAGGAAAGTTGGTATGTTAATAGGGGAAGGTTTTTGGAAATGGCGGTTACAAAATTTCTACCTAAATAATAATAATGAATATTTTAATGATTTATTTAATAAGATTACACAATTTCTTTTAGTTAAAGACGATAAAAGTAAGTTTAGATTATATTACGATAAAGAGATTAATGAAAGCAATAAAGTTTATTTTGAAGCTGAGGTTTATAATGATAGCTATGAGTTAGATAATATAAATGATATTGAGCTTACTATTACTAATAAGAATAAAGAAGAGTTTAAATTTCTGTTTAATAAGTATGAGAACAAGTATTTTGTAGATATTGGAGAGTTAGAAGATGGAAAATATGAATTAGTTGCTCGGGTTGATAAAGATGATTACATAAAAAAGGGTTCTTTTATAGTGAAACCTGTTCAGATTGAATCATTACAATCTGTAGCTGATCATCAATTGTTATTTAATTTAAGTCAACAAACAAATGGTCAGTCTTTTTCAGTAACTAATATTAGTGAATTAGTTACATTAGTAAACAATCAACAAAATAATCAGACAATTATTAGTTTTGAGGATACTCTTAAGCAGATTATTGATATTAAATGGATTTTATTAGTTTTGTTAATGGTTATAGCAGTTGAATGGTTTATAAGGAAATTTAATGGTCTAATTTAGGCATATGAGAATTCAATATATATTTTTTTTAGTCTTTTTAATTTCATCCTGTTCAACTTCTTCAGTATTAGTGTCTATTCAAAGACCTGCTGACATTACTTTATCCCAAGATATCAAAACTGTTGTTGTTGCTAATAGAACATCACCATCAAGGAAAAACTTAGCGGGTAATATTATTGAAGGTCTTGTAACTGGTGAATGGATAGGATTAGACAAACAAGGTTCAGAATATTGTATTAATGGACTAGTTTCTTTATTAGATAATTCTGATAGGTTTAATATTAAGAACATTGGTGAGTTGGAACTTAAGGGTACAGGAACATCATCATTCTCAATGCCTTTAAAATGGAAAAAGGTTAATAATATATGTAGTTCATATAATGCTGATGCACTTATTGTGCTTGAAACTTTTGATTCTGATTCTAGAGTTCTTTTTGGTAAGCCTATTAAAAGAACAATAAGAAGAAAAGGAAAGAAAATAGTTGAATTAAGACATCAAGCAATCTTAGAAATGAAGACTGAATCAGGGTGGAGGATATATGATAATAATAAAAAAGAGATAATTGATGAAAATAAATTTATTGAAATAAAAGATTTTAAAGCATGGGGAAAGAGTAATAGGGATGCTCAAAGGAATTTACCTATTGTAAATTCTGCACTAAAACAGTCTGGTGATTTTGCAGGAATCCAGTATGGTAAGAGAATTTCTCCTGTATGGATTAAGGCTCGAAGAGTATTCTATATTGGTAAAGATGATAGATTAAAAAAAGCAAGTAAATATGTTAAGAATGATAATTGGGATGAAGCAATTTTAATATGGAAGAGTATGGCAAATATTACCGATAAGAAGATTGCTGCTAGGGCTTCTTATAATATGGCTTTAGCATCTGAAATTAAGGGTTATCTTACTGCTTCCATTGATTGGGTAAAAAAAGCTAAAGCATTAGGCGATAAGAGAGCTAATTCGTATATTAGCATCTTAAATAAGAGACAGCAAGATCAAAGAAAATTAAATAAACAACTAAATAAATAAATTATGGAAAATCAGGGTTTGCCAAGGGCATTAGTAATGGGTATAGCAGGATTAATTTTTATAGTACTTTTTGGTTCAAGTATGTTTGTAACGATTGATTCAGGAGAAAAAGGAGTTCTATTTAAGAAATTTGGAGGAGGTTTAGATAAAGAAACAGTATATGGACAAGGATTCCATGTGATAGCTCCATGGAATGATATGTTTGTTTATGATGTCAAGATACATGAGACATTTGAGAAAATGGAGGTATTATCAAAAAATGGACTTTCAATTAAAATTGATCTGTCATTTAGATATATGCCTATTCAAGAGAAAATAGGACATCTACACGATGAGATTGGGCGAAATTATTTAGAACGTATTATAAAGCCTGAGATTAGATCTGTGACTAGAGAAGTGATTGGAAATTATTTACCAGAGGAACTGTATTCTACAAAAAGAGAAGCAATTGAAGATGAAATTGAAGCTCTTACTAGAGTAAAAGTTGAGGCTAAGTATCTAACTTTAGATGCGATCTTAATTAGAGATGTTACTCTTCCTCAAACGCTTAGAACTGCTATTGAACAAAAGCTAAAACAAGAACAAGAGTCTTTAGAGTATGAATTTAAGATTGATAAGGCAAGAAAGGAAGCTGAAAGAAAGGAAATTGAAGCTAAAGGAATATCAGAATTCCAAAAGATTATTACTAGAACAATTACTCCTCAATTATTAAAGTGGAAAGGTATTGAGGCTACTCAAGAAATTGCAAAATCACCAAATGCTAAGGTTGTTGTCATTGGAAATGGTGAAGGGGATCTTCCAATTATATTAGGAGGGCAATAAAATTTTATAGTTTTACGTTAATGAATAAATAATAAATAATTAAAAAGAAAAAGAAAAGATGAAAAATATAATGTTAATGTTTCTAGTAGCAACTATTCCTTTTATGTCTATTGCTCAGAAAAGATCAAATAAAAAAAATAATGCTAGAATGGGTACAATGGATAAAAAAACACCTTCCCCTTATGAGTACATGATTATTAAGGGGGTTGAGTCTACTACTCCTGATGATGAGAAAATGATGACTCAAGGAGAAGTTACTGCTCGTGCTGGAGCTCCTGGTGATATAAAGATGAAACATATGATTAAAAGTCAGTATAAGCATTTTGTACGTTTTGATACAGGTAAAATTACTCCAGAGCAAATTGAATTAAATAGTATGGCTAGGGTAGTTACTCATATGTCTGATGCTTTAAACGCTTCTACTAAATTAGGTTGGGAGTTTATTAATGCTAGTCATACAAGTAATGAAGACTTTGTTACACATTATTACTATATGAGAAGAGCTAGAGAAAAAAAGTAAAATAATTCATTTATAGTTTTTTTAGAAAAGTCCAAGAATATATCTTGGGCTTTTTTTATTCTTTATATTCTTTCCCTTCTATAATAACTTTACTAATCATATTCTCACTAAAGGAGTAGTGTAAATATTGGTAGCTTGGCATTGGTTTTGTAATAAATAGGTTAGCCTTTTTCCCTACAGTTATTGTACCAAGTTCATTATTTAAACCCATTGCATATGCTCCATTGATTGTTGTAGCATTAATGACTTGCTCGGCATTCATTTTAAGTTTTATACTTCCTAACGAAGCAACAAAATTCATATCTCCACTTGGAGATGACCCTGGGTTATAGTCACTAGCTAGATTAAAAGGTATATTTCTTGTTAAAAATTCTTGGGCTGGGCTATAAGGAATGCCAAGAAAAAATGAACATGAAGGCAGTAGTGTTGCAATACAATCAGAATCTTTGAATGCACTAAAATCTTCTTCTCTCATTGTCTCTAAATGATCGACTGAAAGCGCACCATTATCAATACTTGCTTTAACACCCCCAATGCTATTGAACTGATTGACATGTGTTTTTCCTCTTAATCCATATTTCTTTCCAGCTCTTAGTATTCTTATAGTATCATTAGTATTGAAATACCCTTGCTCGCAGAAGATATCTATATAGTCTGCTAGATTTTGAGAATTTATTTTTGGAAGCATCTCGTTGATTATTGTATCCAGATATAACTCCTTATTATCTTTATATTTGAGTGGAATTGCGTGAGCTCCTAGGAAAGTAGATTTAATTGTTATTGGAGATTTGTCTTTTAATTTTCTTATAACTCTTAGTATTTTGAGTTCGGATTCAAGATTCAAGCCATATCCGCTCTTAATTTCTATTGCTCCTGTACCTAGATGAATAAGATTTCTTAATCTTTTATATGAGTCCTCAAAAAGTTTATTTTCATCAATCTCTTGCATTTTTTTAGCAGAATTTAAAATTCCACCTCCATTTTTTGCAATTTCTTCATAGCTTAATCCATTTATTCGGTCATTAAATTCATTTTCTCTACTTTCAGGATATACTAGATGAGTATGGCTGTCACAGTATGTAGGAAATACCATCCCATCTTCAGCATCAATAATTGTTGTTTGATTCCAGTCACTAATACCTTTCCATTCATTCATGTTACCAAAATCAGTAATTAGTCCATCTTCAATTTCAATATATGCATCATCGATGGTATTTAATCTATTCATTTCTTTACCAACCTTCCATTTAATATCCTTTACCTCTGTTTGTACTAGCTTAGAAATATTTTTGATGACTGTCTTCATAATACGCAAAATTACAAAATTAAGTCAAAGCATTATTACTATATTTGCCTTCTATGAGTAATACATTTGGTAAAATATTTAAACTTACATCATTTGGAGAATCACATGGCTCTGCTATAGGTGGAGTGATTGACGGTTGTCCTGCTGGAGTAGAAATAAATATTGATTTTATTCAACAACAATTAGATAGAAGACGACCTGGACAATCCATAATTACGACTTCAAGAGATGAAAAAGATCAAGTAGAGTTTCTGTCAGGAATTTTTGAGAGAAAAACTTTAGGTACACCAATAGGCTTTATAATTAAAAATAGCGATCAAAATTCTAATGATTATGATGATATTAAATCTACATTTCGTCCTTCTCATGCAGATTTTTCATATCAAAAGAAATATGGTATCAGAGATTATAGGGGGGGTGGTAGATCATCTGCTCGAGAAACAGCTTGTAGGGTAGTTGCTGGAGCTATTGCACAACAATTATTGTTATTACTTGGTGTCTCTGTTAAAGCATATGTTTCTCAGGTTAAAGATATAAGAACTAAAAAATCATATTTAGAGCTTGATTTAAGTAAAATTGATGATAATATTGTTAGGTGTCCAGATTTGCTTATTGCTGAAGATATGATATCTTTAATAAATAAAGTTCGTAAAGATGGAGACTCTGTAGGAGGGAAGATTACTGGAATTGCGTTAAATGTTCCTCCAGGTTGGGGAGAACCAGTATTTGACAAGTTACATGCTGATCTAGCAAAAGCGATGTTATCTATAAATGCAGTAAAGGGTTTTAATTATGGTTTAAATCATCTTGATATTTCTGAATGTCTTGGTAGTGAAGTAAATGATATCATTAAAAATATAGACGGCAAGACACATACAAATAATTCAGGAGGAATTCAAGGAGGTATCTCAAATGGAAATGATATTTATTTTAATGTTGTGTTTAAACCTGTTGCAACTATTATGAAGAAACAGGAGTCAGTAAATAATGATGGAGATAAGATTGTTATTGAGCCCAAAGGAAGGCATGATCCTTGTGTAGTTCCTAGGGCTGTTCCTATTGTTGAATCAATGACTGCATTGGTACTACTAGATCATTATCTGAGAAGTAAAACAAATAAATTATGATGAGTAGAATAGCGTTGCATTGGAAGATTATCATTGGAATGGTTTTAGGTGTTATTTATGGATTAATTGCTAATAACATTGGATTAAATAGTTTTACTACTGATTGGATTAAGCCGTGGGGAATTGTATTTGTGAATTTACTTAAGCTTATAGCTGTTCCTCTAGTTTTTGCATCACTTATTAAAGGGGTGTCTTCTTTATCTAATATTGCTAGCTTGTCTAGGATTGGATCTAGAACTATTTTATTGTATCTCTTTTCAACAGTTTTATCCGTGAGTATTGGTTTGTGTTTGGTAAATTCTTTTAAGCCTGGAGATAGTTTTTCTGAGGAAAAAAAGACTGAACTTAGGACTAAATATTCATCAAAGGCTGATCTGAAGATTAATGATGCTAAAATTGTAGAAGATAATGGGCCTCTTCAATTTATTGTAGATATAGTTCCTAGTAATATTATTGATGCTTCATCAAAGAATAAAAATATGCTACAAATTATATTCTTTGCTATTTTATTTGGAATCTCAATGATTATGTTACCAAATGATAAAGTTCGATATGTAAAGGGTTTCTTTGAAGGTGTAAATGATATTATTTTACAAATTGTTGATCTAATTATGAGATTAGCTCCTTATGGTGTTTTTGCATTATTATCATCATTAGTTGTAGACTTTGGTGGTAGTATTGATTTATTTATTGCTCTTGGTTTTTATTCTATTACAGTTGTGATTGGTCTTTTATTGATGATATTTATTGTATATCCGATTATTTTAAGACTTTTTACAGATGTTAAATATTTAGATTTCTTTAATGCTATTATGCCAGCTCAGATGTTAGCTTTTTCAACATCTTCTTCCGCTGCAACTCTTCCTGTTACTATGGATAGATGTGAGGGTAATCTAGGTGTATCTAAAGAAGTTTCATCTTTTGTTCTTCCTCTTGGTGCTACTATCAATATGGATGGAACATCTCTTTATCAGGCTGTTGCTGCTGTTTTTATTGCTCAGGCTTTTGGTTTTGATTTAGATTTATATGCTCAGTTAACTATTGTATTAACTGCAACATTAGCATCTATTGGAGCAGCTGCCGTTCCTGGAGCAGGCATGGTAATGTTAGTTATTGTTTTAAGTTCAGTAGGAATAGATCCTGAGGGTATTGCCTTAATATTCGCTGTAGATCGTATTTTAGACATGTTAAGGACTGTAGTGAATGTTACAGGTGATGCTACAGTTGCCACTGTTATTGCCAGCTCTGAAGGTCAGCTAAAGGATTTAAATATTAAAGATTAATGCGTTTTATTACTTTTATTTTTTTATTTCTAATTAGTAATAGTTTGTTTTCTCAGGAGTGTGAGTTAAAATCTTTTAAAGATAGGAGAGATGCTAAGAAAATTAGGAAACTGATTAAAGATAAAGATTTTTTTCAAGCTAACTCATTACTTAAAAATTCAAAAGAACATCCTGTATTTAATTCTTTAAAAGCAGAACTATTATGGTTAGAGAATAATAATATTCCAGCAAAAAAAGTAGCTAATGAAGTGTTGTATATATGTGATGAAGAATTTCCTATTATGTATTATATATTAGGAGAGATTGCATACATTGAAAAGGATTTTGTGCTTTCAGCAAATTATCTACAGAAAAGCCTTGAATTTGGGTTAGTTGATATTTATTATGAGAATACTATTAAATTTTTACCTCAAGCTTTAGAGTTAGCTAGTATAATTAATAACCCTGTAAAATATGATCCAGAAATTATTGAGGGTATTTCTACAGAATATGATGAGTATCTTCCTGCCATTTCTCCAGATCAAGATTTCACATTTTTCACAAGAAGATTTCTTAAGAAAGGAATTGATATCATTGCTCCTTCGTATCAAGAGGAATTTGTTGTAAGTACTAAATCTAATGGTTTATTTAATATTGGCAATGCTCTGCCATATCCATTTAATGTAGAGGATAATGAGGGTGGAGCTTGTATAAGCATTGATAATAACACACTTTATTTCACTAAATGTAGTAAGGTCGCAGGTAATTATAATAATTGTGACATTTTCTATTCTAAGAAAATTAATGGAAGTTGGGATGATATTCAATCTTTTAATAAAAAGATATGCCCTGTATATAGTTGGGAGTCACAACCTTCAGTTTCTTCTGATGGAAATTATATTGTTTTTGCAAGTGATAGAGATGGTGGTTATGGGGGAATTGATTTATATGAAATCCGCAAAGATTCTTATGGTAGATGGTCAAATCCTGTAAATTTAGGAGTTGGAATAAATAGTGTTAATAATGAAAAATCTCCTTTTTTACATACTGATGGTAGAACTCTTTTTTTTTCATCTGACAATTTCCCTTCTCTTGGTGGGTATGATATTTTTTATTCAAAAAAAGATAGTTCTAATAATTGGCAAAAACCAGTTAATATAGGTTATCCAATTAATAGTGCTGTAAATGAAATTTCTCTTTTTGTAAGTACAGATGGTAATAAGGCTTTTTTTGCATCTAATAATTTAAGTGGTATTGGGGGTTGGGATATATATTCTTTTGATTTGTATGAAGGAGCAAAACCAGAGCGTGTATTTTTTATTAAGGGTGATCTTCTAGATGTTAATGGGGAGATTATTAATGATGTCGAAATTGAGATAAGAAATGTAAAAACTAAAGAGGTTAAAGTGTTTAAAGTTAAAAATGGAAAATACGCAGCAGCAGTTACCTTATCTGACGATGATGATGTTTTGGTAACAGTAAAGAAAAGAGGATATGCATTTAATTCTCAATATATTAGCGCTAAGGATACTAGTTTTTCTTCTCCAAAAAGAATTGATTTTGAGCTTAAAAATATTGAAGAGGGAAAATCATTCTTATTAAATAATATATATTTCGATTTAGACTCTTATGAAATTAATAGTGTATCAGATGAAATTATATTAGAATTTGCAAGTTATTTAGAGATTAATGATAATTTAATCATATCTATAAACGGTTATACTGATAGTATTGGTGGAATAGATTATAATCAAGTGTTATCAGAAAAAAGGGCGCTTGCAGTATATCAGAAGTTGATAGATAACGATATTTCTTCAGAAAGATTAAGCTATAAAGGGTTTGGTGAAAAATTCCCTAAAAATAAAAACATAAGTGAAAGAGGAAGGGAATTAAATAGAAGAACTGAATTTTATATAATTAAAAGATGAAGAGTTATTCCTGATATACTCAAGATATTATCGAAGTTCCTTAATTCTAGCTTTTTTACCAGTAAGTTCACGTAGGTAGAATATTCTTGCTCTTCTAACTTTACCTTCTTTGTTGATTTCTATTTTTTCGATAATAGGAGAGTTTACAGGGAATATTCTCTCAACTGCAATTCCGTTAGAAATTTTTCTAATAGTGAAGGTTTCTGTTGATCCGTTGCCTTTTCTTTGAAGAACATCTCCTTTAAAGAATTGAGTCCTTTCTTTGTCTCCTTCTTTAATTTTATAGAATACAGTGATAGTATCACCAGATTTAAATGATGGTAATCCTGATGAGGGTACTAATTCTTTTGCTATTTCTGCTGTTAAATCCATTTTTTATCTCTATTTAAAAATCGGTTTGCAATATTAAGTATAATATATTGAACCATATCAAGAATAAAGTCTATATTTTTTATTTTAATAGATCAGGTCTTAGTTTGTTTGTTCTATCCAGTGCTTGTTTCTCTTTCCATTTGTCAATTTTATTTGAATCACCTGAAAGAAGTATGCTTGGAACCTTCCATCCGTTATATTCTGAAGGTCTTGTGTATATTGGAGGGGCAAGGAGGTTATCTTGGAATGAATCGCTTAAAGCTGATGTTTCATCAGAAATAACGCCTGGTATTAGTCTTATAATTGAATCAGAGAGGATGCATGCAGCCATCTCTCCTCCTGTTATAACATAATCACCTATTGATATCTCTTTCGTTACTATATGCTCTCTAATTCTATGGTCAATACCTTTGTAATGGCCGCATAAAAAAATTAGATTTTTATCTAGTGATAGTTTGTTACAGTGTAATTGCTTAAGTTGTTCGCCATCTGGTGTTAAATATATAATTTCATCATATTCTCTCTCATTCTCTAATTTTTTTATGCAATCATGTATTGGTTGAATATTCATTACCATTCCTGATCCACCTCCAAATTGATAATCATCTATACTTTTTTGTTTGTTAGAAGAATAATCTCTTAAATTATGGATGTTAATGTTAGCCAGTTTTTTTTCTTGAGCTCTTTTGATTATAGAGTAGTTAAAAATGTTTTCAAATAGTTCAGGAAAAATAGTAATTATGTCTATTCTCATTTTACAAAATTACAAAATCAAAAAATATTAAATAATAGTAATATTATTGCTATAAAGCCACATGACATAATGACATTTTTATTCTTTATATTATTGTTAGCCAGTATTTTAAGTGTATTTATATGAATTTTAAGTTTATGTATATTTTGTAAATATTCATTATTGTTATTTTTGAATTTTTTTATTAAAAATGGGATTAATCTTTACAGTTTTATATATTAATAACTGTTTTAAAATACCTAAATTTGCATAGTATGAGTAATGAAATTAAAATTCTTAATAGAACACAGATTACACAAAAAATCTTAAGATTAGCTTGGGAGATACATGAAAATAATTTTGATGAAAAAGAGATTATTTTAGTTGGTATTGGTGAGAAAGGTATGGTTATTGCTGAAGAACTATCTGCTAATCTTTGTACTATATCTTCAGTTTCACCAATTTTAACACGTCTTGATATAAATATTGAACTCTCTACTGATTCAAAGCTAGATCTTTTAGAGAATGAATTTAAAGATAAAGTAATTATTATATGTGATGATGTCCTTCATTCTGGAAAGACTTTAATATATGCATCTAAAGTTTTTCTCAATACATCAATTAAAAAAATGTCTGTTCTTGTATTAATTGACAGAAATCATAATTCATATCCAATAAAAGCTGATTATGTAGGGCTCTCTCTTTCTACAACTTTAAAAGAGTATATTAAGGTCATCTTATCAGGAGATAATCAAGGAGTTTATCTCTCTTAAAATCTCATTTACAGTTAGATTATTACATAATATAGTGTGTTTGCTTTTATTATAGGTTTTTATTCTTTCTGATAATAAATTTTTAATGTAGCTTTTTAATTCTTTTTGATTTTCTTCATTAATTAATGGTCTATTATCATTATTTTTTAATCTTAAATATAGTGTTTCAATATCATAACTTAGATAAATAGTTGTACCTAAACTATTTAGAATATCTATATGATTATTAAAACACGGGAAGCCACCTCCAGTTGCTATAACGGTATTCTTTAATTTAGGAATATTTTTTATAATTTTAGCTTCTTCATTCCTAAAAAATGACTCGCCTTTTGTTTTAAAAATATCTTTTATTGAGATTAAATTTCTTTTCTCTATCTCTTTATCTGTATCTAAGAAATCAAAATTTAGTATAGCGGACAATGCATTTCCAATAGTAGTTTTTCCGCTTCCCATAAATCCTATTAAATAGATATTAGACATTATTAATTATTAAAATTATTTATCCAAATATAAATTAATTAATTTGTTAAAAATAGATTTAATGTATTGTAAAAAATTTGTTTAAATGAATTCCTTTAGTTAAGAAAAGTAATATATTTGCAGCCGATTTATTTGACCTGGTAGCTCAGTTGGTAGAGCATCTCCCTTTTAAGGAGAGGGTCCTGGGTTCGAGCCCCAGCCAGGTCACATATAGTATGAGAAATCCCGCTTTTAGCGGGATTCTTTTTTATTTTTGTTTAACAGCCCAGGTGCTGAAATTGGTAGACAGGCATGATTGAGGGTCATGTGTTCTAAGAACGTGCGGGTTCGACTCCCGCTCTGGGCACTTATTTAATTAATCTTCTATCCTCCAACTCTTTTATAATTATATCCTTCTCTTTTTAGGATTTCCATAACCTTATCACGTACATTACCCTGGATAATAATTTCTCCATTTTTTGTACTTCCCCCAACACCACATTTAGTTTTTAAAATTTTACCTAATTCTTTTAAGTCTTGGGTTTTACCAATAAAACCTTTTATTAATACAGCTATCTTACCTGCTCGATGTTTATCTATCCATAGCTCTAGTAATTGATGATTTGGATTTAATGTTTCATCTTCAGAAGTACTATCATTAAATTCAAAATTTGGATTTGTTGAATATACTGTTAAATTTTTCTTTTTAAATTCTTTATTCATTAGGAATTAAGATTTTTAGTTTTTCAGTTGAAATATTGACCTTTATTGGATCAGTAAAATATTTTATTTCTCCATCGAGATGGGCAAAAGGATCTTTACTATATATTTTCATTTCTCTAGAACGAATAATTTCAACATTTTTATTTAGATGAGTTTTTCCTTTTAGAACAGTATAAATGAAAAATGGAATTTTCCAGTTAGAGAATTCTTTAACTATAACAAAATCAATCAAACCATCATCAATCTTTGCATGTGGTGATATCCTTGCGTCATTACCGTATTGACTTGTATTTGCAAAAACAATAGCAAATGCTTTGATTTTTCTACTGATATTATCATATTCAATAGAATATTCTTTTGCACTATAGGATAGTTCCTTAATACATATTTTTATATATGACAAGAACCCTCTTTCCTGAGTTGATGCAAATATTTTTGCTATGTGTGCGTCAAACCCTATACCAGATATATTTACAAAAGGAATATCATTTACTTCACAAGTATCAATGTATTTTATGATGTTATTATTAAGTTGTATTAATGCATTAGTCACATCTCTTTCTATTCCAATATGATATGCAAAACCATTTCCAGATCCGCAAGGAATTACAGCTATACTTATTTCACTTCCTATTAAAGCCTTTGAACATTCACTTACCGTCCCATCTCCTCCTACTGCAACTACAAGTTCATAATTATTATTAATGGCTTCTTGCGTTAATTTAGTAGCATGTCCTGAGTGCTGAGTAAATTTAATGTCGTATTTAAATTTTGTTTTTTCAATATACTTATCTATTAGAATATCTATATTATTCTGTTTCCCTGTTCCAGCTATAGGGTTTATAATGAATAAAGTTTTTAATTGTGTATTAACAGTCACAGTTTGAATCTTTACATCCATCTTTTTTATTAAAGTATCTTTTAAAGATAAAATATATAGAGTATCCTATAATTAATAAAACAATTATTCCTTGCCAATACATTTCTTTTTTTATTACAAAGTAAAGAATTATTCAATACTTTTGGAAATATATTTTATATAGATGAAATTTAATCGAAAACAACTTACTGATGATACTTTAGTTTCATTATATAAGAATATTCTTAAACCTAGAATGGTTGAGGAAAAGATGCTTATATTACTCCGACAAGGAAAGATTTCAAAATGGTTTTCAGGTATTGGTCAAGAGGCTATTTCTGTTGGTTCTACTATGGCTTTAAAAGATGATGAGTATATACTCCCCATGCATAGAAATTTAGGAGTCTTTACATCAAAGAAAATTACATTAGAGCGTCTTTTCTCACAATTTCAGGGTAAACAAAATGGTTTTACAAAAGGAAGAGACAGATCATTTCATTTTGGATCAAAAGAACATCATGTTATTGGAATGATTTCTCATTTAGGGCCTCAATTAGGAGTGGCTGATGGTATTGCTTTAGCTAATAAATTAGACAATAATGATAATGTAACTATAGTTTTTACTGGAGATGGAGGAACTAGTGAAGGTGATTTTCATGAAGCACTAAATATTGCATCTGTATGGAATCTTCCTGTAATTTTTATTATTGAAAATAATGGTTATGGTTTGTCTACCCCAAATTCTGAACAATATAATTGCAAGCAGTTTTCAGATAAAGGAATTGGTTATGGAATAGATGCATATACAATTGATGGAAATAATATATTAGAAGTTTATAATTCTGTTAATGAGATTAAAAAACAGATTATTGAAAACCCTCAACCAATTATTCTTGAGTGTATGACTTTTAGAATGAGAGGTCATGAAGAAGCTTCAGGTACTAAGTATGTTCCTGAAAAGCTTATGAATAAATGGGAGAAGAAAGATCCAATTTTAAATTATGAAAATTATTTAATAGAATCTAAAGTTCTTAGTGGAGATGATATTAATTCAATAAAAAAAGATTTTAAGGATGAAATTAATAAATCCTGGTTAAAAGCTGATCAAGAAGAAGGGACTATATCTTTAGATAGCTATGAAATTAATGATGTTTTTAAATCTTATAATTATGAGCATATTAATAAAGATAATAAGACATCTAACAAACGTTTAATTGATGCTATTTCTGATGGTTTAAAACAAAGTTTAGAGCAACATGATAATTTAATTTTAATGGGGCAAGATATTGCTGAATATGGTGGTGTCTTTAAGATTACTGATGGATTTGTTGATTTATTTGGAAAGGAAAGAATAAGAAATACTCCTATTTGTGAATCTGCAATTGTAAGTTCTGCTTATGGATTATCAATTAATGGTTATAAATCTGTAGTAGAAATGCAATTTGCTGATTTTGTTAGTTCGGGTTTTAATCCTATCGTAAATTTATTAGCTAAATCTTATTATAGATGGAATGAAAATGCAGATGTTGTCATTAGGATGCCAACAGGGGCTGGTGTAGGGGCAGGGCCTTTCCATTCCCAATCTAATGAAGCATGGTTTACTCATACTCCTGGACTAAAAGTTGTTTACCCTGCTTTTCCTAAAGATGCAAAAGGTCTTCTTATTTCATCAATTAATGATCCTAATCCTGTCATGTTTTTTGAACATAAGGCGCTATATAGAAGTATTTCAGAGGATATTCCTGATAATTATTATACTTGTGAAATTGGTAAGGCAAATATTCTACAAATTGGTTCAGATATTACTATTATAACATATGGAATGGGGGTGCATTGGGCATTAGAGGTTCTTGAAAATATTAACAGCTTTTCTTGTGAATTAATAGATTTAAGAACTTTAATTCCTTTAGATACTGATGTGATTTTTAAGTCTGTTAAAAAGACTGGAAAAGTAATTGTTCTTCATGAAGACTGTATGACTGGAGGTTTTGGGTCAGATATAGTATCACTAATTTCTGAAAATTGTTTTGATTATTTAGATGCTCCAGTAATTAGATGTGCAAGTTTAGATACTCCAGTCCCTTTTTCTTTAGAATTAGAGAAAGATTTTTTAGCAAAATCAAGATTTAAGAGAAAATTAATAGAATTAGAGTCATATTAAAGTATTAGATTTACATTAATGTTTAATTATAACAATTAGTCTTTAATTATGGGTATTAAAATATTTTTCAGTGATGTTGATGGCGTTCTTACAGATGGTAGTATGTACTATACTGAATCTGGAGATGAGTTTAAAAAATTTAACGCCCAAGATGGCATGGGAATGAAGTTATTACAACAGAAAGGCTATAAAGTAGGAATAATAACATCTGAAGATAGAGTTATTAATAAGAATAGAGCAAAAAAATTATGTCTTGATTATGATTTCCACGGGGTTAAAGATAAATTAGAATGTATCAGAGAATTTTGTAAAAAAGAAAATATTTTATTATCTGAAATTGCATATATCGGAGATGATGTTAATTGTTTTGAGTTATTATCAAATGTCGGCGTCAGTGCATGTCCTAATAATGCTGTCGATAATATAAAATCTATACCTAATATCATTAAGTTAAAAAACTCAGGAGGTAATGGAGCTTTTAGAGAATTTGCTGAATTATACATCTAGATAGGTTGTGAAGGTTCTGATAGTTGATAATTATGATTCATTTACATTTAATTTATATCATTATGTTATGCAGTTTAATTCTGATGTAACTGTTTTAAAAAATGATAAGGTTGACCTTGATTCTCTTGAAGGTTTTGATAAGATTATTCTTTCTCCTGGTCCTGGACTTCCATATGAGCATAAGAATCTAAATGATATCATTAAAATGACTATACATAAGCCGTTATTAGGGGTATGTCTTGGTCATCAAGCTATTGCTGAGTATTTTGGAGCTAGATTAATAAATTTAGATGATGTTAATCATGGTGTTACAACAGAAATATCTATTATTAATGAGGATTACCTTTTTAAAAATATTCCTATCAACACAAATGTTGGTCTCTATCATTCTTGGGTTGTTGATAGAAGAGATTTCCCAGAATGTTTTGAGATAACATCTGTAAATAAAGAAGGTTTTATTTCATCTTTTAAGCATAAAGAACTTGATTTTAAGGGAGTTCAGTTTCATCCTGAATCTATTTTGACAGACTGTGGATTGAAAATGATTGAAAATTGGATTAAAAATTAATTAAAGTCTGTATTTATCCAATCTCTTTTTCTCTCTAGTTTCAGATCTTGTAGTACTGAAGCTTTCACTCTTATAGTAAATGTATAGCTTTTATGGAATCCAATTGGAATTAGGTGTAACATCATCTCCCAGCAATGTAGATCTCTATATAAGTTTATAGAAGTATATGTAAGTTTTTTAGTGTCAAAATCATATCCAGACTGGAAACTAAATTTCCATTTATCACTGATTTTTAAATTTCCTGAGAGATTTAGAGACTGAATAGTATCAGAGTATGCTGAAGATTTATATCCCTTATTATAAATGATTGAATAATTTGCATTTAGATTCCAAAGTACTTTTGATGATTTAGTATCTGTTTCTTGATTTATAAATAATTTATTCGAAATTACTAGTCCTATAGTTGCATTAGCATTAGTAAATCTTGCTAGTCTACCATTTTTTAATAATTCAAATTTATTTAGATTATTAGTTTGATTGTAATTTGTTATATAAGGATCAAATCGACTAGATAGATTAAAATCTATAATATCTAGAAAACGTGTCCTTGCATTTAAATTAAAGTCATTTAGTTTTAGTGAATCAGCAAAAAGATTATATGATGTTCCAATATTTAGATTTTCAAGGATCTTAATTTTTTTTACTTTATTGATAGTGTCTTTCTTAGAGTGAATTTTTGCTTCCAGAATATTTGAAATATTAAGAATTAGATTGCCATTTCTTCCTTTAGATGGTGATCCAAAAATTCCATTTTGCATAATAGAATATTCTTGAAAACTACCATTATAGGAGGATTGAACATTCTCATAATATCCATACTTTTGATTTGAAAAATCTGGTCTATATGAGAAGCTTAGATTAGGGGTAATAACATGTCTTATGGCTCTAATCTTACCTTTATTAAATTGTAGTAGGCCATATATTTTTGTATTAATACTGGTAGAAATGTTGTATTCTCCAGCTCTAGTAAATTTATTAATTGTATCGGTCATTAATAATGAGTCTTGAATATTCCAATTCTTTTGGATTTGGTTACTGTACCATCTTTCTGTAAAATTTATTTTAGGGCTTAATGTGAAGTGTTTAAATATCTTCATTGATGTGCTTATTGGTATGGTGTGTTTTATTCCATTTCTAAAACTCCTTATAGATTGGTTGGTAAACAAAAGAGAATCTGCAATAGATATATCATTTTTCATATTACTAGAATAGCTAATCCCTATCTTATGGTACCAGTGATTTCTTCCTTTAACACCAAGTTTTTTAAATGGAAATATTCTATTCATATTAAATGATATATCAGGAAGAGATAAGTTGACGATTTTTGTTTGGGTATTTTGATTATGACGAAGATTTGCTGATAAACTAAATGGTGTTCCATTCCATCTTTTAGATAAGTTAATACTAGATTGAAATGTGTTACTTAGATATTCATTTGAATTATATGAATTATTTCTATGATATGTACTACTTCCTGCATTTACATTTGCAGAAAATAAGAATGAAGGGTTTGATTTTGGATCCTGATTATGGTTCCATCTAATAAAAAAATCTTTTTTTAAACTATAGTCAGAAAACCCTTTTTCACTGTTTATCATATTTCCATAACTAAGATTCAGATTTCCTGAATATTTATATCTTTTTTTATACCTCATTAATGATTTCATTGCCCAACTCCCTTTTGAATAAAAATCTCCCTTAAGAGCTAGGTCAATCTTTTCAGATAACGTGAAATAATATCCACCTTCCTTAAGAAAAAAACCAAGATTAACAGATTCCCCATAAGATGGTATAATTAATCCTGAACTCTTTTCTTTCTTGTTCGGAAAGTATCCAAATGGAAGAAATAATGGTGTAGGAAAATTGAATATTCTTAGATATGCTGGTCCGGTAATTATTTTTTTCCCTGGAATTACTTTTATTTTATTGGCCCTGATTGAAAAGTGGGGTTTTTCTGCATCGCATGTAGTGTAATCTCCCTTCCTAAAATAAAATACATCCTGATCTGTCTTCTTAACAGTCTTACCTAAGATATACCCTTCTCCTTCTTTGGTGTTGATTTCTTTTATTATACCTTTTTTTGTTTTAAAATTATATTTTATTTCCTTTGATTGGAATGATTCATTATTTTCTTTAAATACTGGTTTTTCTATTAAATTTCCTAGTGAGTCTGTTTTTGGTTTTGCGGTAATTGTATTGGTTTTCCAATCAATTTCTATATAACCAGCGCTAATCTTGATATTTTCATACTCTATCTTTGCTTTTCCATATAAATGAATTTTTTTATTAAGAATGTCAATATTTATAGAATCTTGAGCATCCTTAATTATTTCATCTTTTAAGAAGCTTTCTTCAGCATTGTTTTTGTTTTGTATAGAGTCTATTAATATCTGTTGGGAAAAGAGATTATAATTATTAATTACTCCTGTTAATAAGAAAATTATTAGAATTAATTTATTGACTTTCAAGTTAAATCTTAATGTTATATTTGTCTAATTCAAGCGATAAAATGCTTGTCAAAGCTAATTAATTTATACTATTTAGAAGTGAATAACGTAAAACTGATCTTTTTCTTATTATTTTATGTATTCCTATCTAATATTTCTATTACAGCTCAAGTAGATAATACTGTTTTAAAAACAATAGTTATTGATCCAGGTCATGGTGGAAAAGATTCTGGTACTATGGGGACTAAAAGATTCAAGATCTATGAGAAACATGTTGCCTTGGCAGTTTCACTTAAGTTAGGTGAATATATTAAGAATACTTTTCCTATGATTGATGTTATTTATACTAGAGAATCAGACGTTTTTCTTGAACTTAATGAAAGAACTGAACTTGCAAATAATGCAGATGCAGATCTCTTTATTTCTATTCATTGTGATGGATTTACAAATTCTTCGCCCTCTGGCGCAAGTGTTTTTGTAATGGGAATGAGTAAACTAAAAGCAAACATGGATGTCGCAATGAGAGAAAATTCTGCTATTTATATGGAAGATAATTATCAGCAGAAATATGAAGGTTTTGACCCAAAATCTGCAGAAAGTTATATTGTATTTAGTCTTATGCAAAACACACATCTTAATCAAAGTTTAAAAATTGCTGAAGAAGTAGAAAAGGAATTTTCTACTAGAGCAAATAGAAAAAGTAGAGGTGTTAAACAAGCTCCTTTTTATGTGATAAGTAGAACTAATATGCCTAGTATTTTAATTGAATGTGGTTTTTTAACTAATCCAAAAGAAGAAGAATATTTACATTCTGAAATTGGACAAGATTATATTGCATCAGCTATTTTTAGAGCATTTAGGTCGTATAAAGAAAGTGTTGAAATTATTGATGATATTAATGTTGAAAATAAAGAAAATGATACGAAGGATACTATACCACAAAATATTTCAAAACATAAAATAGAATTATTGTATAAAGTCCAAATTGGAACATATTTAAAATCAATGCTTAACAATCAACAATTTATTGATTTAAATGCAGAAGAACTTAAGATTAATGGGACCTACAGGTATTTTGTAAGTTCAGATAATAAAAAAGATAATGCTGATAATCTTAAAGATAAGCTTAGAAATTTAGGTTTTAAAGGCGCATTTGTTGTAGCATTTTTAAATGGAAAGCAGATTTCTACAAAAGAAGCATTAACTTTGCAGAATAAATTAAATAATAATGAGTAAATTATCTAAAGAATTTAAATCGGGATTTGTTTTCTTATTAGCTATTGTCTTTCTAGTATATGGTCTTAAGTATCTAAAGGGAATTAATGTTTTTCAAACCAATAAATCTTATCATGCTATATACTCTGATATTGATGGTTTGCAGGTTGGAAGTGCTGTAATGTTAAATGGATATAATATTGGTATAGTTAGTAATATTAATTTAATTACTACAAATAATAATCTTATGGTGACCTTAAACATTAATGAATTAGATAGTATTCCTAATAATTCAGTCTGTAAAATTGTCAATCAAGATTTAATGGGTACTAAAGGTGTGTCACTTATTATGGGAAATTCATCTTCTTTCGCTAAATTAGAGGATACTCTTTTAAGTAGCATGCAGAATAGTCTACAAGATGAGGTTAATGCCCAGATTTTACCTTTAAAAAATAAAGCTGAAGAATTAATAGGATCTGTTGATTCTTTATTAGTGATTGTAGCTGCTGTTTTAAATAAAAATACAAGGGCTAATCTATCTAATAGTATTAGGAGCTTAGATAAAACTTTTGAAATGCTTTCACAGACAATGGTTAAGATTGATAGTGTAGTGTATAAAAATGATTCAAGGATATCTAAGATTATTTCTAATTTAGAATCAATTACTACTAACCTAAATGCTGGTAATTCTGATATAAAAGCTATTTTATATAATTTATCTTCTATTACAGATTCATTAGCTAAATCTGATATCATATCATTACTGGACAATGTAAATAAAATTTCAACTAATATAAATTCAGGATCTGGAAGTCTTGCTAAATTAATGAATGATGATCAACTATATAATAATCTTGAAAAGTCTACATCAGAACTTGCTGATCTAATAGAAGATATTAAATTACATCCAAAAAGATATGTTGGTTTTTCTTTTTTGGGAGGAAAATCAAAATCTTACAAAAAGTCTAAAATAGAATAAGTATGTACGAATCAATTATCTTTACTGGGATATTGTTTTTTGCATTAGGGCTGTTTTCTTATAATCTTTGGAAGATAGTAAGAAATATCAGATTAGGGAAATCAAAAAATAGATTTGATCAGCCTTTAAAAAGAACCATCATTTTACTTAAAGTAGCGTTTGGTCAGACTAAGTTATTTGCTCGCCCAGTTTCAGGAATATTGCATGCGCTTGTTTATTGGGGATTTTTAGTAATTACCATTGGTACTTTGGAAATGATGCTGGATGGTATTTTTGGTTTTGAGAGGCTGTTCGGGGCAGTGGGTGGTTTTTACAATTTAGTGACTGCTTCTGGTGATATAATGGCAGTTTTGGTGTTGGTTTCCTGTCTTATTTTTATGTTCAGAAGACTTTTTTTAAAGATAAAAAGATTCTCTGGAAAAGAGATGAAGAAATCTTCTTCAATAGATGCAATAGTAGCTTTAGTTATTATTGTGTTTTTGATGATTTCTCTACTTACAATGAATATTGGCTACATTGGACTTCATCCTGAAGATTATTACGGTTCTTTTCCTGTAAGTAATCTATTGCTTTCCTATTTTGTTAATTGGGATTTACATCTACTTCATAATATCAGTTGGTGGACACATATAATGTTAGTACTGATTTTCCTTAATGAATTGCCATATTCCAAGCATTTCCATGTGGTTATGTCTATCCCTAATGTTTATTTCTCAAATATTGAAAATTTAGGGAAAATAGAAAACTTACCTTCCGTTACTAAAGAAGTTAAGCTTATGATGGATCCTAATGTTGATCCGTACGCAACACCACCTGCTGATGTACTTGCAACTGAATCTTTTGGTGCTAAGGATGTAACTGATTTAAATTGGGTGCAGTTAATGAATGCTTATTCCTGTACTGAGTGCGGAAGATGTACATCAGAATGTCCAGCTAATCAAACAGGGAAACTACTTTCACCAAGAAAGATTATGATGGATACGCGCCAAAGACTGAAAGAAGTTGGAAAAAATATTGATAAACATGGTAAAGATTATTCGGATAATAAGTCCTTATTAAATGATTATATATCAACAGAAGAATTATGGGCTTGTACTACTTGTAATGCCTGTACACAGGCATGTCCTTTAAATATTGACCCTCTTTCAATTATAATAGATTTAAGAAGATATTTAGTAATGGAACAATCAGCTGCTCCAACTGAATTAAATATGATGTTTACTAATGTAGAAAATAATGGAGCTCCTTGGCAATTTCCAGCAGCTGATAGATTAAAATGGAAAGATGAATAAATTTACTGAGCTTATTGATAAAGAAGTTACCATTCAAGTTTTTAAACCCTAGACAATGAGTGCACTACAGGTAAAAACAATGGCCGAATTTATGGCAGAAGGGAAGGAGGCAGAACTTCTTTTCTGGGTAGGGAGTGCTGGTAGTTTTGATGATAGAGCAAAAAAAATTACTAAAGCATTTGTTCAGATAATGAATAAGGCAGAAATTAATTTTGGGGTATTAGGTACAGAAGAATCTTCATCAGGTGATGCGGCAAAAAGAGCAGGAAATGAATTCTTGTTTCAAATGCAAGCCATGACAAATATTGAAGTAATGAATGCGTACAAGGTAAAACATATTGTTACTACTTGTCCACATTCTTATAATACGATAAAGAACGAATATCCTTCTTTAGGAGGAAATTATACTGTACAACATCACACTGAGTTTATATCAAACTTAATTACTGAAGGAAAATTAACTATTACAGGAGATTTGAAAGGTAAGGAGATAGTTTATCATGATCCTTGTTATTTAGGAAGAGCTAATGGGGTGTATGATAGCCCAAGATTCTTAATAAGATCTTTAGGTGTTGATGTAGTAGAAATGAAGCGATCTAAGAGTAGATCATTTTGTTGTGGGGCAGGAGGAGCTCAGATGTTTAAAGATGCCGAAAGAGGTGATAAAGAAATCAATATTGATAGAACAGAAGAAGCGCTTGCATTAAAGCCAGATATTATAGCCACAGGATGTCCGTTTTGTAATACTATGATGACAGATGGAGTGAAAGCAGTAAATGAAGGGGCAGCTGAGGTATTGGATATTGCAGAACTCATTGCAGAAAACATATAATGTTAGTTGATTTTAATACTACTGCTGGTCAGTCCAGAATTTGGATTTATGCAGCAGAGCAGAAATTAACAAATAATCAAGAAAATTATATTCTAAAATCTATTTCTAATCATCTTAATAATTGGGAGGCTCATAAAGTACCTTTACTTGCTGGGGTTACAATTTTAGAAAATCACTTTATTATTATTGCTTTGGATGAAACTAAAAATGGAGCAAGTGGTTGTTCTATTGATACACTTCAAAATAAGATACAAGAAATAGAAAAAGAGCTTTCTGTTTCTTTATTAAACCGTTTGAATGTATTTTGTAGGATAGATGATGAAATACACTGTATACCTACCGCAAAATTAGCAGAGAATGCAAATAAAGAAACCTTATTTTACGACCTTACAATACAGAAAAAGAGTGAACTTTCTAATTGGTTAAAACCAATAGAAGAGGGCTGGTGTGCTACTATTATTCTATAACTATTCTTTTCTCTACTGTTCTATTATCATAGATGTAAAAGAGCACTTTATTTTTTATCTACAGGCGTCTTGTATTTTTATTAGTTTGACAAGCAGTTCTTCTAATTGATCTAGCGCAAGCATATTTGCTCCATCTGATTTTGCATTTTTAGGATTAGGGTGTGTTTCTAAAAAGATTCCGTCAACTCCTGTTGCTATACCTGCCTTTGCTATTGTTTCAATCATCTTTGGCTTTCCGCCAGTTACTCCTGAACTATTGTTTGGTTCTTGTAATGAATGTGTAATATCTAGTATAACTGGATATCCATATTCTTGCATTACTGGAATTGATCTGTAATCTATTACTAAATCTTGATAACCAAACATTGTGCCTCTTTCAGTAATGAAAATATTTTCATTACCATGTTTATTAATTTTTTCTACAGCATATTTCATGCTTTGTGCAGAAAGAAATTGTCCTTTTTTAATATTTATATGTTTACTAGTTCTAGCAGCAGCTACTAATAAATCAGTTTGTCTGCAAAGGAACGCAGGAATTTGTAAAACATCTACATATTTAGATGCTAGCTTTGCTTCTGATGGAGTATGAATATCTGTTAATATTGGTATTTTAAGCTCTTCTCTTACATTCTTTAATATTTTTAGCGCTATCTCATCACCTATACCACTAAATGAATCTAATCGCGTTCTATTTGCTTTTTTAAATGAACCTTTAAAAATGAATGGAATTTTTAATTTATCTGTAATTCTTTTAATTTCTTTTGCAATCTTAAATGTTTCTTCTTCAGATTCTATTACACAAGGTCCAGCAATTAGGAAGAAATTATTGCTTTCAATATTTTTGATATAATTAAGTTTTGATACCATTATAATTTTTTATAAATATTTATAAATAAACTAAAAGATTTATCATCATCATTATTTAACAAGTCTTCTAAATGTTTAGTGCCCAAAATTAATGAAATTTTACTTTCAATTTTTATAGCCAATTCAAAATTAAAATCTTCAGAGTATCCTCCATATGATATTTGTGGTAATAGTTTGAAGTGTTTGTTATTTATTTCTGATGTTAAATATAGTAGTGTTTTATAATTTGATTCTTTAAAACCATCAGCTATAATTTTAGATGAGTTTTTTCTTGTATATGCATATGGTTGCCACCTTGAGTTTACTCCAAAAATGAAATAGTTGAAAGTTTTGTTGTTACTATTACCTTTTACTGAAAAGCCTATATTTGTTGCTATATTAGATCTATATGGTTTTTTTTGATTTTGGATGTAATCTTTATCGGAGATTGAATTATTTAAGATTGAATCATTAAAATCATATATGTTGTCGATCTCCAAACCATTATATGTAAATGTACTATCTGCAGCAACATAAATAGAGTTTCTGTTCCATTGTATAAATCCTAAATCTTCTAAATATAGATTAACTTTATATTCTTTGAAGTCAAATTTTAATCCTAGATCTAATGCTAGCCCATTTCCATTATTGTTAAAAAGACTAATATTAGATGTATCTGTAATAAAACCGCTGATATCATAATTAACATCTAGATATTCTCCATACCCTGCAGTATAAAGACTTCCATCATTTATATTTACATTGATACTATGGTTTCCTTTTAGATATGATAATCCAAATAAAAGCGATTTCTGATCTAGATTTACTTCATATTGTAGATTATATTTTTGGTATCTATTTGCTCTAATGTGTGTTTGATTAAAATTTAGTGTTTGATCTTGATATTCGAAATTACCGTTTAATACTAGCTTAAGTAGATCTTTGTTGAATACTATATCTAGTGTATTAACATCACTTATCTTAAAATATAAATTATTTTGTTTTATCCCCCTTTTAAAATAGATGTCATTCTGAAATAGAGTAAATATTTTATTTTTCTCTCTACATAAATTAATCCAATTTATTTTTGTTTCTTCATCTATATTTCCACCATATAGTAATGAATTAATGAAGTCTAGATTTAATGCATTAGATTCAAAATTAAATTCACTTTTTATTCCAATTCCATTATTTTGACCAGATATTGGTATGGCAACTACTAAGCATATAATTAATATAATATATCTCATTATTCTCCAACAGACAATTTAAGTTTTGCACTTAGCACAAAATCTATGTTATAACTACTGTATATGCTTACAAAATCATTAACATCAGCGCTTGAAAATTCTGTATAAAAGATTATTTTACTAATATTATTGAAGTCAATTTTATCTGATTCTAGAATAGTTGTTGAAGGCTCATAAACAATATAGTTTTCATTAATTAAACCAGAAGATATATTAGAGTTATTAAATAATGTATCTACAATATTATTATTATTATCTGCAAGTATTAGTTTTATATTAGCATCTAATGGGTAGCCATTTTTAACATTCAAATAGAGTTTTTCAATCTCGTAATTATTATCTTCATTATAATCAAAATTTGTTGTATCTATTAATATTATGTTATTGGCGATAAATGTTAATGGTATTTTAATATTTAGTGAGGCATCAAAAGTGAAGTCAGTAAATAGAAATCCATCTAATGATGGACTGATATTGTGGTTTAAATATATATCTCCACTGGCATTAATTCTATTTGGAAAAATTTCTAATAATTCATCTGCGTCTAAAGCAATACTAGTATTATATGGTTCAATAGGTAACCATCCGTTTGATAGTGTTGCTGTATTTAGTATATAAGGTGAGTTTATTACATTAAATCCAGTATTTTGATCTATTCCAGCTACTCTTATTTGATTGGTATTGGTGTTCTCTGAAGAAAGGTTATTGAAAATTATTTTAGCTTCTGCTCCAACATAATTATTAATATTTAATGTTAAGTCTACATCATTAAGATCTAGATTTCCACTAATAATATTAGAAAAAGCATTCGTTTCGATATATTCATCGTCAATTTTTAAGGAATCATATCCTAAAAATCCAAATGCATATTCAGGAATAATTATAAATTCTGTAAAAAAATATAAACTATCAGATTGATCAATATTTATTAGTTCTCCAGTAGAGTCTATATATGTAAAAAATTCAGTATAAATAGTATTTATTGTATCACCACCAATTCGATTTTCTTTACCTGTCAGGTTAAGTTTATAATCATCAAAATTAAATTCATATTTAGTCATTTCTCCATTAATTGTTGGAGGTACTAGGTTTTCAGTTGTAAAGGGTATTCCATTTTTTGTTAATGATGGAATATTATAAATTATTCTTCCAGTATCTGGTAATGTACTCAGTATATTAACAGTAACTAGGCCTTCTTTTATACCTATTTCTTTAATTTGCGCTCCTTTAAAATCAAATATGCTCTCAGTTAGTGTTTGTGATAATTCTTGGTTAGGGAAGTATGCTGTTGCTTGTGTAATTCCTATATTTTCAATTTTTATTTCTATTATTATAGCATCTTGATAATTAATTGTTACGGGACCATTACTTTCATTTACATCCATATTATTAAGAATTGCTATTATGTTTTCATCTATTGTCTGTCCAGCTATTGATATGCTTTGAGTTTCAAGAGTACCAGAGCTGATAATTGGGAAATAGAAAGAAGCGATAATATTCTGATTAGTCTGATTTATTAAAGAGAAACTAATATTTGATATATCTGTCGGGAAATTATTTGTTATTGTAATCGTTAGATCCCCTTCATACAATGTCATGGTTTCAAAGTACTCAGAAGCATCGATATATGTTGTGTCATTACTTATAATATTAGGAAGATCTGGAATATTATTAGTGCTGCCATTTGGAAATAATATTGTGCCAAATGGAAGTTGTACTATTAGTTCCCCTATAGTAGCTGTATCTTTAATTATTATATCCTTAAAATGTATTGAATCTAATTTCTCTGTTTTCTCACCAATTATTGTATTAATATTAATTATAGAATCAAGATTAATATCAATGATATCTTCTTGATATATTAATGAAATAAGACCTGAATCATTCTCATCAATATTTATAAGGCTATCTTGAATAATACTATTTATATTAATTTGTGTATTTGCAATAGGAACAATTAGATCAAGATTCCATGTCGGTCTTTCTAATTCGTGCTTACATGAAAATGTTAATGATAGATATATTAAGAAATATATTAGCTTATTTTTTATGTATTGTTTAAGCATTAAATATTTTTCTATTAAACAATACTTTTAATAATTCTTAATTTATGTGTGTGTTTCTTTTTTTCAATATTAAAAATTCCTTCTTGATCAATTTTGTCTATCCTTACCTTACCTGAAGCATGTATTATGTAATTTTTTTTCATTATTATTCCAACATGAATAATCTTACCTTCAGCGTTATCAAAAAATGCTAGATCTCCTTCTTCACTCTCATTAATAAAACTTAATGTTGTCCCTATTTCTGCTTGTTTATATGCATCTCTTGGTATATTGATTCCTTGAAGTCTATAGATTATTTGGGTAAATCCTGAACAGTCAATACCAAAAGGTGTTCTCCCACCCCAAAGATATGGAGCATTTAAAAATATCATGGCATTATTGATAAGATGCTTTTTTTGACTAAATCCTTGCGTTTTTTTACCTAAAAATTTAAACATCTTATTATTAATTAATGCATGATCACTTTTATACGTCGGCAGTACACTTCCGATTACAATTGGTTGATGAGTTTCACCTTCAATTATATCAAGGATGTCAGTTGTGAGAGTAGGTATTTCTTTTTCAAGTTTTTCATATTCTTCTTGATTAATTCTATATATCTGATTA
>Ga0209403_10000601_pt1 | contig 52805 bp, 50 predicted proteins | sample ArcticOcean_MG_C_8_FD_187440 | JGI IMG/M metagenome (GOLD analysis project Ga0209403, IMG submission 187440) | Marine microbial communities from western Arctic Ocean - ArcticOcean_MG_CB11_86 (SPAdes) (version 2) | ecosystem: Environmental > Aquatic > Marine > Oceanic | place: Arctic Ocean... | reverse complement strand
TACTGCGCAAAAATGGGGCTGGCAAGCAGCAGGCAGACGAGTAAGAGCAGGAAGCAGGAGCGCTTCCGGAGGTGAGGACGCAGATGGGGATTGGCGTGACGCATGGGCCTTTTCCGTGTGCGGGAGTGCTGCCACACTCTTGCTTGCTGCGGAACTGAACCGAATTTTATACCTTCGGGTTCGTCATGTCAAGTAGGGGGGCCGGTCGGGGAAAACGATTGCCGCTCTTCCTGCCATACGCTAAGGTGCCTGCTGATTGTTGCAGCCATCTCCAAGCCCATGAAACAAAGATGAGTGAGCGCCCGTTGATCATTGACGCACTTCAGTACAACCACTGGTCCGAGGAGATCTTCCAGCAGATGCAGGCGGGCGGAGTGTGCGCGGTCCATGTCACGATCTGCTACCACGAGGATTTCCGGGAAACAGTGGAGCAGATGGCGGACTGGAACCGCCGCTTTGAGCGGTATCCGGATTTAATCGTGCCGGGACGCAGCGCCGAGGATGTACGCCGGGCGCAGCAGGAGGGCCGCACCGCGATCATTTTCGGTTTCCAGAACTGCTCTCCAATCGAGGACGACATTGGACTGGTCGAGATTCTGCACCAGTTGGGTGCCCGCTTCATGCAGTTGTCCTACAACAACCAGAGCCTGCTGGCGACGGGCTGCTACGAAGCGGAGGATGCGGGCATCACGCGCATGGGCCGTCAGGTCATCAAGGAGATGAACCGTGTGGGGCTGGTGGTGGACATGAGCCATTCGGCAGAACGCTCCACGCTGGAGGCGATCGAGATTTCCGAACGCCCGCTTGCAATCACCCACGCGAATCCGTCGTGGTGGCATCCGGCGCTCCGCAACAAATCCGCTGCCGTGTTGAAGAGCCTCGCTGCAAGTGGTGGGATGCTGGGCTTCTCGCTCTACCCCCACCACCTCAAGGACAAATCCGACTGCACCCTAGAGAGTTTCTGCGAGATGGTCGCCCGCAGCGCCGAATTGCTGGGCGTTTCGCACATCGGACTCGGCAGCGACCTCTGCCAGCATCAACCGGACTCGGTGGTGGAGTGGATGCGCAACGGACGCTGGAGCAAGCAAACCGATTTTGGCGAAGGTTCAGCAACACAAGCGGGATTTCCACCGCAACCCGCATGGTTCCGGGACAACCGGGATTTCCGCAACATCGCAACCGGGCTACGGCAGGTGGGTTTTGCTCCGCAAGAGGTCGCGGCGATCATGGGCGAGAACTGGTTCGGCTTCTTTGAACGCTCGTTTGGGCCAATGCAGTAGCTGCAAATCCACAATGGATTTCCCGCTCCGTCCTCCGGAACAGGTGATGCGGCTCGCCCGCATGGGCAGTTTCTTTGCCACACGCCTGAGCTTCATGCCCAGCCTGCTGCGGCACATGGCAGCAGAGGATTGGCGGATTGAGCGCACCCGCTGGGACATTGATGCCGACGGTTTTGGACGGGCGGTTTTTTGTGCAAAATCTCTAGAATGGACTTACAGCCTCGTCGCGTTTTCCAATGATCTCGACCCCAAGCTGCGCTCCGACCGCGTGATCGCCGAAGCGTGGGACGCGACCTTTGTGCTCTTCGACGGGGAACCATCCGTTGCTGACCTTGACCGCCTCGCGCAAAACGCGCCGCATCAGGAAGCCGGACGCTACCTCCCCAGCGAACTTGTGCTGTCACGGGCGAACAAGAGTGTGCGCTTTTTCTCGCATGTGGTGGAACACCTTGCCAGCGGACGGCAGCCGGACCTTGACTTGCTCGGCAGCGTCGGCTACCTGATGCGCACCACGGCGGTCTACGGCAACGGCAAGTTTGGACTCGCCGACCGCGCCAAGATCGCCCGGCGTCCGGGATTGTCCGGACCTTTCCGAGCGGAACTGCTCACGGTTTATCTGATCCGTGCCTTCACCCATGAACTGGTGGAACACATCGCCCGCTACCGCGCTCCGGAAAGCTTCGTCCTGTTGCATCCGGATAGCAAGCGGCATCTTGGCATCGGCAACGCGACCGGACTCGGCATGGCCCCCTTTCTCGTCAGCCACCCGATTCTGATTCACAACTGGATGCACGCTCGCGAAACCGCGTTGGCGCGAGTACGGGGACAAGTCCAAACTGAACCGGAACGTCTTGAAAACTTCCGGAATTTGCTGAACCGCGCCCGGCAGCATGTCGCAGAGTGGAGCGTTCCGGATGCCCGGCAAAGCGCACGAATCACCGAGTTGCGCCAAGACCTCGACACCCTGCACTCGTGGCTGGAGACCGACGCAGACTGGGGAGCGCAACCCTCTCCGTGGAATTGGCTGTATCATCGGGCGGAATCGAAACTTTCGTTGGAAGCACAGGAGTTGGCGGTGAGTCTGCTGCTGGAAATCCATGGCGATTTGGTGGATGAATTGGCGGAGACCATGAGCACGGAGGACCATGAACGCCTCGACCCTGCAATGTCCGTTCGTGTCCTCAAGCAACTCGTGCAGCAGCACTATGCTTGGGCGCTGGAGATTGACCTCGCCCAATCCGAATCCCAGCAGCACTTCTGGTATGTTTCGGAAGAAAAACTGGAACCGCGTTTTGGAGATCGCTTTCAGGAAGAGGGCGCCGACAAGGAAATGCCCCACGCGCTGGCACAAGATTTTCAGCACCTTTGGCATCTGTTGGAAAACTCTAATCCGGAAGACAGCACTGCCGATTTGCTGCTCCGGCATCCGGAACTACGCCGCACCATCCGCCGCTTGCAGACCGTTTCTCAATACCCCTACGCAGAAATTCAGGACAACCTTGTAGCGGAGGATTGCCTGCCCATTGACCTGCTGCGCTGCAAGCTCTCGTTTTTCGGCGCAGCCAAGTTTGATCCCAAATCGGACCTTTGGACTCGCATCACCCTCTACCAAGGGGCACCACTTCCGGAGGAGTTGCAGCGCAAGCAAAACCTCGACTGGAGCTTCCCCGTGCTGCCGCAGGAAGTCCCATGAAAGTCTCCGGCAACGAAATTGAAATCAGCTTCAGGAAAGCTGCGCTTGGTGCCGAAATCCCTTTGGGGCTGGCGGAGGATTTTGGGCGTATCGGCTACTGGCTGGCAGCACGACGGGTGAATCCACTGCCTGCCGGACTCGCCGCACTGGATGCCTTTGATGCTGAAAATTCAGGGGCAGGTGCTTTGCTTGAAAGCGAACAGGAGTGGAACCTGACTCCCAAAGCAGGGCAGGGGTTATCCGCCTTGTACGCCGGAGCGTCTGCTTGTGATTTGCTTTGTGTCCAATACTCTGCGCTACGGCTACGGCAAGTCGATGCTCCGTTACTCGTTTTGGTAGCGGCGGCTTTGGCGGCGGCAGAGCATGCACTGGTGCTTCAGGTCGAACTGCTTGCCGCAGACGGAACCACGGCGGTGGCGTGTTGTGATTCTGGAATGGTCCGCGCCCAAGCTGCTGTGTTGCAGCGGTTCACTACTGCTGCTGCATTGGATATGCGGCTACAGCGGGCCAGTTCCGAGCATTCCAGCAACAAGCCTGTGGCACTTCCTGCCGCGCCTCCGGACGATATTTTTTCAGAGGGGGCTGATGTGGACGAAGCGGAGTGGAGTCGGGTTCAACAGTACGCCACGCGCATGCTTGTTCCTGCGTCAGAAACTTCCCGTGCTGGGGCCGGAGCCGGAGAACCGGACAGCGCTTGATGGACAGCGGCACTTAGTGGTGCGACACTCGTGAGGCATGCGAGTCCATTTTGCAACTGACCCACTGCCTCAACCTTGCTAAACTTATGCAAAATGACTCACACGCACTGCCGGAGCACTCTCTCGAAAACGGCGTGAATCCTCTGGACTTCCCTACGGGGAACATGGAATCAACTCTTAACCGAAAGAACAACCTATGCGTACCATGAAGGGCATCATTGCCCCAGCAACAACGGCGTTTGACCGTGCAGGAAATCTGGATTTAGCGACCGCCAAGCAGCAATTTCAATGGCTGTTGGACTGTGGCTGCCACGGCATGGCCGTGGGCGGAAGCACGGGAGAGGGCCACACACTGAGTCGGGACGAATTTACACAGTTGGTCGAAGTTGCTGTGAACGAGGTGGGCTCCGCGATTCCGGTGATCGCGGGTATCATCGTCAACAGCACCCAAGAGGCGATTGAGCGCGGCAAGCTCGCCAAGGCAGTGGGTGCGGATGCTTTGCAGGTCACTCCCGTTCATTACCTCTTCCGTCCGGATGACGACTCGATGGTCCTGCACTTCCGGATGCTTGCCGAGCAGACCGAACTGCCTGTGATCATTTACAATGTGGTGCCGTGGACGTACCTTTCTCCGGATTTGCTCTGCCGCATCATGAAGGAAGTTCCGGGTGTGGTGGGTGTCAAGCAGAGCGCAGGCGACATGAAATTGCTCGCAGATTTGCTCCAGCAATGTCAGCCCGAAGACTTGATTTTCTCCGCAGTGGATGCCCTGCTTTACCCTTCCTTTCAGCTTGGGGCGCAAGGGGCGATTGCAGCAGTGCTGGCGGCGTGTCCGAAGCCGTGCGTTGAACTGTGGGATGCGGTGCAGTCCGGAAACCAGCAACGAGCGTTGGAACTGCACGGCCAACTGTTGCGCGTCTGGAACGCCAGCGAACACGACCTGCTGCCGGCTTGCGTCAAGTACGCCCAAACGTTGCAAGGTTGTCCCCCTTCCTATCCGCGTATGCCTATGCCTTACCCCAACGAAGCCAGGCAGACCCAACTCCGTGAAGCTCTCAAGGCGGCGGGGATTCCGTGAACTGATGTGAGTTTTAGATAAGCAAAACAGGGGGTCAAGTCAGAATGGGGAGCCTGATTTTGGTTCTTGGTTTTCGGTTCTCGGTCTCGGAGCCTTTGGGACTTTAGAACTTTGCCTGCCCAACCGCCAAAGCAAGCGACTTGGGAGCATTGGAGAAACTGGTACGGGAATTGAAGGAGAACTGAGAGTACACGGACGAATGCTCACCCACACACGGAGTTGTGAAAATGTCAGGGGACCTCTGCGTTCATATCGATCAGCACCACCGCATCAGCGTCAATGATGTCATTTCGCTGCTCCGGCAACTCAAGCGCCGCGAACACCACCGCGTTGTTGTCACCGAAATCGACCTCGCCGGGACAGAACTCTTCGACGACCTCTTTGGGTTTGATCAGGAGGATCGCGACCACCTGATGCGCTACATCAACGGTGATGCAATCATGGAAATGCTGGACGACGAGGAACTGCTCCCGCCCGAAAGCTTTCAGGACCTCTCGCTCATGGATCAAGGAAAATTCCCCAAGCTTGAGGAACTCGACGACATCGTAGCGCTGCTGGGAGCGGTCAACGAAGACGCTGCCTCCGCAAGTGCCCTCCACTGATCAGAGCTTTGCCAGCCGTTGCAAACGCTGCCGATAAGCGGCAACAGCGGTTTCCGGAAGTTCCAAACCTGCATCCTCGGCCAGTTGCGCGACCCGTCGGTTTGAAGCCCGGGGTTGTTCCCGCAGGATTTCGTAGAGAAACCCTAAGCTTTCGGAATCCAGTTCCCGGTATTCCGGTTCTTGCAATTCCTCCAACGCCTCGCGGGTGAGGCCATAGGCTTCCCGCACCTCCGCCTCCGCCTCTCCAGATTCCAGCAACTGCCGGACCTCCTGCTGCTCTGCAACGCTGAGTTGCTCCAGTGAACGCCCGGCCGTTACTCCTTGCTGCCGACACCAACGGGTCAGCAACAGGATGGTCACACCAATTTCCTCGGCAATCTGTTCAGGTGCGGCACCGCCTGCAATCCTCGAAACGGCAACGGAGCGTTCCGCCTCGCTGGTGCGGCGACTGCGCTGCGGGGTTCCCTGTTTTTCGCGGAAACCGGCGCTTGTGGCGACTTCCCGAACGAGGCTGACCGGAATCCCCAACCGCTCCGCGACCTCTTGTTCGGTGTCCCCGGAATCAAGCTCAACCGCGATGCGGATGCGCCCCAGCCCATCGCTCTCATCTGCGGTTCCCGCTTTGCGTGACATGGCCCTCTTTCTTAATGCTGCTTCCAAAACGATGGTTCACCGCAGAGACGCAGAGCGCGGATTCATATCTTTCTGTGTCTTGATTCGCAAAATCAATCATACCTCGCCCTCCTTGCTTTGGCTCAGATCCTTGAGCAGCGCATCCGCTTGGTTCAGGCGAGAAGCACGATTTTCGTTTGCATACTGCTGAATTCGTTGCAGTAATTCCTCGTTTGACAGACCCCGCAGGGCTTCCGCCAGCGGCTCTTCTCTGGTTCTGGAACGTTCCAGTGCCTCCACGATGATCTGCCCAAGGTGCAGATTATCCCCCTTGGTCAGTATCCGCAGAAGTTTGAACAGTTCATCCAGATGATTTCCGGGGCGTTGCTCGCGCTGGCCGAGGAATTTTGCGGCCTCACCGGAAAGTTTGCTGTGGTTGGTCATGGGAATTATTGCAAGTCTTTGCTAAGAGTGTTGGAATTGGAGGGCGTCTGCAAGTCTGTTTTGCAGCTCACTCTGGCAGATTCACCCTTTGATCCCTTGAACCTTTTGCGAAAAAACACCCGATGATTGATTTGCGCAGCGATACCGTCACTAAGCCCACCCCCGCGATGCGGCAAGTGATGGCTGTAGCCGAGGTGGGCGATGATGTGTATGGCGATGACCCCGCCGTCAACGCACTCGAAGCCCGTACCGCCGAAATTCTCGGCATGGAGGCCGCCGTGTTCATGTCCTCCGGGACCATGACCAACCAAGTCGCAGTACGCACCCATACGGAGCCTGCCGACGAAATCTTCCTCGCAGACAACGCCCACATCTACTGCGACGAGGCAGGAGGTGCTGCGGCACTTTCCGGCGTGAGTTGCACTCCTCTGAGCAATGAACGCGGGGTGTTTAATGTCGCCATACTGGAAAAGGCGATCCGCCCCCGCAACCTCCACTACCCGCAGCCCAAGCTGGTGTGCGTGGAGAACACCAGCAACGTCGGACGAGGGCGCATTTGGCCGCTAGAGACGCTGGCCGAGGTGGCCGACTATGCCCGCTCCAAGGGGCTGAAAATGCACCTCGACGGGGCACGGCTTTGGAACGCTGCCGTGGCCTCCGGAGTTCCGGAGGCAGAAATCGCCCAGCATTTTGATTCGGTGAGCGTGTGCTTCTCAAAGGGGCTGGGCGCTCCGGTGGGGTCCGCGTTGGCAGGCTCGCAGGAGTTCGCGGAACGGGCGCGGCGCTTCCGGAAGCAGTACGGCGGGGGAATGCGGCAGGCGGGGATCATTGCCGCCGGTGCGCTGTACGGCCTTGATCACCAGCGGGACCGACTTGCAGACGATCACCAAAACGCCTGTGCTCTCGCGGAGGGGCTTGCCCGGATTGACGGTGTTTCAATTGACGTGGAGAGCGTGGAAACCAATCTGGTGTACTTTGGACTGGAACGCCTAGACCCCAGTGCCTTGGTGAAGCGACTGAACGAACGGGACGTGCTGCTGTTGTCGGCGGGTCCGGGGATCCTCCGTGCTGTGCCGAACTTGATGGTGGATGCGAAGATGATCCAAACCGCCCTCGGACACATCAAGGAGATTGTCGAGGGCTGAATGCTCAGACTGGTTTCACGGAAGGAGCGGGCTTGGAGGTTGGTCCTGTGCACACCGACTTGACGGTTTCAGCGTACCACTTGCCGCCGCGCTTGGAGGGGTAGCGTTTTGTGTTGAGGAATTTGGCAATGCGGTGGTAGCTCAAGCCTTCGCCACGCTGCTCCCGGATGATATGCGCGAGGCGCTGCTCGCGTTCGTGTGCCACCAAAATCCCCCGCACATAGTGAAATCCGAAAGGGGCGTGTCCGACACGCTCACCCTGGTCGCGCTTGCGTTCGATGAACTCACGGGTGCGGTCGGGAATGCGGCGGTTCTCCCAGCGTCCTACATGCCCCAGTGCCTGCAAAACCGCCCTCCCAGATTTGGTGTTGCTGTCCAAATCGTCTGCCAGCGCCACCAGCCGCACCTTGTGTTCCGCCAATAAGTCCAACAACCCGGCCACCTTGCGGATGTCCCGTCCCAAACGGTCGAGCCTTGGGACGACCAGCACGGAGACCTTTCCGGAAATGATCAGTTGCTTGAGGTGATTGAGTCGCGGCCAGTGGTCACTGCGATCCGAAATCACAATGTCCCGTAGTGTTTGCTTGAAGGGCCAGCCCTGCGATTCTACAAAACTCCGGATCATGCGGGACTGTTGGAGCAGCGAAAATTTTTGGGGGCGGGGGCGGCGACTGTTGATGCGAATGTATCCGTAAACACTCATTTGCTTTCCATTCGATAAGGGTGTTTTTTAGATTTTAGGTGGTTGCCGGACGGTCGAGGACGCGGTATTGAATCGCCTCGGCAACATGAGCGGACTGGATGTTTTCGGAATCGGCGAGATCCGCGATAGTCCGGGAAACTTTGAGGATGCGGTCGTAGGCGCGTGCGCTCAAGCCCATGCGTGTGATGGCGTTTTCCAGCAGGGACCGCGAAGCAGCATCCGGGGTTGCGTACTGCTCCAAAAATTTGCTGGAGATGTGGGCATTTGAGCGGATGGGAGTCTCCCGAAAACGCACCCGCTGCACACCTCTGGCTTGCTCCACTCGTTGACGGACCGTCGCAGTGGATTCGCCGCGGCGGGTGTCCGCGAGTTGCGCGTAGTCCACAGCAGGCACCTGCACATGCAGGTCAATGCGGTCCAAAAGTGGCCCGGAAATGCGGGTGCGGTAGCGTTCGATCTGCTTGGGGGTGCAGTGGCATTCCTTGCGGTATTTGCCTTCACCGACGCTGCTGCCAGCGTAGCCGCACGGGCAGGGGTTCATCGCCGCTAACAGCATAAAATCACAGGGGAACTCCAATGACATCACGGCCCGCGCAATGGTCAGTTTGCGATCCTCGATGGGCTGTCGCAGCAGTTCAAGGATGTTCCGGGAGAACTCCGGGAGTTCGTCGAGGAACAGCACGCCGTTGTGGGCGAGCGAGATTTCTCCGGGCGTGGGCACGGTGCCGCCTCCCACCAAGCCCGCTGAGGAGATCGTGTGGTGCGGCGAGCGAAAGGGCCGCTCCGTGAGCATCGGCGTGTCTGAATGCAGCAGCCCGGTGATGCTGTGGATTTTCGTGCATTCCAGCGCTTCCTCGAAGGAAAGTGTGGGCAACAACGAACCCATGCGGCGGGCGAGCATCGTTTTGCCCGATCCCGGAGGTCCGGCCATCAGCAGATTGTGTCCTCCTGCCGCCGCGATTTCGAGTGCGCGTTTCACTTGCTCCTGTCCCTTGACCTCTTGCAAATCCTCGTAATCCTCTCGATGCGACTGGAACCACTCTTTTGGGTCAAAGCGCCCCTGCTCAATTTCAACGCTGCCCTGAAAATAGCCCACCAATTCCTCCAGCCGTGCAACTGGAACCCTCTGCATGTTCGAGACGATGGCCGCCTCAGCTTCGTTTTCCTTGGGCAACACAAGGCCGCGCAATCCCTTGGCTTTCGCCGCGATGGTCATGGGCAGCACTCCTGTGACGGGCTTGATCTGTCCGTCCAGCGAAAGCTCCCCCACCATCATGTACTCCGCCAGCGTTTCCGCAGGCAGTAGTCCCGCCGCCCCCAGCAAGGCAATTGCGATGGGGAGGTCAAACCCGGAGCCGATCTTGCGCAAGGATGCCGGAGCGAGGTTGACCACGATTTTGCGGATCGGCAAGCTGAAGCCGGAGTTGGCCAACGCCGCGAGGATGCGGTCCCGGCTTTCCCGGATGGTGCCATCGGGCAATCCGACGATGGTGAACTGGCTCAGCCCAAGCGAGAGGTCCACCTCCACGTCAATGCAGTGAGCGTCCACACCGAGGACGGTGGCAGAATGGGTTTTGGCGATCATTGCATTGACAAGAAGATTGACGTAAGCTGACAGAAATCTACGGAAGCTGCCACCTGAGCGCAAGCCAATTCCTAACCCACGGCCAAATGTCTGAGGATTCCTCATCGGTTCAGATCGATCCCGTCAGCGGGGATCACTTTGACGACCTCCTGCTGCTGATTGATCCGGAAAAAAAACGGAGTGCTCTTGAATCCGCATGGGGGCAGCTTCGCCAGCAAATCCACGCCCACACCTCTCGTCCGGAACACCTTGACCTCAACGCTATTTTTTTGGACATCGTGCGGCTGGAGGTGCTGATGTACCCCATCGTGCGGGATTGGAAGCAGCCGCTCTCCAATCAGGAATGGGAGCATCTTGAAAGTCAATCCAAGCTGCTGGAGCAACAGCAGGAGCGGTTCAAGAAACTCTCGCTTCAATTCCGGCGTTCTCGTTCTGATGCGTATCCGGAGGTTGCGGCTCTCTTCAACCGAGCACTAGCGACGACGCAGGAATTGCGGAACACTTGGAGCCGTTTCCGGCGCGAATGGCAGGATTACAAACGCGAGTGGGAAGCGATCAACGCACAACGCCGACAGGTTCGTCAACAGCAGCGCAAGGAGGAGCAGTCCACTGAGTCGGAAATCAAACTTCCGGAATACCCGGTCCTACCTGCGGTGTTCCGGCGTGATCACTGGTTGGTGCAGAGGCTCATCGTGCGAATGCTGGATGTCGAACTGCGGCTCCGAACCCTCCAAAAACCCGAGGACGACGATGGGAAACACCCCGGAGTGAAGTTTCTGGTGGGGGAACTGCGGCGAGTGTTTCAGCACACCCAAGGGTTTGAACTGTTGGACAAGATTAAACTGATCCAACAACGCAATGCACAGCTTATTCAGGAATTGGAACCTGCCTTCGGCGAAGCTATCGTCACCCCGGATTTGCACGATGAAGAACACCCCACCAGCGAGCGAAAACCTACAGCACCCGCTCCAAAAGTTGAGAAACCCGCACAAAAAAACCGCTCCCGGCTTTGGTTGCTTGCGGGCTTGACGGCATTGCTAATGATCGGCGGGGGCTTGTTTTTTCTGCCAACGAACCCTCAACCGCCACAGACGATCAAGCGGCTCAAGTTCAATCCCAAGGGCACGACCCTGACCGCCGATTCTCCAGAAAATTCCAAAATTAAATCGGACGGTTTGGAGGCCATGCTGGCATCATTCAATCTCGATTTCGGAATCAAGGACGCCGATCCCCGGATGTTGCGCTTGAACGATGCAAAAGGCTCCGAGCGGCAAAGTCTCATCAATGAACTGCTGGAAGAATTTGGACAGGAGGCCCGTTTCTTGTTCGCAAATGCAAAAGGCACCGCCCTGTTTTGGATGGGCGAGTTTGAACAATTTGCCAATCCGCAACAAGCCCGTAAGGCATTGGAAAATCTGGAGCGGCGGCTCAAGCGTATCCGTGCGCTTTTCACAGAAGTCGGGGCAAATCCCAAGAACTCACGGGTTGTTCCGGACCTCGTGGATGGCGAGCCGACCTATGCGTTGGAGTCTGTGACCGCCAAGGGGGAACCTGTCCGCATGTACGTTGATGGCGAAGGCGTGCGCCTGCGTTTGAGCAACGGCCAGTTCATGCCGCAGAAACTCTCTCCCCAAGCCACCCGCAAGCGCTTGGCCCAACCCTGATGCGGTCGCAAACCGCAGCATTGCCTAAAACATTGCTTCACCGCAGGGGCGCAGAGGGCACAGAGGCTTGTTTTCATACAATTTTTTATCTGTGCGCTCTGCATCTCTGCGGTGATTTTTCATTTTTTCCGAGACCATCAGCCCTGAAATCTCTATGAAACTCCAGAAATACCACGGACTCGGCAACGACTACCTTGTGCTGGATTCGCGAGATCACCCGAATTTGCCCGCTTCTGAAACCATCCGCAGGATTTGTGACCGTCATCGCGGGGCTGGATCAGACGGAATCCTTTGGGGGGGAAATCCCAATGACCAAGGGCAATTTCCGCTGCGCATCTTCAATCCAGATGGCAGTGAGGCGGAAAAAAGTGGAAACGGATTGCGCATCTTTGCCCGCTTCCTGTGGGACTGTAAAGCCGTCTCAGCTCAGCCGTTCCAGATCGAAACTCCCGGCGGCAGGGTCGAAGCTCAGGTGCAGGAGCAGGGTCGAATGGTGGTTGTTGAAATGGGAAAAGTGTCCTTCGACAGCACCCGGATTCCCGTTGTTGGAGAACCGAGGGAAGTTGTGGATGAGCCGATCACGGTCTTGGGTCAGGAACTGCGTTACACTGCCGCCACCATCGGCAATCCGCATTGCGTGGTGCAACACCCGGCGACTCCGGAGCAGGCGTGCGAGTGGGGAGAGGTGCTGGAAAACGAACCACGGTTTCCCAACCGCACCAACGTCCAGTTCCTCGAAGTGCTGGATCGTAATGCCATCCGCATCCAAATCTGGGAGCGCGGCGCAGGCTACACCCTCGCTTCCGGAAGCAGCAGTTGCGCCGCCGCCAGCGTGGCCCACCGCCTTGGTTGGTGCGACCCTGAAATCGCCGTTCACATGCCCGGAGGACGGATCGACATCACCATCCAAGCGGGCTATGCCATCCGAATGCGGGGGCCAGTGGCACGAGTTGGGGAGATTTCGCTGCATCCGGAGGTGTTCGCAGAAGAGTGAGATGGCTCTGCCCTTCCCTCTTGAATTCTCGAAGCATTTCAAGGACATGGGCAAAGGTTACCAGACCCATATCAATCAAGTCATCAAAGCCTATGTCAAGCATCGCGTTTCATCGGCTTGATCCGTAGTGGTTCTGTTGTAAACAATGGGCTGATTCTGTCATTCCGGGCGGAGCGGAGCGGAGACCCAGAATCCAGAGGACTTTCGGGCGCTTTCCGGATTCCCGTTTTCACGGGAATGACAGGAGCGGGGTGTGTGTGTGTCGGGTACGGCCTGACGCCTTTGCCAAATCTACTCTGAATTGAGGTCCGGGCGTTTGGCAATTCAACCTGCAAAGGCCGGAGAGGCAAATCCGGAGGCTTGGGTGGGGATCCGAAACAACGCTCCGGCGAGCGGGTGTTCCACAAAATCGAGGCGGCGAGCCGCCGTGGTGATGTAGAGTGTACTGAGGTCCGAGCCGCCAAACGCGCAGCTTGTGACCTGCGGCACTGGCAGGGGAATCACACCTAATCGTTCTCCTTGGGGATTAAAGCAGGTGATGCGGCTTCCCCCCCAGTGGGCGAGCCAAACCCGCCCTGCGCAATCCACGGTGAGTCCATCTGGAAAACCTTCCTTTGCTTCAGTCAGTTTGACGAACAGCCGACGATTGGAGAGCATCCCGTCAGCCTGTTTGTCGAAGGCCCAGATGCTACGCGTGAAGGTGTCCACATGGTAGAGGGTGCGGTCGTCCGGACTGAGGGCGGGTCCGTTGGGACAGACATAAGGCCCGTCCCAGCGGGAGTGTGAGAGGTCCGGATCAATGCGGAACAAATGGCCCGTTTGCTCGGTTTCTGGATCGTGTGAACGTCCGGCCCAGATGCGTCCGTCGCGGTCGCACTTCGCGTCGTTGAAGCGGTTCTCCGGATATTCCGGATCGGGCAGCAGGGCGAAGGTGTGCTGCTTGGTTTCCAAATCCAGAAAGTACATTCCGGATTTGCACCCCACCACGAAATCTGCACGGTTGTTCCGGGGTAGAATCCATCCCGTTTTCTCTGGCAGTTCCCAAGTGCGCCGCTCTGCGCTTGCCTCTCCCAGCCGATGCAGTTTTTGTCCGTCGATGTCGAGGAAGTAAAGCGACTGCTCAGATTCAATCCAGAGCGGCCCTTCTCCACAAAGGGCTTGGGCTTCCCAAACGCATTCCAGTTCTCCCACCAAAGCAAACGTCATGGTCTCCTTGCAGAAATCTTGCTCATCGCCCCCGCTCAGGCTAAGCTTGCATTAAGTTATATTCTACCTGCAACGCCCGCGCAAGACAAGCTGACGCTGCACTCACTCGCCCTCAACTGCTGACTCCTTGTGTCTGATCCTGTGCTGATTGGCTTGACCGGAGGGATCGCCTCTGGAAAAAGCACGGTGGCCCAATGGATCGCGGCCACTGGGATTCCTACGATCAACGCGGACGAGTTGGGGCATCGGCTCTTGCGGACAGAGCATCCGGGGTTTGCCGAAGTGGTCGCGGCCTTTGGCAACGGGATTCTGGACGAAGCAGGGGAGATCGACCGCAAGCGTTTGGGAACCCTCGTTTTTTCAGATCCGGAAGCGCTTGAGCGGCTGAACGCGGTTTCTCATCCGTGGATTGGACGGATGGCAAACGAGGCTGCGGAAATCGCCGCCGAAACTCGGCAGGATCGGCTCGTGTTTCTGGAAGCCGCCTTGCTACTGGAAGCCAACTGGGCTGCGCTTTGCACAGAGGTCTGGGTGGTGCAAGCGAGCTTGGCGACTGTGATGGGCCGCTTGACCTCACAACGGGGTTTGACTGCCGAAGATGCCCAGCAACGACTGGACAGCCAGTGGCCTCCGGAACGCCGTCAGCCCTTTGCCGATGTGCTGATTGGGAATGAAAGCACCTTGGATGAAATGAAACACCGAGTCGATCAAGAACTGGCCAAGCTCCTGAACCGCCACAGTCCTGACCGAGATTGAATATGGCCCACCCGCTTTTCCTGATCGTGGACACCCGCAACCCTCGGACCTCGCTGTTCTGGCAGCGGCACGGGCTGCGCATCATGGAGCAGTTGGTTCCGGGAGAGTTTGTCAGCACGGCCCAAGGCGCGGCGCTGGAAACCGTGTACGCCCGCGCCGTCTGGGACGGCTGGCGCAGGATTGTGCTGATTGGCTCCCCCAAGAGCGTTAAAATCGGGTTTCAGGCGTTGATGGGAGTTGCTCCGGAAACTCGCGAGCGGTTGCAGGTGGGCTTCTGGCCTTTGAGTCGTGTAGAGTTCCTGCAATACCTCGTGCAACCGACGCAAGCACTCAGTGCGATCTTACAAGTCTTCCGGGCCGCACACACAATTCCGGTGGATGTCATGCAGGTGCAGTACCTCACTCCGGAAATGAAAACCCATCACGCTTGGAGAGATTTCGTGGTGGACACCGCCCACTCCTCGGCGCTGACCACGACCTATGTGGACGAGCAGGATCGTCAGTACCCCGGACGAATGCGCTTCCGGATCAGCTTGCACGAGGAAGCGCTCAGTTCGCTCACGATGAACCCCAACCGTCTGGTGCGGAATCCAAAATTACAGGTTTACGGCAGAAAACTGCTTTCAGCCCGTGACTTGCTGGGGAGTCTCAAGAAGTTCAGGGGGCAAGACGGGACAGCCGAACGCTTGTTGGAATCCGGAAAGCAGGTGGAAATTCAGGGCAACTGGGCGAATTTGACACTGAACATCGAGGGCGCGCGGCTTCCGGTGCAGTCGGTCCACCTACAGGTGCAGAGCAAGGCATTCAAGCTCATCATTCCCGTGATGCCGATTCGATACAAGGAACCCCTGCGGGAGCGGATGCTGGCGTTTCCACCACGGGAAGTGGTGGCGACTTCAAGGCAACTCAGCCCCAAGTCACTCAGGAAGGACGATTTGTAGGAGGGTCAGGCGGGTTGCGGCGACTGGGCAGCGGCCGTTTCCAAGAGCTTGGGGCGAGTTTCCGGCATGATGCTCTTGACCTCGACCTTGCTGGCGGTCAGACAACCACCCTCGATCACACCACCTTCGTGAATCACGAGGCAACCGGGCAGGTTGGTGAGATCTCCTCGAATGAAGCCTTGCGGAAGCACCTCCATGCGCTCTGAAGCGTAGAGTTCACCCTCGACTTGTCCGTTGATTTTGATGGTCGCCGCACGGATGGTCGCCTTGACTCTGGCGGTGGGGCCGATCAGGACTTCGCTCTCGCAGTTGATGGTGCCCGTCACCTCACCATCGATCCAGATGGGGCGACGACCCCAGATTTTTCCGTCAATCTTCATGCTCCCGCCTATGTAGGTGGGGGCACTCTGTGAGACGGTCTCGTCTCGTTTTTTTCCAAACATCAGCCGTTCTCCTTCGTGGATTCAGGGATTCCTCGTTCCCAACAACGCCTCAACTGGATATTAGCCTATGCATCTTGGTGAAGATGGGCAAGAGAAAATTTGCCTGCTGCTCTATTTCCCGGAGAAAAGGGCTTGTCCTTCAGCCGGAGAGTCAGTAACGTCATCGCATGAATTGTCTCATCTTTCCTCCTGTAAAAAACCAGCTCTGGAGTTATGGCTCAGAACATCACGCCTCGTAAAGAGAATTACCCGCAGTGGTACCTTGACGTCATCGCTGCCGGCCAGCTCGCGGATTACGCACCGGTCAAGGGCTGCATGGTCATCCGCCCCACCGGATTCGCGATTTGGGAGGCGATGCAGGCCCGCTTGGACCGGATGTTCAAGGAAACCGGCCACACGAACGCCTACTTCCCTCTGCTCATCCCTCAGCATTTTTTTGCAAAAGAAGCCGAACACGTCGAGGGCTTCAGTCCGGAATGCGCTGTGGTGACGCATGGGGGGGGCAAACAGTTGGAGGAACCCTTGGTCGTGCGGCCCACTTCGGAAACCATCATTGGTCACATGTACTCGAAGTGGATCAACAGCTACCGCGATCTTCCGGTGCTGATCAACCAGTGGTGCAACGTGATCCGCTGGGAAATGCGGACCCGCTTGTTTTTGCGCACCTCCGAGTTTCTTTGGCAGGAAGGACACACCGCGCATGAAACCTATGAGGAGGCTCAGGAGGAGACGCTGCGGATGCTGGAGATTTACCGGAAGTTTCAGGAAGAGTATCTGGCGATTCCGGTGATCACGGGGCAAAAGTCGGCAGGTGAAAAATTCCCGGGAGCGCTGGCGACCTACTCCATTGAGGCGATGATGCAGGATGGCAAGGCGCTACAAGCTGGAACCTCGCACAACCTCGGACAGAATTTTGCAAAAGCCTTCGACATCACCTACCTCGATCGCAACAACCAGCAGGTTCCGGTCTGGACCACCAGTTGGGGGGTCTCCACCCGCATGATCGGCGGCTTGATCATGACCCACAGCGATGACGACGGACTCGTTTTGCCACCGAAAATCGCTCCGGTGCAGGTCGTGATCATACCGATCATCACTAGCGACGAAAACAAGGCGCAACTTCTGGAGGTTGCCGAAAATCTCCGGAGTGAATTGTCCAGCACGCTCGATCCCCTGCAAATCAAGGTGGATGACCGTGACAACTTGCGTCCGGCAGAAAAATTTTTCCACTGGATTCAGCAAGGCGTGCCGGTCCGGGTGGAAATCGGCCCAAAGGACTTGCAGAAAAACGCAGCAATGGTCGCACGACGAGACCTCCGGGACAAACAATCCGTGCCCTTTGCAGGGGTTGCGGACCATGTGATCCAACTGCTCGACACCATCCAGTCGGACATGCTGGAACGAGCCCGGAACTACCGGGACGAGCAAACCCGGACGGCAAAATCTTACGATGAGTTCAAGCAAATCCTAGCATCCTCTGGGGGCTTTATTTGGGCGCACTGGAACGGCAGTGCCGAGATAGAGGATCAGATCAAAACCGAGACCAAGGCAACGATCCGCTGCATCCCTTTCGCGGACAATCCGGAACCGGGCACTTGCATCGTTTCCGGAGAACCCTCCACGCAGGAAGTCCTCTTTGGCATCGCCTACTAATCCTCTCACAACCCGACCACAGGGGCACGAATGACCGAACATGTGCTTGTTTCCAACGTCAGCGACGCCTCCTTTGCGATTGGCGTGGCTTATGCGCGTTCGCAGTCGATCGACATCTCCGACCTGATCGCTCTCAAATCCTTCGTCAACACCGAGTTCTGCCCACGCTTCTTGCTGGATGACAACACCACCGAAGAAAATCTTGGCTACGGGTTGACGGGCAAGTCGGTGTACATCCTCTCGACCCATTCCCAGCACCACTCGCGCAACGAGTTGGCGATGCGGAACTGCCTGATCGCCTCTGCCGCCAAAGAAAACGGCGCCGAGTTTGTTGCGCTGGTGGAGCCGGACCTGTTTTTCTCCGCGCAAGATCGCGGCCCACGCACCACAAACCATCCTCAGGCTGTGGATTTCAGTTCCCGGGAAAAATTTGTGGGGCAGCCCTGTTCGGCGGAACTTTATGCGAATATGCTCAAAACGGCAGGCGTGGATTTGGTGATGACTGTCCACAACCACAAGCCCGAGGTCATGAGCCGGATTTATGAGGAGACCTTCTCGGACATTCCTAACTCTCGAAACCTGCCGCGCTTCATCAATTTGGACATGGCTCCACTGATCGCCAACTACATCCTGCGTTCCGGACTCGTGCGGCTCTGGAACTACGGCGAGCATGTCGGCTTTGTTGCTCCCGACGAGGGTGCGGCTGAATTCGTCGAGCAGGTCCGCCAGCACACGGGGCTGCACAATTCCGTGGTCGTGACCTTTCGGAAGAAACGTTTGGGGCAGCGTGAGGTGGAACTGGACTTGAACGCAGAGATCGAGCTGCTCAAGAATCGGGATATTTTTGTGCTGGACGACATGGTCCGCACCGGCGGGACGATTGCCGCCAACATCAACGCTCTTGCCGAAAGCGAACACTGCCGACCCGCTAATATTTACTTCTACTGCACCCACACCACCATTTCCCCGGAAGCCCGCGAGAACCTGAACTCGCCCTACCTCAACCAGTTCATCACCACCAACACCATTCCCAGTGTGCTGAACCGAGATGACCAAGGACGTCTGCGCAAAAAAACCGTCGTCCTCAAGATCGAGAAGTGGATTGGCAATGCGATCGTGCAGTGCTTGATTGACGGGAATCTTCCGGAAGACATTTACGATGAAAACTCGGTTGCACAAGCCGATGGCTTCTATGAGGTCGATATTTCTTCCAAGAATCCCCTGCACTCCCCCTCCAACATGCTTCAGTACGAATTGACCATCTGACCCATGAAAAGTGAAATCAACCGTATCCTCATCATCGGCATTGGGGGGGTCGGGTTGCACCTTGCGCGACGGCTGGATCACGAGGGTTATGAGGTGACGGTGCTGGAGGCCAATGCGGAATTGTTGAAGCACGTCGTGGAGACCTCCGAGTTTTCCGTGGTGCATGGCAACGCGATGGACCTCTCAAGTTGGGAGGAAGCGGGAGCCTCTGGAATGGACCTGCTGATCACTGCAACCAACGATGATGCGGTGAACATGCTGGCTTGTGTTGTTGCGGAACGTCTGGGCATCCAGCGGCGTATTGCCCGCTTACGGACGATGGATTTCGACAATTTGAACTCCGAGGAATCCCGCAGTTTTCACATTGACCTCGTGGTGCATCCGGAGGAATTGATCGCCCAGGAGATCCAGCGGCTTGTGCGGCGATCTTCGGGAAACGACATGGTGGACGTCGGCAATGGCAACATGCGGGTTTTAGGACTGCGAGTGACCGAGGACTCCCCGCTGGTGGGCATGACGCCACGCGAGTTATCGAAGCGCTACACTGAAACGTATTTCCGGGTGGTGGCTCTCGCACGAGGCATCACCACCATCATTCCGCAAGCGGATGAAAACATTTTTGCTGCTGATCAGGTTTTCATCATGGCACTGACCCAGAACATGGATCGTCTCATGCAGGAAATCGGAGTGGAGCAGGGTCGGGTGCGGCGCATGGCGATTTTGGGTGGCGGATTGATCGGTCAACGGGCCGCACAATTGCTGGAGGACGAAGTGGAGGTGCGGTTGATCGAACGGGATGCCGCACGTGCAGAAGAACTTGCGGGCCTGATGAAACGTGCCGAGGTGATGCACAGTGATGGCACCAACCTAGATGACCTCATTCAATGCGGCATTCCGGATTTGGATTCTTTTGTTGCCACCACCGGTGACAACGAAACCAACATCATCAGTTGCCTGCTCGCCAAGCACCTCATGAACCGCGAAAACCGTGAAGTGGGAGGGCGTGCCGGTAAAACGATTGCGCTGGTGGACAACGAGGATTATCTCGTTCTCTCCTCGACCATCGGTTTGGACATTGCGCTCAACGCGAAAATCTCCACCGCAAACGAAATTCTGAAGTTTGTCCGCAGAAACGAGCTAGTCTCGGTTGCCCACCTCCATGGGGTGGATGCAGAAGTGGTCGAGTTTCAGGCCGCACCCAACTCTCCCATCACCAAAAAAACGCTCGGCGGGCAAGCCTCTTTCTTTAGGGAATACGGAATCCTCATCGGCGGTGTCGAACACGAAGGTCGCTGGGAGGTCGCGGTGGGCACCACCCGGGTGCTTCCCGAAAGTCGGGTGATCGCCATTTGCTCCTCAAGGCAACTCCGGAATGTACGCCGCTTGTTTTCAATTTAACCGTCACTTGTTGCTCATGCTCGCAGGTTTGGCGGCGTTTGCCTGTACCCCGGCCCCCCGGGCCTACACCTACCCCTCCAAAGTTCAGCAGGAACTCACCAGAGTTTGTCAGCGTGTCACGCTTAGGCATGCCAAGCAGTTCCTAGTGGAGGATGGGAAAATCTATCCGATCCTCCGCTCTGGAGATCGCCTCAGCCACCTTGAGGAAGAATTCACGAATTTGGCCGATCGCGCTTATTTATGCGGCCCGGTACTCGATAGAAACCTTCCTTGTCCGGCTGGACGCAAGTACAAAGGCAATGAATGCCGCTAATGAATAAGGATATAATTAATCTAAAAAATAAAAAACGCATGAAATCGGCAAAAGAATGTTGACACCATAAAGAAAAACCATATACTGATTCTGAAGCCCGGAAGCTAGTTGACAGGGAAGTTGATGGCGTTCACCGGGTACGGAATTCAACCACTCCCCCTAATCTGCAACTTTGAGGCATGGATGCCTACCAAAACAAAATCCAATAATCTAGTTGTCGGCCTAGACATCGGCACGACAAAAATCTGTGCCATCGCGGTCAACGGAGACAGCCGAGAAAACTTAGACATCGTCGGTATAGGAACCACGAAATCCGATGGGCTCCGCAAGGGTGTCGTGGTGAATATTGACCGCACAGTTCGCTCCATCAAGAAAGCGCTTGATGAGTGCGAATTGATGTGTGGCCAGCAGATTGATGCGGTTTATGCCGGGATCGCGGGTCATCACATCCGGGGGCAAAACAGCCGCGGGATGGTGACGGTTTACAACAAGGTGGTTCAGGAAGACGACATCCGCCGGGTGATTGATGCCGCGCAGGTTCTGATTCCCAACGACCGCGAAATCTTGCACATCCTGCCGCAAGAGTTCATCGTCGATGATCAGGATGGTGTGCAGAATCCTCTGGAAATGGCGGCCACGCGCTTGGAAGTCAACGTCCACATCGTCACTGGCTCCGTTACTTCCGCACAAAACATCATCAAGTGCTGTAATCAAGCGGGCTTGGACGTGGAGGACATTGTCCTTGAACCCCTTGCGTCCAGTCAGGCGGTCCTCAGCCCGGATGAGCAGGAGGTCGGGGTGATCCTCCTCGACATCGGCGGAGGCACGACCGACATCACCATCTACTCCGAGGGCAGCATTGTCCACACTGCCGTTCTGGCCCTAGGAGGCAATCACCTCACCCACGACATCGCCATTGGCCTCGGAACCCCCTTGGCCGAAGCCGAGGAAATCAAGCACGAGCACGGTGTCGCCATGACAGAGATGGTGGGTGAGGATGAGATGATCGACGTGCCCAATGTGGGCGGGTGGACTAATCGGAAGATGAAGAAAAAAGTGCTGGCGGAAATCATTGAAGCCCGCTTCACCGAAATCTTTGAACTGATCGCCCAAGAGGTCGAGAAAACCAGCTACCACAACCTGATGGCCTCCGGAATGGTGATCACGGGGGGAACCTGCATCATGCCCGGAGCGGACCGCTTAGCCCATTCGGTCTTGAACTTGCCAGTCCGCGTCGGTTACCCGGAAAAAATCAGGAACCTGCAGGAATTGGTCTATTCTCCCAAATACGCCACCAGCGTTGGCTTGGTCCGCTTTGGAATCAACAGCAACCAGGGTAAATTGAATTTTGTTGGAGACGAAACCAAACTCTTTCACAAAGTGTCCCGTCGCATGAAGGACTGGATGCAGGAATTCTTTTGAGCGCCCAAACTCAGCACCCAGCAACCAAAATTATCCCATGTTAAAGTTCACAGGAGTCCAAACCGTGCGAGATAGTGCCCCCAGCATCAAAGTGGTTGGGGTTGGCGGCGGCGGCGGCAATGTCATCAACCGCATGATTGACCTTAATGTCGAGGGCGTGGAGTACATCGCAGCTAACACGGACTTACAAGATTTGAAGAAATCCCTCGCTTCGACCAAGCTTCAGCTGGGAGCGCACTGCACTCAAGGATTGGGGGCCGGAGCCAAGCCGGAGATCGGCCGCAGTGCTGCGCTGGAGAGCATGGACCATATCCGCGAGGCGGTTTCCGGAGCCGACATGGTGTTTGTGACTGCAGGCATGGGAGGCGGCACCGGCACCGGCGGTGTCCCTGTGGTTGCTCAAGTCGCTAGGGAGGTGCAAGCCCTGACGGTAGGAGTCGTCACCTTGCCGTTCAACTACGAAGGCAAGCGCCGATGCAATGCTGCCATTGCAGGGGTTGAGGAACTCCGGAAGTATGTGGACACGCTCATTGTTATTCCCAACAACAATCTCCTGCAACTGATCAACAAGCATACCTCGATGCTGGAAGCCTTCGGCCTGGCAGACGATGTGTTGCGGCAGGGCATTCAAGGCGTGTCCGACCTGATCACCCGGGATGGCATTGTCAACCTCGACTTTGCCGATGTCCGCACTGTGATGGAGAACAAGGGGAAAGCCGTGATGGGCACAGGAACGGCCTCTGGAGAAAACCGTGCTCTGAAAGCGGCGGAGCAAGCCATCCGGAGCCCTCTCTTGAGCGATCGCTCGGTGGAAGGCGCACGGGGGATTTTGATGAACGTGGTGGGGGATGTGAACATGACCCTTCACGAAGTGACGGAAGCCTCCGACTTCATCCAGCAGCAGGGGCATCCGGATGCCGTGGTCATTTGGGGGGCATCCATTAACGAGGAATTGACCGATCGCATTACGATCACCGTGATTGCCACGGGCTTCGACAATCAGGTGCTTGGAAGCCAAAAAACCGAGCGCTCATTTGCTCTGCCGACCATATCGTCCCCCGCTCCCGAACCTGTGACGCTCATGCCTCCGGTCACTTCCATTGAGTCCGCTCCAAAGTCGACCTTGCCCACACCCATTGAGGCTGCTCCAGAGCCGATTGCGTTGGTTTCGAGCAATGAGCTTGAGACTCCAGCGGCTTTCACTAGACTAGCTTCCACACCTCAGCTAGAAATCGAGGAGGATCCCTCCGGAGAGGAACTGGTTGGGACAAGCAGCACCAGCGAATCCAATAGCATCATTGGCGCACTTTACGATGACGTTGTCGAACCCTTGGTTGTTGAAGGGGATCAGGTCTCACAGGAGCAGGCCAATGACGGCTTGGCGACCGAGGTGGAGGTGGAGGCTGAACCGTCAAGTCCACCGGAAGCAGCCATTGGGGTAGGAAATGAAACCCCGACTAACGAACCTCATGGCGAATCGGTTTCCGTTGAGACCGAGGTTCTGGCTCAAGAGGCCGATGATTTGCAGGTTGCGCCCGATCCGAGCCCGCAGGAAAACCGGGTGGATTTGAGCCCGGGAGAGCGGCTGCTCCAGCAAACGGGTCGTACTGGTGGCCTTTCGGGTGTGCAGACGGAGCCAATGTATCCTACTTGGGCAAAACGCAGCGGACAGCCGGGATTTCATCAGAATCTGGACATCCCCGCCTTCATTCGTAGGCGCAAGGCCGATGCCTGATTGCGTAGCTAGGGGACTTCTGCCCCACCGCTTGCTGCGTGAATGAAAGCGAGGACTGTCACCTCTAACAGGGAAGTGTTCAGGAGTCCAGACAAGCCATTCTGACTCCTGAATTCTGGATTCCCAAGACCCCGCTGTTGCTGCGGGGTAGTTTATTGTATTTTTCTGAAATGTTTTTGACATGTCGATCAAACTGAAACTGACCACCATTCGAGGGTTGACCCTGCTGACAGGCGGGTTGATCGGCTGGGGACTGGTGCAGTTGCTCGACGGTTTCTTGAGGATCACCCTTGACGGGAGACACGATCCTTACTTGAGCATGGGTTTTGGTTTGGGGGCCGGATTTGGACTGGTTGCCAAACTGATGCTGCCCTTGACGACCGGGCATCGCGCCCCGTTCCTGATGAAACAAGGACTTGCAGGGTTACTGCTTGGAGGCGTGCTGGGTCTGTTGGCTTTTGCCCTCTCACAAGCCCTGCTCGGATTTGACCTGCCTGTTGCGACAAGCCGGATTGCTAGTTTTGTGTTGTTGGGGACATCGGTTGGGGTTCTGATCCGGGGTCTGGATTGGAACTCGTCGAAACTGCCCCTGTCTTATCCGCTGTTGGGAACCTTTGGTGGGTTGCTGGGTGGAGTTGTGTTTGAAAGTTTATTATTGATCCAAGCTGATGAGTCGATCCCTGTGGTTGGTACGTTGGCGGTTGGTTTTGCGCTTTTTATCTGCTTAGTGCCTTGGCACGTCACCCGAGCAAGAAGCGCCCTGCGTGTTTTGAATGGAGTCCAGAGTGGCGAGGTGTTTCTGCTTGACCAGAAATCTGCCGTGCTGGGCTATGGGGAAACAAATGACTTTGTCTTGAGAGATCACAGAGAAGTTAGCATTCGTCACGCCCAATTCCTGAATGTTCCAGATAAATGCGAAGTCCAGAACCTCAGTGAAGGTGGCCCCATTCAGGTCAATTTCCGACCCGTCCAAAACCAATCCGTCAAAGCAGGCGACATCATCAGCGTAGGATCAGCTCAATTACAGTTGATTCGAACCTGAGATGAAATTTCCAGTTTGGGGGAGGGACGGCCATGTTCTGTGGCTGACCCTTCTGTTCTTTTGCCTCTTGGCTCCCTCTGCTCTTGCCTCTCCGCTGGAGGTGACGGGATTGGATCTGCGAGAGTCGCATTTTGATGGAACCCACCACCTGTATCTGTCCCTGCCGGACACTGATACAGAGATTTCCCTAAGCAGCCTGCTTCTGAAGGCAGGCGATCAGTGGCAGACTCCGGTGTCGGTTGTCAAGCGTTCTGCCCACTCCCCCCTTGACCTTGTGCTGCTGATCCAACCGGAGTTGCTCAAATTCCCAGAAACGGCCAGCGCCCTGGAATCACAGTTCAAACAGCTCCAAGAACTGGTGGGAGGAGCCAACAAAATCCGGTTGACAAAAGACGGCATCGCATTTTCCACCGACTGGGACCAACTGAGCAACGAGGCTCCTGTAAATTCGGACTCAGCCTCACCTGCCCAAGCAATCTACTCCATTTTAGAGCAAGGCTCAGACACTGCTCGGCGGGTGATTCTCTGGAGATCCGGAGGGCGTGAACAGGATTGGGAGGGTGAACAGTGGTGGTCGTTACAAAATCTCCTCATCCGCAAGCAGACCACGCTGTTCATTTTTTCCACCGCGAAACCCCCTTCCAACGGAAGTCCGGCACTGGCCGTGACCGGAGGTCGCTTCATCCTGAACTCCGGAGCAGGAAACGCGCTCAAGGACACCGCCCTCAAAATACTGGAGGAATACAAAGTCACCTTCAGCGGTCAAGGCTTGGGTTGGATTCCGCAACCACTTGAAATCCTGTTGCTTGACGAAGCCGCAACGAGCCGCACAAGCTGGCAAATTCCGCAACGTCAAATCTGGGCAAGAGCAACAGAAAACTGGCTGGTTTTTGGTGTGGGATGCCTGCTCCTCGGCGGTGTACTGCTGCTGCTCACCGCGAAGTTGAGAACCTCTCGAAGCAACTCTGGAGCCCAGTCGTATTTTGAGTTAATCAGTCCGCAAGTGCGGATCCGAAAACTGGTGATTCCAGAAAAAAACTCGGCAATGTCTTTTCTGGAATCTGTTGCTGTCGCAGAAAAGTTGCGGCTGCCGGGCAACGTTTCGCGGGTTTGGTTGAAGCACGATGGAGAGAATCTGTTGTTGGAGGACAACAACTACAAGAACGCACTGCTCGTCAATCGGCGACGAAGCAAGCGCCGAGTCTTGCAGCACAACGACATTCTGGACATGGGCGAAGTGGTCTTGCGCTTTGTCTCTCCTCGGACGGCGAGGAGTGTTGCCCCCCCCCAAACGTCGTTGTACAACGCAGATTTCAAGTTCTCTGAACCAGAAAAACCACGTGGCCCGCTACGCAAGGACAAGCTGGTTCTCACGATCTCAGGACGCAAAGGTTCGTTTCCACTCACCAAGAACCTCTTCTTCATCGGTGAGTCCGAGATCAACGATTTGGTGATCAAGGGCGAGGACACTTACCCCAAACATGCCAAGATTCAAAAGATTGGCAAACTGTACCAGATTGTCAACTTGGCAAACTCAGATTCGACTCAAGTGAACGGACGCCGCATTTCCCAGAAATTCCTCCGGGATGGCGATGCCTTGCAGTTGGGCAATGTCCAGATGCAAGTCAGCATTGGCGCACTGCCACGGGAAAAATCACCGCAGTCTGCAAAAAAAACGCACCGCGCACAAACCTGAAGGAGAGTGCGTCACCCGGAACCTTCCGGTTCAACAAACACCCCGACCTCATAGTTGAAGAACTGGAATCCCCCATCCTGTCCTGCCAATTCCCCCAACTCATCCGAAATTTTGAGCAGATAAAAGGCGTGTGTTCCAAACTTGAGGGGAAGCGAAAATTCCTTGCGGCGGCGCAGTCGGTACTTCTTCAAAACGGCTCCTTCGGCATTGGCCAGCACAAGCTGAGGCAACAGTTTGGTCGCGCCCAACACACGCCACTTGAGGCGCACCTTCACTCCAGCCCCCGGAGGCGACAGTTTGAAAATGCGCATATTGCTGCGGGAACGGATCAGGTCATGCGTCCATTGCCCTGTCGGCAGCGAGAAAACCACAGCAGTGGTGTCTGTTTGAGGCAGGGAACGGGTGGGCAGAAACTCATCCTCCAAGTCCTTGAGCCACAAATTCATCTCGACCGTGGGTCGAAAAAACTCAACCTCACGGGTGGGAGGTCCGGAAGGCTTGGCGAAATCGATGAGTTGGAAGGACGCCTCGGTGGAAGCCGGAGTTGTGTGGCCCGCTTTCAAGGTTTTGCGGATGCCGTTGTAGAGCTTCGGAAGGGCCACGTCGGTGGTCAACTCGAACGTGGTTGTGTCGGCGGAAAGCGCATAGAGGTTGAGCTTCCGGACATCCACCCCCACAGCGGAAAGGCGTTGAGTGACGGTGCGTTCGTACACAGGGTTGGAGCGTCCGTTGAACATGAGGGTGAGTTGCGCGTTGGAACGAACGGCTGCGCTGAGCTTTTGGTGAAACCTTGGCCACGCCAAAATCAATTTGTCGAGCAGTCGTTCAACTTCATTTGGAAGAAGTTGATGACCTGCGGAAAGTTGTTGTTTCAGCAGCACTCCGCCCTCCGGGTCTAACAAAGTGAGGGAAAAGACTGCTGGCGTCGCTGCGGACTCATCCGAGGGGGCAAGGGTGGTTTTCCTGACAAACTGGAGTTGGTGGATTGGCTCGGTGGTTGGGGTGGTGGATGCTGTTGATTTCACACGGGTGACCACCACCCGAAACGCATTGAGCCGATCGGTGAGTTTCCGGAGCAACGTGCGATGTTCGCTACGCTGGAGGTCCGGGGAGACCCGCAATTCCACGGAGATGGGCCGCGCCCATCTAGATGCCGGATTCAGCCCCAATTTTTCGAGGGCGTTCAGTAACCGCACTCGGTAGAAGTGCTGCTCTAGAGTGATGGAGTACTCTGTGAGCGTTTCGTTGCGAAACTCGTGAATGACCCGTTTTGATTCGACGAATTGCCTGGGACTCCCGAAAAGTTCGCGTTCCAGCAGTGCTTGCGTGAGTTGGTATGCTTCCGCACCAAGCAAGCGCCGAGTGACTTGCTTCAGCGCCTGTCGATCTGCAAGCTGTAGCGCTTTCGCCTTGGCCAGCGCAACGTTCTTGCGCTCTACAGGAACCGTGAGCGACACCACCTCCTGCACTGTGCTTTGTGCAAGCAGGATGGGGGCAAAAGCCAGCCAGCCAGCCAGCAGCCAGCAGCTACGAGTTCTCATGGCACGATGTCCTGCACGAGCCGTTCATAAAGCGCGTTGAGCGCGGGTGCGTCGTCTCCCCGTAGGTTGAAGTAATACTTGATCTTGGGTTCCGTCCCGGAAGGCCGGACGATGATCCGACCATCTTGCTCCAGTTGCAAAAACAAGACATTCGAGGACGGCAAGCCCGGACCAGCCTGTGTTGTGTTGGTTTGCAGGTCAAGGCATGTGTTGTTGGAGAGGTCGGTCAGGGATTTCACCACCAATCCACCCAAACTGCGCGGAGGCTCCTTGCGCAATTTCTGCAATTGCTGCTGAATCCTCGCCCGGCCTTCCGGTCCAGGGAGCGAGATGCTGACGAGTCGGTCAAGCTGCCGTCCGTGTTGTTGCTGTAAATTCTCCAGTTGCTGCAGCGGGCTGGAATTTTTGGCTTTTAGAGTCGCACACAACTCGGCGAAGGCCATTGCCGCCCAGACGCCGTCTTTGTCCCCGCAGTGCAGGCCCATCAGGAAACCGTGACTTTCCTCCATGCCAAAAATGAACTGCTGCCCTTGTGTGGCACATTGCTCGGCGGCATCCCGAATCCACTTGAACCCAGTCAGCACGTCACGGGTTTGCAGGCCATACGCTTGGGCAATACGCTTACCCAGCGGCGAACTGACGAAGCTCGCAACATAAACCCCGTTCTCTGGAAGTGTTCCGGATTGCTGCATGCGGGAGAGCATGAAGTCGAGCAGCAACGCCCCAATCTGGTTGCCGTTCAGCCACACCCACTCGTCTCCATTCCGGACCATCACACCAAGGCGGTCGGCATCGGGGTCGTTCGAGAGAATCAAATCGTGTCCGGAATTGGTGGTTTTTCGGGCAAGCTCAAACGCCTGCTCTTCCTCCGGATTTGGAGTGGTCAGCGTGGGAAATTCGCCATCGGGTTCAATCTGTTCTGTGACCACCTGAACGGCAAAACCCCGGCGTTCCAAAAGTGTTGGAACGCAACGACCTCCGGTGCCGTGGAACGGCGTGTACACGACTCCCAGATTCCGGTTCTCGGCCACACTGCCAAGGGCGAGGGCATCGAGTGTGTCCAAGTAATCGGCATCCGGCTCGTTCCCCAAATCTTGAATCAAGCCTTTGGTTTTTCCCTCCGCATAAGGCAGGCGCTGAATTTCATCGAGGCGTTGAATGCGACTGACCTCGTTGACGATTTCGCCGTCCTCCGGAGGGATCACCTGCCCGCCATTGGAGCCGTAGATTTTGTAACCGTTGTATTCCGCAGGGTTGTGACTGGCGGTGATGACCAGTCCGGCGCGGGCCTTGCGACGCAGCAGCTCAAAAGACACCAAAGGTGTGGGGGCAACTTCCCGGAAAACCCACGTTGGAATCCCGTGTCCGGCAAACACTTCGGCGGCGGCGGCGGCAAACTCTCGTGAAAAGCGACGGGAGTCATAGCCAATCACCACGCCGGAGTGGGAATCCTCCGGATGTGCTTCCAGATGCCGCGCCCAGCCTTCGGTCGTGAGTTGCACGGTGTAGAGGTTCATGCGGTTGGTGCCCACGCCAAGCAGACCGCGTAAGCCCCCGGTTCCAAATGCGAGGGGTTGACCGAAGCAGTCTTCAAGCTCCGAGGCGTTCTCGTTGGCGAGCAGTCGATCGATTTCGGCTTTGGTGTCCTCGTCAACGAGGGAGGATTTCCGCCAAATCTCGGCGGTTTCTTGCGCAGTGGTCATGTGGGTTACTGGTGGTCGGTTACTGGGTGCGGTTAAGGATTACTACTACTGCCTCACACCTAAACGCTTTACGGTTTTCATACCTTTGTGCCTTCCGAAAAATCACGGAGCAAACGGGTGTTGTCGGCGCGGATCATAATTTCCTCTCCGGTGTCTGGGTGCGGAAAGCGGATTTCCGAGGCGTGCAGCAGTTGCCTGCAAACCACGCACCCCAGTGCCGGAAGGCAAGCCTCGCCCTCCTCCAGCCAGCGCAGAAAACCCTCATCCGCAAGCCCGTAAAGCTTGTCGCCGAGAATGGGGGAACCCAAGTACGCTGCGTGAACCCGGATTTGGTGGGTTCGTCCTGTGAGTGGGCGCACCTCCACGAGTTGTGAATCTCCGATTTCGTCAAGGGGCTGAAAATGCGTTTGGGACGGTTTACCCTGTGGAGTGACAGCCTGCTTGATGCGGATGACACTGTCCAACGCCGGACCGATGGGCTGGTCAACCGTGACCGGTTCCGGTAGATGTTTTGACAAAATAGCCTGATAGGTTTTGTGAACCTGGCGGTTGCGAAAATGCTCGGCCACTTTTTGCGCCGCCGCTTTGTGCTTGGCAAACGCCACCACTCCGCTGGTTTCTCGGTCAAGGCGGTGCAGCGTGAGCAGGGTTTCGCGGCCTAGGCGCTGTTTTGCAAGATTGACCAGTGTGTGCTTGAAGTACTTTCCGGAAGGACTCGTCGGCAGGTTCCCGGATTTGTTGAAGGCGATCAGCGCGTCATCCTCGTAAACCACCTCGAAGTTTTCGTCCACCTCCGGTTCCAGAAAATCCGGGCGCAGGTAGGTGATGCGCTGGTGGTTGCGAAGCCGCTGGCTGGGGCGTCCGAGGCGGTTGTCCACCCATAAACGCTGTTGCCGGATGCTCTGTCGCCACTCCGACTCGTCAAGGTACCGGAACCGCCTCAGCAAAAACTGGAGCAGGGTTTCGGAATTCCCCTCCACCTGCATGTACTGAAAACTGAGTTCGGTGTGACCGTCGGTGAGGTGGATGGTCATGCGAACTCATTCGGACTCGTAAAAGTCGCTGCGTTTGTACAGCAAATCCCGCGCTTGCCAAGTGCGCATGGAGAACACACGTCCGTTGATGCGCTCGTGCAGCTTGCGGACGGAATTCTGCAAGGTCGCATTGTCGCCACCGGCCAGCGTGACGCTGAGGCGAAAGGCATGTTCCCCGTCCGGCATTTCCGTTTCCCCAAGCTCAATGAGCAGCTTGCGTTGGTCGGCAAGGCTCGCCTCAATTTTTGTGACCTGGTTCAGGGAATGCTGGGTTTCGGTATTGTCGTCCTCCAGCAATTGCTCAAACGACAGACGCTTGAGGCGATGCAGCACTGTGCTGACCTTGCTCTGCTTGAGTGGCTGTTCGGCCCCTTCCATTTGCCACTTGCTTTTTGCGTCGGCACGATGGAAATGGAGGAGATCCCCGCTGGATTGCGTGATCCGCACGTTCCGGAAGAGGTCTTCCTCAAGATTCAGCAGTTCCGTCTCCAACCATTCGGCTTGGTCTGCGGAGAGCGAGAGCAGTTCTGGCACCAAATAAACTTCGGAAGAGTTCTCAAAACGGATGTACTGCCCCTCTCCCTGCTCACGGCTTTTTCCGGCCAACAGCGCAAGCAACGGGGTGCCGGAGTCGTTCAGCAGCCGCAGTGCCGTGGCATGTTGTTCGGAGTCCCTTTCTGCCAGAGTTTGCGGGGGTGTCAGCACCTGAAAGCGCTCGTGGCGTTCGGGATTGTCGGTCACGCGGTCGCCAACCACGGTGGTGGTTAGGGTGAGCAGCAACTCGGAGATGGCTTCCACCTGTGCCGGATAGCTGCTTTGCTCTTCGATCCAGCCCACTGCGCTGTGAATCAGGACAAGGTCGCCCGCAGCATCAAGAATTTCAATGCGGGTTAGTTGGTTGGTGTCGAGCTTTTTAGCAATCGGGATTCCGGAGCGTTCGGCAGTGATCGTGTCAGATTGGTTGAACGAGAAGAGCAGAAGGCCGCCTAGCGTCAGTGCCGCCGCAGCCAGCAACAGAGGTTTGAACATGGATTATAAGTGAAAGGGAGTGGAGCAAACAAGGGTGAAGCAGCGAAACTCAAGACTTACTTATAGGGGATAACTTAACAATTCTCAAGGTATCTCGTATCCGAGGCTTTGTCGCCTACCAGCCCGGACACGTCGCGGAAGCCTTTCGGCGTGGACACCGCCACCTGGGTGCAAGTAAAGCGGATTGAGCTTGGGTCATGTTGCCTCTCCCCAATAAATTCGGGATAAGCCTTCTTTCAGGTTAGCATTGATCTGGTCAAAGCGCATCCGGATGTGGTCGCTGATTCGGGCCAGCGCGACTTCCTTGTCCCGCTTCCGGATGGCCTGAAGGATTTGCCGATGTTCGTTTTGCGTGGTGGAGCGTCGGTTGTCCATGTCAATCCAGCGCACAAAGCGGATGCGGGCGTAGTGTTCACGCCCGGCGGTGGAAATGTCCGTGGTGATACCAAGGATTGGAATCGAGAATTCGCTGGCCTCCACCAAGCCCGGCAGAATGTGAGTGGCCCCGCCGCCGCTTGGCCCCTCGCACACGCCCACCTTTCCGGTCACACGGGCGTAGGCATCGGCCATGTAGCCCGCCGAACGTTCGTCGCGGGTCAGGATATGCTCCATGCCGTGGTCCAGACCGTGGAGCGCATCATAGAAGGGTAAGGAGGTGTCGCCGCACAACCCGAAAATATGCTTCACGCTATACGCCTGAAGCATCCACACCAGTGCCGAAGCACCAGTGAGTTGTTTGTTGTTGCTGCTCACGTTCTACCCTCTTCCATTTTGGAAAATGTTTGGTCTGCCAATTGGCACAACCAAATAGAATACCAACAGATTACAGAGTCAAGAGAAAAAAGTTGATGGTGGTTCCGTTGAAATTACCACAGCCTCCCAACTTGTTTTTTCGTTCCAAGCACCCAGAATTTCCGGATACAAATGCTTCCCGAACCCTCGCGACGCGCAGTCCGAAATGACAGGAGGGCATTCTGACACAACAGAGCGACCAATACCGATCAACGAACGACAGCACCATGGGCATCACAGACATTCTTGTGATCGGTGGAGGCATCATTGGTGCGTCCGTGGCCTATGGCGTGGCCGAACGAGGGGTACGGGTGGCGTTGCTGGATCAGGGGGGCAGCGCACCCAACGCCTCGCGGGGGAACTTCGGACTGGCGTGGGTGCAGGGCAAGGGGCTGGGGATGCCGCGCTATGCCGAGTGGAGCCTGGAAGCCGCACAGGCGTGGCCCGAATTTGCAACGCACTTGCGGGAGCAAACCGGAATATCGACGGATTATCTGCGACCCGGCAGTTTTGAGGTCTGCTTGGGCGAGAAAGCATGGAAAGCACGGGAAGCGTCAATCGTTCAGATGCGCCGCGAGTCCGCGGCCGGAACCTGCGACTGCGAAATGCTGGACCGTCAGGCCATGCGGGAACGGATTCCCAAGCTGCGTTTGGGTGAGGCCGTTTCTGGAGCCTCGTTCTCTCCGCACGATGGCCACCTGAATTCGCTGGCGCTGCTGACTGCGCTGCTGGCCGCCAACCAGAAAATCGGAGTTGTCCATCATCCGGAACAGCCCGTGAAGTCGGTTTCCTTCCAGAAAGGCAGCTTTGAGGTGCGGACGTCCACGAAACATTTTTCTGCACAAAAAGTGGTGTTGACCTGCGGCTTGGGGATCAAACCTTTGGCGCGGCAGGTCGGGCTGGAGATTCCGATTCGGCCTCAACGTGGACAGATTCTCGTCACCGAACGCACACATCCTCTCTTGGAGCAACCGTTTGTCACCATCCGGCAAACGCAGGAAGGTTCCTTCCTGTTCGGGGCATCCCACGAGGAGGTCGGCTTTGACACCGGAACCACGCTGGAGGAGATGCGTCGTTTGGCGGGCCACGCCGTTCAAGTGTTCCCGGAACTCGCAAGACTGCAACTGGTGCGCTGCTGGGGGGCACTGCGCATCCTCACTCCAGATACCAAGCCCGTCTATGTCGAGTCCGAGTCGTGTCCGGGAGCCTTCGTGGTCACGTCCCACAGCGGTATCACTCTCGCCCCGCTCCATGCGCAGCGGCTTTCGGAATGGATTGTGGAGGGCGTTGCCCCGGACGGTTTCGAGCAGTTCCATCCCCGGAGGTTTGATGCTTAAACGACGCTGGCCCCCGCAGGGCAAGGCGGTGACGCTCTGGTTCGAGGAGCAGCCAATTCTGGCGCATGAAGGCGAAAGCGTGGCAGCGGCGCTGCTGGCCGCAGGTGTGGATTACTTGCGCAGTGCTCCGGTCAGCGGGACGGCCCGCGCGCCCTACTGCTGGATGGGTGTGTGCTTCGAGTGCCTGCTGGAAATTGACGGGCAACCCAACCAGCAAAGTTGCCTGATCGCCGTCCAAGACGAAATGCGCATCCACCGCCAGCCGTCGAGCATGGGGGAACCATCATGAGCAAAACTTATGATTTGGTGGTCATCGGTGCGGGGCCAGCAGGACTGGCCGGAGCGATGGAAACCGCTGAGCACGGACTCTCAGTGCTGCTGCTGGATGAGCAACCTGAGGCCGGTGGGCAGATTTACCGCTCGATCCGCACCACCCAACGCCTACGCCCGCAAGCCTACGCCCTGCTCGGCCCTGATTATCAGCACGGGCAAACGCTCGAAAGTGCCTTCCAGCAGTCCGGAGTGGCCCACCTTTCCGGGGCTTCGGTGTGGCAAGTGGAGCCGGATCGAACGGTGCATTTCCTGCGGGACGGGGAGGTCCATGAAGTCAAGGCCAAGCGACTGCTGGTGGCGACCGGGGCGCTGGAGCGTCCCGTGCCGATTCCCGGCTGGACGCTGCCCGGAGTGATGGGCGCGGCGGCGGCGGATGTGCTGCTCAAATCCTCCGGGGTCGTGCCTTCCGGACGCGTGGTGCTTGCAGGAAGCGGCCCTTTGCTGTGGCTGACCGCCTCCCGGCTTGCGGCGGCGGACGTTGAAATTCTGGCGGTGCTGGAAACCACAACCTTCATCGCTTACCTCCGAGCCTTGCCGCACCTCCCGCGAGCCTTGCAGGCCAGCGAGTATTTGCTCAAAGGACTGCGCCTCAAGTGGCAGGTGCGACAAGCCGGGATTCCTGTGCATTCCGGGATTTGTGGCCTCCGTGCCGAGGGCACAAGTAAGCTCGAAGCCGTGTGCTTCACCCAGCGCGGGCAGCCCCAAATGCTAACAGCGGAAACGCTACTGCTCCACGAAGGCGTGGTTCCGAATACACAACTCACCCGGCAACTCGGTTGCGAGCATCGCTGGTACGAATTGCAACGTTACTGGCATCCTCTGCTCGACGAATGGGGCAACACCAGCGTGGAGGGTGTGGCGGTGGCTGGCGATGGAAGTCTTGTTGCCGGAGCCTTGACCGCCGAAGCCTCCGGACACCTCGCCGCGCTGGAAACGGCCTACCAGTTAGGATCTATTTCCCGCGCACAGCGCGATGCGACTGCTCATTCCTTCCGCAAGGAAATTCGGCATCATCAAGCCGTGCGGCCCTTCTTGGAACACCTCTATCCGCCCAGCCCGGAGACCCTGAATCCCCCGGACGATTCGACCTTGGTGTGCCGTTGCGAGGAAGTCACGGCGGGGCAGATTCGGCAAGCGGTGTCGTGGGGTGCGGTGGACCTCAGCCAAATGAAAGCCTTCACGCGTTGCGGAATGGGGCCATGCCAAGGTCGAATGTGCGGGTTGACGGTCGCGGAGATCGTCGCCAAGGCTCAAGGAAAATCTCCCCACGAGGTGGGTTGTTACCGGGGGCGTCCGCCCCTCAAACCCATCACCTTGGGACAGTTGGCTGGACTGGGCGGCGCTCAAGATTGACGGTCGAGGGCGAGGTAGTCGGTCAGTTCGGCGAGTTGCTTACGGGCGGGAACGTCCGGGAGGGTTTCTAGGGTACAGCGGGCGGTTTCGGCATGTTCTCGGCAGATTTGCCGCACCGCATCCAGTGCCCCGGAATCCTCTGCTTTTTCGATGCACCACGCGATGTCTTCCGGACGAGTCTGCTCCGGTTCGGCGAGCAGGGTGTTGCGGACGCGCTCCGTGTCTGACGAGGAAAGCCGTTCCAACATTTCGATGACGATGAGAGTGCGCTTGCCCTCCGCAAAATCCCCGCCGCGTTCCTTGCCATAGCAGCCTGCCCCGGCGCTGGGCGACTGATGTTCGCTGTCCGCTGTGAGGTTGAGCAGGTCGTCCCGAATCTGAAAGCCCATCCCCAACGCCTCCCCGAAACTCCCGATCACTTCCAATTCCGATGCGGACGCTCCCGCGATCAAGGCACCGCACTGGCACGGCCCGCGTCCGGAATACCACCCCGTCTTGCGCACGATCATTGCGTGGTACTCCTCGCGGGTCGGAAAGCGATTTTGCGCGACCCAACCGATGTCGAGCGCCTGCCCCTCGAAGGTGCGGTCCATCACAGCGGAGAGGTGCCGATGCACTCGCAGGGCGAGTTTTGGTCCAAGGGTTTCGTGATTATCAAGCAGGGTCACGTGGACGAGGCCGTGCATCGCGTCCCCCGCGTTGAGCGCAAGCGGAATTCCGTGGATGCGGTGCAGTGCGGGTTGCCCCCGTCGAGTGTGCGAGCTGTCCTCGATGTCATCGTGGACGAGCGCGAACTGGTGGAACAATTCCAGCGCAACCGCCGCAGTCAATCCGTCTTCTGGATTTCCGTCGAAGAGTTCGCAGCCGAGCAGCAGCAGTGCCGGACGAAAGCCCTTCCCGCCCCGTGAGGGGTAGTCCCGCATTAGTGGATAGAGGTAGTCCGTGTCGGAAGTTTGCGGGATGCGGCGCAGCACTGCGGCGGTGACGGTTTGCCCGACAAGTCTCAGGTATTCCGTGACTCCAGAAGTTGCGGAAGCGCGAGGTAAAGCGATGGTCATGAACCGAGGCGTTGAAGCTGTGGAATCCGGAAGGTTTCCTGAATGCGTCGGTTGGCAGATTCGAGAGCGCGGGCAGGTAGGATGAGTCGCCGACGGTCGGCTCCGGGGCGTAACCGGATGACGTGATACTTGCCCTGTGGTTGCTGAAATGCTTTATGAACGGCCTCCAGTCCGGAAACGTCGAGGCCGTTGATTTGCTCAACCACCTCATGCGAAAGGTCTTGATAGCCAAGATTGATCGCATCCGGAAGCACATGCGTGAGCAGCACAACGCGCTGGGAGGGGGTTTCCAAAGCGGCGTGTTCGAGTGCCTTGTAGAGTCGCAGGCGCAGGGGTGCCCGTTTGCTCCATTCGCTCCCCCACGAGCGCAGGTAGTTGAGGGAAAGTTCCTGAAAAAGCAGCCCGCCTTGGACGAGGTAATGCGGCGCGGCACCAGCAGGTTCGCTTGGCACCAACGCCTGATTTGGCTCAAAGGGCCGGACGGTTGCGGTGACAGTTTGCTCACGCCCGTTTCGCCAGATGCGAAGCTCAATCGCAGTGCCCAGCGTCAGTTCCTCCAGAAAGAGGGTATCGAAGAGGACGGAACCCCAAACCGGATGTTTGATCTGTCCGTCGGCGTTGAGTGTCCATGCTCCAAGCTGCGTGAGCAAATCACCCGGACGCAGCACCTGCGACCCCGTGCCAAACGGCAAAATTCGGGTGATCCAGATGCCCACTGTAGCAGCGGGAATCCCCGCGTGGTTGGTCACACTGGGTTGGGGGACGCGAGTCCACAAAAAACCCCGGTGCGTGAGGGCCGAGTTGGGATTGCTGGGTGGATGCTCCAGAAACTGCTGCAGGTGCGTGGCATGAAGAACGCTCCACGTTTCATCAGTCTGCTTCAAGGCGAGACCGATCACACGACCCTCTTGCAAGACGGGCGCACCGGCAGGACCAGAATCCTTCACGTCCTGAACTTGCAGCACCGGAATCCACGTTTCGGTGCGCAGGCGATAGCCCACCTTCAATTCATCCAGCATCCCCGCCTGCTGCTCCCACCGGTCCGGAGCCTTGGCAGTGGCTACCTGCACTTCTCCCTTCTGAGCCTTGCCCCAACCCGGAAACTCGAGTCCGGACCAGAAGGCGTTGTCCTCAACCTCCAGCAGCGCAAGGTTGAGGGCATCGTCGGTGCGTAGTACGGTGGCTTTGGACGGGTAGCGATCTCCCGGACGATAGACCTCGACCAATGTGTGTTCGGCAACGAGTTCTGCGGTGGTCAGCAACCGCTGATTCGGTGTGACCAGTGCGAGTCCGGTTTGCCGACGAACGGGCTTGCGGTTCCACGGCATCTGCCAGTCGTAGGGCTGTTGATACACGCGCAGGAAGACGGCGTGCTGCACCTCGGTGGCGGAAACCGTTGTTGCCGCGAAACCCATCAGTAGAAGTCCAGAAATCAAAAAGATGGAAGCAAGCGGTCGCTTCCGAAAAGTGTTCATAAGCCAGTTTTCCGATGTAGCCGCTTGGTTTCGGTGATGCCATAGGTCCGGAGAATTGCATCGTGTTCTGATGCAATCTCGTGTCGGTTCAGTATTACGGGCACTGGATTCCAGTGGCTGGTGAAGACGAGATGTTCGGTTTCGGATGGAAGCGAACGCAGCAGCGAGTCGAGGTGAGCCAGCGACTGCACGGGGGTGTTGTTGAATTGATCGAGGACGAAGTTGCGTAACTCCGTGTAGCCGGAATTGCTCGAAGCAGGCAGCACCCGAGCCAGCACGACCCGCTGCTTGCGGCGCGTGTTGGGCTGCTCGATTTCTCGGTACCAGTGTTCGTAGGCAAGCACGGGATGCAACTGCTCCTGCGCTTGCAGGTAGTTGCGGGTGAGCGCAACAAAGACCAGTCCACCGTGAATCAGGTACTCCGGAAGTCGGTCATAGCTGTTGCGCACCTCGTGTCCAAACGGCGGGGGCTTGAGTGTGAGGGCAACGGTTTGGCGCTGGTGGTCACGCCAAATCACAAAGCTCAGTGTCTCTCCCACCTGCCGACCTTCGGCGACAATGTAGAAATCAACGAGCAGCGCTTGATGATGCACCATACCCGCGAGGTCGATGGGCAAGCCCTCGATTTCCAGCAAAACATCGTCTGCCTGCAAGACGCCCGCTGCCGAAGAGCGTGAGAGGATGCGGTCCACATGGACGCCGCCCGCTCCTTCCGGGAGACCAAGGAAGGCTCGCTCGTTGCGGTTGAGCAGGGTGCTAGTTTGGATGCCGATTTCTGGAACACCGTCGTAGGAGCCGTCCTCAAGGTCGCGCAAAAACCGTTGGATGAGCGGCACCGGAATGAAGTAACCGACATCGTTGAGCTTGAGGTTGGACTGAAACGCGACCCCGACGACCTTACCCTCTTGGACCACCGGGCCTCCGCTGTTGCCGGGATTGATCGCGGTGTCTGTCTGAATGAGCAGGTGTGAGTCCACTCCCGGATGGACATAGGTGCCGAATTCGATACGCGACACCACCCCTGCGGTGTGCGACAATTCCTCTCCGCCGAGCGGATACCCGTAGGCTTGAACACGACTCTGAAGCACTGGGAGTCCTCCGAAGGGCAGCGGTGTCAATCCTTCGTAAAACGAGGGATCTTCCACCTGAAGCAGTGCGAGGTCGGAGTCATGAGCAACTGCCATGACTTTAGCGATGAAGGGTTCGGGAACTGAAGGTTTGTGAACCAACAACATCCGGGAATCACTGACCACATGCGCACTGGTGAGGATTAACCCCGGTTCCACAAGGAAGCCTGTGCCTGTGCTAGGCTGCGGAGGCTTCATGCGCCATGGGGCGTTCCAGTTCGGACTCTGCTGGTAGTTCGTGAGGCGCACCACGGCCTGTTCCACCGTCTGCCGCTCGCGAGGTGCGGCGTGGAGTGGCGAGGCGGCAATGATGAAAAGGCTAAGCAGAAGGGCTAGGCGCATTGGGAAACGCTCAAATCTTCTCATGCTGCGCCTCCAACTGCTGCGTTGAGGTGATGCAGGTGCCGAGGTCTTTCAGGATTCCATTGTTGATGTTGTAAATCCATCCGTTCACAGATAGTTCAACTCCGGCCTTCCAAGTGTTTTGCACAATTGTGGTGTTGCAGACGTTCTTAACCTGCTCGTTCACGTTGAGTTCGCAGAGCAGGTCGGACTTCTGCTCTTGATCGAGTCCGGCGAGTTTGGTGGTGTTGAACCGGATCACGTCTTTGATGTGCCGGAGCCAGTTGTCGATCAGACCGTGATCCTGATTCTCCATTGCGGCCTTGATGCCCCCGCACCCATAGTGTCCGCAGACGATGATGTGCTTCACCTTCAGAATCTCGACAGCATACTGGATGACCGACAGGCAGTTCAGGTCGGTGTGGACCACCAGATTGGCAATATTGCGGTGAACAAAAACTTGCCCTGGAGGCAGGCTGACGATCTGATTCGCGGGAACTCGGCTGTCGGAACAGCCAATCCAGAGGTATTCCGGTGCTTGCTGCTGGGACAGCATGGAAAAAAATCCGGGATCCTCCTCCTTGACCGCAGCGGCCCACGCTCGGTTCCTCTCAAACAAGTACTCTAGGGTTTTCACGTTTAGTCACCCTTTGGCAAGCAGGGTTTGCCGAGGCACGGCTTTAATTGTTGTCGGTTTCGTAAGCCAGCTTCAGGGAAGCAGCAGCGGTACGCAAGCGTTTGTCTTGGGTCTAGAGGCGAGTTGGCGAGGTTAATGCTGTAGCGGCCATCAGATGTGCGTCAATGTGCCCGATTCCCCGACCCATCAACTGGTGTTGCTCAATGCAGTACAAGACTTCGGCATCGGTAGCAGAGGAAACCTAGGGTAAATCCTGAAGCATGGACAACACTTCGATTCGGTTCTTGAGATTTCCACATGCCAGTTCACCAATTACAAAGGGATGGATCACAACCTCATTGCGATTGAGCAATGACACCAGGTTTGGATGGCCAACTCGAAGGTGATCAATCCAGACGGACGTGTCAACTAGAACCATGTTGATCAGGATTGCCGACGAGGGGTTGTTTGTAATTGAGGCTCGCTCCCCCCAAACGTGCCAGTCTGCGGGCACTCTCCCGTTCAATCAGGGCACGCAGCTCCTCTCGGACAAGGGCTGTTTTCCGCCATTCCTGTGATTTGTTAGGCCTGAGTCAGCAGCTCATCATCAATGTTTAAGGTAGTTCTCATGTAGGTATTGTTTGCAAAGGTCACACTATAGTAAAATCCATTAAAAATCGAACACTATGACCTAGCGATAAAATCTAATAAATATTATTTAAAATCAATGAATTGGATGTTTGTATCCCAGTCCAAATGTGTCCTAGAACCAGTAGCTTTAACTATAAACATACATCAAATGATGATAATCTATATGCGGTTCATTGGCAAGCCCGTGGAATGTTTAGGGCAAGGTCGCCAAGATCACGGAGCCGAGCAGGAGGCGGTAGAGGACGAAGACCAAGGTACCATGTGTGCGCAGGAAGCGTAACAGGAATTCGATGGCAACCCAGCCGCACACAAAGGCGCTGCCGATGCCGAGCAACAAGGGGAGCGTGCCGTGGTTTCCAAATCCGGAGTGCGAGAGTTCCCACAGCTCAAAGAGGCCGCTGCCGAGAATCGCCGGGAGTCCGAGCAGGAAGGAGAAGCGGGCAGCCTCGGCGCGGTCGAGTCCGACCAGCAAGCCGCCCATGATTGTGGAACCGGAACGCGAGCAGCCCGGAATCAGCGCGAGGGCTTGGCAGAGGCCGATCACTTGAACCGACCAGAAACCGAGCGTGTCGAGATTGCCGCGACGACGGGAGTAGCGTTCGGCCAGCCAGAGCAGGATGGCGAGTCCGATCAAGGCCACGCCGATCACCCAAAGTTGCCGGGCTTCGGTCTTGATCCAATCCTTGAAACCGAGGCCGAGGATCACGACCGGAAGCGTGCCGACTGCGATGCTCCACGCGAGTCGAGAATCCTGCGTCTCAAACAGCTTACGGGCGGCAAGGCTCCGGAACGCCGCGAGTGTGAGACGGACGACATCCTCCCGGAAGTAAAGTAGCACCGAAAGCAGAGTCCCCAGTTGAATGACGGCGGAGAATTCGGCGCCGGGGTCGCTCCAACCCAGCCAGTGCGGCACGATCCGCAGGTGGGCGGTGCTGCTGATCGGCAGGAATTCCGTGAAGCCCTGCACGATACCCAACACCAAGGCTTCAAAGACACTCACGCCTCGTTCTCCTCCGCTTCCGAATCTGCATTATCTGCATTATCTGCATTATCTGCATTATCTGCATTATCTTCGGGGGCCATTCGGGGTTCCGGCTCCGGGCGGTAGGGATTCTGAAGCTGGATCAGGTGCTCCCAGCGTCCGGCCTCACCGTACAACTCGATCAACTCTTCGTCACGCAGCGGGTACTTCAGCGAAACCGCACTGCCGACCTCCCAGCCCACGCTGGGGGCGTACTGCCGCACGAACTCGATGCCGTTGATACGCTCGTCGTGATCGAGCCAGTCACCCAGCACAAGGTAGCAGTGGCCGTACTGGACCATGGTGCGGCGCAGCGCCAGCATGGACTCCCGGAACGCCTGCTTCCACTGCTTGGGCGTGAAGTTGCGCTTTGCGCCCAACTCTCCTTGTCTCATCTCCGAGATTGGCATTTGCAGCCACTTCATGCGTAGCAGGTGATGCTCAAAGTAGTCGTAAGTCCCCGGGTATGGTGGACTGGTGATGATGCAGTGGACCGAACCTGCTGCCACCGAGGGGAGCGTTCGTGCGTCCTCGTTGAGCAATGTGGGTTGTGGAACTTTGGCGAGCTTGAACTCCATGCGCATCTGCTGGTCAAGCAACTCCTGCGTCTTTGCGGTCATCCAGCGTGCCACCGCGCCACGAGGATACTTTGGCGTGACACGCTCCAGCGAAGTGTCTGCCTTGAAGGTGGAGAACTTGACGATGAGGCTGGAGAACACCGCCCGCAGAGTGTCACGCTCCGAAGTGGAGGGCAGTTGATCAATCGCGTCAATCCAGTGCAACATCTCCACAAAGAGGTGCGGCGGGTGCTGGAGTTTGAGCCAATCAATGTACGGTCGGCGGATTGGGCCTTCCTCCCGGCCACGTGTCTCTGCACGCTCCCGGACGGCCTCCAGCGCCCCCCAAACGCGCTCGGCGTTGGATTCGCTGAGCCAGCGGCAGCGTTCCTGCGCCACAAGTTGAGCAACCGGATTGAGGTCGTTGCCGATCACGCGGTGCCCCCGCAACAGTCCTTCCAGCAACACGGTGCCTCCGCCCATGAACGGGTCCATCACTACCGGATGTGACCGCGATGAGATGGAGCGCAGCAGGGTGCGGGGCAGGTTGGGATGAAAGCGTCCGGGGTAGGTGTGGAAACCGTGGGTCCAGTCGCGGATCGCCTTTTCGGGCTTCGGGGTTTTCAGCGCGGTCATCAGCCACTCGGCATCCTTACCACGCAATCGCTCCTTGATGCTCTGCTGCGAGGCCGCCCGACGCTTGCCCTTCCTTTCCGGGGGCATAGATTTGCCCGGACGGTGCCATTCCTTGGGCAGTGGAGCGCGAGAGATTTTTGAGGTGCGCGGCCTGTCCTCGCGGCGGGGGCGTTCCTCCCGGAACCGACGCTCCGGTCTTTCCGAATCCACGGGCCCATCCTCGAGAAAACGGCGACGCTGCGGGGGGCGTTCTTGGTGAGAATCCCCGTCACGTTCAAACCTGCGCCCTGTCCGGTCGCCTTCGTCCCGGCGGCCTCGCTCAAAACGACGCTCTCGTTGATCGTTTCCATCGCGGCCACGCTGACGGTCAAACCGATCTCGGTTTGGGCGCTCTCGCCGCTGGTGCTGCGGGGCTTCCTCTTCAGGTGGCGGTTCCGGAGGGCGTTTGCGCACACGGAGCGGCCTCTCATGAGAGACCGGGAAATCTGCTGGATTTGGTTTTTCAAAGTCGTCGGAATTCATCCGGAGTTGACGGTTGGGGTGGTAGGTTCGGAGGATTGAAAGCTGGCAACGACCGTGGTCCCGATGATGAAGATGCCACCCAGCACGGTCTGGAGAGGTGGGATTTCACTGAGCAGCAGCATGGCAAAGAGGATTGCGTACACGGACTCCATGCCTGCGAGAATGAGGCTGGCGAGTTGCGCCCGCACCCGCTGGAGTCCGTGAAGGAACAGAGCGTAGCCTCCCGCCGTGCAAATCAGACCAAGGGCCAGCAAGAGGCTCCAGTCGCGCCCGTCCAAGTGCCAGTTCAACCCTGCGGAAAACGGCAGCAGAGCCAGCGCGGCGAATCCGTTTTGGGTGCAGCTGATCAGGAGCGGGGAATGCGTTTGCACATGCAGCCGATTGAGGATCGTCAGCACGGCCAAGGTGAATCCGGAAACCAGCCCCCAACCCACGCCGAGCAGCACATCGGGGGCGTCCGGATTTGCAGAATTGCCGGATTCCGAAGTGGCGATCAGTGCAATTCCGACCATCACCGCCAGTGCAAAACCGAGGTGAATGGGCCGTAGCCGTTCCCGGAACACCCACGGCTCGATCAGCGTTGTGAAGAGCGGATAGCTCGAAAAGGAAAGCAGGCCAATGGCCACCGTCGAAACCTGAATCGCGTGAAAAAATGTCACCCAGTGGGCAGCAAGAATCCCGCCCGTCACCGCCAGCCAAAACCACTGGCATCCGGAAAGCCGCGGACGTTTGCGCTGAAGGCTCAGCACGACCGCAAGTGCCAGTGCGGCAATCGTTGAGCGGCCTTGTGTGATCAGCACGGGCGAATGCTCCAGAAATTTTCCGAACAGTCCCGCCATACCAACGGCGAGGGTTGCTGCGTGGATGCTGGCCACCCCACCCAAGGAGTTGCTTGAGTTCATGTCTTTCGGACTCGTCAGATTTGTGCAGGCTCAAGAGACCGCCTGTACTGGTTGGGGCGGATTTGAAACCCGCCCGTCTTGCTGATGTGCCTTGAGGTAAATCCGCAGAATGGTGATGGCGGCAGGAGTGATGCCGTCCATGCGGCTCGCCTGTCCGAGTGTGGCGGGCCGGATATTTTCCAGCTTCTCGATCACTTCCCGTGACAATCCAGAAATCCCTTTGGGCGAGAAATCCTCCGGAATCGCAAGACGGTCCAATTCACGGTGGTGCTTGAGTTCCTGCGTCTGCCGAACGAGGTAGCCCGCATACTTGATGCTGATTTCGACCTGTTGCGTGGCCTCTGGAGCATACAACTCCCACGCCACACGCTGGCCAAGCATTTGGGTGGTCCGGAGCCGAGCCAGTGTGAGCTTGGGGCGTTTGAGCAGTTCGGCGGCGGAAACTGGATGCTTGAGTGGTGGTTCCCCCAGTGACTCCAACTCAGCTTGGGTTTCTGCATTGGGAACCAGTTTTTCTGACTGAAGCACCCCGGAAAGCGCATGGACCTGCCGCCGTTTTTCCTGAAACTTTTGCCAGCAGTCATCCGTAAGCAGCCCCAGCGTTTTGCCGTGTTCGCAAAGCCGCAGGTCCGCGTTGTCCTCCCGGAGGTGCAGGCGGTGTTCGGCACGGGAGGTGAACATGCGGTAGGGTTCACTCACACCCTTGGTGACAAGGTCGTCCACCAAAACGCCGAGGTAGGCTTCGTCGCGCCGCAGGAGGAACGGCTCACGCTTTTGCACCTGCAAGGCGGCGTTGATTCCGGCAATCAAACCCTGTGCGGCAGCTTCCTCGTAGCCGGTGGTGCCGTTGATCTGCCCGGCGAGAAAGAGTCCCGGAACCGACTTCAGTTCCAGCGTCACCCGCAGTTGGATCGGGTCCACATAGTCGTACTCAATCGCATAGCCCGGTTTGAGGATTTCCACCTGCTCCAGCCCCTCGATGGTGCGGAGGAATTCCAACTGCACCTCGGTGGGCAAGCTGGTGGAAAGTCCATTCGGGTAAATCATGAAGTTGTCGTCCGCGAGTCCGGTCGGCTCCAGAAACACCTGATGCCGCTGCTTGTCGGCGAACTTGACGATCTTGTCCTCAATGGACGGGCAGTAGCGCGGGCCGATTCCGGAGATGCGCCCGCCGTAGAGCGCCGAACGTCCGAGGTTGTCCTGAATGACGCGGTGGGTGCGCGAATTCGTGTGGGCAATGTGGCAGCAGACCTGCGGTTGGAGGATTTCCGTGTCCCAGAACGAAAAACGCCGGGGCGGCTCGTCTCCGGACTGCACCTCGAGTCGGCTCCAGTCGATGGTGCGTTTGTCAATGCGGGCGGGAGTTCCGGTTTTCATGCGTCCAAGCGCAAGGTCATGTCCTGCGAGCGCAAGCGAAAGCTGTTGCGCTGGAGGCTCGCCCACCCGTCCGGCTGCCTCGCGCTGCTCACCCCGGTGGATGAGGCCGTTGAGGAAGGTTCCGGTGGTGACGATCACCGTTTCGCTGAGGAATTCGTCAGTTTGGGTACGGATGCCCGCGCTGCGCTGGTTCCGGAACAACAACTCTTCCACCAAACCCTCGGCAATTTCAAGATTGGGTTGGCCTTCCAGCACCTTGCGCAACTCCGCCTTGTACGCATACATCTCGGACTGGCAGCGCGAGCCGCGAGTCGCCGGTCCCCGCGAGGCGTTGAGGACGCGGAACTGGATTCCGGTGGCATCGGCAATCTTGCCCATTTCGCCACCGAGCGCATCGATTTCCTTGACGAGATGGCCCTTGCCAATGCCACCAATGGCCGGGTTGCACGACATCTGCGCGATGGTGTCGCGAGACATCGTGACCAGCAAGGTGCGGCAACCCATGCGGGCGGACGCAAGCGCGGCCTCACAACCGGCGTGGCCTCCGCCGATCACGAGCACGTCGTAGGTGGTGGAATGTGTGATCATGGCACCTTCCGTCGGGAAGCCTCTGCTCAATTCGGTAAAGTGTTGCGGAGCGAGGTGTACACCTCCTCCGGAGACTGCATACCGTCGATGGAAACGAGATTGCCTTTGTTGCTGTAGTACGAAACCAGCGGCGCGGTTTGCTCGTGGTAGGCGTTGAGCCGGTTCCGGACGGTGTCGGCGTTGTCGTCCTCGCGTTGCACCAGCGGTTCGCCCGTGACATCGTCCCTGCCCTCCTGCTTGGGCGGATTGAACTCGACGTGGTAAGTCCGCCCACTGGATTGGTGAATGCGACGTCCGGAAATACGCTGAACCACAGTCTCATTATCCACCTGAAACTCGATCACACGGTCAATGCCGACACCGAGTTCCGCGAGCATCTGGTCAAGCAGTTCCGCCTGAACTTGTGTGCGTGGGAAGCCGTCAAGCATGAAACCCTTGGCGCAGTCCGTCTGCTGAATGCGCTCCCTGACAATTCCAGCGACAATCTCGTCCGACACCAATTCCCCCGCCTCCATGACCGCCTTAGCCTTGCGGCCAATCTTGGTGCCCGATTTCACTGCAGCCCGCAGCATGTCGCCCGTGGACAACTGCACGACTCCGTAGTCGCGGATGAGGTTGTTCGCTTGAGTACCCTTGCCGGCCCCCGGAGGACCAAGGAGGATGATACGCATGTCTGAAATGCTGTATAGCTTGGGGTTGGAAAAATTATCTAGTCTACGGGATTTCAGTGGTATTTTCAATAGGTTTCGGCAGTAAGCGGAGGAGTGTTTTTGGAAGTGGTCTGGCGGCTATGATCCCTGAGTTTGCAGTGGAGCAGTAGGCGAGGTTTTATGGGGGCAGCGGCCTTGTTATTTTGCCGTAAATCCTCCATCCAGATAAATTGTCTGCCCCGTGATGTAGTCTGAGGCAGATGAAGCGAGGAAAATGGTGATGCCCTCCAGGTCACGCAATTCCCCGTTGCGGCCAATCGCGGTTTGTGCGGCGTTGCCGGCAGCGCGCTCCGGGTCGTTGAACACCGCCGCCGTCAGTTCTGTGGGAAAGAATCCGGGGGCAAGCGCGTTGCAGCCAATTCCGTGCTTGGACCATGCTTGATGGACTCGTAAAAAGTCCACTGGATGCAAAATACAGTCAGATTTAGGGGGCATCAAACCATTCGACACCCTCGTTCCTTTCAATACACGGCGTTCTGAGCATCCGAATTTTTCCAGAAGTTGATGACTCTGACTTTTTACGAGACCATCATGCTTCTGCCATCGCCCGCGTCAGTTGCTCAACTCCGCCCTTGGAGGCTCCGTAAGCCAGTCCCTGTGGAAACGCCCGCTGGGATTGCAGCGAGGCCAAGTTGATGACCCGACCCCAACCCTTGTGGCGCATTGCTGGAACGAGGGCTTGTGCGAGAAAAAACGGGGTCCGCAGGTTGATCCCCAGCGTTTGCTCCCAGCTTTCCAGGGTGATCTTGTCGGCGGGTTGTCGCAGATTCACTCCTGCGGCATTGACTAAGATGTCCGGAGAGCCGAACGGCTGCGAAGCTTGCTCAACGAATTTTGGAAGCCGATCAGCTTCACTCAAGTCGGCTGCAACAAACTCACAGTTTCCGCCCTGTGTGGCGATCTGTGCAGCCGTTTGGGCAAGTTGCTCTTCACGACGAGCCGCGACCACCACGGACGCTCCGGCCTTAGCCAAGGCTGTTGCCATCGTCCGTCCGATGCCGGCACCGCCCCCGGTGACGAGGGCGACTTTTCCGGAAAGCGCAAAGAGTTCCTTGCAAAAGGACGACATCACTCATAGCCGGGCGGGGGCATGAACCCGCCGAACTCTTCTTCAAGTAAGCGAGCGAATTCGATGCAGGTGTGATCGTGCAAGTACGGCCCAACGATTTGCAATCCGCAAGGAAGCTGTGAACGCGTCAAACCGACAGGGGCAACTGAGGAGGGCAGGTACACATTGCAACTCAGTCCAGCCCAGAAGAGCTGGTCTGTGGTTGGCTCCGGCTTGCCGTTGACCAGAATGGTGCGATCGGCGCGCTCTCCCTCGTGATCATGCGGATATGCCGCTGAGGCCGCTATTGGACACAAGAGCAGATCGTACTTCTGAAAGAATTCCGCCCATGCGAGGCGCAGCTTTTCACGCTCGTTGTGCAACTGCCACCAGTCGCGGTGGCAGAGCGTCACTCCCCGATAAATATAGGACCGATAGCTCAAATCTTCGTCTGTTAGGTTGGACTTGCCCTCCAAATGCTTGCCAAACTCTGCATCTGCAAGCCCTGTCCCCGTTGCCGCTCGTAACAGCATCAGATAAACATGGTGGCTGCGTTCCAAGTCAAACGATGGTCGAGCCGTGTCGTCCACCTGAACCCCAGCTTGTGCCAACCGATCCACTGCATTCTGCAATTGATCAGTCAATTCATCGTCCTGGGCACAGCACGGGCTGCTGAGCAGCACTCCGACTTTGTAGTCCTTCAGGACATGTTTGCGCGCTTTTGGCAAATCGAGCTTCCAGCCCGCCGCATCAGCCCCTGCAACTCCTGCCAATACATCGAGGGCGGCGGCCAAGTCTGCGGCACTACGGGCGAGCGGGCCACAGACGGCGATGTCGGTCTCCGCGTAAACTCCCGGCAGCGGGTGTCCCGGCACAATTCCGTAGGTGGGCTTGTGTCCGAAAACCCCGCAGTAGTGCGCGGGATTGCGGATCGACGCACCAATGTCGCTGCCGATCTCCAATCCGGTGAGTCCTGAGGCTAAAGCCGCAGCAGAACCACCTGACGAGCCACCCGGCACCCGGGTCATGTCCCACGGGTTGTTGGTGGTTCCGTAAATCTCGTTGAAACTCTGCCAGTCCGCCAACATCAGTGGAATGTTGGTCTTGCCAAAAATGACGGCTCCCGCGTTTTGCAGGCGTTTCACCGATTCAGTGTCGCGTTCCGGATAGTTGTCCTTGAGCTTGGGATTTCCCCATGTTGAGGGAGAACCGACCCAATCGAAACTGTCCTTGATCGTCATTGGCACGCCATGCAGCGGCCCCCAGTTCTCGCCTCGGGCCAAGGCGGCATCCGCACCCTCTGCCTGTTTACGAGCTTTTTCGATCTGTGTGAAGATGATCGCATTCAGCGCAGGGTTGTACTGCTCCACACGCTGGAGGTAGAACTCCAGCAATTCCACCGCGCTGATTTCCTTGTGCCGAATTTTTTCTGCCAGCGACAATGCCGACTCAAAGGCAAGTTCTGTCATGTTTGTCCCAATAAAAAAAGTGCCTCACCAATAGCTCATCGAATCCCGGAAGAGTTCTTTCAACTCATCGCGGGAGATAGACAGAGGCGCGTTGTCAATTAGCCGTTTTTGGGGGAAGGATCGGTCGGTGAGCGCGTCGATATCATCCAGCGAATAACCCACTCCGGAGAGTCCGTTGGGAATCCCCGTTGCGCGCATCATGCCCGTGATCTGATCAGCAAGGAGGTCGCCACCGTCTTCTACCTTGGTGCCGCTGAGATCGGCCCCCATCGCTTCGGCAGCTTTCCAGTGACGCTCCGCACAAGCGGGGCCAGTTTTGCGGAAAACCGCCGGGGCGTTAACGATCACGGAAATCCCATGTGGCACCATCGCGTGATCGTCGGGCCAGCCTTCCGGAGCATAATCTTTGACCAGTCCGGCCACGGCGTAGGACATGCCGTGAGGCAGGTGGCAGCCTGCGTTGCCAAAGCCGATGCCCGCGAGCATTCCGGCGAACATCAGCGCGTCGTAGCTTTCCTCCACCGGGTCATTGACTGCCTGCACGATGTGAGTGCCGATCAGGTTGATCGCCTCTAGACAGGCGAGGTCGCTGTACGGATTTGCGCCTTGATTGAGCGGGCGCTTTTGTGAGGTTTCCGGAGCCTGACGGTGCGTGTAGGGCCGTGCCGTGATGGATTCACAGGCATGGCTGAACACGTCAAAACCGTTCGCTGCTCGCACCAATGCAGGTAGCGAGGCCAGCACACTCGGGTCCAGCACTCCAAGGCTGGCACGAATCCGGGGGCTGACGATGCCCGTTTTGGCCTCCATCTCCAGCAGGTCAAAAATGGCGATGCCCGTGCATTCGCTGGCGGTGCCGAAGGTGGTGGGACAAGCGATGTGCGGCTTGAGTTCTCCCGGAACCGGAATCGCCTTGCCGATGGGCGCGTTCACATAATCAAGGAAATCCGCAGGGTAGCAGGAGTAGAGATTGGATGCCTTGCAGGTGTCCATCACCGAGCCGCCACCGACGGAAACAAACCCGTCAAACTTCCCGTCGCAGGCGAACTCGGTTCCTTGCTTGAAGGAAATGTCGGTTGGTTCCACCGCAACCTGATCGTACACCACCACGTCCAGCCCCCGCGACTTGAGTGACTCGACAACCTTGGCAACGGATTCGTGTTGTCCGACACGAGGGTCGGTGTACACCGCCACCCGGTTCATGCTGAGCGCCTTGGCGTCATCGCCGACTTCTTGGAGCGATCCTCGTCCGAATTTGATCTTGGGGGCTTCCACCGAAAAAATGCGGTCGCCGCCTGCTTTCTGCGTGAAGTAATCGGAAAAGCTCATGGAAGTTTCCTGCAAGAGGGTTTTGGAAGCCCGGAGTCCGGTGCTCCGATAGAGTTCTAGTCCGAGGGGGGCAACGATGCTACAAACTGTTTTAGACCAACCCGTCCACCGTGTCAACCCTCACAAACCTCCGAGACGGTGTTTCCACACAAGTTGCCCCTCGAAAGGTGGGGAGTCAGGAACGATTTCGGATTATTGTGCAGGGTTTGAAAAAAAACCTCCCCCGCATTATTGTGTTGACTCACGAAGGGGAAGGTGTAAAACAGCAGGGCGCTGAGGTTCACCGGAATGAAGTACCTCGAACCGAGGCAGCCCAAGCTCATCACCGCAACGGAGATGGCGACCACCAGCACCGGAAGCGCGGCGGAGGTTTTTTCGGAAGCAACGGGCGTGTTGAGCGGTTTTCGTTTGCGGGAAGAAAAACACATGCCACCCGCCTATCAGCACAGCGGCGGCGAGGATGCGGCTCCAGACGACGGTTTGTGGCGAGGCTCCGTGGTCGTAGGTGAATTTTGCCAGCGAAGTGATCACTCCAAAAGTGACCGCGCAGCCTATTGCGTAGAAAGCGCCGCGCAACAGGACCGGATGAGAAAGGCGCCGGGAGGTTTCCGGGCCTGTGATAGGGGAATCGGGTATCACCTCCGGATGCGTTGCATTCCGAGATCGTACAGGGGTTTGAGGTGGAGAGGGTATTTCCGAGTGATTTTTTCTAAAAAAGGGGTTGACAGCCCTCGTCAACCTGCTATAAATTAAGGGAAAGTCTGAGCGAACGGCCAGTTTCGCCTGTGGAGGCACCTCTCTTTTCAAGACGCCATGCGGCCCTTACGCAACGCAACGCCCAAGCTTAGCCCGCCCTCGCAAAACGCGAGTTTTTACTTCCGGGTTTTTATTTTTTCTCTGGCAGAAATTCTCCTTTTCTTTTCTTCCTATTTTTCCAGCATTCCGGAATTCCGCATCTTTAAACAGCATCCGGAATTTTCCAGATCTTCCGGTACTCTTCCGGAATGGCACCTCGTTTTTTTTCGTTGTTCGTTTGGGGTTCCTCCCTAAGATGCGACCTCCATAATTTATCCGGAAAACATCCGTTCTGATTAAAATATCTGTTACCTTTATCAACAACTACAATTAAGGAAATTACAATGAAAAAGTTAATCTCAAAATTGACTCTCAGTTTGGTTCTGTTCCTCTCCTTTGGCATGACTGCTGAAGCTCAACTCGCCAAGAGTGGAAAATTCAGTGGAACATTTAATGCTGCCGGCAAAGCGTTAGCAATGCATATGCTGGGTGAGGCTCCAGTCTTCATACTTGCGGAAATTTTTGGAGGCACAACAAATGATGCTGGTAGCGGAATTTTCCACATGAGTTCGTTCAAATGCACTTTTGCAAATGAAGTGGTACAAATGCCGAAAACGGTAGGCAATGGCTACTGCACGGTGCGTGATGCTGATGGAGACCTCTTCACAATGAGGGCTTCTGAAAAAGGCAGTCTCGTAGGGCCAGCTGTAGGAACTACAACCTTTGTTCATGGTACAGGAAAATACAAGGGTATCACCGGAAGCGGATGGTACAAAGCCACACCCTTGCCTGAGATTCAACCCGGAACATTCCAAATGGCCGCCACAATGGGGGGCACTTACAAACTTCCGTGATTTAGGTTATTTCAAGAATCAAGAGTAACTGTAGTTTTTCTACAAATTACTGAGAATTAATTTTTTTATAAAGGCTAAGCGTAATGAATTTCTGTTCATTTTTAACTGACTTTCATTGCGCTTTATTCATCATATAGCTCGCGGATTCAACTCGTAAGTGCAACAGGTGGTTTGATTCCTGAGAATAGCTGATTTGGAGTCTTGAAGCCAAGACATTTCCGTGGCCGGTTGTTGAGT
>Ga0209403_10000597_pt1 | contig 53072 bp, 38 predicted proteins | sample ArcticOcean_MG_C_8_FD_187440 | JGI IMG/M metagenome (GOLD analysis project Ga0209403, IMG submission 187440) | Marine microbial communities from western Arctic Ocean - ArcticOcean_MG_CB11_86 (SPAdes) (version 2) | ecosystem: Environmental > Aquatic > Marine > Oceanic | place: Arctic Ocean... | reverse complement strand
ACGGAAGACCGCCGGCCGTGTGTTGACGGAATCGGAACAAGCGCGATTTCAGCCGGATGTTTCGGCATTCGACATTGCAGCCGAACGCAAATAGCTTCGTCTCACTTCTGCCGGTTTACGGTGTCTGGCCGTTCAATTCGTTGCTCCGCCCGTAACGAATCGTGACGGCGGACATCATCAGTCCCGGCGATTCGGCTGACGTCTCGTCGAGCGTTACCGGCCTCGAACGGCCAGTACCGAATCCCAGCCGGCCTTTTGAGATCACAAACCGGTCTCCGGGCGGCACGCCGCTCCAACCAACCGTGTAAAACAGGCACGTGATGTGACCGAGTTGTTCCGTCGAGCCCTGTTCAGCGGCGACGGTGTTTCGCTCATCAGTCAGCCGGAATGACTCGACGTTCCAGACGTCGCCTGCCTTGCGCGTGTACCAGCCTTCGAAGTCGGTGTTTTTGCCAGCGCGGATCAGTCGGTGTTTGTCCTTCGGAATTACCTCGCCTGGATGCTCGCGGTGTTTGCCCATCACATTGACTCCGTCAACAAACATCAGGGCATAGACATCCTGCGAGCCACTGTTCGACAGACGGATGACGGGTTCTTCTCCGTCGTCCAACGCCACAAACGCATCATTCGTCGACACTCGAATGGGACGTTTCTTACTGCTCACGAGAATGTCGATGCCGATCGGCAATCCTGAGTCGACAGTCAGCGGGTGTGGTCGCTTGCGGTCGATCCACTGGTACTGTCGTTGCTCCATGCGTGGGCCTGTCCCGAACAATGCGGAACCCGGGACAGCGCCCGATTCCTCGAGCCCGATGTTCAGCAGCGTCTTCCCATCCGCACTCCAACGACGCAGATTCCAGCTCTCGCCCATGTATGCGGCATCACTCAGTCCAATCAGCAGTTCTTCCACGCCGTACTCCTCTTCGTCGTTCGATTCGACGTCGACGAGAACACACTTCAGGTCGAACTTCTTCGCGGGCGATCCCGAATTCGTCACCACGGGAATGACCAGGACATCGGCATCTCCGGCCTGCTCAGCAATCCGCTGCCGAATGCTCTTTCGCTGTATCTGCGCCAGGGAGTATGAGCGGCAGACATCCTGCATGCGTGAGGCTTCGACGAGATCGAATTCTCCGTCGCCGAGCTCATTGATTTCTTCCTGCAGGCGAGAGCAGAAGTACGCCGCCTGCGGCCCGAGTTCGCCCCCGATTGACTCGGTCTTCCCCTGAGCGTCACGGTATACCGGTTGAGGCATGACAGCCACGGTTTCGTATCGTTCGTCCACAACATCGTCGACCAGGTCCTCGAGGAACTGCCCGGGAGTTGTCAGCAGCATCATTGTCAGAAGTGCCTGGCTCATACGGAGTGCTTCCTGATTCAGGTGGCTCGGACCGTGCCCGCTATCAGCAGAGTCTACACCGGGCGACGAGTGCGGGAAGTCCAGACCGTGAAAAGCCATGCACCGTTGCGCGTCAATCGCACGGATTCGCGCGGACTGCCACGCGTCGGCCAGGATGACGTCCGGACAGTGCGGTTTGAGACGTGCAGCGGGCTGCTCAAATTCGCCCGTTCCCGGGCTTCGCCTGCAAGCGTCGGACGCAGCGTGACTACGTCGAGGCGGCGGTGAGTCGTCCGGCGGTTCAGAAGTTGCCGTACTGCGGACCGTAATAGCGATTGTTGAACTGCCCGAAGTAGCGACCGCCAAAGTAACGGCGACCGACCGGCAATCCGACACTGCGCTGGCGCGAATACACGTCCGATGCGGTCCAGGGTCGAAAATTGAACAGCCGCTCGACAAAGCTCCCGCCCGCGTCGCAGCCGTCATTTCCCTGGCAGCCTGGGCTTTGTACCGAACACGATGGTTCAAAACTGCTGAACCACTCGGCGGCATCACACCGGCCAGTGTTCATCGCGATTCCGACAAACAGCAGACTGAGGCACAGGCGGATGTTTTGCATTTTCGCGACCTTTACGGCGGCTGGATGAATGAAGTCAAAACTCAGGATCAGTTCATTCCAAATTTCAAATCTGACATCTCACGTCTGACATTCGAATCTCGAATCGACTTGCCGCTGTCATCTCTGAAAACCCGAAATATCCAGGATCTTTCCGTCAACGACGAATCGCGTCTGACCGGTTCGCTGTGCGAAGTCAAACAATTGATCCGCCATCAAGGTCGTCGCTGCCGCTTTTCGCAGGAAATTAAGATTCCCGAATGATGGTCGATTCGTCAGCAGGTCGGCTCCGCGTGAGCGGTCCGGAATGAACACGGAATCGTTCGACGGGAAGAATTCGTTATCGACGACAGCTTCGAAGCCGGCGACTTGCGGATTCGCCGTGACCTGATCGTTTGCGTCATTTCCGCCAGGGTCTTTGACGATCTGACGATCCTGGTCACTGCGGCGGACAACAAGCTGTGGCGTCGTGCCGTTGCGGTCGACAGCGAATTCGCCAAGCGCAAATGTCAGTCCGTCGTTGATCGCGGACCGCTCGTCCAGCAGAGGTGTTGCGCCTTGAATGTTCGGGTTGACGGGATCAGCACCAACCAGACCGGAGATAGATACTAGGTCGCCGATCGTCGCACTGGCCGGGTCCGTAATGCCGAACTGATCGAGTCGGACGAGGTAGTTGTCGAACCCGGGAATGCTGATGACCTGCGGTGCCGTCCCCGTCCCGGTATTGATTCCCGTGCTGACTTGCCCGGTTGGTGCAGAGCCCTCGCCAACGGACCAGAACTGACGGAACAGTGGGAAGTTATCGGAGAAGACCAGATCGACGTTGTCGAACGCATGCACGGTTTCACTCGTGACCGGATGAATGTTGCCCGGGAAATTCGCACCAGCAGCCAGCCCACCGGTGACAACAGAAGCCGGAACCGCCGCAGTCAGCATGCCGGCATTCGTGGCCTGATTCGCGTCAGTAAACAGCCCGCCCGCTCCTCCAGCGGCAGTCGACAGCGAGACATTGCCCAGGGCCAGGTTAATACCCGATGTGCCCAGAGCCAGTGTGGCGCCCGTGCCGCTACCGGAATCGGCTGGCGTCGGTTCATCATCCGCCGCAGCCCCAAAGTCGCCGGCACCACGAGTCGTGTCATCAGTCGGCGGATCGTCGCCTTCTCCGGGCTTCGATCTGTCCGTGGGATCATCGTCGGATGTTTGAGTCTCTCCGGGTTTTTTCGAATCAGGCAGAGGAGGCGGTGGCGGAGAGTCGGCCCGCTGCTGGCGGCTGACCATCGCAACGGCCAGCAGTTGCAACTGTTCGAACCGAGATTCACCTCCGCGTGTGTCGGTACCCGACTGCGTAAACCCAGCATCAACCTGATGAGCGATGCTCTGGCCAGGCGAGAGGCTGCGAAAATCCGGGGATGTGGCCGTGGTTCCACCCGCGACCTGCACAGGCGCCCGACTGATGGCCGACAGATCGGACGTCCAGACTTCGCCTTTCTCGCCGGTGATGGTCGTGTCTGGCCCGAGAGCGGTCAGTCGAACGACGCCTTTTCTCACGGCCGTTCGTGTCTGGTTCGCAACAATGATGGCGGAGTTCGCCGCAACGATGCGGATCCCGCCCTGCCCGAGGCTCACCAGCGGATCGGCCGCTTGTCCGCTGAGGATGATCGACGTGCGTTGGTCCAGGTAAACGACAAGGCCTGGTCGCCAGTAAACCGTCGCCTGGGCACCAGGGCCGGTAGTGATTCTCGAACCGGCCCCGATCGCGGCACCGCGTATGGCACGCACTGCCCGGCCGTCGTATTCCACAACGACTTCACCGGCCACCGTTGTGAATTGAGGAGCCGGTGCGGTCTGGTTTTGCGCCGGCACGCTAAGCAGCAGAAGAAGAGCCGTCGTGTTCATACGACTGGTTCCATCCGTGAGGAAATGTGAGTCCGCAGTGTTCGTCGCTCAGAAGTCGTAAATCAGCAGGGCGTTCAGCACGTGTCTCTGGTAGCTGTAGAATTCGACGCCGAACAGATTTGCCACGTTGGAGTTACTGTCGACGTACGTGTAGTCCAGACGAAGACTGACATTCTCATTGATCAGCTTCTGCAGGCCGGTCCGGATTTCGACACGGTCGTCTTCACGCACGCGATCAAAGAAATCCAGACTGTTGGGACTCTCGTACTCGTCCCAGAAGTAGCGTGCGCCAAGGTCCCACACGAGGTCCTGGTAGATCGGATACTCAATGCGTGCATTGACCATGCTGCTCTGCATGTCAAAGTCGCTGCCGTCAGCATCGGTATCGCCATAGCGGTAGCCGAAGTAGACGCGGCCCAGGTCCTGCGGCCCGATGTACATCGCGTGTGTGACGCCGAGCGCATTCGTGTCACCACTGCGAACCTGTGCCGGAATCAGGGCCAGGCTTTCGAGTTCCAGATTCTCGTACTCGTAGTACGCTGTCGTATGGCCGGAATCACACCAGCGATACGTGACAGACGGTGTGAGCCGGTGATTCGTCGCAAACTGTTCTTTGTCGAGCAGTGTTTCGCCAAACTGATAGTTGGCGCCCACGATCCAGTCACCGAACGCGCGATTCCAGTAACCACCGCCTGAGTAACTCTGCACGTCGAAGTCGGTCAGCTCATAGTGCCAGTTGGTGTAAGCAGACGCGTACACGCCCAGCACCTGGTCGGCTTCCTGGATGAAGCGATAGTCGCCAAACAGCCCTAGGATCCCGGCCGAGTCTTCCCGCTCGAAATTGGAACCCAGACCAGAAAACTCAGGTGATTGCGGAACGTTGCTGTCGTACTCGTATCCCGTCAGGATCGACAGGTTCCAGTTACGGGAAGCATCTGATGCCCGTGCCGACATGGCAGGCCCGAGAGCGGCAGCGCCGAGTCGCTGGTCATAGTCCCGATACAGCTCCTGATACTGCTGGAGTTCGGGCTGATACGACACGGCCAGGTTCATTTCCGCTTTGGCTTCGTCCGGACGTCCCTGTTCGTACAAAGCGACGCCGTGGAAGAATCGAGCATGCCCGTCTTCCGGATTGCTGTCGACCAGCCCCTTGAGATCCGCGGCCGCCTGAGATGTATCGCCAGCTTTAAGCCGGGCGATCGATGCATCCAGCTTCAATTCTACGGGAGCCGACGGTGACTGACTGAGCGCTCCAAGAATCTGAGATGCTTCCGCGTAGCGTTTCAAACGCAACAGGCAAAGCCCGCGGTAGTACTCCTGTGCCGCCGTTCGCTGGGGAATCCGTTCGAGCATACCCAGCGCGCCGGCGTAGTCATGCTGGTCAAACGCCGCGATCACCTCCTGAAAGGCGATCTCGGAAAGCACGTCATCGAACGGTTGCGGTGCGGCGACTTCTGTCTGAGCCACAGCAGTCCCTGCGAATACTGACAGGCAAAGTGGCACTGTCAGTCGTACCCAGAATGTTGACCACATGACAGCAGGTCTCGTGTGACGCATTCCGTGAGCCTTTTGCTTGCGGGCAGGCGAATCCGTACGACCTGACCAAGCGGCAGAATCAGCAAACTCTCCCCGCATTGCATCGGCAGATCCTGAGGCCGACAGTAGTCGATTCGGCCGGTCGTGCCGATCACGACGGATTTGGGGAGATTGCGGCCCGGCACGCGTTAAGTCGGGTAATCCACGAGTCATTTGCTGGCAGGATGCCCGCGACGCCGAAAGATCGTCGGTGTCAATCTGTGTCTGCAATCAGGTTTGGTCCAAATCTACCGAAGAAAGGAGCCGTAACGGTTCGCGCGGATGCAACGTGCATCCCCCGCGCCCCGGTCACTGTCGGTCCGTCAGAAGGATGCTGCCATGCTGCCACGAATTCGCCGGATGTCGAATGCGGTACTTTCAAACCGAAAGCCACGTGCCACACGACGCCGGGGTGCAGCCGGTTCAAGAACGCATCAGGGGCAACCGGCGAACATTGAGAAATTAGAAGCACGAATGCTCCTGACGGGATTCGACGGAAAAATGGGTACGTTTCCGGGCAGGGATGGCAGCTCGCCCCCCACCGTAACTCTGGAATCCATCGAAGGCGACACAGACACGACGACGGCCGAAACCAACCCGACACTCACCGGAACGGTGACGATCACTGGCCCCTTAACCAGCGCCGCAACATTGCGCACTACCATCATTGGAGTTTGGCCCGCTTCAACCGCGGACGCTGACCTGAACATTGACAACATCACCAACGAGATTACGTTCGGTGAAATCGAAACCGCGAACGGTGGCGATCTGAGTGCGCTCGGAAGCGGGTCTGTTACGTTCAACTTCTCGCTGCCTGTCAATTTGTCGGTCGGCCTGAATGAATTGAAAATGGCAAGCTTCCGCCCAGTGTCCGGAGCGCCAATTACGAACAACGCTGGCAGCTTGGCGTTGATCTCCTTTACATTCGAAGTCACCGTGTCCCCACAGGATGGCGACACATTTAATCCGTCGTTCGACAACATTGCCCTCGCTGGTAACGACAACCAGTTCCCGGAAAGCGTCCTGCCGATCGTTGTTACGAACAGCACGGATCCAGTGATCGAGTTTGATCTGGCGGACCAGAGCTTCCTGGGAGGCCAGAACGTTCTGGTCGAGGTCTTCCGTGGTGACTCCACCGACCTGGCGGACCGATTGAACACAGCGATGGTGGCGTTCTCAGACACACCAGACGTGACGAACGAAACGGTAACGGGCCAATCGATTGTGGCCACGGGACTTGGCAACGTGGCCGGCAGCCAGACCGTGACACTGCGAGCAACGGACCTCGCGGGGAATTCGGCCACCAACAGTGACCTGCAGGTTTTTGTTAATGTCGTCGGCGACGCGACGCAGAACGCTCCCAATACACCTGTTCTGACGGACTTTTATGACCTGACGACGATTCTGGATGATCTGGATGGTGGCACGGTACCGGGTGTCAACAACGTACCGAGTCAGGTCTGGCAGATGGGTTTCGACAAGACGACTCAGACAGTCTGGATCAATACGGAGCTTGGAAACCGAACTTTTCAGATCGACCCGGCAACGGGGCAGGTGAATCTCCTCAACCTGTCCGTTCTCAGCGATCGCGTAAATGATCCGGGCAACGGCAACCCGGAGATCCTCGCCGTCGAAAACGGGCAATCTGTGAGGGACGAGCGTAACGGGCTTACCGTCGACAACCCACACGGCGTTTTCTTTGACTTTGATACGGCACTGACGCCGCGCATCTGGATTGCACATCGAACGGCTGGCGGAGCCGCCGCCCGGATCGAGGGGGGTTCCTCGGCGGCACAGCAGGAAGCAGCCGAGGGAGGTCGGTTGTCATTTTACGACCTGGCTCAAAATCAATTCGTGACTTACGAATTCAGCGAGTCAACATTTCCCGGGCTGGGCATCGAAGATCTGCACGCGGTGACTGTCGATGAAGCGGGAGTGATCTGGACGGTCAGCACGCACTCGAACACAGTGTTTGAAGTTCGCATGAACACACAGGATCAAACGGATCGAACGGCGAGGGTTATTGCACACCAGCTACCGGATTCGATCGGGCGAACCGGCGAGGCGTTTGACCCGCACGGCATCGACGTGGTTGTTGATGAACGTACTGGCGAAAAATACGTCTGGCTCATTGCCGAAGGCGGATCTGGACGACTCGCACTGTTGCGACCGGAGCTCGACCTGTTCGAGGGTGACGATGCATGGCTGACGTGGGACATTTCGAATCTGACCGGCACTGCGGATGAGTTCGAGGGCACTCGGGGAACGTTTCTGAAAATTGACGACGGCGAGACGCCAGGCATCCCGGAAGACGACGTCATCGTGGCAACGTTCCCCGTGATGCAGGGCTCTAGTGCCGCGGCAACCGTAGGAGTCGTACATCGATTCGACCCGGGAACGCTCGTCATCAACCCGGCTGAGTCTACGAGTGTCGCGGCATTGGCTGGCGGCGATTCTGTCGATGTGGCACCGGGAGGCCTGACAGAACAGCCGCTCCAGACGACTTTCGTCGTCCCGAAGATTCCCGGAGCCCTCCCCGGGATGTATGTCGGCGGAGCCATCAATCAGCCGTACCTGGATCGTGAAGGCAACATCTACTTCATCGACCGGCTTGGTTCAGTCGGACGATTCGACCCGGACGAAATCTCTGACGTGGTCACGGACAACACGCTTCGCAGGGCGAATGATGTTGCGTTGACAACAACGGTTGCGAGGAACTCGCCGGCAATGGTCGTCACCTTGCTGGATCCCGAGGACTTCGCCGTGGCGAACCCGGGATCCACCAGCCCGGTTCAGGAGTTTGATGCGAGTCCGTTTTTCACAGATGCGGGAATCGCGGTCGCTCCGGTCACTCAGATGAATCTGTCAGACGTGTCCCATCTGACGAATGACCGGTCGCAGGTCGCCGGACTGGATCTCTATGAAGTCGCGAACACGGTCGCGAACGTCCCCCTTCGCCAAAGCCAGGGTCGTGGAGCTTTCCGCGGCACGTTCAATGCCACCAACGTGCTCTATGCATCTCTGGCGCTGAATGACGACATTACCACGACCATCTTTTCGGATACCTCGCGTCGTCGCATGTCTGTCGTCGACAGTCCCGGCGGCGGACGAATGGCGTTCCAGACAGTCCGCAACGGCAGTCTGATCATGACGAGTCGCTCTGATGGAGACTTGTTTGACGAACAGGTCAATCTGACCCGCGAAGTCCTGCTTCAGTCAAGCAACGTGCTCACCCGTGAACAACTCACATTTGACGGCGATCCGTCGGCGGTCCGCGAAAGCGACGGGACCGTTCACGTTTTTGGAAAGAGTGCCAATTCCGACGACACCGTGGCACACGTGGTGCATTACCAATTTGACGCCACGGCGGGCACATGGACCGCGCAGGAACTGGACGCTCCCGCAGATGCCATCCTCGCCGGGGATCCGATCGCGTTTAACGATGGCGACCGTGGACCGGCTGCCGTGTTGACGACCAGTGAAGGGCACCTGCTCGTATTTCGAGCCGACGGAAGCACGGTCGACCTGACAGAGGGAGTGAATCCGCCCGTGTATGCGAAGCCTGGTGTTGTCGACGATCCCGGCAGCGGTCGTGTTTACATCTACGGTGCAGACATGCTTGGCGATGTGGTCGAGTACCAGTTCGATCGCACAGGAACACCGACGGCGGCAACGGTGTCCGCAGCGTCACTGGGCAACTCGACGGGTAGTCCTGAGACAAGAATCCTGCAGGATGTCGATGCGGTCGTTAATGGTACAACGCGGCATGTCTTTGGCACGGACGGCCACAGCCGTATGGTCCATCTGGAAGTATCAGGAAACGGCAGTCTTGACCTGGCGGAAAACGTCTCACAGGACCTGGCCGACAATCCGGATCGGGTCACGGGTTACTTCGACTTTCAGATGCCATTTGTCGCGCGCGTCTACTCGAGTCTCGCACCAGTCGTCGAAGCAGACGGTTCTCTGAGCGTGTACGGCACCAATGGCGGCGACCTGGTCCTGTTTTCAGAGACCGGTGACGTCTGGCGGGCTTCCAATCTTTCGAAAGACGCTGACCCCACGGACGATCCGTCCGTCTTTACGCCGGCCAACTTCGTCTTCGGAGCGTCGGATGCCTACCTGGATCAGAATGGGGATCGACACTCATTACAGATCAATGCGTCCGGTGAAGTCGTGGAATACGTGTTTGATCGCTCGATTGGTCGCTTCAGTACGCAGAACATCAATCTGGCACGGAACAACGACACGGTCGCGCTCACCAACCTGGATGCCCCGGCGGACCTGACTGGCGGTGCGACGGAGACGATCATCGACAATGGCGGCGCGGGATATTCGGTCGTCCTGGGGAATTCCGCAGCTCTTGCGGCGGGTGGCTTTGGTGGCGATGCCGAAATTCTGGGCGGGGTCACCGGCTCGAATGATGGTACCAGTATCGCTCAATGGGAATTCACTGGACTTGCCGCTGGCGCGTATCGGGTTTCCGCCACATGGACTGCCAATGCGAATAACGCCGGGAATTCAGTCTTTGTTGTGATTGCTGATGGAGAGACCGCAAAACAGGCTCGAGTGAATCAACAGCAGACACCGAGAAGCTTCACCAACACAGGAGCCTTATGGCAGGACCTGACAACGTCCGTGACCATCAACGATGGCACGCTGACCGTGTTGCTGGGCGATGACGCCAACGGCCTGGTCATCGCCGACGCGATTCGAATCGAGCGGATTGATGCATTGCAGGCGACGGGTGGAGAAGCAGCGGTCGCCGTGAGTGATGCCGCGTTGACGAGTCGCGACGTCAGTGCCAGTTTCAATGAAGCCGTTTCACTTCTCACGACAGCGTTCGGACTGACACCCGAACAGATCGCAGAACTCGACGGTCTGACGCCGGTGATTGCAGACCTGTCAGGCAGCCTTCTCGGTGGATTGTCCGGCGACCAGCTACTCCTTGACTTCAATGCAGCCGGCTACGGATGGCACATCGACGCAACGCCCGGTCTCAATGACGAGTTTACCGATCCCGGATCCGGACAGTTACAGGCTCAAACGGGCGCAGCGGCTGACGGACGGATCGATCTGCTGACGGTGCTGTTGCACGAAATGAGTCACGCTCTTGGCTCAGAACACGAGGACGCGTCGGAACACTCACTCCTGTCAGAAGAACTTGGCACGGGTGAGCGGCGGCTTCCCGAATCTGACGCATCCGTGGACGACGTTGATCTGCAATTCACGCCGGACAGCGGGATTCTCGACGTGCTGTAAACACTGACCGTCAAGGTTCGTGGTGAGCACGAATGATCAGTCGGCTTCAGCCGGCTGATTCTACGTCCACCCCACAAACCGTGACGGTCAGAGATTAAAGAGCCCGACCGCAGGTCGGAATTATGAACACGACTCATTCTTTCCGTTGTCGCTTGTGTCGGCTGATCACGCGGCGAATTTCGTCCAGCTCTTCTTCGGACGGCTCCGCCTGTTCGAGCAGTCGCGAAACCAGAGCACTCGCCGATCCGGAAAACACGCGATCCAGCATGTCGCCCAGAATTCCGCTTTCGTGATGTCCGGGTTCATGGCTGGCGGTGTATCGAAACGCCCGGCCTTCCGGCTCGCGTGTCACAAGCCCTTTGTCGAATATGACATTGAGCAGACTCATGACCGTTGTGTAGGCACGTTGTCGAGGCAGGCGTTCAAGGACTTTTCGCACGGTCGCCGGTCCGTGGTCCCACAGGATCTGCAGCACTTCCAGTTCCGCCGCCGTTGGATGTGGCGTTTTCGGCCGAGCCATTCTGTTGACTCCGAGTTCGTGTTGACGAAACGGAGCAGTCTTCGGGTTATCCAGTAGACGTCAACGGCAAAACCCGTAGTTATGGCATTGGGAGATCGGATCGACGACGGGCAGTGTTACTGGCTGTTCCTGTCCTCGGGAGTTTTACTGAGACCATTGAGGAATCGCTGCACATTGCGACCATGATATACTCGCCCATCGCTGACTTGCAGACGGACCAGTTTTAGAGCGGCAAGTTTTGGAAGCAGGTCAATCGCCGTATCCGTGTCCCTCAGATTGAGATTACGGAGTGAATGCATCGCGGCGAGTTGATCGAACGCTGCTTCCGTGAGCGTGACGTTTGACAGATCAAGCGCATACAGTCGCCGGCAGGATTTGAGTTGTTCCAGACCGTCAGCGGTGATCTTCGTCCCACTCAGGTTCAGGTCTTGGATGAGCGGACAACGTGCGATATGCGCCAATCCAGCGTCGGTGACACGAGTGTCTTTAAGGCGGAGCACTGTGAGTCTGTGATTCCGCCAGAGGTTGGCCAGCGCTTCGTCAGTGACCCATGCTCCTTCGAGTGTTAGGCCGGACAGATTTCGAACACGGCCCAGGGGCTTCACTGCATTCATGGAAAACTGTCCGTCGAGCGTGCAGGTGTGCGTTCGTAGTCGAGCAAGTCGCCTGAGTACTTCAGTCGTGTGCGTTCCATTGAGCAGTGCTTCTGCTTCGTGTCCGGCCGGTCGCACAAGAAACCGCAGCCCAACGCGTTCACCGTTCGGCCAGGAATCGCGAAATTCAATTCGCAGATTCGGTCGATCACGTTTCAGTGCTGCGGCCGCGTCCATCGTCACACGGGTGCCCGTCAGGCGAACCGTCTGTAGAGCCGGGAATTGACGCAGCGACGAAAGTCCTGCATTCGAAATATCGGTTCCCCGCAGGTCCAGAATCTGTAACTGCGGCAGAGAAACCAGATGTTTGAGAGCTGTGTCGGTGATCCAGGTCTCCGACAGACGAAGATTGTGCAATCCAGTCAGCATTGCCAGTTGCTGGACACCTTCGTCGCCAATGAATGTGGCTCTCACGTCCAGGACCTCCAGGCGATTCTGGCGCGTGATGATCTCGGCGGCTTTGTGTGTGATGTCTGTTCCCACCAGATGCAGCTGCACAAGGTCCATGTCGGCCAGCAACGGTTCCAGCTCGGTGGCAGTGATCGCTGCGTGATCGAGGTTGAGCGCGTACAGGTTCTTCAGCCGAGCCATACGGTCGAGGTGGTCACCCAACTTGTTGGGCGGCAACGTGGAGATATCGAGCATGCGGACAGAACGGTCTTCGTTGTTTGTCGTACGAGCGCCGTCTTGTTTCAGCGCCGCAACGAGACCTCGCTGTCGTGCTTTGATGACGGAACTGACCAGGAAGCCCACCAGGATGAGTCCGATGACCAGGACGACCAGCAGTTCGATCAGCGTCAGTCCGCGACGGCGACACACGCTGGTCGCGTGAGACAGGCGAATCTGCATTGGTTTCATGATCTGCGTGGGGGTGATTTGAGGCAGGTAACAGATGAGGTCTCGCCAGCGGCCACGGTCGCCAGACCGTGCGATCGAAGCGATTCCCACCGCCTGGCGACGGTGGCTACTGGGGCGTTTTCAATTGCCGCTCGCATGATGGTCACTCGGAGGTGCGAGATGACCAGCTCCAAAGCTCATGGGAAGGAGAGCGGCAAGCGTACTGTGGATGCTATCGGGGCCATCGCACACGCAGACCACTTCGGCATTGGCTCCGAATTCGGACAGGACCTGGCGGCAGGCACCACAGGGCGTGGTCGGCTTCCGGGTTGGCGTGTAAACCAGAATCCGCCTGATGGAATGATGTCCCTGGGCGACCGCTTGAAATATGGCGTTGCGCTCGGCACAGATCGAAAGGCCGCTGGATGCGTTCTCGACGTTGCAGCCGCAGAAGATGCTTCCGTCTTCTGTTTCCAATGCTGCACCGACGGAAAACTGGCTGTACGGGCACCAGGCATTCGCCGACGCGTTCTTCGCGGCGTCGCGCAGCTTCTCGACTGCAGAATCGAATGGTCCGCTTTCCATGTATTGGTCGTCCGTTGTTTTCAAGTTGAATGCTCGTCTTGCTCAGGCGTGTTGCCTCAGATTTGCTATCGTAACGGCGACCATTGACCAGACACCAATCGCCGAGACAGTGATAAAGTCATCCGACCCCTCTCCCTAACCCTCTCCCCCACAGGGGAGAGGGGACTTTGTGTTCTCCAAACATTCGCACGGGAGTCCTTCATGATTCGAGTCACGCTATCGCTTCTCTTTGTGACTGCGGCATGTCCTTCCGGATTCTGCGACGAGAACTCTCGTAAACCGGAGGGGATCACTTCACTGTCGCGTCCGGACCTGAAATGGACCGTTCCCGATATTGGCTACCACGTTCTGAAACGCGGTGACGTGCGGGCGATCATCGTTGATAACGGGGCAGTGGATGATCACGTCCTGCCGGGACATCGAGCCGGATACAGCGGCGTCGCATCGCTGACGCATGCGACGCAGGATGCGAGCCTGTTTGTTCCACCGTACGCCGGTCTGAACTACGAGCACATCCACGACGGCACGACCCAGCCGCGCGATGTACTGTTCGAGCCGCGCCGTGCTCCCATGCAGTTGCGTGTCATCGACCAGCACACCGTCGAGCTGTACCAGTCGCCGACTCCGACCTGGAAGCTGGAGAGTGTCCTGCGGTATCAGATGCTCGATGACGGGACACTCGAAATGACACTTGAGTGCATCCCGCATGCAAAGACATTTCGGAACGGTTATGTCGGATTGTTCTGGGCGAGCTACATCCATCAGCCCGAGTCCCTCGACATCCACTTTCTCGGTCGGCCGGACGCGACGGAGAAATCACCAGCCTGGATTCGTGGCGTCACACCGCAACACGGCGTACTGTCGACCCACCCTGGTGTCGAAGATGAGCGTGTTTTCAAGCACGACGAAGACTTTCCGCTGACACTTGCCTTTAACCGATCGAAGTTCCGGTACGTCGAGCCGTGGTACTTTGGCCTGAGTCACGGAATGGCGTTCGTTCAGATGTTTCGACCCGGCGATGATGTGCGACTGACTCAGTCTCCGTCTGGTGGTGGTCAGGGAAATCCCGCTTGGGATTTTCAGTACTTCATTCCGGACTACAAAGTTGGACAGCGTTACCAGATGGTCATGCGGGCGATGTATCTGCCCTATGAGTCGGCTGAGCAGGTTGAGCGAGACACTCGTGCTCATCGTCGGGCTCTGGGGCAGAAGTAAGGCGAGCGGCAGATGCGAATGTCGTGGGACGGCGCGCGGGAAACTGGTCCAGTACGGCACTGGCCCGAGGCACCTGAACAATCCGGGGGCCATCCGCCTGGCAGGCCTGACTGCGACAGACCGAAGTCTGGAGGCGCTGGCCTGACTGCGTCGACTGTCCAGGCCCATCTGGCTCACGATGGAGGTGATGCGAACTCACAGCCGGGAGCGCATAATATGGGGTAGTGAGCCGCAATCTCCGGAGAATTTGCCATGCTGTCGGAACGTGCGAAAGCAGTCGCAGAAAAAGCGAGCAACCTCTACAAGACGACGCTGCGGGAAGAACTGGAACGCACTCATTTCGGAGCTTATGTCTGTATCGAGCCGGCATCAGGCGAGTATTTTCTCGGCAGGTCGTTTGACGAAGCCGCCAATGCAGCAATGGATGCCTATCCAGATCGATCAACTCACACGCTACGGATTGGTCATGCGGCCGCGCTACATCTGGGAGTACTGGTTCAGTGAACGGAACGGTCGACGAAAATCTGAGGGCATTGATTGACATTTCGATTTCGGCAAACAGCGGTAGCAACAAGCGGCCGGTGAAGGTTTGGATTGACACGGCGTTCAATGGCGGACTGGTGATTCCGCACACGGAAATCGAATCTTTGGGATTGAAAGAAGCATCATCAACGCCAGCCATTCTAGCTGACGGCCAGATGGTTAATCTGACGACGTTTACGTGCTACCAGGAGTGGTTTGGTAACGAATATCGCACGCAGGTTGTCGCCAACGATGGCGAGTTTCCGTTGCTTGGAACCATGCTCATGGCGGAACGCAGTCTGGCGATCGATTACAAGCTCAAGACTGTCACACTGGATTAGTTCAGCACAGTTGTGCGCATCGAGCCGTCGGGAAAACAGGCCAAAAGTGTTCCAATTCAGTCCCACCGTCGTCACCCGGATGGAACACTTTCTCCCTGCGCGGGAGAGAAGAGACAGGACCGGCGCCAGCTCAGCGAAGTAGGCCGGAACAAGCTCTGCGCAGTTCCGGCACGGTCGCTCCATCGCTGCCGGAACTGCGCTGAGCTTGTTCCGGCCTACACACTCACACTGCACACCCGCGCCAGTTGAATCCGCCCTGTCACCAACGCCCGGTTTGTCACGAATCCGGTTACTGACAGGACGCCCCGGCGCCGCGTGTCGCGTGCTGCGTGCTGCACTCGACTGTCACTTCCGACCGGCTTGAGATGCGTGTCACGTCGAGGCATGTCAGGTGATGCACCCCGTCTGCCCTGTGACACTCAGAGCCCCTGACACGCCGTGATTTTCGCATGAATCTGACACGTCCGCCAGCAGTGCCACGAATGTCAGTCCAGGATGTCCCTCGGAGTGTTGTCCGTGGATGACATCCGGAACTGACTGGTGCGAGCTGACTTTCATCGGCCTGAATCCCAGGCCGAACGGCACCACCGGATGCCTGCTGACAACGGGAACAAACGAAACACGCGTCTGCCAGGTCGTACCGACCTGACACGGAATTCGCGGCAGGTCGGAAACACCGACTTGCCGCGAATTCCGCACGACGCACGGCGGCCGATCCTCACGGCCAACAACTAACGGGAGCATCACCGTGATTCTGACCAACTGGCTCAAGAGTGTTCGTCGCAGTCGTCGCAGCAACCTGCAACGCCGTCCGGTTGATCGCACGGTGACCTGGCAGTTGCCGACAATGGCAGAGACACTGGAAGACAAGACATTGCTGGCAGTCTCGGGCGTGCTTGTGGGCACAGAGCTATCGGTGTTCGCCGATCAGGCCGACGACCTTCGGATCCAGCGTGACGTGAACACCGGCAATGTCGAAGTCGTGATCACAAACACCGGCGTGAGTGCCGACACGATCCCGGCAGTTCAGACCACTGCTGTCACGAGACTGAATGTCTTCACCAGTAGCGGCGACAACGACATCGATCTGAGCACGATCCTTGCTGCCGACTTTGCAGCTCTGACGACGATCAACGTGTCTGCTGGCGACGGCAATGACTCGATCATCGGCACGGACATTACCACCGCCACAAATCCGGGATTCACCGAGACCCTGCTTGGTGGTGACGGTCACGACACGATCATGGGCGGCGACGGTGACGACACCATCGATGGCGGCCACGGCAAGGACTCGGTCGACGGCGGCCTGGGCAACGACCTGATCGACGGCGGCGACGGTGCCGACAGTCCAGGCACGGACCCGGTGACCGGCGCGGCCATCACGGCGGGACTGACCGGCGGCGATGGTGACGACACGATCGACGGCGGCGACGGTGCGGACAACATTTCCGGGGGCGCTGGTCGCGATACGATCGATGGCGGCAACGGCAACGACACAATCGACGCCGGCGACGGTGACGACAGCCCGCTGCTGGACGCCGTAACGCAGTTGGTGCTGACTCCCGGCGGTGTGAACTCGGGTAGCGGCAACGATGTTGTTGATGGAGGCCCTGGTGCTGATCAGGTCTTCGCGGGCAGTGGAAATGATTCGGTCACCGGTGGCGATGGCGACGACACTCTTGACGGACAGGGTGGTGACGACACTCTGAACGGCGACGCGGGTAACGACACACTGCGTGGTGGCCAACGCAATGACCAGCTTGCCGGGGGAACTGGTGACGACTTCATCAATGGCGGTTCGGGAAACGACACAGCTATTGGCGACGATGGCAACGACCGAATTCTGGGTGGTTCCGGTGCTGACCGACTGGAAGGCCGCTCGGGCAACGACACGCTGCGTGGTCAGGGCGGCAACGACACGATACTGGGTGGTCTGGATACCGACACGATGACCGGTGACGCGGGCGATGACGTCATCGAATCCGGCACACAAGGGCTGTCGGTCAACGATCCGGCCAACGTGACGGAAGGTAATACGGGCAGTGTCACCGTGACATTTACGGTCAGTTTATCAGTTGCCAGCGCACTGACAGTGACAGTCGATGCCGACACGAGTGACGGAACAGCAACGGCTGGAACTGACTACACGTCGGTCAGTACGACGTTGACATTCACTCCTGGAGTACTGAGTCAGACAGTTGATGTTGAGGTCTTTGGTGACACTGACTTCGAAAATGGTGAGACATTCTTCCTGAACCTGACGAGCGAGGTGAATGCCATCATTCAGGATGGCGTCGGCCAGGGTGGTATCGTCGATGACGATTCGGGAACGGGGACCGTGATCGGATTGAATGCCTCGGGTACCGATTTCGCGACGTCGGGCTTCTTTCCTCCGGACACCATGGGAGCCGTCGGGCCGAATCACATTGTCGAGTTCATCAACGGCCAGTTCGCGGTGTACGACAAAGTCACCGGTGTTTCTTTGCAGGCTCAGACGTTGTCAGCATTCTGGCTGGCCGCAGGCGCATCCGTTGGTGGCCAGTTTGATCCACGGATCATCTATGACCCCACGATCGACCGATGGTTTGCTTCCTCGATCGATGGCGGTTCTGGCAACAGCATCTTTGTCGCGACCACGAACACTAATGACCCCACGGGTACGTGGCAGTCAGTGGAGTTTGTGGGAGACACAATCGATGCCTCACGATTTAACGACTACGAGACGCTGGGAGTTGATGCCGACGGTGTTTACATCGCGACAAACAACTTCGGAGTTGGTTTCGACGTATCAATCTACTCCATACCAAAGGCGGACCTGCTGGCTCCCACACCGACCGCCGCGAACCTGACTCGATTTGAGGCTCTCAGTTCTGCCACATTCGGCAACTCGATACAGCCGGCCGTGGACTTCGATACGTCGGACGGGAGGTCTGCGGTTCTGGCAACTAATGGCAGCGGAGTTCTGATCCGGGCCGATATCCTGGGATCAACCGGTCCGGGAGCGACTCTCACAACTCCAACAACGATCGCAGTTCCGGCGTACTCCGCGGCACCAGCAGGCCGCCAGCCGGGCGGCGTCACGCCACTGGAAAACGTGAGTCCGCGATTTACCGGAAATGTCATGGAAGTGAGCGGCAGCCTGTGGGCCGCCCACGCGGTCCTCGACCCCGCAAACAACAGTTCTGCGGTTCGCTGGTACGAGATTGATGAGGCGACCAATGCGCTGCTGCAAACGGGATTAATCACTGACCCGAATCTTGATTTTCTTGACCCGTCCATCGCTGTGAACCAGTTCGGTACCGTGGTCATCGGGTACACCGCCACTGGACCGACCCAGTTCCCCAGCGCGTTTGTGTCCGTGGGTCAGACAGTCGGTGGTGTAACGACGTTTAATGCTCCGCTCCTGACGCAAGCTGGGACGGCCACCTATGAAGTGCTACAGAACGGAACTCGGAACCGCTGGGGTGATTACAGTGCCACGGTTGTCGATCCCGTTGATCCGTCGCGATTCTGGACGTTCCAGGAATTCGTCGGTTCACAGAACAACTGGTCGATTCAGTTCACGGAGCTCATGACTGGATCGGCACCCGTTCCAGCTCCAGCAGCTCCTCCGGCTGTCGTTGCGGGAACTGGAGATTCGATTACCGGTGGAACTGGTAACGATACGATTAATGCCGGAGAAGGTGATGACACAATCTTTGGTAATGCCGGTGCGGACTCGATTAGTGGCAACGGCGGCGACGATTCGATCCTCGGCGGCGACGGCAACGACACGCTGCGGGGTGGTGCTGGCGACGACACACTTCAAGGGCAAGCCGGCAACGACATCATCGATGGTGTCGCGGGTGACGACGTGGTGGTCTGGAGTGGAATCGGGGATGGAGTCGACACAATCCAGGAATCGTCCGGCGTCATTACTCTGCTGGTACAGGGCGACACGGGCAGTGACAGCTTCGTGGTCGGTCAGAATCTCAGTCTGCTGACGGTTACCGAAGCAGCGGCTTCGATCACCACCAGTAACGCCGTGGGTCAGGTCAGTGTTTCGGGTAACGCTGGTGACGACTCGATCATCGTGCAGTCCGTCGACGACGTTCGTGCTCTGATCCTCGACATTGACGGTGGAGACGGCAACGACACCATTACGGCCACCGGAGCGGCACTGGGCAAGGTGCTGCTGACGCTCAATGGTGGCAATGACAACGATACGATCCGAGGCAGTTCCGGTAATGAGACCATCAATGGCAACGACGGCGACGACTCGTTGATCGGAAATGACGGCAACGACTTCATCACTGCCGGTAACGGCAATGACATCGCGAATGGCAGCGATGGCAACGACACGATCGACGGCGGACTGGACAACGACACGCTAAATGGCAACGACGGTAATGATTCGCTGTTCGGCAGCTTTGGCAACGATGTGCTGAACGGCAATGACGACGACGACACGCTGGATGGTGGCTTTGGTAACGACAACCTCAGCGGCAGCGCCGGAAACGACCTTGTCGAAGGCGGGCCGGATCAGGACACCGTGCTGGGTGGAGCTGGCAACGACTCGCTGGATGGAGGCACGGGGCGAGATACGATCCGAGGTCAGTCCGGCAATGACGCGATCAAGGGCGGCGACGGGAATGACTCGATATTCGGCAACGCTGGTGACGACACAATTGATGCCGGTGACGGCGACGATTTCGTCCAGGCCGATAACGGGGCGGACATCATTGCCGGGGGCGACGGCAACGACACGATCAACGGCATGGGGGGCCGTGACACAATTCTTGGCGGCGACGGCAACGACAATCTAATCGGGGGCGGAAGCGCCGATCGAGTCTTCGGCGACGCGGGCGACGACACCCTCCGAGGCAATGGGTCGACGGACAGGTTCAACGGTGGCGAAGGCGTCGATGTCCTTACCGACGCAGCACCACCGGAATTCGACGATGCCAGTCTGCAGATACCCAATGCCGTACTGAATGCTCTGGCCACGCTGAACGGATTCTGAGATCGCTGCCCGTGTGATTCGAACCAGAAGAGCCCCGTCGGAATCATCCGGCGGGGCTCTTTACGTTTGGCCCTGCGGTCTCGAAACTTACCAAAATGTTGTGGCGAGAATCTTGAACAGAATAGGACGAAGGAAACAAAGGAGTTCTTCCTCATTTCCGTTGTTGCCTTCTGTTCAAATTGAGTTCCCTGCTGCCACGCAGAGCGTGTCTCAGAAGCCGCACAGGTTCTGTTCCTGCCGCTGACCTTACCACTCGAAGCAGATCATGCGCATCCCAATCGATTTCGTAGCGTCACTGTCCTGCCTGACGATCGCCGTCTCCAGCGGTTACGCCGCCGAGTCGAAGCCGATTGATTTCGCGCATGATGTCGTTCCACTGTTGAAGAAGCACTGCGTCGAATGCCACGGAGGGAAGCACTCGAAGGGCGGCTTCTCGATCAACACGCGCGATCTGATTCTGGATGCGGAAGCAGCACTGCCGGGCAAGGCTGCGAAATCAACATTGATCGAGTTGATCAAGTCCGTCGATCCGAAATCTCAGATGCCTCCGAAGGATCGGCCGCGGCTTTCAGTGAAGGAGCAGGCGACTCTTATTGCCTGGATTGATCAGGGAATGGCCTGGGAAGACGGCTTCAGTTTTGCCGTGCAGACTTACGAGCCACCGTTGCGGCCGCGACGTCCGAAGCTGCCTGCGGCAAAGAGTGGTCGCGAGCATCCGATCGATCGCATCATTGATACGTATCTGGCTGAGCACGATGTGCCTCAACCCGGACCAGTGGACGATGCCACGTTTCTACGTCGTGCACATCTCGATCTGATCGGACTGCTGCCGACACCCAGGGCGCGTACGGAATTTCTTGCTGACTCGGACCCGACTCGCCGCAACCAATTGATCGGACAACTTCTGGCAGATGATGTCGCTTACGCCGAGCACTGGCTGACGTTCTGGAACGACCTGCTGCGGAATGACTACGCCGGAACGGGATTTATCACGAAGGGTCGGACGCAGATCAGCAAGTGGCTGTACGGTGCTCTGCTCAACAACATGCCCTATGACCAGTTTGTGCGAGAGCTGATGACTCCAGTTCCGGGCGCTGGCGGCTTCATTCAGGGGATCCGCTGGCGCGGGAATGTGAATGCCAGTCAGCGGCAGGAAATTCAGTTCGCTCAGAACGTCAGCCAGGCGTTTCTGGGGATCAATCTCAAATGCGCGTCGTGCCATGACAGCTTCATTAATCACTGGACTCTGGAAGAGACGTACGCTCTGGCTCAGGTGTATTCCACCGAGCTGCTGATGTTGCATCGGTGCGACAAACCGACCGGGCAGACGGCCAAGGCGGCCTGGCTGTTTCCGGAACTCGGACAGGTCGATGCCGAGTCACCGCAGCCCGAACGCCTGCAGCAACTGGCGGGCCTGCTGACTCATCCCGAGAACGGTCGATTCACGCGGACGATCGTGAATCGCATTTGGCACCGACTGATGGGGCGGGGAATCGTGCATCCGGTCGATGCGATGCACACTGAGCCGTGGAGTGAAGACCTGCTCGACTATCTGGCCGTCCATCTGAGCGACAACGCTTACGACTTGAAGAAAACGATTGAGCTGATTGCCACATCGCAGGCATACCAGTCGCGGACACCGAGTGCAGCGCGTCGCGAAAGCGGATCGTATGTCTTCACCGGCCCACTGCCCCGGCGCATGACAGCCGAGCAGTTTGTCGATTCTGTCTGGCAGATTACCGGCGCGGCTCCGCGGAAATACGACGCGCCGGTGATCCGAGTGAAGGTGCCATCGCCAGATCCCGCCGCAATCACGGAGATCGCAGTGGGTGGCCAGTGGATCTGGTCCTATGCCGAGGCCTCAGCCAGTTCACCCGGTGGTGAGACAATTACTCTCCGACGCGAATTCGAACTGGACGCGGTCCCCGCGCGGATCGTGGCAGCGATTACGTGCGACAACGAGTACACGCTGTTCGTCAACGGTCGCCGCCTTGCCGCCGATCCCAACTGGGAGTCCGCAGAACTTGTTAACCTCGACCCTGTCATTCGGCAGGGCAAAAACATCGTGCTGATTCTGGCGAAGAACGGCGGCACCGGAGCGAATCCTGCGGGCCTGTTCTTCGAGGCTCGTATTCGCTGGAAGGACGGCTCGCAGAAAGCCATCGGAAGCGACACTCGGTGGCAGTGGACGTCCTCAATTCCAGATAAGGCCGGAAAATTCGGCAAGCCTCCCGAGGACTGGAAGCCTGCCGTCAAAGTTGCCAACCCGGGTGTGTGGGCCAGTCGTATTGAACCGCAGGTGAATGCCATGCTGAGTGGTGCCGGAACGTCAGGCGTTTTCATGGTTCGGGCGTCACTTCTGAAGGCGGACGAGCTGATGCGTGCCCTCGGACGTCCCAATCGCGACCAGATCGTCACTATGCGACCGAGTGGTCTGACGACACTCGAGGCCATCGATCTGGCGAACGGTCAGCGTCTGGCCGACGCGATCTCAGTAGGAGCGACTCATGCAATGAGCCAGTTCGGCGACTCTCCCGACTCCGTGACGCCGTGGCTGTTCCAATTCGCGCTGTCACGCGATCCGTCTTCAGAGGAACTGTTGCTGGCGAGCGAGATGCTCGGACGTAAGCTGGAAAAGCAAAACGTCGAAGATCTGCTCTGGGCGGTTATGATGCTGCCTGAGTTTCAACTCGTGAGATGAAATCAAATGAGCACGCCGATCGGTCTTGAACAACTCAATGAACGAATTGCCCGACGTCAATTCGTCAAGCAATTGACTGCCGGTACGGCTGCCGCGTGGATGGCGAGTGAGCCTCGTCTGTTGCCGGCGGCCGACGGAGAGGCGATCAAGCATCCTGAGCCGACGGCCGATGCCTGTATCCTGATCTGGATGGGCGGAGGCATGGCGGCTCCGGACAATTTCGATCCGAAGCGCTACCGCCCGTTCAAGGTCGGCACGCCGATCGAAGAAGTGATCAGCACGTTTCCCGCGATCGACACCGCGGTCGACAACATCAAGATCTGCCAGGGCCTGGAGCGAATCGGCAGTGTGATGGATCGAGGAACGCTGATCCGATCGCACGTCCAGCCGGATCTCGGGCACATTCTGCATTCGCGGCATCAGTATCACTGGCACACCGGTTACGTGCCGCCGCAGACCGTTGCGTGTCCGCATATCGGAGCCTGGATGGCTCGTGTGCTTGGGCCTCGCAATCCCGTTATCCCACCGTTCATCAACATCGGGCAGCGGCTGGAGGGCATCGGCGAAAACGAGGAGATCAAAGCGTTTACTCAGGCTGGGTTCTTTGGCAGCGAATTCGGGCCGATGAATCTGCCCTATCCCGACCAGGCAGCGAAGGCCGTTCGCCCGCCACGCGACATGACTCCGAAGCGGTTCGAGAGCCGATTTCGGTTCTTCCGGAAGCTCGCGGAAACTTCACCGCATCGCGAGTACGCGTCGGACTTCCAGCAGGAGTCGATGCTGCGGTCGCTCGAGAATGCCAACAGATTGCTCAGCTCAAAGGACCGCACGGCGTTTGACATTTCGCTTGAGCCGCGGGAGAGCTTCGAGAAATACAACACTGGCCGGTTCGGTCAGGGCTGTCTGCTGGCGCGGCGACTGGTGGAATCCGGGGCGAGGTTCGTCGAGGTCACGACGGAGTACATTCCGTTTATTCACTGGGACACACACAACGACGGACATACGACCGTCGATCGGCTGCACAAGGAGATCGACCCGCCGATTTCGCAACTTGTGCTTGACCTGGAAGCTCGGGGGCTGCTTGATCGCACGCTGGTCATCATTGCCAGCGAATTCAGCCGAGACATGATGATCGAAGGTGTTCCCGGGTCGAATGCCCGTGATCAGGCCAGATTCAAAGTCGACAAGTTGCAGGAGCTGAAGCACTACGGGCTGCATCGGCACTTCACGGGTGGTTCGTCAGTGATGACGTTTGGCGGGGGCGTGAAACGCGGGTACCTGTACGGTCGGACGGCGGACGAACGACCGTGCCTGGCGATAGAGAATCCCGTTTCAGTGAGTGACCTGCACGCGACGGTCTTCACGGCAATGGGCATCAGTCCGCAGACGGCATTCGATGTCGAACGCCGTCCGTTCTACGCCACGGAAGACGGCAAGGGAAAAGCTGTGACGGACGTGTTCGCATAACGCCCCGTCACTTCGAGGCTGTGAGTTTTCGCAGGCACACCGCAGTGGCCGTTCAGTCCGCTTGTCACACCGCCTAAAAACTCACGGTGTCTTCGCGTTGGCGGGTGCACCCGGCTCTGTGAAGTTGTGGATCTTGAGTCCACGTTTGCGGGCGAATGACTCCGTCGTGATGACGAACGGTTGCGTGCCGTCTGGAATGACCAGGCACATGCCGTCGTAGCGGTCGACGATCTTACGGATGGCAGCCAGCCCGGTGTCGTTCAGCTCGAACGTCTGCGGCATGTTCTTCGTATATCCCTCTGTCTTCAGCGCGTCTCCGTCGATGGTTACCTCGCACTGGCACTGTTTGGCGATCGTGATAAACGCGTCCTGAAGAGGCTCGCGTTTGAAGTTGAGAGCGACTTTCTGCTCCAGTCGTTTGTGGACGTTGCTGGTGGCTCGCTCCGGCTGGTTAGCCCGTTCGATTCGTCCAAACATCAGTCCACCGACATCGCCATGCTGCCAGGTGCCGGCATAAAGGTCGGAATTCAGGTCGAACATAACCCGGGCTGAAAACGTGCCCATGCCGGCGATTGTGAATTCGTCGAGCGTCATGACCGGTGTGTTGCCAGCCCAGAGGACTCGCAGCACCAGCGGAATCGGGATGCCTCGATGGACATAGGTAAAAGTCCAGTGATCTCCCTGAACTTTCTGCACGCCAGCGATCAGGTATCGATCCGGCTTCTGATTGCCCGCTTCGGCCTTGCCCTCGACTGTGAACTGACCAATCAACTGACAGCCGGTCATTGCCTCGGCGAACTCCTTTTCAGCCTCCTTACGGGTCTTCCGGGGCTTGGGCTTTTCGACTGGAGTTTGCGCCTTGGGTGGTTCAGTTTTCGGCGCGTCCTGCGCTCGTGCGTGACTGATCAGGCTGATCTGAAATGCCAGTGAAAGCGTCAGAACAAAATGAAACGGTTTCATATACTTGGCTCCGGATTTGAACTCGGTCGATTCTTCGGCGACCTGGTGATGACACTCTCGTCGTTCCCTGCGGAAGAATGCCATCGGATGCGGCTGATACTAGACGTTCGACTGACTGCTAACACGGGACGGCACCAGCAGTTACCTGAGACATGCTCTTCCGATTCGGCAGCATCTTCTTTCTGTGACGGGATTTCTGACTTTCTCGGATACTCGCGGGATTTGTGCGTAGACGGGTGCATGCATCGTGGTAGCATCAATGCCTTCTATCCACTGGTTCTCGCCTGGATGGGACGGAGTCTGCCAATGAGAACCCCAATGTCCAGTGCCCGGGCTCCCCCGAGTACCTTTGAGTCGCGAACTGATTCCTGCGGACATTTGTCTCCTTTCACGGTGCCGACCGGGCTTCTTTCTGTGCTGTCAGTCGCAATGACGGCAAACCGGCAATCACTCTTACGATGCACCGATCCGCAGTTCAATCGACATCAGAATCTCGCGGAAGGCAACCACATCGCCCCGAACATGGGTGACGTCGGCGGTCGGGCCATGTGGGTGGCGGGTGTAGCGACTTTCCGGGTCTGACTGGAATCTTTTTCAACTGACACGTTCGGTTGCGTTGCGAAACCCGTCTGAAAACGAACAATCGGCGTACAATATTCACGGCTTTTTCCGGGACACTTTCTGCCACGCAATCACAATCAGACGCCAGTTGAAGACCGGGATCCGTCGCCCATAACACGCGACTTTCAGGAACATCCCGGCATCAAGAACCTGGCTGTCTGTGAAGAACCGCGAACGGAGGTGAGGGAATGAACTTTTCAGGGAAAGGAATGGTGACAACGTGTATCGATTCGACTCAACGCTCGTCCCAATGATTGGGATGGCAAAGAAGACCGGATACATAACGTATCAGCAGGTCGACGAGTACTTGCCCGATGAAGGTGGGGATCCACGCATGGTGGACTCGCTGATTCTGGTGTTGGATGAGATGAAGCTCGATCTGACTAACGACCCGGATGCACCCGACGAGGACGAGCCGCCGCCCGAAGAGCCGAAGAAGGTTCCCGAAGTGAATCCGGCGTTCAAGCCATTACTCGGTCCGGAATCCTCACTGTCGTCGCGCGATCCGATTCGGATGTATCTGAGCCAGATGGGAAACATCCCACTGTTGACCCGGGCGCGTGAAATCTTCCTGGCCAAGACGATCGAGATCACGCGCAAGCGGTTTCGTCGCACAACGATGGAATCCGATTTCGCTCTGACAATGGCACTCGAGACGCTTGAAAAGGTGCAGGCACGTGAGCTGCCGTTCGAACGGACGCTGCGAACCTCAGATACCGAGAATGCAAAGAAAGAGCAGATCGAAGGCCGTATGCCGGTCAATCTGCCAACGCTTCGCGAGCTGACGGGGCAGAACATTGCTGACTGGGAAATCCGCAAGGACCCCAAGTCGTCTGATGCCCAGAAAGAGGCAGCGCTCCAGCGGATGATCATTCGGCGCCGCCGTCTGTGTACGCTGTCTGAGGAGCTGAGTATTCGGACGCAGCGTCTGCAGCCCGTGATGAAACGGATGCATCAGATTGCCGAACGCATGGAAGTGCTGAAGCGACAGATCGCCGGGCTCAAACGCCGACGAAATTCGAACGCTCAGCGGGATCTCGACACTCTGCAGGCCGAAATGACCGAACTGGTCGAACTGTGCCGCGAGTATCCTGATGAGTTCATTGCTCGCAGCAAAGAGATCAAGCGTCGCTTCGACATGTGGACGATCGCCAAGCAGAAACTGTCTGGCGGTAACCTGCGACTCGTTGTGTCGATCGCCAAGAAGTACCGGAACCGCGGGCTGAGCTTTCTGGACCTGATTCAGGAAGGCAATGCCGGTCTGATGCGGGGTGTCGAGAAATACGAGTACCGTCGCGGCTACAAATTCTCGACCTACGCGACCTGGTGGATCCGGCAGGCGATTACGCGGGCCGTAGCGGATCACGCGCGTACGATTCGCATCCCGGTTCACATGTTCCAGAGCATTTCGACACTCAAAGCCAAGAGTGAGCAGATTCGCCAGGAAACCGGACGCGAGCCGAGTATCGAAGAGTTGTCAGAAGCCGTCGGCCTCTCGATTGAAGAGACCGAGCGGATCATGAAGACGTGGAAGCATCCCGTCAGCCTGGACACTCCGGTTGGCGAGAGCGAGGACAGCAGCTTCGGCGACTTCCTTGAAGATTCGCATCATCAGGCTCCGTCTGAGAATGCGATGCACAAAATGCTCAAGGACAAGATCGACCACGTGCTGAAGAGTCTGACGTATCGCGAGCGGGAGATTATCCGACTGCGGTACGGTCTGGGCGACGGTTACAGCTATACGCTGGAAGAGACTGGCCGAATCTTCAAAGTCACTCGGGAGCGTATTCGTCAGATCGAATCCAAAGCACTGAAGAAGCTGCAGCACGCAACTCGCGCGGTGCATCTGCAGGGCTTTGTGGACTCAGTACCAGATCAGATTCCTGAGCCGGCTGCGGCTGCGGTCGCTGAGTGACGCAAGTCTGAATCTCCAGCAAAGGTTCCATCGAAAACGGCGTGGCGCTCTCCAAAGTGTCACGCCGTTTTTTTGTCGTTGATCACGAACCCCTCCGGCCCTCACACAGTGGGCCACCAAAGGCGATTGTGCCAAAACACAATCATCCTGCCTGCTTCAGCCGGGAAGGGTCGACGTCGTCCAACTCAACATCGGCAGTTACCAGTGCTTCGTCGAGTTCAGCGACTGGTTCTACCGGCCCGCTAATCGCGTCTCCGGCAGACGATCCGTCTGGCTCGCGGGTGCGTCGCAGGCTCTCGTCGACAGGCAGATCATCCAGGCTGCCGAGGCCGAACTGTTCAAGAAACTGGCGGGTGGTTCCGTAAAGGAACGGTCTTCCGAGTGAGTCATCTTCGCCGGTGATGCGAACCAATCCGCGTTCCATCAGTTGCTTCAGCATTTCTGACGCCTGCACTCCGCGAATCTTCTCAATTTCAGCTCTTGTGACAGGTTGCCGGCAGGCCACGATGGAAAGCGTCTCCAGCATCGGCGGCGAGAGTTTCACGCGGGCCTGGCGATTGTGCAGGCGGTCAAGCCACAGCACGAACTGTGGCCGCGTCATCAATCGACATCCAGAAGCCACATGCTCAACGCGAAACGCGCATTCACTCGCGTCGTATGCGTCGTTCAGCTCATCAATGAGTTTGCGGGCTTCGCTGACATCAGCCAGGGTCGCGAACTGGGTCAGCTTGCGAAACGACAAGGCTCCGTCAGCAACCAGGAGGACCGCTTCGACCCGAGCCAGTTTACGTGAACGGAGTGCCGTCGAACTGGACGACGACTGGTATTGCTCAGTCGTACTCGAACGAACTGCGCGGGTCGCAAACTGCCATCGCCAACCGATGCCGGTCGCGTGATGATCAGCCAAACCTGTTCTGGCCGGACTCATCAGCCATGCGTCGGCGATCGACCTCATCGCGTTCGGTTCCAGTCTTCAACTTTGATGAGAACTCGGGCGACGGCGTCCAGAGGCTCGGTCGATTCTGCATCAAACCAGCGTGAGACGCGGGGGTCATCAACGGAACTCACCAGGCAAGAGAACTGGAACGTCCCGGGCTGCATTCCGGGTGTCAGACGGAATGTACGGATCCCCCGCTCGTTGAGCTGCTGGACTGCTTCCCGCCACGTTGGTCGGCGAGGCACATCGATTACTGCGGGTGGATGATGTCCCGTGGGTGTGGAACGCTGATAGCGAGCACCGTCGTCGGTGTTGACCGCGAAGGGTGATTCAGGATGGCCGTAATCCTGCGATAACGCTGTGTCCGAATACGGAGGCGACGCAATGCCGGCTGTGCGATATCCCGACTGGAAAATCTGAGTGTGGTCGGAAGGGGATCGCGCCAACTGAGCGGAGTCAGACCGCTGATCATCGCGGCTCGTGTGCTGTCGTCGCGTTGTCGATTGAGACGAAGTTACCCAGCCGGGTGCTGATGACGCTCGGCTGCCGCTGCGGGCCATCGTCATCAGGCGATCCGATTCCCGAGGCTGCAAGATGTCGACGAGCCCGTGAGCCGGCAATGCAATATGCCGTACAACCGGTGCATTGGACTGGCCAACCCGCGATTCGATGAATGCGTGACGATGGGTTGTCGTTGCCGCCGACGGCGATGATCGCGCGGCCGGAACGAACTGTGGAATTCCGAAAACAGCCATCACAGGAACGGCTGTCATCGGCACGATCATCAGCAACGTGGCGAAGAATCCCTGACCTCGACGCATCCCAGCCTCCCTGCGGAATGAAGTCTGCCAGCTGGCCCACGATTTCTCCCGAATCGTGATGCGTGCAGAGATGATAGAGCAGGTGCGGAAAATCCGACAATGCCGTTCTACTCGTGCCGCATCGCACTCTGGGCCGACAGATTTTTGCCGCTCAGATAGTCCCCGGGGATATAGCTGACTTTGTCGAACGGAACTGCCACGTGGACGGTTACAAGGTCCTTGGCCGATGCACTGCCGATCTGGTCAAGTGGATCCGGGTTTCCAGTCGCTGGATCGACGGTGATCGTCACTGTGACATCCGCGGCAGCGACGTTGATCGAGTCATTGAGGAATGACTCAACCCATGCGGTCACGGTGGCGTTGGTTTCACCATCGATAATTCCCATGCGGGTGCCTTCCCGCGCGGCGTTGGTGACCATCTGGCCGACCATCATGGCTCGTCCGAATTCGACGATGCCCAGCACGACCCCGAAGAAAATTGGCAAAACCAGAGCCATCTCGACCAAAGCGGTACCGCGACGGCGGTCCGTTGTGGCGTTTCTATTTGCTTGTCGAATCATTGGTGCGTCCTCCCGTGGAAACCGTAGCTCACAGATTTCGCCGGCCGAATCTTACAGGTACAGGTGGCGTTGATCCGGGCAACTCAAGTCCGGAAACGTCGAGAGTCGTCGAATGTCAGCTTAGTCGGGCTGATGGGATTCGCCTTCCCTCACTCTTGCACTGTTGGCCCTTGGATATTCATTGCACGAATCAGCGATTCGAACCAGGTACGCCGTTGTCACGAGTTCGCATTACGGTCCGGGAAGCAGCTTGAGTGGCCGGTCCGCGGCGATTTCCTGGAAGACTGCCATCAGGTCCGCCTCGTATTCCGCGATTGTGCCGCCACCGGGCACATTGAAGTGTTCACCTCCGGTGCGATCCGCAAGGTCCTGCATCAGTACCTGATCCGCTCCCAGTCCCAGGCTGACCGTCAGGATCTTGATTCCGGCAGCGAAACACAGGTCCGCCTGATCCTGAGCGAAGCCGACCGGGTTACCCGTCGGACGATTGGCGACCCCGTCCGTCATCAGCACGATCACTTTGTACGACTGCGGGCGGGCGTTGGTTTCCAGCTCCTCGCGAGCCACTTTGATCCCTCCGCCGATGTTCGTCATGTTGTCGTAGTGCCCCGCCTGGCGGTCGCGGTACAGCGGCTTGAGATTCATGACGTCGAACGTCAGGCCGCTCTCAAGGATGGCACCACTGGCATCGGTGTGCGTGTAGATTGACAGACCAACCTGGTCGTCAGCTTCAACGGCATCGATGTAGTCGACAAGAATGTCGGACGCATTCTTAGCGGCGTTGAGCGGTTGCGTCGTGATTTGCCACAGCGAGTTCGTTTGCGTGTACTTTGGCTTCTTCTCGTTCCAGTAGTTGATCAGGCATTTCGTCCCGTATTTGTAGCGGTAGTGCATCTTGCCGCAGTCGCTGTCGTCGTTGACGTAGTCGACGAATGAGGTCCACGAACCTGATGAATGTGGGTAGGTCACGGCGTCCAGACTCAGGTAAGTGACGATGTCGTCGTCGTAAAACTCAAACTTTTCGCCATCTCCTTCCGGCGAGAGGTCGCCGTTGTCGCCAGACTCCACCCACACTTGACGGATCTTGCGGTTGTCTGCAAACACGCCTGACGTGCCTGACGTGCCTGACGTGCCTGACAGGTCGGAATAGGTCAGGTAGTACCCGGCGGAATCCCTCAAGACGACCTGATCCAGATCCAGCGTTGATGTCACAGACACTTTGTCGCCCTGATACTCGACGCTGACATGGGGGATGTTCAGCCCTGTATCCTCCGGCACGCCTTCTACGGTTATGAAAGCGGGTGCGTAGGGCAGGCTGCCGTATGCGGGATTGCCCAGTTCGCCCCACATTGCGTCGATCGCAGCGTCGATCACCGTCGCCCCGAGACTCGGCTCTGACTTGAACTCCGTGTCGTCATTCATCGAACCGGAGTAGTCGAGTGCCAGAATAATGTCTCGAGGCTGGTACGTGCCGATCGCACTTGTCTGCATGGAAACACCCGCGCCGCCTCCACGGTTAATCACGGGAGCGAAGAACAGTGGCAACTCCACGCTGCCCGTGATCTTCACAATGTTGTACGGAGTGACACCCCAGTCGTAGATGAACTCTTCGGCGATCGGATCCCAGTCGAGATGCCCCAGGATGATGTCCGTGCCGGGCGTCAGCACGAGTCCGCCGATATTGCCGACCTCGTTAAGAGCTGCCAGGGAGACCGCCGCGTTTTCGGCGTTTGTTTTCACCACGCTTTGATTGGCAGTTGTGTCAAACTCAGTCACGGCAGCCAGGGTCGCCGCATCGACGGACGTCTGCAGTTGTTGTTTGGCCAGCGCCAGATATCCCACGTCGATCGTGAATGCCGCGAAGGCCAGCACGAGGACCATCACACCTGCGGACAGCGCGATGATACTTCCGGACCTGGACTTCCGGGTCCGTTCGACACGCAGACGAAGATTTTGCAGAACGGTTCGCATGAGCTTGATCCTGGCCAAAGAAATGACGTGTCACGCCCGCAGAGATGCAGAGGGATGACGCGCAACCGGTCACACACCCGGGCATTCGGTTTGGCCGACTCCCGTGATCTGCTACCTTCACGCGCGCTGTTGACCGAGAGCCGCGCGGCGAAGTGGACTTGTTCAGCCTTGAGAATCTCCATGCCGACGATCTTCACAAAGATCATCAACAGGGAAATCCCTGCCGACATCGTCTACGAGGACGACCAGGCACTGGCTTTCCGCGATATCAATGCTCAGGCCCCCACGCACGTGCTTGTCATCCCGAAAAAGGAGATCGCTTCACTGAACGATCTCGAAGATGGCGATGCCGGGCTGATGGGACACCTGTTTTGTGTGGTCCGAAAAATCGCCTCGGACCTTGGTCTCGAAGGCGGCTACCGGACTGTCATCAACTGCGGAACCGATGGGGGGCAAAGCGTGGACCACATCCACATCCACCTCCTCGGCGGTCGGGCACTGACGTGGCCTCCGGGTTGATACAAACACTGGGCGTGTAAGGTCTTCGGTTCATGACATCGCGGCCGTGCCGCTGTTGAATTTCACGTTTCATCGCTACGCAAAGGTTGTTTTTCAGAGACAGGCACGTTGCTCTTACGCAACACAGTTGGTCGCCTCGCGGGCGGCATCCTGTACAGTCCACCCACCGTCCATCGCACCGACCGACAACCAAACCAACCCCACTACCCGCCCACGGACCAGGGAGTCACCATCGTGAAAACTCGCCGAATCGTTTGCTCAGTGATTGTTGTCTTCGCTGCCGGAGCGCTGCTCTCGGCCAACCTGAAGGAAGAGGTCAACTCGGCCGCCAGTATGACTCAGGCCGCGAATGATTTTCTGGCCACGCTCACAGCCGACCAGAAGGACAAGGCCACCTTCAAATTCGATGACAAGGAACGCATCAACTGGCACTACATCCCGAAGGACAATCGTCTGGGCCTGCCGGTCTATGAGCTGGAAGGCGACCCGCTAACGACGAGTCTGGCGCTGCTGCGCAGCGGTTTGTCAGAGGCGGGCTACGACCAGGCTTTGAACGTGATGAGTCTTGAAGAAATCCTGTACCTGCTCGAAGGCGGGGACCGTGAATCCCGCCGCTCCAAGCGAGACCCGCGCAAGTACTACATCAGTGTCTTCGGGAAGCCGGGCAACACCGGTTCCTGGGGCTGGCGAATTGAAGGGCACCATCTGTCACTCAATTACACGGTGGTTGATGGCAAAGTAGTTTCAAGCACACCCGAGTTCTTCGGTGCCAATCCCGGTCTGATCAACGCCGGTCCCGGCCGTCAAATCCGAGTGCTCGGTGCCGAAGAAGACATCGCGCGCCAGATTCTGAAAGCCTGCTCGCCGGAGCAGTCGGAGCATGCCTGGATCTCGGAAGAAGCGCCGGACGATCTGCGCAGCAAAGGAACACCGCAGCCGGATACCGGTAAGCCACGGGGTCTGTCTGCGTCAAAGATGTCCAGCGATCAGAAGAAGCTGCTGCAGGAACTGCTTGGCGAGTATCTGAAGAACATGCCGGCCGACGTCGTGGCCGAACGCCGAGCGAGGATCAACAAAGCGGGTCTGGATAACATCTACTTCGGCTGGTGGGGCAGCAGTGAATTAAACGAACGGCACGAGTACCGCGTCCAGGGACCGACATTCCTCATCGAGTACAACAACACACAGCAAAGTGCCAATCACGTCCACTCAATCTGGCGCAACATGGACGGGGACTTTAACCAGCCTGCGAAGTAACAGCGGCATCTGAGCCGTAGCCCGATTTCTCCGAAATCGGGACCTGCCGCGTGCGGATTTCGGAGAAATTCGCCTACAGCTTCACGAAACGCCTGTCGCCGTTTGGCGGCTCTTCATTTTGACTCGCACCCGCGTTCCTGGGGCTTGCGCCCCAGGCTATCGCCTGCCGCCGCTTCGCGGCTCGGGGTTGGCCCATGACAGTCGCGACCGCATCCCGCATCGAGCAGCTCTTCACCGAGCGTTTTCCGAAGTCGGCTGAACTCTATCATCGGGCTCAGCAGATTTTTCCGAGCGGGGTGACTCACGACGGCCGGTACCTCAAGCCGTTCCCAATCTACGCCAAATCGGCGCAGGGCTCGCGCAAGACCAGCGTCGAAGGTCACCAGATCATCGACTACTGGGTCGGCCACGGTGCGATGCTGCTGGGACATTCGCACCCGGCAATTGTCGAAGCTGTCCAGCAGCAGGTCGCGCGGTCGACGCACCCCGGTGCGTGCCATGAACTCGAACTCGAATGGGGCGAACTCGTTCAACAACTCGTTCCATCGGCTGAGATGGTCCGCTTCACGAACAGCGGTACGGAAGCCACGTTGATGGCGCTCCGCGTGGCGCGAATCGTGTCCGGTCGATCGAAGGTCATTAAGTTTGCCGGGCACTTTCACGGGTGGCACGACAACCTGATGCACGCCGCGCATCCGCCGCATGACGAAAGTGACTACGAGATTCCAGGCGTGACAGATGGAGTCTCGGAGGACCTCGTCATCATCCCGCCGAACGATCTGGCGGCACTGGAAACGGCACTCGACGAACACAATCCGGCGTGTGTCATCCATGAGGGCAACGGCACGCACTGGGGCGTCGTCCCGGCCAGTGCGGAGTTCCTTCGCGGAGTCCGGAGACTGACGGAAGAACGCGGCATCATCTTCATTCTGGACGAGGTCATCACGGGATTCCGCGTGCACCCGAACAGCTTTCAGGGGTTCTGCGAGGTCGTTCCGGACATGACCACTCTCGCAAAGGTACTGGCTGGTGGACTGCCGGGTGGTTGTCTGGCTGGTCGTGCCGACCTGCTACAGGTCCTGGCGTTTGACAATCCTCTCGGGAAGAAGATGAAGCACCCCGGGACCTACAACGCGAACCCGTTGTCCGCCTCTGCCGGCATTGCCGCACTGAACCTCGTCGCCACCGGCGAACCGTCCGCGACGTCGAACGCAACGGCTGTAGCTCTGCGACGCGAACTGAATGGAGTCTTCGCCGAAAAGGACGCCCGCATTGTTGCCTACGGGCACTTTTCGGCGATCAAGATGCTGCCTGACTATGACGGCCCACGGCCGGACCGCGACGACTTTGTTCCATTCGACGGGGACTGGCGAAAGCTTGATCGCTCATTCGACCAGTCGCTTTCACATGCCTTCCGGTGTGCTCTTCTGCTGGGCGGAGTCGACTGGATGGGCTGGGGCGGCTCAACATCACTGGCTCACGACGAGTCGGATATCGATCAAACCGTGACGGCGTACGCGCAGGCAATCGACTTGCTACGCGAAGACGGTTTCCCGGTGTAACCGGGGCGGCAATTGCCGGAAGATCCGCCCGGAAGGTCACTCGCCCGTTCCGCCCTGCCAGTCGTTCGTCTGGAACGGTGACGCCGGGAGTCCCGCACTATTGACCAGATTCGGATTGGCCAGTTTGTGCCAGCCGAAACGTACGTGCTCTGGTGCGGCGACACCCTCGGCACTGACGACAATCGACGTGCCATCGATTTCAGCCACCGCATCGACGAACTCGCCGCCCTCGCCAGCGACCTGGAATTCGCTCAGTGGTTCTCCGTCGCGCGACTTCAGCCCGTCTGCATGAGCAAACGTCAGTCGAACTTTTCCGTCGTCAACGCTCATCGACTTGTACAGTGGACCGGAATAGACAACATCTTTGCCGTATGTCTTTGCCAGAGCCCACGCGGCCAGTCGATTCCCCACATCCAGTTTGTTCTGGGGATGAATGTCCGCGACGTTGTCGACCAGGTCGGTGATGACGGCCATGCCTGTCTCCGGAATCTTCAGACTGGCCGCCTGTCCTTCCCACAGAGCGGGCAACTGACCCGGTTCGTAGCGACCGCCGCTCCACGGTGCGATCTGCACGAAGTAAAACGGCAGGGATGGCTGCCACGCCAGGCGCCAGCCTTCGATCAGTGCCTTCATGCGATCGAAGTAGGCCAGTCCGTTCTTCCGGATGACGTTTGTTTCGCCCTGGTACCAGATGGCTCCCTGGATGGCGAATGGCTGCAGAGGCGCGATCATGCCGTTGTACATGCCACCCGACTTGCCATCGGCGATCGTCCACGGCTCGATAGGAGAACCACCCCAGGAGCTGTTGATCAGACCAACCGGCACATCCAGTTCTTCGTGCAGCTTCTTTCCGTAGTAGTACAGCACAGCCGAAAACGCGGGCACGTTTTTCGGAGTGCAGACTTTCCAGTCCGCGACTACATCATCCGCCGGCTCCGGCTTCTGGACTTTCGGCACATGAAACAGGCGAACATGCGGGTGGTCCGCCGCTTCGATAGCCGCAGTGGCTCCGGTGGTTCGCGTCATCGGCCACTCCATATTGGACTGCCCCGAGCCGACCCACACCTCACCAATCAGAATGTCTTCCAGTTCGATGGTGTTGTTACCGGCAACCTTCATCGCGTGCGACTTGCCGTCCGCTTTCATCGCTGGAAGCGTGACCAGCCACTTGCCGTCGTCATTCGCCGTGGCTTCCGCTGAAGCCTCACCCAGCGTGACCGTGACTTTCTCGCCTGCATCGGCCCAGCCCCAGATCGTTAGCGGCACATCCCGCTGCAACACCATGTGACTGTCGATCACCGCTGGCAGTTTCACATCTGCGGAAGCCGTCCCCGGCAGGCCATGCAGGAGCGACACGGTCAGCGCTATCAAGGCGGTGAAAAACGAATGAGAGAGGCGGAGGGCCCGATCACTGAGCTGGAAACAGCGGCGATAGTGCATCACTGGATTGCCTTTAGCATGAGAAACGGGATTCATCGAACATACGGGTGAGACGTTGTGGTCGGAAATGCTATCGGCGGATGTGAAGCCGGGCACGCACACTGCGTATATTGCCAGAGAGAACTGGCGTGTGCGCGAGTATCCAACGGTGGACGAAGCTCGTGCATGTGCCTCCAAACAGCGTGTCGAAGCGATCTGGACGAGTCCGGGGTGATCCACCAGGCTGCGCCGTAATCATGGCACGAGTATTCCACCCACGACGATTGAGAATTCCCCGCAGTCGGCACATGGTGTCGCTTCTGCTGAGCTATCACCAGGCCATGCCGATTTGCGCGCATGACCGGCTGATCGATCTCTCCGAATTGGTCGAGGTCCGTCGGAACTCAGCCGTCAGGATCTCGTGGCCGGTGATCTTCATGAAAGCGTACTCCCTCGTGGGAGCCGCCAACCCGATATTGCGGCGATGGCATCAGGACTTTCCGTGGAAACACCAGGGTGAGTCGCCAGATGTCGTCCCGATGGTCGCCGTCACCCGACGGTACCGCGACGACGACTGGCTGTTTTTCGGACGCTTTGACAAGGCCGACCAGCGAGCACTCGACGAGTTGCAGACGCGGCTCGATCAGTATCAGACACATCCGGTCGAAATCGCTTTCCGGACCCAGAGGCGATTCAGCATGTACCCGCGATTCGTGCGTCGGCTGGTCTTCTGGGGCAAGATGAACCTGTCGGGCAACCGCCGGCTCAAACGGCTGGGGACATTTGGTCTGACAACCATATCCGGGGCCGGTGCCACGATTCAGATGCCACCCACGCCGAATACTTCAGCGATCACGTACGGGCCGATGGATGAAAATGAACAGAGTCTGGTCACGATCGCGTATGACCATCGGCTGATGGACGGCATGACTGTCGCCCGCCTCCTGCAGGAGCTGGACGACACGCTTCACGGGCCGGTGTTACAGGAGTTGCGTGAACTGGCTGGCTCATAAGGATCGTTCGATCATTAAGTGTCGCCTTTCGCTCCGCGAAAGTGCGTTCTTTCGCGGAGCGAAAGACGACAATGTGACACTTAATTCAAGGACGATCATAAGTCAGTTTTCTGGTGATCAGGGAGAATGATGACGGCATTGTCGGAAACCACGATCCGTGCCGTTGGCTGATCATGAGGCTCACGAAGTGAAAAAGAAGAGCACGCCACAGCCATCGGAATCGCCGTTGTTCGACGAAATCGAGGCGGTCCTGCGAAACAATCAGGATGCGACCGATTTCGAGATTCGCGAAGCGGTGAATCGCTGGTGGTCGACCGTCAGAACTGACGAATCGGAGGCAACGGATTCCGATGTGCAGCGCATCAGGTCCACGTTGGGCATATCGCAGACGAGTCGCAGGCCACATCAGAAGAAGCTGTTTGAGTAGAGCGGCGCTTACGAAAACCGCACGTCGCTCACCCCAGACGCAGGCGTCGATGATTCAACGGTTCTGATAGCTCCGTCGTGACCATGAATCGCGTGTTACGCTGCGTCAGCCCTACACGTGTTTGGTCGATGCCGACACCGCAATGCGGTAAATCGACGACAGTTCATCGGGGTTCGTCACGCAGGTATTCAGATCATTTAACAGGCCGTCCGCGAGGTTGTAGATCCAGCCGTGCACGGCCAGCTCCCGACCCTGGTCCCAGGCATCCTGCACAATGGTCGTGTGGCACACGTTGTAGACCTGTTCGATCACGTTGAACTCGCACAACAGCCGAAGTTCCAGTTCCGGATCATTGAGTCCGGTCAGCAGTTTCTCGTGCTTTTGCCGAACATCGCGAATGTGTCGCAACCAGTTATCAATCAGGCCCAGTTTGTTGTCCTGCATGGCGGCTTTAACACCACCACAGCCGTAGTGCCCGCAGACAATGATGTGCTCCACCTTGAGGTACGCAACTGCGTACTCAATGACGGACAGGCAATTGAAGTCACTGTGGACAACGACGTTCGCAATGTTGCGATGAACGAAAATTTCACCCGGAGCCAGCCCGGTAATCTGATTGGCCGGAACGCGACTGTCCGCACAACCGATCCAGAGAAACTTCGGGTTCTGCTGAGCCACGAGGTTTTCGAAAAACTGCGGGTCCGCAGCCTTTGCGGCCTCCGCCCATTTCCGGTTCTTCTCGGCCAGGTTTTTGAGCACCTGCATGTGTTCGATATTCCTTTCTGATCCACACGAGTACTACGCGCCGGGTGGGACACTCGGCGCTTCGGCGTCGGCGGGCTCATCCAGCGGCGGACGTTGAGGTCGATCGTTTCCAGGACCCGGTGCTTCTCCGGATCCGAATCCGCTGCTGCCGCCACGTGCTCCACCAAATTGACGTTGCTGCTGTGCAATGTCATCAAGATCCAATTCGGTCGGCTGACCCAGGAACGCCTGCCATTTTTCCAGTTGTTCTGCTGTAAGTACCGCCATCAACGACCCTGCAACGTCCGTAGTCAGTTGCTCGACCGCGTCTTCCTGACCGCCTTCCAGGGCCGCACGGACTTTGCTTTCGTGTGCTTCGATCTGGCCGTTGATCGAAACCTGCTGTTCGTCGGACAGCCCCAGTTCAGCCACGACAATGGGCTCGCGCAGTGCGGCTGGTCCGACATGCTGCAGTGCCAGTTGCCGTAGTCGCTGGAATGGGGCTTCCGGCAAAGTCTTCTCTAACACCTCCTGGATATCGGAATTCAGTTGAGTAAACAGCACGCGACGATTCTCCGCAGACATTTCGCGCAGAGTGCTGAAGTCCGGACGAGCCGCGTCCAGAGCAGTCTCCAATTCCTCAACAGTCTCTTTGCTCAGTTCAAGTTCCGCCTGGACCTCTGCTGATCGCGCGAACTGGCTCATCATCATGCCAACGGATGGCGAGCGGCGGCGACGCCGGTCGCCATCGCCCTGGTCTCCGCCGGGTGCGAAGGGGGCATCGGACATGCCAGGGGGCGAACCGGGAAAACCACGGGGAACAGCGTCCGCCGCGACACTGTCGACCAAATGCGACGCGGATTCTGACGTCCCGTATTGCTCCTGGGGTGCGTCGGGGGTGGTGTACCCGAGAAACATCGGGTCTTCCGAACCGGGTTCAATTATCAGGTCCACTTCGTACGACTTCAGCAGACTGAACCAGCTCAGACGAATCGTGCCCTCGAACGGTCCAGGTTCCAGAACGACTTCGGACGGAAATCCAGCAATGGACTCGCGCGCCTTGCTCAATGTTAGATATGCCGCTTCCTGCTCGGACTGTTTAACCACGGCCCGCAAAGCATTCAATGTGGAGCTGTAACCGAGTCTGCCATGTGCTTCGATACCGACGACAACCAGCAGAACGCCAATCATTCCCCAGACAATCGCACGCTCGACCGGTGAGCGATTTGCCTTTTTGCCCGAGGTCGTCGCATCCGATTCCTGACTGGAGTCGTTTGTTGCGCTCATCGAGGCATTCTCCTGCAAGCGGCTATCATTCGGCCAACGCCCGGAGCGAGCATCAATTTCCGACTGATCTGTCGTCATGATGCTCGGGCAAACAGCAGCGAGTCAACCATCAACATCGCTACGCGATCCAATGGCCTCATGCCCCGGTCAGCTCGCAGTCTCAAGCGGGACAGTGACTGTGATTGTCGTGCCCTCGCCGAGCTGGGATTGCACGTCCAGCGAACCGTTCAGAAAACGCATCCGTTCGCGGGCCAGAAACAGTCCGAGACCCTTCACTCCCAGTGGGTCGACTGGCGGCGAAAAGCCGCATCCGAAATCTTCAACCTGGATCGTCAGATCGTCGGATGTTGTTAATCGACGCAGGATGGCCCGCTTCGATTCGGAATGCTTAACGACGTTGTGAAGCAGTTCGCGAACAACGCGAAACAGAATTGACGCCTGCTCGTCGCCGATCTCGGCATTCGTGGCGTGGTCATCAATTTGCAGTTGCAGGTCTATGCCAGCCTGCAGTTTCAGTTTGTCCGCCAGCCATTCGAGCGCCGGCCAGAGCCCCAGCTCATCGAGCGGAGGTGGGTTGAGCTCGAACATCAGCTCGCGCGTCGAATCGATTGTTCGTTGAATCAACTCCGCAGTTGACTCAAGCAACTCAGAACAATCCTCAGAAACATGCTGTCCCAACTGGCCCAGTTGAATTCGGGCGAGCGCGAGATTCTGTCCGACATCGTCGTGCAGTCCCGCGGCGATCCGTCGGCGTTCATTGTCAGACGCGACATCCAGTTCAGACGCCAGCTTCTGCAGGCGGGACCGGTAACGATTCACCTGGTCGGATGCCTTGCGACGTGCTGAAACGTCTTCCGAGATTCCCGCGATCCGAAGCGTGTGACCGTGCAGGTCGCCAACCGGAAACGCACGCTCGTGAATCCAGACCACGCCGCCATCCGGCCGCACAACACGGTACTCGATGTCCCATCCGTCGAAAGTGGAGTCAAGCTGTCGCCAACATTCATGGACCAGAGAACGATCCTGCTGATGCACGATGTACCGCCAGCCGTCGGGGTCGTCGTAGGCAAGATCGGGGGCGAGACCAAAAACCGATTCGAACGCCGGGTTCAGATAGAACAGACGCCCGGAGGGCGCGTCCGCCATCCAGCAGACGTCGCGGCAATGTTCAGCCAGCTCGCGATACCGGTCATCGGACTCCCGCAGAGCAACATTCGCAAACTCGATTGGACTTAGTTCCGCGACGAGAGATTCAATCCTCATGAACAAAACCCTGTCTGTGCTGGACGCGGCCCGATGATCCAATGGGGTCAGATCATGGGTGAGAATCTCGAAATTGGCAACAGTTGATCCGGAACATCCTGCGTTCCGCAAACAGACCACGTAACGTCGGACAACTGGTCCGAGCGGGTGCGACGAGCCAGGGGTAGCAAACATTGCCCGTTCCAGACAGAATGCCCGCTTCCTCATAATCCAGGCGGCACGGCCGCCAGGTGACGGATGTCCCATCCCCCGCCCTTAGTGTTAGAGAGAACCGGATTTATGGCCAAAGAAGAGGCCATTGAAGTTGAAGGAACTGTTGCCGAAGCACTGGCCAACACTCAGTTTCGTGTGGAACTGGAGAACGGTCATATGGTGCTGGCTCACGTCGCCGGAAAGATGCGCAAGAACTTCATCCGCATCGTGCCGGGTGACCGCGTGAAGGTCGAGGTTTCACCTTACGATCTGAATCGCGGACGCATCGTGTACCGCGAACGCTGAGCTGAATTCACGCCCCGCCTGATTTCCCGCCGACTGTCCCGCCTGATTCCATTTCCTCCGTCCCTTCGTTCGATTGAGTCATGACTCAACAGACCGGGTCCGCAGAGGCCGAGGTATTACTGTTTACCGACGGAGCCTGCAGCGGCAACCCGGGGCCCGGGGGCTGGGCGTGCGTTTTGCGCCATGTCAAAACGCAGACCGAAAAGGAACTGTCCGGAGGAGCGGCACACACAACCAACAACCAGATGGAACTGCAGGCTGTCATATCGGGTCTGGAAGCTCTGAAACGACGGACGCGTGTCAACGTGATTACAGACAGCAAGTACGCCATGCAGGGGTGCACGCAGTGGCTGCCCGGCTGGAAGCGCAACGGCTTCAAGCGACGCGAGGGAAAGTCGCTGAAACCGCTGAAGAATGAAGACCTGTGGCGGCGGCTGGACAAACTGCTCGAGCAACACGTGGTCACGTTTACGCACGTGAAGGGCCACAGCGGGCATCCCGAAAACGAGCGCTGCGATGAACTCGCCGTCGCCGAGACTGAGAAGTTCAAGTAGCCGCCTCGCTCCGCAGGACGAACCAGCAAGCCGCGAGCGATCATCCCGCGTCGCTGCTGACGACGTGCGGGCTGCTATCTGCTCCACAGTCGTTGCTTGCGATCAATGCACCTGGCGAGAGAGATCGCGACTTTGCGAACCTGTAGCAGGCAGTCCATGTCGATGGGTTGCCGCCACATTCGACTCGGTCTGGGGACAGGGGTATGGTTTCGCCGACTTCAGAGGTCTACACTGGAAACAGCACACACCGGCGTCCATTGGATACCAATCCGCGAATCAGGAAGGCACAACAACTCTTGGCTGAACCCAAACGCGAACAGCTCAAAGTTTCCAATCAGAGGGCCATTCTCGCTGGTGTCTTCGATTCAGACGACCGCGACCGCAGCGAGCATCCGCTGGAAGAACTGCGAGGACTCGTCGAAACCGCCGGTGTCGAAGTCGTGGGCGAGATGACTCAAATGAGGCACACGCCGCACCCGGCCACACTGATGGGTTCGGGCAAGCTTGAAGAGCTGAAACTCCTGGTCGAGTCGCTGGATGCTCAACTGGTCGTGTTCGACAACAACCTCAGCCCAAGTCAGGGCCGCAACATCGAGAAGGCACTCGACACGGTTATTGTCGACCGCAGCGAGCTGATTCTCGACATCTTCGCCAGTCGGGCTCGCACACACGATTCGAAGCTGCAGGTCGAACTGGCCCAGTTGTTGTACTTCCGTCCGCGATTGAAGCGGTTGTGGACTCACCTTGAGCGTATCGAAGGGGGTGTCGGAGCTGGTCGCGGACCTGGTGAAAAGCAGCTTGAAACCGACCGCCGGCTGGTGGATCGCCGCATTGCCGACCTGAAGCGACGCCTGAAAGCTGTCGAAAAGCACCGCGGCCGCATGGTGGCTCAGCGAAGCGAGCACATGACCGTATCACTCGTCGGCTATACGAATGCGGGTAAGAGCACGTTGCTTAACGCGTTGACCGGATCGGACGAGTACGTGGCGGATCAGTTGTTTGCGACGCTGGACACGCGGACGAGACGTTGGACCGTTCCGGCCTGGGGCGATGTCCTGCTCAGCGACACGGTCGGCTTTGTCCACAACCTGCCGCATCATCTGGTTGCGTCGTTTCGTTCGACATTGGAAGAGGCCCGCCACGCGGACCTGCTGCTGCATGTTGTGGACTCATCGCACCCGGACGCCGAGCACCAGATTGAGACAGTGAACAACGTACTCGACGAAATTGGCGTCGAGCATTCAAACACGCTGCTCGTCTTCAACAAGTGCGACGCCGTTGAAGATCGATCGCTTCTGGACGTGTTGCGACTGCAGCACGAGTCCGCGGTTGCAGTCAGCGCTGCAACCGGCGAAGGCATTGACCGTCTCGCGTCGGTCGTCGGAGGACTGCTGGGCAACGGGTACGTTGATGTCCGAGTTGAGGCACACGCTGGCAACGGGAGGCTAATCCACTTCCTCGCCGAGCACGCCGAGGTCACGGCAACCGAGTACGAGGAATCACAGGCATTCTACGATTGCCGCATCGCCCGACGTCTGCTGCCGAAGCTTGAAGAATTCGACGTCGCGCTGACTGGACCGGGAGTCTTGCCCGAAGCGGAAACTCTCTCGTCGGACATCCTTGCTGACTCTGCATAAGGCGTGCGGTGAGGGACCGACCAGCCGATGCTATTGTGGAAAAGCAGAGTCTGATACCAGCACGTCGTCGCCAGCGTGAGTCCAAAGGCACTGTGTGTGTGACATCGGACTGACGCCCCCAGCTACGTCGTGCCGTCGCTTCGCGACTCAAGCTGTGAAACTCACTCGAGCACCATTTCGAGTGCAATCAGCAGTTCCTCGATCCCCGTTCGTTCGTCGTCAGAATCGTCGTCTGCCGAGTCCGTGCCCTTTCCACCGTCCAGGGTGTCGACGCCACTGTGCCCAACCAGTAGGTCGTCGCCGACGCGACCTTCGAGACGATCGTCGCCGCCGTCGCCGTGCAGCGTGTCGTTGCCGCCGTGGCCCACCAGGACATCGGAGTCGTCGCCACCGGACAGTTCGTCGGTGCCGCCGCCACCGAACAGCGTGTCGGCTCCGGACTCGCCAAACAGGTCGTCTGACGAGGGACCGCCCAGCAGCCGGTCGTTGCCACCTCCGCCGTGCAGGACATCGTTTCCACTCGCGCCAATGAGCGTGTCGGCAAATGCCGTCCCGATGATGGTGTCGCTGCCACCACGTCCGCGGATGCGAATCGGGTACTGGTAGGCGCTTGCGTCGATGTGGTCGGGACCAAAGCTCCCGAACAGAATCAGCACCATGCGTTCGGACACGACGTCTCCGTCGATCGAACCGTCCGCGTCCAGAGTCACTGACAATCCGGACATGGACGTCCCGATGGTTTCGATTCGGAAGTCCTTGCCGAGTCCGCCGTCGATCGTGTCGCTGCCCTGTCCGCCGGTGAGTGTGTCGCGGTCTGCACCGCCAACCAGACTGTCGTTGCCTGCGTCGCCAGCGAGGTCGTCATTCCCGTCCAGACCGACCAGGTGGTCGTTTCCGTCTCCCCCGCGCAGGACATCATCGCCGGCACCGGCCTGCAGCGTGTCATTTCCGAGTCCGCCCTTCAGGTAATCACCGTCGGCGTCGCCAACAACGAGGTCATCACCCAGTCCGCCGTCCACGCGGTCGCGGCCGTCGCCACCTTTAAGATTGTCGTTGCCGGAACCCCCGTGAAGACTGTCGTTACCACCGTGACCGAAAATGAGATCGTCGCCACCCTGTCCATAGAACTGATCATCGCGCGAGCCGCCAATCAGCGTGTCGTCGCCGTCGTGACCAATGATGCGTGTCCTCACGGAAAGCTGAGACGCATCAATCCGATCCGGTCCGTCGCTGCCATGAATCTCGACAACCGAATTCATGATGTCGACGAAGTCGGAGCCGGACAGCGTGACGTCTCCGCTGACGTGCACGGTGTAGCGGTCTCTCCCGGTGCTGCCCGTCACGCGGTCGTTACCGTCGCGGGCCAGGACCGAATCGTCTCCGTCGCCACCGTTGAGGTGATCGCGGCCGGATTCACCGTCCAGCGTGTCATCGCCTCTGCCGCCGTGCAGATCATCTGCATCAGACGGATGGAGATCGGAGCCCGTCCCGTCGCCGCCGTAGAGCAGGTCGTCGCCGTCGCCGCCGCGCAGTGTGTCATTGTGCTGATCGCCTCGCAGCGTGTCGTGACTGCTTCCTCCATCAAGCAGGTCATCTCCCTCGCCGCCGTTTATTGCATCATTTCCTTTGCCGCCCAGAAGCGTGTCGGCACCAATGCCACCGCTCAACGAATCCGGACCAGTGTTACCAAGCAGTTCATCACGCCCGCCGCCGCCGTCCAGTGTGTCAGCACCACGACCAGCGGTCAGTCGATCATGTCCCGGACCCCCAAAAAGCACGTCCGGCTCGTCGCCTCCAAAGAGACGATCGTTCCCGAAACCACCATCAAGGGTGTCTGCTCCAGCGCCGCCCGAAAGCCAGTCTGTTCCGTCCCCGCCGTCGAGCCGGTCCTTTCCAGTGCCGCCATCCAGGCGGTCTCCCTGCTTACCACCATCGAGCGTGTCCGATCCGAGTCCGCCAGCGAGGCGATCTCTACCGTCTCCGCCCGACAGCAAGTCGTCGCGTCGACCGCCCGTGAGGGCATCATTGCCGCCGTGTCCGTACATGGTGACGGGATAAATCCACAGTCCCGAGGCATCGACTGTATCCGCGCCGTCGCTGCCGTTGATGACCAGATTCCACCGGTTCATCAGACTGAGCGGCACGGAAAGCAGAACCGTCGTTTCTTCCCCGGACTCGCGAGCGACTTCAACCGCGCTTCCCGTCCCGCGGACAAACACGGGGTCGGAGCCTGCCTCAAGCTGGATGCGGTACTCAGGTCCGGAGATGGTCAGCCGCGTGTCCCCCGCTTCCAAAGTGACGGAGCCCGCGTCCGCGGCAACGGCCGTCCAGCCCGCGTCCAGCAGCACGACATCCTCTGCATCACCGAGCACATCAACCCGCCCGGACTCATCCGCCTGAGCCGCCGCATCGGCGGGCGACAGACTGAGCGTGTTGGCTCCGTTGCCGGTCAAATCGATGACGGTTGTCAGTAACAGCCGCTGTTCCGCCGGCTCGATGGACGTCGCCCGGCTCGCTCGTCGGCGTCGTTTCGGTTGCTGGTTTCGCTTGAACATTGTGTGCCAGTCCGTTGGCTGTCTGTGATTCGCTGTTCAGAGACCGGGCCATTTACGCTGAGACGCACCCTACTCCTGTTCATTACCCGCTCATCGTCGTCAACCAGTCAACGTCTGACTGCCCGCAGTGACGTCACAGCGAGAACAGCGAACTCCAGTCGAACGACAGGGCGTCGTCGATCAGCTCGGGGGTGTCCGCGAATTCGTTGTCGCCGGCTCCACCTGTGACCGTGTCGTTTCCAGGGCCGGCCAGGATCGTGTCGTTATCGGGACCGCCGAGGACACGGTCGTCGCCCTCGCCTGCGTCGATGACATCGTTGCCCGCCGCGCCGCCGATCACGTCGTTGCCTGCCTCGCCGGACAGGACGTCGTTCCCGCCATGGCCGCGAATGAAGTCGCCACTGTCGCCGCCCGCGATGTTGTCGTTCGCAGCGCCGCCGAGCAGGGTGTCAATGCCGGCTCCACCACGCAGTGTGATCGGCTGCGTGCGGGCGGATGCGTCGATCAGGATGCCGCTCGTCGCGCGGTCGGATACCGAGACTGTCCGGATCGTGAGCGCGTCCTCGAAATCGTCTGAGCCGAGCCATCCCGTGAAGCCGGTGTCGGTCACCGTGACGTGGCTCAGAATCTCCTCAAAAACAAAGTCGCGGCCACGGCCTCCGTTGAAGGCGTCGTTGCCATTACCGCCGCTCAGCCAGTCACCGCCGTTGTCGCCGAACAGGTCATCGTTTCCGAATCCCCCCCTCAGCGTGTCGGCATCATCGCCACCTCGAATGAAGTCGTTGCCATGATCACCATGCAGCCGGTCGCGGCCGGGGCCCCCGTACAGCCGGTCGTTGTCCACACCGCCATCGAGGACATCATTTCCCTCGCCACCGTACATTCGATCCAGGCCAAACCCTCCGGAGAGTCTGTCCGGCCCATTGCCGCCGTCGAGAAGATCGTCGTCCTGCCCGCCGTCGAGCACGTCAGCACCGTCGTTTCCGAACAGGTTATCGTTGCCCTCACCGCCGATCAGCGTATCCGCGGCCGGAGTGCCGAGGATCGTGTCGTTGCCACGACCGGCATCGATCAGTAGCGGGTGCGGATAAGCGGACGCATCAATCAGATGCCTGTGCCGCTGGTCGCCTGATTCAATCAGACCGGTCAGACGCAGTGGCTCGATCAGCGTGTCGGAGCCGAGTCCGGAAACTGATCCGTCAGCCCTGACCGTCAGCCGGTGGAGTCCGGACGTGACATCCTCAGACTTGTTAAATCGCTCCACACGCTCGTCCGACCCCTCGCCGCCATCCAGCGTGTCGTTGCCGATTCCACCGCTGAGAGAATCGTCATCCGCTCCGCCGGAGACTCGATCCGCGCCGATGCCGCCATTGAGTTGGTCATTGCCCGCACCGCCATCGAGCGTGTCGTTTTGTTCTCCGCCTTCGAGCGTGTCGTTGCCCGTCCCGCCGTTCAGCACGTCGTCATCCTGCCAGCCATCCAGGTGATCGTTGCCGGCACCACCGTTAAGTGTGTCGTTCCCGCGGTAACCGATCAGCACATCGTGGCCACCGCTGCCCAACAGCAGGTCGTCGTCGCCGCCACCGTCCAGTCGGTCGTTGGCTCCACCGCCATTGAGTGTGTCGTTGCCCTGCCGCCCGAAGAGCGTGTCGTTCTGTCCGAGGCCGCTGATGCTGTCGTGGCCCCGACCGCCGTCAATGTGATCCCGCTGCATGCCACCGATGAGCACATCGTCGCCGCCGAATCCAAAGATGCGGACGGGCACTGTGACGCGACTGGCATCAATGATGTCGTCGCCTTCGCTTCCGAAGATTTCCGGCACGCTGTCGTCGCCATCAATCAGCAGGTCACTGTCGGTGAGCCTGACACGTCCGCGAACGAACAGAACTCGAATGTCTCTCGGATCCGCAACGACGGTGTCGCTGCTGTCGCGCGCGATTCGGTCGTCGCCTCCCTCACCGTTGAGAGAATCCGCACCCGGGCCTCCATCCAGCGTGTCTCTGGACGAGCCCTCGCCGCCGCTCAACGTGTCATCGCCGGAGCCACCTTCGAGCCGGTCCCGAGATCCGCCGCCGTTCAGAATGTCGTCACCGGCATTGCCCGCGAGCGTGTCTTCACCGCTTCCGCCGTCGAGCGCATCATTCCCGCCGCCGCCAGACAGTTTGTCCTCGCCAGTGCCTCCCTCCAGAGTGTCGTCGCCACTGGTACCGAGCAGCGTGTCATTCCCGGCATCCCCCTGCAGCAGGTCATCACCCGTTCCGCCGTTGAGCTGGTCACTTTCGTCGCCGCCGGAAAGCTCGTCATTGCCCGGGCCGCCGCGAATGCTGTCGTGCCCGTCTTCGCCCTGCAGAGTGTCGTCACCCCGGAGTCCGTTGATCACGTCGTTGCTGCCGCCGCCAAAAATCACATCACTGGCGACGCCACCAATGATCGTGTCCGGACCGTCCGTTCCGCGGATCAACAGGCGGCGCGTGACCTGACGCGCATCAATGCTGACACCTTCGCCCTCGGCAATGATCTCCAGCTCGGCCGCCGCTTCTCCCTCAGCAGTCGATTGCGGTCGAAAGGACGACACCGGCAAATCGCTGTCGGTCAGCACGACCGAACCGCTCACTCGCAGAACCGGTCGCTCGCCATTGGCCTCATCAACCTGGTCGATTGTGGTTGTGGATAAGAAGACGTCGTCGCCGTCCTCACCGTGGATGGTGTCCGCATCCTCTCCGCCATCGAGCGTATCGTCGCCGGGACCGCCGAGCAGTGTGTCGTTGCCCGCTCCACCATCGATCGAATCCGCGCCAGCCTGGCCATTCAATGCGTCGCGTCCTCGACCACCAGCAATCCGATCGTCGCCGCTCCCACCAAAGACCTGATCGCTACCGCCACCGCCGTCAATGTCGTCGCTGCCGCCCCCACCGTGAATCACATCGTTGGCACCAACGCCGCGCAAGGTGTCGTCGCCGTCGTCTCCGAAGAGTGTGTCATTTCCGCCAAGGCCCGAGATCAGGTCGTTGCCGGAGCCCCCGAGCAGGCTGTCGGTGTGGCGACCGCCCACCAGAGTGTCGTCACCTTCCCCACCGATGATCTCGACGGGGTGATTGAGGGCGGAAGCGTCAATCCGGTCGGCTCCCGGCGAGCCAAGAACGCGCAGCAGCGCACCGGGCGGGATGCGTGGAATTGAGTCGCCTGCAAGAGTCACGTCACCGGCGACATCGATCTGAAAGATGTCGGCCGCATCTCCGTCGTGCCGGTCGCCTGTGTCCAGAAGCAGTTCGTCCTGGCCGTCACCGCCCACGTAACGATCGCGACCGTCCCCGCCATCCAGTACATCGTCGCCGCCGTTGCCGACCAGCGTATCATTAAGCGTGCCACCGATCAGCGTGTCGTTCATTCCGCCGCCGCGGAGCACGAGCCTCGTCAATGTGTAGCCGCTGGCATCGATCCGGGTGGGAAACCCCGAGCCAATCAGTTCCACGATGGGCAGCGGTTCACTCAGTTGATCGGTCCCAACGCCGGTCAGCCCGTCGTCGGTCAGACGCAGCACATCCGTGCTTCCCCTGGTCGAAGATTCGCTGCGCCGGTCGTTGCCAGTTCCACCTTCGAGAGTATCGTCGCCCTCGTCCCCGCCGAGTGTGTCGTTACCGCCCTGACCGCGAATCAGATCATCTCCCGATCCGCCTCGGAGCACGTCCGGGCCACCGCGACCTTCCAGCCGGTCATTGGCTCCGCCACCTTCCAGCGTGTCTCCCAGAGGGCTGCCGATCAGACGGTCCTTGCCGCCGTGTCCCATCAAGTGCACCGGCAGCGAATACCCGGACGCGTCGATCCGGTCGCCGAGGGCCGTGCCATGATAAACCAGCACGATGGGGTCGTTACCCGCATCATCGCCGCGCAGCACTGACATCGGCGCCGCAAAGAGCACGAACTCATTCTGAATCAGCTCGAGTCGATCGGTACCCGCGTCTTCCGTGAAGACAACCGGTCCACCCTGGGACAGAAATGACCCAACCAGCAGCTCGAAGCTCACGTCCCTGTGGATTCGCAGCGTGATGTCTGGCGCGTCCGGGTTAAGGCTCTCCTGTCTTTGAAACGTGACAAACTCCGGGTCCGCCGAGACGGCTTCCCAGCCATACTGGAGCAGCACCGTGCTTTGCTCATCGCCGATGACATCCAGCTCACCGTTTTCGTCGGCAAGTTCCGCCGCGCGGGCCGGAGTCAGCCTCAAATCGGACGTGTTGCCAATGAGGTCCACCGTGGCCGCCAGCAACACGCGTTCTTCGACGGATTCAACAGCAGTCCATCCGCCCGTCCGCTTCCGCCGCCGTTTCGCCAGTCGTGACGGAAGAAACGAGGTCGACAACGACCCCAGCCATGACGTGTGTCGAAATGTGTCCTGCGGCGTCTGCTGAGACATGGTTCCGTCCAGTTAATCCACAGGGGGGCGTGCCGATCCTCTTCGAGCTGTATCGACCTGTACCGGTTGTGACGTCCAGGCAAAGTGGAGTCGCCCTGCCGAATCTGTCCAGAACAGCGCAACAGCGTCGAGTTTCTGATAATCCCGTCTGCCCGTAGACACCCCATGCGACACGCCGAAATCCGGACCGGCCGGGACCAGAGGCCGGTCAGTCCGTGCGCTTCAGATTGGCAGCGATTCGGATGCGGATTCGAATCGATACGGTGTCTGGGTCCTGGCCCGGCAGGATGACTGGGAGGCGGGGTCGCGCTGGGAGCAGGCGGAAAGGGTGCAGTGCCGCGCGATCGCAATCGAGATTGGACCAGACAGTCAGACGCCCGGGACAAGTCCTACTTCGCTTTCGGCGCGAAACTCTCCGGTGTCAGCTTCGCGCTCGTCCACTGGGAGTCGGAGAGGGAACCGGTGGGCTTCGGACGGTATTCGCCGATGAAGCTGACGTTCGTCTTCGCAGGGATGTCCTGCTCGTGTCCCGTCAACGACAGCATTGCGTTCACCATCAACCGTCGCAGGTCTTCGCTGAGCCAATCCAAAGACGCGCCCGCCGTCGTGGCGAACGATCGGCCCTGCCTGCCCGATGGTGCGGTGTAGGTCTTGAACCAGGCCCACGGCATGCGGACGTCTTTGCGATCATCTTTCACGGGAGGATCGGTGGGCTTCAGCCCGGAAAGAACCTGACCGTGAAACAGCACGACGTCATCCTTCGTCAATCGCTTCACTGAGTTCACATCGGTGCGGCAGAAGATCGTATCAGCGACGCCACGCAGCACGGGATGATCGCCATGCGTCCTGGCGACATGTGCCAGCGTGGCTTCCTTTTGAAACTTGCCGTAATGAGCGATCCACGTGTCACCCAGAATCTGCTGCCCGAATCCGCCAAGCCATTCCTGACTGCGGAAATCCCAGTTCCTGTACGGACTCGGACTGTTCGGCGAATATCGAAACGCGTGTGTTGCGTTACGAATTCCCAGTACCGGCTTGCCCGCGTTGACGTAGTCCACGATGTGTTTCATGTCCGCGTCCGGCAGCTCGCGGAACCGAGCAAAGATCACCATCAGGTCGGCGTCATCCAGTGCGGACAGGCCAGGGATGTGATCGCTCTTATTGGGATTAATCAGCCCGGTTGCGGGGTCGATCGCAAACAGCACGGTGCAGCGAAATCCATGATGTCGAGCAAGGATCGCGGCAAACATGCTCATGCCTTCTTCGGAGCGGTAATACTCTTCGCCCGTCACGAATACGATGTGCTGCCCCTTGCCGAGACCGTCTCCACCTTCGATCCGCAGAAACGGCTCAGCCGCAGTGCCGACCGCGAACAACTGAAGCCACACAAGAGCAGAGAGAACGCGATAACTGGTCATGGAGAACTCCGCAGTCCGACAGGAAACACGGCGATGACGAGGGACAGACGCTGTGTCTGGACGAGTCCGAAACTAATGGGTCCATCTGGGTTTGTCATGGGTTTGGGTTCGTATTGGTAGGCTTCCGGATTTCCTTGAGGGATGTATCCACGCATGGAAGACCGGGAGCTTTATCAGCCGGTTCTGTGTCTGGAC